>Ga0129310_1000365_pt1 | contig 57393 bp, 50 predicted proteins | sample Go1ome_2_FD_94433 | JGI IMG/M metagenome (GOLD analysis project Ga0129310, IMG submission 94433) | Western lowland gorrila individual fecal microbial communities from Wisconsin, USA - Go1022A metagenome | ecosystem: Host-associated > Mammals > Digestive system > Large intestine > Fecal | place...
ATAAAGGGGCGGGCATATAGAAAAAAGTATTTTTATAATCATCAAAAAGGGATGCAATGTGAATTTCATTGCATCCCTTTAACACCATTTTTTATAGTTGAAACCTCAAAGACAGGTATTATAAACCATTTCTATACGATTTCCAATGTTTTCCTATGATTTCTTTATCTAAGTTTTCCCCTATAACTATAAAGAGCTCCTGTCCCTCAGGACTAGGATTTATTCTGACTCCATGTCTTGTAGCATTTACCTGAAGCCAGGCATCATTCGACCTAATAAATCCCTTTATTCGAACAATACTTCCAGCTTCTTTATCATTAAATATACCTTTAAGAGTTTCCTCTAACGACTCTATATCAGTTTCAACATGAAAGAAAAAAGCTGAATCAAATGAATCTTCCACGCTATGAAGATTAATCATATCCGTTGATGTATAACCACTTCTTGAAATCTTCTGAAAGTCCTCATCAGTTATACTTCCCTCATTCCATATATATAGATTGTCAAATCTTCTAGAACACTTAAAATCCTCTAGTCCTTCATTTATAAAATCCAGACATTCTTTCTTTATAATGCTCTCCATCTCAGATTTCTTCGACTCATCTAGCTGATCATACACTTCTTCTATCTTACTTAAAATGATGATTCCAGCCTTTGATAATTCTGAGATCATAATATATCTTGCTGCATCCGACATAGACTTATCTATATCAGCTTCAACAATTGATATAATACTACCCATCTCATACCATCTATCAAGTGGTTCTTCATATAGCATGTCCAGAAAATCATCTACATCAAATATTCCTGACGGTTCGAGTATGACATGTGTATAATCCTGCATCGCCATAGATATAAGCTTAGTCTTGAGACGCCTTCTGGTACAATCCTTATCTCCACCTATAACCATCTCTAGATGACATTTATCTCCAAGAGATGAGCCAAGAAGTAATCTATCTACATTAATCGCACCATAATCATTAACTATGATAGCAACCTTCTCGCCACATCTCACGAGATAATCTGCGTATTCCTTAATAAATGTTGTCTTTCCCGAACCAAGAAATCCAGTTACTAAATCAATCTTTTTCATATATATATTAACCTGTATAACCTATTGCGCCACCAGTATGAAGCATAATGAAAACTCCTACCACAAGTAGTACTGCTCCAATCGCTCTTATAACCGGCATAGAATCCTTTCTGCAAATCATATAAAGTCCAACCATCGGCATAAAGAAAAGAACCGCCATAACAAATAGTACTAATGAAAGAATCCTCTCCTCATTTAAACCATCTCTTCTCATCTGTTCTACCTCCTATATTTCGTAACTTATGATAGGAGTTTAACAAATATGCAGTCCCTTAAAAGGTACACCATGGATTAAAAAAACCAAGAACCTAAGTTCTTGGTTTTTGGTCATTCTCTAATATACTTCTTAGTTACCAGACATCTTGCAAAGTGCATTAAGTGCTCTCTGGTAATATGAAGACTCATCTGTACGATTATAATCATAATCATCTATATGTACTGTATCAGGATAAGCAACCTTACCAGGCTCAACAACATCCTTACCGATTGTAATCTCACTACCCTGCTTATTGATATGGAAGATAATTCTTACATGTGAATCTGTATGAGTTACCATACTATCATCATTTGTTTCATTCTCCCATGATACTGTAGTCTTATATCCATCACAGTATACATCGTACATACCATTACCAGCATCATCAACTGAAACCTTCTTGATTGTCCAAGCAGGACCATCTGTACAACTCATCATCTGTTCGAATGTTACTTTCTTATTCTTTGGAACAGTTGCTGCCTTCATAGTATTTACAATAGTTGCATAATTTGCATCTGTAGAATCCTGAATCTTAGCCTGAAGTGGGAACTTCACACTTCCAGGAAGTACCATATAGATAACTCCTGCAAGAACTACTAAAAATATAATACCAAAAACTATTCTTCCTATCTTGTTTGCCATAACCTCTACTCCTTAAATAATATTACGCTATGAAAACCTTTAACTAGAAGATTTCCTTTTCTAATTGATATATATAATTCTCAATTAGCTGCATTCTCTTTGAATACTCGGTTCTCGCTGTCTCAGTCTTACAGCATCTAACAAGTGGCTTGTACTGTCTGTAAAACTCCTTCACTCTGTAGTAAGCTTTCTTATAACTAGCATCACCATCAAGAGCCGTTGTCATACAATCCTTCATGATGCCAACCGCACCAACTTCATCGAGAAGATCTGCATCCATAACAATGCGACATTCCAAAGATAAGTCCTTCTCACAATCCTTATCTGGACACATCATTATGATTTCCCCGACCTTAACGATTATCTCAGGATTAACACCGATACTATCCATATATTCAACAGCCACTTCTGCGCTGACTTCATTACTTGGTCTATCAGCTTCCCAGCCAATATCATGAAGCAGTGCCGCCAAGACTACAACATCCAAATCTCCTCCAAGCTTAGCCTGAAGTCGTATAGCCCATCGATAAACTCTCATTGTGTGATCATAGCTGTTCCTAAATGGATATTGTTCAGATTTATTATTTTCAGAAGCTGTCTTCTTGACAAACTCTATTACTTCTGAGTAATCCATTCCTTATACCCCTAACATTATAAGTAGTCGCAAAAACACATCTATTATCATAGCACTTTCTAATAATTATTGCCACATTTTTTTAAAGCCGCGCGACCAGCTTTGCAAAGCCCCAACGAGCGTTTCCTTAGCAGTTAACTCAATCCAGGCGACCTCACGGCGCACAGAGAGGTTCTACTTAGTGCTGCTTTGTTCCCAACCTGACACGGTTCATAGATTCCTGTCGCGTAAGACCTAAATATCAACGTCACTTTCTAAGGGCTGCCTCGCAAGAAACAGTTCGAGGCTGGCCATCACCCCTGCTATAGCGGATTGCAGGTACAGGGCACCGCTATCTCCCCGGCTGCGCGGAAGTTTTATAACTATTTAAGTATACATAATCCGGTGAAAACAGTCAAGCCCTCTGTCTAAGCTCCCTAAAAAATGACTTCAACATTTCTGAACATTCTGCCTCTAATACACCTTTTTCTGTATCTACTTGATGATTGAATTCCTTTATATCTAGCAGGTTTAATATAGATCCTGCACATCCAGCCTTGGGATTCATACAGCCTATAACGACCCTCGGAATCCTTGCCTGGACTATAGCACCTGCACACATCTGACACGGTTCAAGTGTTACATACATCGTGCAGTCCTCCAGCCTCCAATCGCCGAGAATCTTTGAGGCCTTTTTAATAGCCATAAGTTCGGCGTGAGCTAGAACCTGTCCCTCTTTGTTGCGTCTATTATAGCCTCTCGCTATAATACGTCCCTCACGAACTATAACACAACCTATGGGAACATCTCCATTTTCATATGCTTTTTGAGCCTGCCTTATGGCCTGCTTCATATACTTCTCATCTTCAGTCATAACACTAGTTCCATTCTAAGAGGTTAATTCATCTGATAGTGCAGCAAACTGCTCTAGTGTCAGAGCTTCGCCTCTAACTCTGGTATCAAGACCCATAGCCTCAAGTGCTTTCTCTACGTCTTCTCTTGAATATGCTACGCCATCGAAATTAGCAACTGCATTTGCAAGAGTCTTTCTTCGCTGATTAAATGCACCTCTTATCAATTTAAACATCTGTGACGGATCCTTCACTGAAACAGGTGGAGTCTCCAGTCTCTTTAGATTTATGACCGCCGAGCCTACATTTGGTCTTGGCATAAAGCAATTTGGAGGAACATTTGCTGCGAGATACGGCTCAGCATAATACTGTACAGCAAGAGACAGAGCTCCATAGTTCTTACTTCCTGGAGCCGCCTGCATTCTCTCAGCCACCTCTTTCTGTATCATAACTGTTATAGACTGAGCTGGAACACCTGACTCTAACAGACTCATAATGATAGGTGTTGTTATATAGTATGGGAGATTTGCCACAATCTTAAATGGTTTACCACCAAAGATCTGCTCTGTATCCTGCTTCAGGATATCTCCATGTATAACTCTGACATTATCATACTCCGCAAGAGTCTTACTTAAGATAGGTATCAGCTTATCATCTATCTCAACTGCTACTACTTCACCAGCAGCCTCAGCCAGATACTGCGTTAACGTACCAATTCCAGGGCCTATTTCTAGGACCCTGGAATTCTTGTCTAAATCAGCTACCGAAATAATCTTATCAATCACATGAGAATCAATAAGAAAATTCTGTCCATATTTTTTGTGAAAAGTAAATCCATTTTCCTGTATAACCTTGATGGTTTCCTGTGGATTACTTAGCATTTTATTCTTATCCATATATCTTCCATTTACAAAATGAATCTATTGCAGCTCATCTTCTCTCTTTGAGACAATGAGCTCATAATTGATGTCCATAGTCATGACATCATCAAGTCCAGCTTCTCTGAACTTCTTCTTGATACGAGTAGTCATCATATCAATATATTCCTCTGTCATCTTAGGGAACAGAAGGAAGAACTGATTACTTCTACTCTGGAATACAACATCACTACGTCTTAGAGATGCAACGATAACCTTACCAAACTCCTTAACAATCTGGTGGAAATGCTCTTCACCGATATTATCAGCAGTAAGATTAAGAGTTATAAGCATCTTAGCTGCATCCTCGCCGTATGTACTGATATATCTTCTAATATATCTATAAACGATTCCAAAGTATACGCTATCAAGCCACATAGCTCCATGAAGTTCGCTATCCTCATCGAGCTTCTCAGTGATCTTACCAATATCATATACCATTTCTCTATCCATAGGAGATGGCTCATAGAATGAACAGCCATGATTACCCAGCTGTTTAGCTGTTGCCAGTGCTTTATCAGCTTTATGGAAGAGATCTTCATAGTTATCGCCAAACTCTGGTACAAATACAGCACCAGTAGAAACGCCAAGAGATACAGTATTATCCGCACCTACAAGATCAGTTATATAATAAGCAAGCTTCTCATTGATATAAGCCGTCATAGCGATAAGTTCGCCCTTATCCTTAAGGTCCTTAGCAAATATGACAAACTCATCTCCACCTAGACCTGCTTTAATGTCATCCCCCTCTGTAACCTTATCGATTACCTGGATACATTTCTGGATGATCTTGTCTCCTATCTCCGTTCCATAAACTTCGTTGAAGAGAGCAAAGTTGTCAACATTGATGAGTGCCAACACTCCATTCTCGGTCTTACAGGCTGTTGTTAAGCTTTCAATTACAGCGTTCATATTATACCCCTTTCAAATCCTGTTGAACCCCTATTTCAATCATAAAATACCACTTCAATTATATTATGAGTCCTACCATATGTAAAGAAAAAACTGAAAGCATAAAGCCCTATAATCGATATAATCTTAAGGCATTTTTATACACTGTTTCAGCAACTTCTTCTGGAGATATTTCCTTAATTCGAGCTATCTCATGTATAACATATGGAAGGTATCTTGAATCATTTCTCTTACCACGATTTGGTGAAGGCGTGAGATACGGACTATCAGTCTCAAGTACAATTGATTCCAGAGGGATACTCTTCACAGCTCTACGAAGTTTCTTAGAGTTTTTAAATGTTATAACTCCTCCTATTCCGAAAAAGAAGCCCATCTTTAAGAACTCACGACTCATCTCCTCCGAATATGAATAACAGTGTACTACTCCTCCAATCTCTTCAGCATGTACTGATTTCATAAACTCGATAGTATCCTGAGCTGCCTCACGACTATGAATCACTATAGGTAGACTAAGCTCCCTCGCTAGTTCCATCTGACGAACAAACCATTTATGTTGCAGATCTCGAGCCGGTTCATCATAGTAATAATCCAGCCCTATCTCACCGATAGCTACGACTTTATCATTTTCCTTGGCAAGCGTGCGAAGGACATCTATATCCTCTTCCTTCATATCCCCAACATGATGAGGGATAACTCCCACAACACTGTACATGTAATCATACTGGCGGGACATTTCCGAGGAAGTAACGGAGGACCTTATGCTACATCCGATATTTACTACATTAGACACATTATACTTTTTCTCAACAAATGTGCCATCTTCCGCCTCATATTCTAGGCTTAAATCCTGTAGCAAATCCCCCTCCAACAATTCCTTTCTATCGTCGTTAAATGCCTCGTCATCATAGTGGGCATGAGTATCAAATATATTCATAAATGTAAGCACCTCTTTCTTAACAGAATCTATCATATTTATATAGCAATTTCCTTGTATTATTATATTAAATCAGCTATAATGATTAACTGTGCTTTTTAATATAACACAGTTATATTATCCTATAAAAGGGATATTTTTCAGGAGGTAATTATGGTATCAGAATTCTATAAAGAGATGACTGGTAAAGAATCAGTCATTCGTCAGTTTTTTGATTTTGCTCGTGCCAGAGCAGCCGAGAAAGGACCAGATAGTGTATTCAACTTTTCTATCGGAAATCCTTCAGTTCCAACAACTGACAGCTTTACTCAGGCACTTATAGATATCGTAAAGGAAGGCGACCCTGTTAAGCTTCATGGTTACAGTCCAACCCTTGGACAGGATTCAACCAAGAAGGCTATAGCAGATTCACTTAATCGCCGTTTCGGTATGAATTATACAGCTGCACATATCTTCCCAACATCAGGTGCTGCAGGTGCATTGTCACATGCTATCAGATGTGTTGCAGGTAAGGGAGAGGTTGTGCTTACATTTGCGCCTTTCTTCCCAGAGTATAATCCATATGTCAGTGGAACAGGGGCTACTCTAAAGGTTGTTCCTGCAGATTACGATACTTTCCAGATTAACTTTGAGAAGTTTGAGGAAATGTGCGACGAAAATGTAGCCGCCGTCCTTATCAATTCACCAAATAACCCATCGGGTATCGTATACACAACTGAAACTATCGAGAAGCTTGCTTCTATCCTTACAAAGAAGCAGGAAGAGTTTGGTCACGAGATATTCCTCATCACAGATGAGCCTTATAGAGAGATTGTCTTCGAAGGTGTGGATAGTCCATTTCCTTCAAAGTTCTACGACAACTCAATCTGCTGCTACTCATTCAGTAAGTCACTTTCACTTCCTGGTGAGCGTATCGGATACATGGCTGTTAATCCTGCAGCAAAGGATGCTGACCTTCTTGTTCCTATGGCTGGTCAGATATCACGTTTCACAGGTCACAACTGCCCTACAGCATTGATGCAGTTTGCAATCGAGCGAGTTATAGATGAAACTAGTGATCTCAGCATTTATGAGAAAAATGCAAATCTTCTATACGAAGCTCTTACAAAGATTGGTTACAAGGTAGTTAAACCAATGGGTACCTTCTACATGATGCCACGCGTTCCTTCAGAGAATGGAGATGCAAATGAGTGGTGTTGGAAGGCAGCTCGCGAGCTCGGACTTATCACAGTTCCTGGAGACAGCTTCCAGTGTCCTGGTCATTTCCGTATCTCTTACTGCGTACCTACAGAAATGATAGAGAAGGCTATTCCGCTCTTTGAGCAGGCTTACAAGTTTTAATATAAACCAACAGGTTACAAAGTAAGTTACAGGGGAAATATTACTTTGGAGGGAAGATTACAGCAATGAACAGCGATAATACCGCGAGCATGGATATAGATATTACTGCAAGCGTAGATATGGGACCAGAAAGACTAGCAGGAATACTTGTCCACCCTACTTCATTTCCAGGACCTTATGGAATAGGTGATCTTGGAAAAGAGGCATTTGACTTTATAGACTTTATGGAGCACTCCGGAATGAAACTATGGCAGGTTCTCCCTTTGGGACATACCGGTTTTGGTGATTCGCCTTACCAGCCATTTTCTTCATTTGCAGGTCAACCCCTTATTATTAGCTTAGATCATTTAAGAGAACTCAATCTTCTAAATGATGATGATTTTAAAGATATGCCACAGTGGAATCCTGAAGATATCTGCTACGGCGATGTAATACAGTTCAAGACAGAACTTTATAAGAAGGCCTACGAAAGATTCTTAGATAAAGATATCCATGATGGATTTTCTACAGATAAAGAGCTGATGCAGGCATATGCTGATTTTAAAGAGAGAAACAAAGACTGGTTAGATGACTACGCTCTCTTTATGGCCGGCAAAGATTACCATAACGGTGCACCTTGGTATATGTGGAAGGATAATTTAAAAAATCCTACTGCTGCCCAGAGAGCCAAATGGGAAAAGAAACTTGCAAAAGAAATCGGCTACTACGAGTTCCTTCAGTTCTTCTTCGACTATGAATGGTCTAAGTTAAAGAAGTATGCAAATGATAAGGGCATCCGCATCATCGGTGATATCCCTATCTTTGTTGCGTTAGATAGTGCAGATGTATGGGTTAATAAGAAGCTCTTTAGCTTAGATTCAAAGGGCTACCCAACTGTTGTTGCTGGTGTACCACCAGATTATTTTTCAGAAACAGGTCAGTTATGGGGAAATCCATTATATAAATGGTCAGAACATAAAAAGACAGGTTATGAGTGGTGGTTTTCGCGTATCAGACATCAGCTTCAGTATACCGACTACCTCAGAATAGATCATTTCAGAGGTTTCGACAAATACTGGGCAGTCCCATACGGTGAAGAGACAGCTATCAACGGAAAATGGATGAAGGCTCCGGGAGAAAACTTCTTCACAATGCTTGAATCAACTCTCGGTTATCATATGCCTATCATAGCTGAGGATTTGGGTGAGATTGATCACTCAGTAGTTCAGCTTAGAGACAAGTTTGGCTTCCCAGGTATGAAGATACTTCAGTTTGCATTTGAGAATCCAAACGAGAACAACTTCCTACCACATAACCACGTAAGAAACTGCGTATGTTATACCGGAACACACGATAATGATACTACTCTAGGTTGGTATAAGAATTGTTTCGAGCAGTCTCGTGATAAGCTAAGAAGATACTTCAGCACAGACGCAAGCGATATCTGCTGGGTAATGATAAGAGCATGCTTCGGTTCTGTTGCTACTATGGCTATCGTACCTATGCAGGATGTATTGGAACTAGATTCCTGGGCAAGATTCAACACACCAGGTATTGGTGAAGGAAACTGGTCCTGGAGATACAAAAAAGAAGCATTAACCGAACATCTCTCAAAGCGACTCTACGAAACCGCAAAGATGTTCGGACGTTAACAGGAATGCAGAACTCAGCAATCGAGTTCAGCAATTGGCATTCCTGTTAACATGTTCAAGCAGGTATTATGTCAACCGTACCATCAAGAATTAAATAGGAGGCACATATGATTAGACTCATTTTTGCCGCAATATATGCATTTCTTTCTGTAGTTCTTCTCTATCCTTATCACATATATTTAAGGATTCTAGCAAAGAAGGATCAGAAAAAAAGCTGGAACAAGAGCTGGAAGCTAGTACGAAGCTTCTTCAAAGGTGTTCTTAATATTGCAGGAACAAAAGTCGATGTTAGAGGAGCCGAAAATCTTGAGAAGATTCCTAAGGATCAAGGCGTTCTCTTCATAGGAAATCACAGAAGCTTTTTCGATATTATCATCCTTCAAACTATCATTGATAGACCTATGGGATTCATAGCTAAGAGTGATTTAAAAAAGGTTCCACTTTTCAGTAGCTGGGTTGTTGATATCGGTTCTATCTTTATGGATAGAAAAAATGTCCGCGCCGGTCTTGAAAGTATTAATATTGGAACCGAACATATAGGAAAGGGCCTGTCACTTGGTCTATATCCTGAAGGAACAAGAAGCCACACAAAGGAGCTTCTTCCCTTCAAGAAGGGGGGCTATCGTATGGCCAAGAACTCAGAAAGTCCTATCGTACTTGTAGCAGCTACAGGTACAGATGACATTTTCGAGAACAATAAGCCTGCTGCTCTTCGCAAAAAAACAGTAATCTTTGAGTTTAGTGAGCCTACCTATCCTCACAAGCTTGATAAGAAAGACTGTAACGATTTCTACGATGAAATCCCAGCAAAGCTTCAAGCTATGCTAGATACTCATGAATAAAAAGGAGAAACTTTATGATATTAGTTAGTACAGCAATTATTATTGCCAGCATCGTTGCCGTAGTATTAGTAGGTGCTATGGTTGCGCTCTACTTTGTAGGAAACAACCTACAGAAAAAGCAGATGGAACAGAGAGAACAGATTGATGCAGCTTCACAGCCTGCTACCCTGTTCATTATCGACAAGAAGATAATGCCTATGAAGGATGCAAAGCTTCCTAAGGCTGTTATGGACCAGGCTCCAAAGCGTTATCAGAAGGCTAAGGTTCCAGTAGTTAAAGCAAAGATAGGTCCACAGATTATGACTCTTATCTGTGACGAAGCTATCTTCGATGATGTACCACAGCACGGCGAAGTAAAGGTTATGCTCAGTGGTATCTATATCACTAGCGTTAAGACTCTTCATAAGAAGACAAAGCAGATGCAGCAGCAGGAAGCTGAGAATGGTAAGAAGCGTAAGCTTACACTTCGTGAGAAGATTCTTCGTAAGCAGGCTGATTATCAGAAGCAGCTCGACTACGAAATGGAAGCTAAGAAGAGTAAAGAAGAGATAAAGAAGCAAAAAGCTGAGGAAAAGAAGAAACGTGACCGCGAAAAGAAAATTACCGTATAATATATATAATCTTATAAAAGCTCTCGGTGTTCTTCCGATTATCGTACTAATCTATGTAGTTGCTTATTTTGCCGCATTTGCTGTCACAGTTATGACAGGCGGCGTAGATGTACTAGATGCAGATACAGCTATAGTAAATGAAGGACTTTTCAACTTCCTTCGTTTTACTCTAACACTCATAGTGCTAGGCTGGATCTACATAAAGGATTTCTACAGATATGAAGACAAAAGCAGCGAAAAGGAAGTAGACGAGAGAAAAATCTCAGTAAAGAAATCTATTAAGTACACTTTTCGGCCAAGCAGCATTGTTATAATGTTGCTGGCCGGATTTTGTATACAGCTTGGCACAGATGGCATACTTTATATACTTGGTGAACTCTTCCCTACTACATTCGCCTCCTATCAACATATGATGGAGACATTTACAGGAAGTATATCACCGCTCTTTATTATCACTACCATCACTATAGGTCCTATAGCTGAGGAACTCGCATTTAGAGGACTGATTCTGGGATACTTTAACAAAGTCCTGGGAAATACAAAAAGAGCCCTGATAGTAGCATGTACTATCCAGGCTCTACTCTTTGGTTTATATCATATAAATCTCGTACAGATGTGTTATGCATTTATCTTCGGAATGCTCTTTGGTCTACTAAGCATACGCTTTAAATCACTGGTTCCTTCAATCTTTTTACACATGATTGTTAACGGAAGTCTATATGTTATACCAGAAGCATTCTTAGGAAATATCTATCACGCTGCACTCGTTGCAGTCATATCATTTGTCCTTCTTGCCGCAGGTTTAATAATCTTTATTACACGTGCCTCTGAGAAGACATCTGAATAAGTTCTTCAACATATTCTTTCATAGAATGTCCTGCACTGTTCATAAGCATTGGATACATGCTTATGGCAGTATGACCAGGAATCGTATTAATCTCATTAAATACAACTCTATCTGTATCTTTTTCTAAGAAGAAATCAACTCTGGAGAATCCAAATCCATCACAGGCTTTAAAGATTTCTACAGCTTTTCTTCTTATCTCTTCACGCTTATCCTCAGGGACATCTGGATCAACCACAGTAAGTGAATCCTCATTATTATACTTTGCATCAAAGTCGTAGAACTCAGCAGCAGCTACAATCTCACCAACTCCAGTTGCAAATGTATTATCTCCATAACCAAAGACTGCACATTCAATCTCTCTACCATTAATTGTTTCTTCAACAAGAATCTTGCTATCATGCTGTGCAGCAAGCTTAAGTCCTGATATTAATTCATCACGATTATGTGCCTTTGTAATTCCCATAGAAGAACCAGCACATGAAGGCTTAACAAACATAGGATACTGTCTAGCTGCTTCAACCTTCTTTACAGTCTCCTCAATATATTCATCTTTCGTCTCATAGCTTCTCACGCCTATATAAGCAGCCTGTTCTACCCCTATAGAATCTGCAATAACCTTTGTAAAGAACTTATCCATTGTAATAGCTGATGACAGATGTCCACATCCCACATATGGAATATGAGCCATTTCAAACAGACCCTGAATCGTTCCATCCTCGCCATATAATCCATGAAGCATCGGAAATGCTACATCTATCTTTCTTTCTTCATAAGAAGCCTCTCCTGCTCCGGAGATACGCTTTATAATAATAGTATGACTTGTATCAGGAGAAATGATAGCAGCAGTCTTACCGCCCTCCCAACTTCTATCAGCTATGGTATCTTTATCCTCAACAAGAAGCCATTTTCCTTTTTTTGTAATACCTATATATGTAACATCATATTTATCTGGATCCAAAACTCCTGCCACTGTAGCAGCAGATACACATGATACGTCATGTTCACTGGACATTCCACCAAATAAAAGTGCTAACTTAGTTTTTTCCATATTTTTATACCTCTTAATCTTTATGTATTACCACGCTGAATGTTTATTCTCCCTCACCGATTGCTATACTTGTGTAATATACCTTTGATACACCAGCTTTCTTCAGGGCCTGAGCACATGCCTCTATAGTTGCACCCGTTGTATAGATGTCATCCACAAGAAGCACTGTTCCTATATCCACCTGCCGCTTTACTGTAAAAGCACCACGGAGATTCATTTCGCGTTCCTCCGGAGTAAGCTCTTTCTGAGCCACCGTATCCGAAACCCTGTCTATTATATCACTCCTTACAGGGATATTCATCCTCTTTCCTAGAAGTCCAGCAATCAGCTGAGCCTGATTATATCCTCTGGAAGCGAGTTTCTTCTTATTTACTGGTACTGGGACCAATGCATCTATTCCTAGCAGAGCAAAATCTTTAGAATACCTTTCATATATTGCATTTGCAAAAAAGGATGCGTATTCCTTCTTCCCCGCATATTTGAGTGCCATTATAGAATCCGTAAGCGGCGGAACATATTTATATACCGGAAATCCCTTTTCGTAAGATCTAGGTTTTCTCCTGCAGTCTGCACAATATTCTATATCATCACGTAGAACCTCCTTGCCACATTTAAAGCAAGTAGGCGCCTTGATAGGTCTAAGCTTTGTACGACATTTATCACAAATATGACCGCTTCCTGTTGTAAGCACCGTATCACATATGGCACATCTTGGAGGAAAGAATAAATCGAGAAACTTCTCATGTGGCTTTAATCTATTCATCTCTAAGTCCATCCCACTCTATATCTTCATCATAAAGTGACATATACTCCTGACTCTCAGACTCAGCCGCCATTTCCATAATTCTATCCTTAAATGTGGTATATCTTCGCTGTTCATATGTATTGTCTATCATTTTATTAACAACAGCCAGATTACCAACTATTACAACAAGCTGTTTTGCACGAGTAACTGCTGTATATATAAGATTACGAGTAAGCAGTTTATCTGTCGCCTTAAATGCTGGAATAACTACTGCAGGATACTCTGAGCCTTGCGATTTATGAATAGTTATAGCAAATGCATGTTCCAGCTCATCCAGCTGATTATAAGCATATATTACTATCCTTCCATCATCGAAGGTAACTTCTACTTCTTCGTCGAAATCATTTACCTGTGTCAGGATACCCATATCACCATTAAATACGCCAATTCCTTCATCCAGTACGACGTCACGTTTCTTGCCAGTATATACCTTCCACTCCAGCTTATAGTTATTACGAATCTGCATAACCTTATCGCCTTCGCGGAATACCACATCTCCCCTATCCTTTTCCCTCTTATTCGGAGCCGGAGGGTTTATGGTAGCCTGAAGTTTCTTATTAAGAGCTTCTACACCTAGATCATACTGCCTGGTTGGCGTAAGAACCTCTATATCAAGAGGTGAAACATTTAGATAATTTGAAAGATCATGATTTACCAGTACAGCACATTCATCCGCTATCTCTCTATTAGTATTATGTGCTATAAAGAAGAAATCCTTTGAATCATTCTTTATCTCCAGGTGTTCCCCCTTCTTTATCTTATGAGCATTCTCTATAATTCTACTATCATCAGACTGACGGAAGTTCTTATCAAGTGTAGTCACCGGAAAACATTCGCTGTCTATAATATCATGCAGTACATTTCCAGCACCAACAGATGGAAGCTGATCTGTATCGCCCACAAGCACCAGGCGCATCCCCTGAGTAAGAGCCTTAAGTAATGAATAGAAAAGTGACGAATCCAGCATGGACGCTTCATCTATGATCACCACATCACTATCCAGCGGATTTGTGGTATTTCTTTGAAATCCTGCCGAACGTTTTTCATTTGTCTCAGCAAGCTCACCAGAGAACTCAAGAAGTCTATGAATCGTCTGAGCCTTATAGCCTGTAGACTCAGTAATACGCTTAGCCGCACGGCCTGTAGGAGCAGCAAGATCTATCTTATCTCCTCTATTCTCATAATACTTTATGATTGCATTTATGATCGTAGTCTTACCAGTTCCTGGTCCACCAGTTATAACTGATACGCCAGAACAGACCGCATTATAAACTGCCTCGCCCTGTTCTTTAGCAAGCTCGAGTCCCAGTTCTTTCTCAACATTCTTGATAGCCGCCTTAACTTCCGACTCTTTGACATCATAATCAAGCTTAAGCCCTAGAAGTCTTCTGGCACTATCCAGCTCCATGAAGTAATTCCACTTTGCATAGACGATGCGACTCTTCTCAGCGCCTTCTGTCTCAACCTCTTTTACGATAATTGAGGTATCTCTTTCCATTTTAAAGATTACATTATCCAGACGTTCTTCAAAATCCTCAAAGGATAATTCTGGAGAAATGAGATCATACACATTTCTTTTTAGTTCATTTTCAGGTAGATATATGTGACCAAAGCTCATTATGTGATTCATTTCAAATAGCACAGCCGCAAAGATTCTTTCCTCAGAATCTTCTGGAAGTCCTGCATTTAGCGCCAGCTTATCTACTGTCTTAAAGCCTATGCCAGACACACGCTCGGCTATCTCATATGGATTCTTCCGAACCACATCATATATATCTTCACCAAACTCAGAATATATCTTCAGAGCCATATTCACGCCTATGCCATATTTACCAAGATACATAATGACACCGCGATATGACTTATTCTCTATGTAACTTACCGCAATCTTATTTGCTATTCTCTCGGATATTCCATTTACCTCAGCAAGACGTTCAGGTTCCTTCTCTATAATTCGAAGTGTATCTTCACCAAACTTCTTTACGATTCTCTTAGCCAGCACTTCACCTATGCCTTTAATGATGCCTGAACCCAGGAACCTAGCGATTCCCTCTATATCAGTAGGCATACTGAGTTCACATGAGGATATCTTAAACTGAAGATCATACTGAGGATGATGAACATATTCTCCCTCAGCCTGAATATACATTCCCTCAGCTATGCCAGGAACATTTCCAACAGCAACCTCATCCCCATCTAACTGTTCTATGACGAAAACTGCGTAAGCTGAATCTTCTGAATTATATATAATCTTACTTATATAGCCCTCTAATATCAAAGTATTCCCCTCTAAACCAGAGTAGGAGTGGATTTATCCACTCCTAACATTTGTTCTATAATAAATCTTGTTCTGCCAGGTAATCTATATACTTACCTGTACCTACTGCTACAACTGACATAGGATCCTCAGCTGTAACTGTTGTAATGCCTGTCTTTTCCTCTACTAACTGTTCAAGTCCATGAAGTAACGAACCACCACCTGTAAGAACTATACCTCTATCTGCTATATCAGCTGCAAGTTCTGGAGGTGTCTTCTCAAGTACTGCATGTATCGCTTCAACTACTTGTCCTGTTGGTTCTCTAAGTGCTTCTTCCGTCTCATCAGAAGTTATAGTTACTGTCTTAGGAAGACCAGTTACCAGATTACGACCACGAACATCCATCGATATATTCTCAAGTCTCTTATAACTTGTTCCGATATTTATCTTAACCTCTTCAGCACTTCTCTCACCAATCAGAAGACTATGTCTCTTACGAAGATACTTTATGATTGCATCATCAAAATCATCTCCAGCAACCTTGATAGATGAAGTAACAACAGCTCCGCCCATAGATATTACAGCTATATCTGTTGTACCGCCTCCGATATCAACTATCATATTACCAACAGGTCTTACTATATCTATACCTGCTCCTATAGCAGCAGCAATAGGTTCTTCAACTATATTAACGAATCTTGCTCCAGCATTATATGTAGCTGTCTCAACCGCTCTTTTCTCAACCTCTGTAGCTCCTGAAGGAACACATATTGAAATTCTAGGACGTCTACCAAAGAAATTACGACCTATAGCTTTCTTGATAAAGTACTTAATCATCTCCTCAGCCTTGGTATAGTCAGATATAACACCATGCTTAAGTGGTCTTACAGCGATTAAGTTTCCTGGTGTTCTTCCCAGCATAAGTCTGGCTTCTTCACCTATCTCAACTATCTTCTCTGAATCTTTATCATAGGCTATAACTGTAGGCTCGCTCAGTACAACTCCTCTGCCACGCACATATACTAGAATATTAGATGTACCTAAATCGATACCAATATCAAGATTTGCCATAATTAATCCTCTCTATAAAAGCTTCTTTGATAAGCATAAAGTCTTCTTTAAACTTCTGGCATAAGGATCAGGATCTCAACCTTCTCTAAATCCTTCCACCTCATGTTATACTCTGCAACCTTATAGTTGCCTCCAAGCATATCAATATACCTTGTAAAAACTTCCTTGTCCATACGTACTGGAATAGCCTGTGTGGCACTAAGTTTTTCAAGGCCTCCCCTCATATCGGGTACAAGTCTGTAACTATTCTGTCCGACCATATCCGCACCCAGTTTATTCTTAAGGGCAGGATTCATATACACAATACTTCCATCTATTCTTCTTCTAACAAATATATATTCCGGAAGTAGATCAAAAAGCTCAGTAAATAGCTTTATATTCTTATTTCCTCTGTAGAGCCTTTTCTGTATTGCAGTTGCACGGGCTATCATACTAGTAATCTCTCTACCAAAGGTCTTCTCTTTGTCTGACCAAACTCTTTCCTTAGTATTTTCAATAAATATCATACGGCCCTGATACTCATCCTTGATAATAACAGGAAAGACCATAATTGCCTTTACATTTCCTCGAAAGACTTCAACTCTAAGGCGATTGGTCATATTAGTTTTATCAACTATGAGGCAGTCTCTTTTAATCTGATTCTGAATATCTATATCATAATGGTCACTGTCCCAGGAAAATGCGGCTTCTGCCTCTTTACTCTTACCGCCCTTAGCCCAGTAATCAACAAGCTTCATAAATCCAGGTCTATCTGTATCTATAGCATAATAAACCATATAATCTACATCAAGAAGCTCACCGACCCGATCATATAATCTAAATATACTCTCTCTGTCGCCACTATATATGGCATCTAGAGCCTTGCTCATAATCTCTTTAGAGCTATGCTCAAACTCATACTCAGTCTTAATTTCTTCTTCTTCGACAGTTGTAATAGAATCCTCATAGAGTCTTGTTATAACCTCTGACAAAGCTCTTGCAGTCGATGACATATGATCAAATGCTTTAAAAAGCTTCTTATTCTGAGTCTTATTATGAGCATATAGAATCCACGTTGCATAGAAGGTGCCCTTAACAAATATAGGAGCTGCAGCAAAACGACTATCTGGATTACCATCATCAATCTCAGAATACATAGCCTGCTTAGAATCCACTATGCAATTAACTGTATCAACATATACTTTCTTATATCTTGGATTCAACATTATCTCATGAAACTCACCAAGATACGTAGCTGGGCCTGTAGGTTCAACAAGAATATGACCATTTATATCGACTACAACACTATACAGCTCGCTGACAGCAGCAAAACTGTTTACTATCTCATCGACATGGTTCTTCATAAGGAAATCTTTCGATATCTGATTGCTTCTTATGCTTTCTTTCAACCTTCAGCCTCCTTCCATATCATGTTAACACATATAAACGGGTAGCCACCATAAATACTAGCCAGCTACCCGATTATCATTCATATATTATAAGTATAACTTATTCTGCATCACTAGATGACACACTACTACTCAAATCAGAAAAAGCGCTATCAGTAATCTTTTTAGTTTCGTCAACTGCCTTGTTAACGTCTGTAAGAGCTGCCTGAAGCTGTGCCATAAATCCGCCAATTGAATCGAACTCTCTCTTAACAATAGTTCTGTTCTGACGAATCTCTTCTCTAGTCTCAGCCTTCTGCTTCTCGCACTCAGCTATTGTATCTTCCTTAAGTCGTGCACAAGCTGCTTCTGTCTGACTCTTTAAGTTCTCACAAGCTGCTTCTGTCTGAGTTCTAAGATTCTCACATCTTGTCTCAGTCTCATAGCTTAACCGATCTGTCTCTTCCTTAGTCTTTCTCTTAAGACTCTCACACTCAGCATATGTTGTCTCCTGCTTCTCCTGACAACTGCTCTGTGTCTGTGAAAGGAGTCTATCACATTCCTGCTCTGTAGCAGACTTAAGCTGCTCACAACGAGCATTTGTTTCTTCGATCATGCTCTTGCACTGCTCAGTTGTTTCAGCCATCTTAGCATCGCAATCAGCTGTTGTCTTCTGAGTAAGAGCATCAGCACTCTCTCTAGCAGAAAGAAGTGTTCTTGAAATAGACTCATATCTTGAAGCTGACTCTATCTCTCTTGTCTTGTATCCATCAAGATCTGTCTTCAGCTGTTCAACTTCATTCTGAAGCTGTTCATTTACAGACTTGAGATTATCTATAGTACTCTTGGACTCTGTCATGTTAGCTTCACGCATCTGCTGAAGTCCCTTTACTGCCTCGCTTAGCTTTGTAGCATCATCTTTAAGCTTAGCAATCTCGTCCTCATACTTTTTTTTCAGTTCTGATACATAGGTTTCAGTCGCATTTTTATCATATCCACCAAAGGATACTGTCTTTATATCTAATGCCATCTCTAATGCCCCTTTCACTAAAAAATCCTAGACTGTAGTATAACATACGTAGGTATATTATGCACTTTATTTTTTCAAAAATTCTTATACCAAATGACCCTTATCTTCGATCACTTTAATCACTGAATCAACGTACTTTTCACACATTTCATCAGTCTCTGCTTCAACCATAACTCGGATAACCGGTTCGGTTCCAGACTCACGAACAAGTATACGTCCTGAGTCACCAAGTTCCTCAGCAACCTTGGCTACAGCGGCCTGAACATCAGGATCATTCTGTGCTTCCGGCTTACTCTTTACACGAACATTCTTAAGTACCTGTGGATAGAATACAACTGGAGCTGTAAGCTCTGACATAGGCTTCTCCTTAGCAAGCATTACTTCCATAAGCTTAAGACTTGTCAGGATTCCATCACCTGTTGTTGCATATTTTGTAAAAATGATATGACCAGATTGTTCTCCACCGATACGATTTCCAGTCTGAACCATATTTTCATATACATACTTATCGCCAACATCTGTCTTATCATATTCGATACCGACTTTATCAAGAGCCTTATATAGTCCGAAGTTACTCATAACTGTAGTAACTATCTTGTTGTTGAGAAGCTTTCCACGTTCCTTCATGTATAGACCATACACATACAGTATGTGATCACCTGTTAGAATATTTCCCTTCTCATCTACAGCTAGACATCTATCAGCATCTCCATCATAAGCAAATCCAATATCAAGTCCCTTCTCAACCACAAACTTCTGAAGATGTTCTATATGAGTTGAACCACAGTCTGTGTTGATATTACATCCATCAGGACTATCATTTATTACATATGTCTTTGCACCAAGGGCATCAAATACACCCTTAGCCACCTGCCATGCTGCACCGTTAGCAACATCAAGTCCAACCTTTACATCCTTGAAGCTGTACTTGCTCATAGAGATAAGATATCCAATGTAACGATTACGTCCAGCAACATAATCAACTGTACGTCCTATATCATCCTTCTTGGCAATAGGAACCTCTACCTTACCATCAAGATATTCCTCTACCTTAAGGATAGTTTCTTCATCCATCTTCTCTCCATTTCCATTAAGGAGCTTTATACCATTATCATAGTATGGATTATGAGAAGCAGATATCATGATTCCACAATCAAAATCATCAACTCTTGCAATATAAGCAACTGATGGAGTTGTTGTTACATGCATAATGTAAGCGTCCGCTCCACTAGCCATAAGACCTGTACATAAAGCATACTCAAACATATATGAGCTTCTTCTAGTATCTTTACCAATAACGATCTTAGCTTTCTTTCCTTCCTTGGCCCCATAGTACCAACCCAGGAAACGACCAATCTTTACAGCATGTTCGAAGTTCAGATCTACATTTGCTTCACCACGGAAGCCGTCTGTTCCGAAATACTTACCCATTTAATTAATCCTCCTTATGAATCACTACTCCATTATCTTTCCAAATGGACTTTTCAGGAACTACACCTCTTACACATGAGGTAGGATATACATTTGAATGTCTTCCTATAACTGTTCCAGGATTGCAGACTGCATTACAGCCTACTTCTACATAATCGCCCAGCATAGCACCGAACTTCTTAACACCTGTCTCTATGTTCTCTGTGCCATCATGCACTACTACAAGCTTTTTATCACTCTTAACATTACTGGTTATACTTCCAGCACCCATATGACTGAAGTATCCAAGTATAGAATCACCAACATAGTTGTAATGAGGTGTCTGCACGTGATCGAAAAGAATAACATTTTTAAGTTCTACACTATTACCGACAACGCAGTCGGCACCTACAAGCGCCGAACCACGTATAAATGCACAGTGTCTAACTTCTGTATTTGGTCCTATAATACATGGAGCTCCAAGATATGCTGACGGATATACAGTCGCTGTCTTATGAACCCACACATGTTCTTCTATCTCTTCATACTCATCTGAAAGTGTAGGTCCAAGCTCCAGAATAAAGTCCTTGATTCCCTTAAGAGCTTCCCATGGATAAGTAAACTGAGAAAGATAATCCTTTGCTAATGTATGATCGAGATCATATAGATCATTTATAGTATACATATCTATTTATATCTCCTTTAATTATTCTACTGTAACTGACTTTGCCAGGTTACGAGGCTTATCAACATCAAGTCCCTTTGCATCTGATGTGTAGTAAGCAATAAGCTGAAGTATTACTGCTGTAGCAAATACACCAAATGTACTATCTACTTCCGGGATATATATCTGCTTATCACATACTTCCTGGCTTTCCTTCTTGCCTTCCTGACTGATAAGGATAACATAGGCGCCTCTTGATTTAACCTCTCTAACATTTGAGATAACCTTTGAATATACATGTTCTTCTGTAGCGATAGCGATAACCGGTACATTTTCGGATATAAGCGCTATAGTTCCATGCTTTAATTCTCCCGCAGCATATGCTTCAGAATGAATATATGATATTTCTTTCAGCTTGAGTGATGCCTCAAGGCTGAGTGTATAATCTATTCCACGTCCGATGTAGAACACATCTGGAGCTGTCTTTATATGATTTGCAATTCGTCTGATATCATTTGAAGCTTCAATTGTCTTCTCCATGATTGCACCAACACCTGAAAGTTTTGTCATAAACTCTCTAGCTTCATCTTCAGACATAACGCCCTTCACCAGACCAAGTCTAGCAGCAAAAATATAAAGTGCAGCTATCTGAACAGTATAAGCCTTTGTGCTGGCAACAGCGATTTCTGGACCTGCATGAGTATAGAGAACATAGTCGCTCTCTCTTGCAATAGTTGAGCCCTTAACATTTACTATCGAAAGTACCTTGCTTCCCTTCTGCTTTGCAAGACGAAGAGCTTCAAGTGTATCTATAGTCTCACCAGACTGAGATACAACTATAGTAAGTGTCTTCTCATCTATAATAGGATCCTTATATCTAAACTCTGAAGCTATCTCAACATTAACTGGCACGCGAAGCTTTGTCTCTATAAGTGACTTTCCAACCATTCCAGCATGCATAGCTGTACCGCATGCTACTATAACAATGTTTTGAAGATTCTTTAATATATCATCATCTATTCCATCATCCTCAAGGAATGGAAGTCCATTCTGAACTCTAGGAGAAACTGTTCTTTCCAGAGCCTCAGGCTGCTCATTGATTTCCTTAAGCATATAATGTGGATATCCACCCTTCTGAGCTGACTTAATATCCCAGTTAACTTCAAGAATCTCAGGCTCAACCCGACGTCCCTTAAGATCACGTACTAATATACCATCCTTAGATAACTCAAGTACATGATACTCAGGTACAACAAAATACTTCTTGGAATAATTAATGATTGCTGTAAGATCTGATGCGATGATAGAGCCGCCTTCGAAGGAAGCTGCAACCATTGGGCTGACATTTCTAACTGCAAATATCTTGCCTGGCTGATCATCAAACATTATACATAGAGCAAAGGAGCCAGCTAACAGATCAACTGTCTTCTTGATAGCCTTAAATGGATCTCCCTCATATATCTTATCTAGAAGAGCGGCTACAACTTCTGTATCCGTCTCTGAAACGAGCTGGTTCTTAAGACCAAACTCAGTTGTAAGTTCTTTGTAATTCTCAATAATACCATTATGACATAGCGTAACTGAACCCTGTCTATGAGGATGTGCATTTGTCTCTGTAACACCACCATGAGTTGCCCATCTGGTATGTCCTATACCACAAGTTGCATCTGTCTTATCCTCTTCAGCCGCCTTAGCAAGCTCCTCAACCTTACCAGTTCTCTTCTTCAGAATTATACCTGTCTTTGGGTCAAGTACTGCAACTCCAGCACTGTCATAGCCTCTATATTCCAGCTGTTTTAATCCAGCTATAAGAACATCCTTTGCAGGTTCATTACCTGTAAATCCAATAATACCGCACATATCATATTCTCCTTTCGTGCACACAAATTATAGTGTCAGTAATGACACACTAAAACATTGCACGTTCTATATCCCTCTGTTCTACAGTTGCCTGCAGTTTTTAAAGATATAGATTACGAATGTGCGAGTCCGAAGGAGCATCCGCCGAGTTTTTTCGAGCAGACAAGATGTCTGTCGTTTCGATAACTCCTTACCTCGTCGATGCATGATTACAATTAATTCCTATGCACAGTATTGGCCGCCTGCCCATCAAGGCACAGGAGTGCCTTAATGGCACTGCGGCTGACTACGAAAAAACTTTCTAAGTTTTTTTTACTGTGCAAGATTACTTCGTAATCTTGCACTGTGGCGCTAAGCTTTCTGAAGCTTTCCAAAGTTGTTTCCCCTTTTCTCAAAACAACCGCGACTATTATACCATATCTTGTGCATCAATATCAAATCAAAAGGGCGTCACCACAAAAAGTGACACCCTTCATTACATTTTATTATATAAAATTACTCTCCTGTTGAGTCAGATGGACTTGCATCTGTAGCTGTTGCACTAACAGCTTCTGGAGCATTTGCATCAGTAAGTATGATATATTTATCAATATTTCTGAAATCTTCACTACCTATATAGTAGCTATCCTCAGTTGTTATGATTCTGACCTTAACTGTCTCAGGAGTAGAATAATCTATACTCTCTACCGCTCCAGCAAGGATTCCGATTATACCACTGGCAAACTCATACTCGTACTCTTCCTTCGTATAATCGTTATAATCACCATTTTCAACTGCCTGATTAAATCCCGCAACGTATTCAACAATTTCCGGATAAGTCTGATTTACTATATCTATAGGATATATTGTAACATCCACATAATTTATATTGTTATCCTTATATGGAGTACCTACATCAAACTTGGCCTTACTATATATCTGCTTAGCAAGATCAACCATCGCAGGAGCAAGTTCTGGATCTCCAGATATATCCAGGTTATAAAACATCGACAGATTATCAGCTAGTCTTGTGACATTCTGAAGAAATGTCGCCTCAGCATCATCTGCATTTGCACCTGTTAATCTGACATATTCATCTGTTACTCCAAGATAATTTGAAGTTATAACGCTTTTTACATACGCCTGATAGTTCGATGTATTAGCTCCACAGCCTGTAAGACTTAGTAGTAAAGCGATACAAAGCACCAGACAATGTATTTTCTTAATCTTCATTTTAATAATTCCTTTTAGCCTTTTTACAGACAAGTGGTATTAGCTGATCATTGATCCAGCTGGAACATCCTTATCAGCCGTAAGAAGTGCAAGTCTTCCCTCTTCATCCTCAGCACACAGAAGCATACCTTCTGACAGAACACCCGTAAGCTTTGCTGGTGCAAGATTTGTTATAACAACAACCTTCTTGCCAACCATATCTTCAGGCTTATAATAATTCTTTATTCCAGAGACGATCTGAAGCACTCTTCCAGCTACCTGAACCTGTGAGCAAAGAAGCTTCTTAGACTTTGGAACCTCTTCACATGAAAGAACTTCACCTATCTGAAGCTGCATTTTGTCAAAGTCATCTATTGTAAGAATAGGCTTCTGAACAGCCTCAACCTTAGCTGGCTCTGTTCTTTCTTCCTTAGCCTTCTTCTCAGCCTTTCTCTTCTCCTCTTCAGGATCAACTTCTGGCTCAGCAGGCTTTGAAGGGAAACGCTTCTCAATATCATCAAGCATAGCATCTGTATCTATTCTAGCAAATAGAATCTCAGGCTCACTTGTAACCTTATTACCATTTGGATATAGACCAAACTGTCCCATCTCTGTAACAGTTCTCTTCTCAACACCAAGCTGCTTCAGGATAGATGCTGATGTATCAGGCATAAATGGCTCAAGAAGTGAAGCACCCATAGTGATACTCTCTATAAGATTATAAAGAACTGTATTAAGTCTGCCCTTCTTATCTTCTTCCTTTGCAAGAGCCCAAGGCATAGTCTCATCAATATATTTGTTACATCTCTTGAACAGATTCCATATCTCTGTAATAGCATCCGCTACACGAAGCTTATCCATGCAGATATTAACTCTGAGTCTTGTATCAAGAGCTACTCTCTTCAGATCATCATCTACTTCTTCATTGACACCAGTGTTTGTTACAACACCTCCAAAGTACTTGTTAGACATTGAGATTGTTCTATTAACAAGATTACCAAGTACATTTGCAAGATCTGAATTAACACGCTCGATAAGAAGTTCCCAAGATACTACACCATCATTTTCAAATGGCATCTCATGAAGCAGGAAGTATCTAACCGCATCAACCCCGAAGAGATCAACCATATCGTCTGCGTATAATACATTACCACGTGATTTACTCATTTTGCCATCAGACTGAAGTAACCATGGATGTCCAAATACCTGCTTTGGTAATGGCTCGCCGAGTGCCATCAGCATGATTGGCCAATAAATAGTATGGAATCTAAGAATATCCTTACCGATCAGATGAAGATCAGCTGGCCAATACTTCTTATATAACTCATCACTGTTTCCATCAACATCATAGCCTAGACCAGTGATATAGTTTGACAGTGCATCGATCCATACATATACAACGTGCTTAGGATCGAAGTCTACTGGGATTCCCCATTTAAAGGATGTTCTTGAAACACATAAATCCTGAAGACCTGGCTTAAGGAATGTGTTAACCATCTCATTCTTACGAGCCTCTGGCTGAATAAACTCTGGATGCTCATCGATATACTTGATAAGCTTTGGAGCATACTTACTCATTCTAAAGAAATAAGCCTCTTCAGATGCTTCCTTAACCGGTCTTCCGCAGTCAGGGCAGCAGCCGTCAACGAGCTGTGACTTAGTCCAGAATGACTCACAAGGTGTACAATAGAGTCCATCATATGAACCCTTATATATATCGCCCTGATCATAGAGCTTCTTAAATATCTTCTGAATCTGCTTTTCATGATAAGGATCTGTTGTTCTGATAAACTTATCATATGAGGTATTCATCAGATCCCAGATACGCTTAATCTCAGCAGCTTTCTCATCAACAAATTCCTTTGGAGTATTCATTTCTTCAAAAGCCTTTGTCTCAATCTTCTGTCCATGTTCATCGGTTCCTGTCTGAAAACGTACATCATATCCGATGAATCTCTTGTATCTTGCGATACTGTCTGCGAGTACAATCTCATAGGTGTTACCGATATGAGGCTTACCTGATGCGTATGCGATCGCAGTTGTAATGTAATAAGGTTTCTTTGCCATAATACTACTCTCCTTCAATTATGTATTCACACTATGTTTCTTAAGCGAATGGAACTTATCGTTACATGGGTTAAGTACATAAAAGCGCTAGATGCTATTTTACCACACTCACAGGGATAATGAAAGATTTAAAAAAAGACACCTCATAAGAGGTGTCTCAATTTACATATTGCTGGCAAGTTCCAGCTTTGCTCTCTGAAGATCCTGTTCAGATTCAACTATCTTCATCATTCCGCCAAGTGCGGTTACCTTATCAGCAAAGTCTTCATATCCACGCTTGATATACTTGATATCTTCTATAGTGCTCACTCCATTTGCTGAAAGAGCTGCTATAACAAGCGCTGCGCCGGCTCTCAGGTCAGTAGCTCTAAGCACTGCACCATTATAACCTTTTACACCAGTTATAATAGCTGAGTTGCCTTCAACTCTTATCTTAGCTCCCATACGTGTAAGGTCTGCAACATATCTGAATCTGTTCTCAAAGATACTTTCAGTTACGATGCTTGTTCCTTCTGAAAGTCCCAGGATAGCTGACATCTGTGCCTGCATATCCGTAGGGAATCCAGGATATGGAAGAGTCTTAATCTGAGTAGACTTAAGTGTACCATCAGCCATGACTCTAACTGAATCATCATATTCGATAACATGTGCTCCCATCTCAACAAGCTTTGATGAGATAGCCTCAAGATGCTTAGGAATAACATTCTTGATAAGTACATTTCCGCGTGTAGCTACTGTCATAGCCATAAATGTTCCAGCTTCGATCTGATCTGGAATTATGGAGTACTCTGCTCCGTGAAGCTTCTCTACTCCACGTACACGGATAACATCTGTACCAGCACCCTTTATATTTGCGCCCATAGTGTTGAGGAAGTTAGCTACATCAACTATATGAGGCTCCTTAGCTGCATTTTCAATAGTAGTCTTACCTGGTGAAAGAGATGCAGCCATCATGATGTTGATGGTAGCTCCTACTGATACAGTATCGAGGTAGATATGCGCACCGTGAAGCTCTGTAGCCTCAGCGATGATACTTCCCCCAGCAACTATCTCAGTTTTTGCACCAAGCTTTTCAAAGCCCTTTATATGAAGGTCTATAGGACGGGATCCTATATCACATCCTCCAGGAAGAGCTACATTTGCGTACTTATGCTTTCCAAGAAGAGCTCCTATAAGATAATAGGATGCACGGATCTTTCTGATATATTCATCATCAACCGGCTGTCTCTCACGGATTCCTTTTCCGCATATAACTACTGTGTGTCTATCCTTATATTCTACCGTAGCTCCGATATTCTCTATAGCTTTAAGAAGCGTTCTGGTATCGGATACATAAGGTACATTCTCTATTGTAACTTTGTCGTCTGTCATTACTGCTGCTGCAAGTATACCAAGAGCGGCATTCTTTGCACCTGCTATAACAACTTCTCCTTCAAGGCGTCTACCGCCTCTAATGACGTATTGTTCTTCATTATGTCCCATGGTTAAATGGTCATCCTTCTAACTGGTTTTTTGAATTATTATGCGATTTACATAATATTTCACAATAAAACTATTTTATTATATACATAAAATGCTATTTTGTAAAGGTTTTTTAACATTTTGTGCTTTTCGTAATATCTTTGTAATTGTTTGCATGCTTTTTTGATGCTTTTTCTGATGCATTTTTTAGCTCATTTTACCCATATTCTCTATAATCTTAATCTTTCCTGTAAAGACAAGTCTGATCGCCACAACCGCCAGAATTATAAAGATTAAGAGGTGGAATGCAAGGATAGGCATCTTAAGAAGTTCATATATAAGAAGACCAAGTCCTACAATTACCATAGATAAAACCATCATAATTGCCATATTAAAGAAAGTATTTAGATTACCTCTTAAGGCACTGTACTCATCATCCCATTCAACATATGGAGATGAGCTATCCAGCATCATTCCGATAACAAGAGATATAATATGCGCAAGAAGCATCTGCAAAGCATAATATATGCACATATACGCCGGAACCTTCATATAAACACATATCATAATATCCGACAAAAGAAGCATTGGATATGTGAAAATGATACTAACAACCGCTTTCGCATAAAGCTGCGTCTCATATGGAACAGGAATGAACTTTATAAGTGCCAGGTGCTGTCCCTCTCTGGTAAAGGCTGTCGATGCCAGAGAATTAAGAGCTGTAGCTATAAATGATATAGAAATCACAGCCATCAAAAGAATCATTTCTGCCCTATCTCTTCCCTGCTGATACATATCTATAAACGCTGCAAGGAATCCTTTATTTCTTGTGAAATGAAATAATAGGAATACACCTACTGGCCACAAGATATTTATGTATGCGCAGTTTCCAGAGAAAGCTTTTGTCCTAAGAATAACTCTAAGTTCCTTCTGAAGACTCGCCTTAAACTGTGAGCTATCAGATATATCTTTCGCTTTTATCTCAGCCTTCTTAGATGAGCCAAGACTTGCAGCTTTATATAATCCTTTCTGATAAAGTACTTTACCCAGGAAGTACAGTATAACTAGAAGCACTGCATTTCCAGAAAGACTGGCCAGTAGCCACAGAATGCTTCCCTCTGAGATAGCATTTGAAAGCCAAGGAACTGGGAAGAATATAATATTAAGAGATCTAAGAAGTATATTACTTCCGCTTCCAAGGGACTCTACATAGTTCTCCATATTTACTTCGCCGATTCCTCTAAGCGACAGAAGGAATAGCCCAGCAAAAAGAAGTAAAAAGATAGTCGACATCCTATAGAATATCTTCGACGTCTTCACACGGCTGAGAGCAGCCATAAGTATGAGACTGAATATCGCACAATATATCATCGGAACTAGCGGTATAAGAAATACCCCCAACAGCGAACCAATGATCGATATTGGACTTAGTGCCGCGCTAAGTCCGACATTTCTACCTATCGCTATAAAATATCCTACAAATACAGCAATGAGAACCATGAACTCCATAACGCTCTCTGCCATATATGCATAGAAGAACTTTGCCATCATTAAATGATGACTAGGTATAGGAAGTGTGACAAAATGTTCTCTATCAGATGAGAAGAACATTACACTGAAGATCACTAGTATTCCAAATATCATAGAAAATGCTGACAGAATCTGCATTTCGAAAAGCATTCCGCCGCCTGGACTTCCTGCTTCCAGAAGTGCTTCTGTCATAACATAACTTATAAAGCCTACTATAAGAGTACACGGAATCATTATACCTAGAGCCGCAACTAGAGCCAGCACCTTGTAGCCTACACTCTTTGGCAGCTGCATTTCCGAGTTCTTACTTAGTATCTTAACAAGAGATCTAACACCAACTGTATTCATACAAAAACCCTCAAATACATCTTACTCTAAAGTCTCACCAATCATCTTTATAAAGATTGCTTCAAGATCCTCACCTGGATGCTTTGCCTTAAGATCATCAACCGTACCTTGATATAGGTTATGTCCATGATTAATGATCATTATGCGGTCGCAAAGTTTCTCAGCAACCTCAAGGACATGAGTTGAGAATAGTACTGCATTTCCCTTCTCCGCATGTTCCTTCATCATTTGCTTAAGCTCAAATGCTGCAGTAGGATCAAGACCTGTCATAGGTTCATCCAGAATCCATGCAGGCGGATTATGAATAAGTGCAGCTATTACCATAGTCTTCTGTCTCATTCCATGTGAATACTCCTTCATCGGACGTCCTAGAGAATCTCTGATTCCGAATCTTTCAGCGAGCTCATTTATACGTTCTTCACGAGTATCCAAAGGTACCCTATAGAGATTTGCTATATAATTGATATACTCTATTCCAGTAAGCTGCAGAAGAATATCAGGATTATCTGCCACGTAGGCGAAACTCTCCTTGGCTTTAATAGGTTCCTTAACTATATCGAAACCATTTATCACTGCACTTCCTTCTGTAGGTTTAAGTATTCCCGTAAGCATTTTAATAGCGGTAGTCTTACCTGCTCCATTCGGTCCGGCAAATCCCACAATCTCGCCAGGCTTAATCTCAAAGGACAGGTCATCCACCGCCTTAAAATCTTTCCCATACACCATCGAAAGATTATTTGCTTTTATCATATGTAACTCCTTAATACATTATAGAACTATTAATAAACCTAGTTGCATACAACTATTTTAATATTTGAATATAGTATTTACAACAAAAATACTGACATTTATCTCACATATATTATCAATTCGGTATATACAAAGAAAGACACGAGGAATCCTCGTGTCTTTCTTCGAATAAATATACTATCATGACCTGGCACTGTCTGCGCCATATCAGCAAGCTGATATGCAAGGCTTGCTGCCGCAAACCTTGGTTCTGCTACGCAGAACGCGTCCTCCCTTCGGTCGGATGCACGATTATGATTCTGCGAATCAAGACCTGGCACTGTCTTCACAATATATACATCTATATATTCTTCTTTTTTCGTCTGTAAGATTGAAGATGTGTGGTATATTGGGCTCTATCGCTGTTATACATCTTGGATTCTTACATTTCTGGATATTTACCAGTTTCTTTGGCAGTGCTACTTTCTTCTTCTCTATAGTTTTGCCGTCTTTGATAATGCAGACTGTTACACCTGGATCTATATATCCGATAACATCTAGGTTGATATCGTATTCGGCTTTATCTACCTTTATTATATCCTTTTTGCCCATTTTGCCAGACTTTACATTTTGCATCATAGCTACACTGCAGTCCAGCTTATCTAGACCGAGATCGTAGTAAAGACGCATTGCATTACCTGCTGTTATATGATCAAGTACTATTCCATTTTGTATACTATCTATCTTCATAACTTATCCCTTCCTTATTTTAGACCAAGCAATTTACAGATGAGTGCCATACGCACGAACTTTCCATACTTAACCTGACGGAAGTAGCAAGCTCTTGGATCATCATCTACAGATGGAGATATCTCATTTACCCTTGGAAGTGGATGAAGGATTATCATATCTTCCTTCGCAAGTGCCATCTTCTTCTTATCAAGGATGTAGGTATCCTTCAGTCTTACATAGTCGGCTTCGTTGAAGAATCTCTCTTTCTGAACTCTTGTCATATAGAGAATATCTACTTTCCCGATATTATCCTCAAGAGATTCTACCTCTTCATATGCAAGACCAGCTGGTTCGATAACATCTGTTATGATATATTCTGGAACTCTAAGTTCCTTTGGTGATATAAGAACGAACTTGATTCCTGAATATCTGGACATTGCCTTTATAAGACTGTGCACCGTACGTCCAAACTTAAGGTCACCACATAGACCAATCGTCATGTGATCTAGCTTACCCTTCTCCTTTCTAATCGTAAGAAGGTCGGTAAGTGTCTGTGTTGGATGATTGTGACCACCGTCTCCTGCGTTAATGATAGGAACTGGAGCTACCATAGATGCAAGCTTTGGAGCACCTTCATTTGGATGTCTCATAGCTATAACATCTGCAAAGCATCCTACTACTCTAACAGTATCCTCTACTGATTCACCCTTTGACACTGAGGAATCATTTGCAGAGGAAAAACCGATTACATTTCCACCAAGATCAAGCATAGCTGATTCAAAACTAAGACGAGTTCTAGTAGATGGCTCATAGAAAAGTGTCGCTATCTTCTTTCCCTTCGCTATATCCGCATACTCTTCTGGATGTTCGAATATCTGTTCTCCAAGCTCTAGTACCTCATCTAACTCTTCAAGCGACAGGTCCATAGGATCAATTAAATGTTTCATGCGATTCTCCTTACAAAAATGAGTCATCCCGATATACAGGTGACTCATTTTTTAGTTTGTATTATATTAACATTTTTTTAGTAAATAGTACATAACAGCTTTTTCAGCATGACGTCTATTTTCTGCTTCGTCAAGAATTGTCTCCATATGCTTCTTCTCAACGCTTTCTGAGATTTCAAAACCAACATGCATTGGCATATCATGGAACACCAGTGCATCGCTACCTTCAAGGAATTTATCATTTATCTGATATGGCATCATCTTTGCAAGAGTTTCTTCCTTCTGCTGCTGATATGCAGGATTATTAAAGAACTCCATATCTACCCATGTATCAGTGTAGATGATATTCATCTTCTTAGCATAGCCCTTTGCTTCCTCCATAGACATGGTAGGATCAAGTTCTACATAATAGCCCGTTGCTTTTGCTTCCTCATAGAAGTCATCGCCACACGCTGTATTGTTAACAAGTGGTGTAAGACCATAAAGAGTACCCTTCTTCATCTTTGCAAAGAACTCAACAAGTGAATTGAAGACGTTGTTCTTAGCACCGATGTACATGAAGTTAACATTCAGGTCACCAAACTTCTCAATAACTGTAAGTGCATCTGCAAGAATCTGACATGGATGATAAGAACTATCACATCCATTGATGAAAGGAACAGTTACGTTATCACCGAAAAGCTCTACTGTCTCGTTCTTAACAAGACGCGCCATTATAATATCTACATTTCTACAAACATACTTAATCTCTGATACAGGCTCTCCTAAAACGAAGTTTGAATCTTCCCATAGCTGATTGAAGTAACTTCCACCTAACTCAGTAATACCAGTTGCAAATGAAAGAAATGTTCTAGTTGATGTTTTCTCAAATAAGGAATAAAGCTTCTTTCCTTCCAGACTATGTGCATATTTGTCAGGATCCTTCTTCATATCCTGAGCAATCTCGAGTATTTCCATTAACTCCTCAGCAGAGAAGTTCTTGAAATTAAGCATATTCTTCATACTATTCACCTCTTAGTATGTGACACGCATATGTCACATCTTGTAATTTACAGATAAGAAGCAAGCTTCTCAGCCATATCTGTATGCTCCCAAGGAACATCGATATCTGTACGACCAAAGTGTCCATAAGCAGCTGTTTGCTTGTAGATAGGACGACGAAGGTCAAGCATCTTAATGATACCTGCTGGTCTAAGATCGAAGTTCTCACGAACGATCTCTGTAATCTTCTCATCTGAAAGCTTACCAGTTCCAAATGTATCTATCATGATTGATGTAGGTCTTGCAACACCGATAGCGTATGAAAGCTGAATCTCACACTTATCAGCAAGTCCTGCAGCAACAATATTCTTTGCAACGTATCTAGCTGCATATGATGCAGATCTATCTACCTTTGTTGGATCCTTTCCTGAGAAAGCACCGCCGCCGTGACGTGCATATCCACCGTAGGTATCAACAATAATCTTACGTCCTGTAAGACCTGAATCTCCGTGAGGACCACCTATTACGAAACGTCCTGTTTGATTTATAAAATACTTTGTCTCATCATCTATCATATCAGTTGGAAGAACCGGATTGAATACGTACTTCTTAATATCCTCATGGATCTGCTCCTGAGATACTTCAGCACTATGCTGAGTTGAAAGAACTACTGTATCTATTCTTACAGGCTTTCCATTCTCATCATACTCAACAGAAACCTGAGTCTTTCCATCTGGTCTAAGATAAGGAAGAGTTCCATTCTTACGAACCTCAGTAAGCTTAAGTGCAAGCTTATGAGCCATAGAGATAGGATAAGGCATAAGTTCAGGTGTCTCATTTGATGCATATCCGAACATAAGTCCCTGATCACCAGCACCAATAGCCTCAATCTCTTCATCACTCATCTGATTTTCCTTTGCCTCGAGAGCCTTATCAACTCCAAGTGCAATATCCTGTGACTGTTCATCAAGAGCAATCATTACGCCACATGTATCACAATCAAAACCATACTTTGCTCTGTCATAACCAATCTCTCTAACTGTGTTTCTGACAATTCTCTGGAAATCAACATTTGCATTTGTTGTTATCTCACCCATTACCAGAACAAGTCCTGTAGTACAGCTTGTCTCACAAGCTACACGGCTGTTTGGATCCTGACGAAGAAGCTCATCAAGAATCGCATCAGAAATCTGATCACAAATTTTATCCGGATGTCCCTCAGTTACGGACTCGGATGTAAAAAATCTACGCTCCATTTTTTATATCTCCCCTAAAAAATTTTTATTGATACTATAAAGTGGCAAAGTCGCCACAATATGTCATTATATAAGATTTTTCCTCTTTTGTCATCCACTATTGGTAGTGTATAGAAAAAAGAGATGTGTTGCATAATAATTACTTAATATTGCTATAAATGTGTTCTCTAACAGTTTTTGACTTACCAGGAGCAAGTTCCTCATAACCGGATTCTTCGCCAGGAAGCGGAAGATTTGGAGCATCGATCATCCAGGTAGATGGTTCTGGACAGAAGTAACCTTTCTCTCCGCCATCATTCCAGATAACCCAGAATTTAAAGTTATTATCTACTTCATAACGAATCTCATTTCCAGTCGCAACATCTGTAATAATAGCACCTCTGAAAGGAAGGCCATCCACTTCATATGTCTCGCAGTTATATACATCATTATTGATAACATGCTTTACTGGAATCATAGATCCAGTAAGATACTGTCTATCATGATTATCGAGTGATATAAAGTCACAAGTTGGAAGACTCCTCTGATTAAGTGGCCACTTATCTCCAATAGTAACAAAGATACGTGTACCCAGAGGATCACCATTTGTTGTGAAAGGACCATTTATAGTTGTATGATTGCAGACACCATAAGGCAACTGCTTATCTGACATATTGGTTACAGTAAACTCATAATGCATTCCCTCATCAGACAGTGTAAATGTATACTCCGCCTTAAACTTGAGTGGGAAAGTCTCAAAGAATGGATCCTTCTCATCATATATATATTCAGTCTTAGCGATTGCTGAATCACCAACAACTCTCATATCAACTACGCTATGCTCTCTCTTATGAAGAAAGCCATGAAGTGCATTGTTACCCTCTATATCTACGATAGGAAATGTATACACAGCATCGCTTGTCTTAAGGATTCCATCTCTAAGTCTATTAGGATACAGAAGTGTTGGGAATCCATAAACCTCTGCGCTATTCTTAAGTTCCTCTATAGAAAGACTCTCGTCCTTTCTAAAGAAATTAATATCATTTTCAACATCGACCATAGATATGATATTACTTCCTAAAAATGGAGCTATAGTCGCTGTATATCGTCCAGCCTTCAGCTGAATAACATCCTTATCCTTATACTTCTTTAATTCTGATGCATATGCCATCTACTTTTACCTCCTAAGACTCTGTATAACCCCTCAGAATCTATCTACAGTCTTGCTGCAAGCTTCTCTGCAAGTTCAGCTTGCTCAGCTGAATCAGGTTCTCCCTGTGGCCAACCTATATCAAAATTATCGCTGTCATATCTTGGAATAATATGTACATGGAAATGGAATACAGTCTGGCCTGCAGAAGTTCCATTATTCTGTACTACATTTATACCATCACATCCAAGCTCTTCCTTAAGAGCTGTCGCTACCTTCTTAGCAAGAGGCATAACCTTCGAACTAACCTCATCGTCTATCTCAAAAAGATTAGTGTAGTGCTGCTTAGGCAGAATAAGTGCATGACCCTTATTTGCAGGTGCTGCATCGAGGATTACTGTGAAATCCTCATCCTCATATATCTTATTAGTAGGAAATACTCCATTTGCAAGTTTGCAGAATATACAATCATCTTTAATCATAGCTGGTCTCCTTTTCATAAAATCTTAAACCTTCTATATATAATATGTCTCTTTACTCTTGCCGCGTTCCTCGCAACAAGTGATTATATATCACAAGAGATTAAATGTAAATAATGACTTCAAGCCCCGGATTCCTATTTATAAGGGATAATTTACCTCCCATCTTGTCGACAAGTTCCTTTACTATATAAAGTCCAAGTCCTGATCCTGGTTCATCACCTACGTTCTTACCTCGGTAAAACTTACCTGTTATAAATGGAATCTCTTCATCCTTTATACCTGGTCCAAAGTCACGGAAATGAATAATAGCGCTATGTTCCTTCGAAGAGGAATCCCCACCTTTATCACAAGAAGGTAACTCCAGAGATATCTCAACCTTTGTCTTAGCATACTTATCTGCATTATTCTTAAGATTCTCCATTATTTGAAGGAACCTCTTTGGATCAGCATTTATAATATACTTTTCATCCTCCCCAAGGGAATCTCTATTTGGTAGAATTATGTCAACCTCATTTGCATCTACAAATAGTTCCCTTACGTCTTTTCTCATAAAGCTGATAATATCAAAAGATTCATCCCTTACTTCCAGTCTATCCATCTCTGATATACTATGTATAAAGAGGTCATTAGTCAGTCTGGTAACCTCGTCACATTTCTCCATAAGAATAGAAAGATTCTTCTGTCTCTTCTCAGGAGTAGAATCCATATTGGCTTCAAAAGCTTCAGCATAAGCCCTTATAGAAGCAACAGGAGTCTTGATATCATGAGAAAGGGTCGCAACAACGGTCTTATTGTTCTCAATTGCTGTCTTCTCTGCATTTCTGGACTTCACTATCTCCTTACGCATATTGTCAAAGGCCCAGGTGAAGTCTCCAAAGAAGTTACCTCTGTCCATTTTAAGAGAAACGTCTAGATTGCCCTTCGATACCTCACCAGCATAATCTTTCATATCCTCAAATGGCTTTAAGATACGTTTATAGATATATAAAATCAATGCTAAGAGGCCTACTACGTTAAGCGCTACCACTCCCCAGATTTTTAGAGCGACATATGATGCTATCTTCGGTTCAGATAGTTCAGAGCTGATTATCTCATCACATTTAGCTGTAGCTTCTTCTATGTTACCCTCTGACATCAGATTCTTTACTTCATTTAGCTCTACTGCTATCGTACCATTTCCATCTTCCTCAGAAATAATCTCCTGAATATCTCTATTGATAAATGATATAATTACCCCCGAGCCTGTCGTTAAGATTACTATATATATAATTATCACAAATAATAGCTTCTTATTCATTATCGCCTCTACTCTATGATATATCCCACTTTAAATACAGTCTTGATATGTTCAGGCTTTGAAGGATCATCCTCCAGTTTTTCACGAAGCCATCTAATATGAACCGTGAGCGTAGATGAATCTACATCACTAAAAGCTCCCCAGACTTCAGATAGAAGTCTATCCTTATGAACAGCCGTACCCATATTTCTGCAAAGATAAGCCAAAAGATCAAACTCCTTAAGTGACAGATTGACTACATTTCCTGACTTCTTTACACTTCTGGATATCAGATCAACCTCCACATCTCCGAAGGTTACTTTCTCTTCTTTATCACTAAAACCATAGGCTCTCCTGATAAGTGCATTCACTCTCACAAGCAGTTCTTTCATCGAATATGGTTTTGGAAGATAATCATCGCCTCCCATTTCAAAACCTACAACTTTATCGTCCACATTTGTCCTGGCACTCGCAAATATAACTGGAACAGTTGATACACGTCTCAGTTCCTGGCATACCTCATAGCCCTCGCCATCTGGTAGATTTATATCCAAAAGTATAAGATCATACTTTTTGTCAGTCAGCAAATCATAGGCTTCGCTTACACTAAAGGCCTGCTCTACTGTATATTCATAGTTTTCCAGCATTTCCTTAGTTATATCAGAAAGTGCTGCATCATCATCTATTATAAGAATCTTTCTCATATATACCCCTTTAATTCAAAGAAATAATATACCCTCTTGGGCTAAAACAAGCCAGTGAAGCATTGGCGAGCTCCACTGACTTATTATATCATATTATTCAGTTATCAGTTCACGTGAACTTAACTTCTTCACTTTACGAGATGATATATATCCGAAAACATAGTAAATCACTATAAAGATTAGACATGGTTTTACAAAAAAACACAAACCATACTCAAGCTCAACTCTGGAGATTCCAAAAAGTGAAAATACAAATGAAATGAGTTTTGCAGAAAATAGTCTTCCAAGTATGACACCTATCACAGAACTGATAGAGCAAAGAATTGCGAACCTAGTTGCAAACTGTCTTCTGACTCTTCCTATGCTAAATCCTGTTGCTCTTAATATACCAAGATCAGTTCTTTCCTGGATAAAAGCTTTAGTACACACCATTACAACAGTAACAAGTGCAAATATAATAGATAAACCATAGATCGTAAGTTGAGATGCCCCAGCAGCAACATAGAACACATCTAAAAACTCTTTAGCATCCTTTTCAAAGTTATGTGCTTCAACTTCTATATCATCGCCGTACTTTGCCTCAATATCTTTTTTTATACTCTCTCCTACAGAAGCATCCTCTAAAACTATTCCATGCATAGAGAGATCATCAGCTGTATATTTCTCATCAGGATCTTCCTTAAGTCTACTAATTCCATCTGTAGACATACATATACATTTTCCCATATCGTTCATTGTCTGAAAGAGGCCTACAACTACATAATCGGCTGAATATTCATTTCTACCTATATGTACAGTATCTCCTATATCTATATCAAGAAGCTTCTGGACTGAATCAGTAATAACTATCTCATTATCATACTTAATGCCTCGTCCTTTATATACTGAAGACAGTTCATTCGGATAAGCCATTACTTCATTCTGGAGCTTCTCTCCATTAACAGTCACATATATATGAGACTTATATCTTCTGCCCTTTATCGCTGTATATTTCTCTACTATCTCCTCTATTTCCGCAGAAGAACCTTTTGGAGGTATACCCTTAAACCCATATTCAATATCTAAAAAAGGTTCTCCCATAGTCTGCAACGCATTTTGCGACTGGATAAACCCTCCCATGAGTTCCAGAGATATAAGAGAAAAGATAAGAAGTGATGTAACCATAATTATACTTATATATCTCTTAGGTACAGCGGTAATCTGACGAAGTCCCAACCAGAAACTCATACCAGCTTTTCTTACGGGAGCATTTAAGCTGCTATCAAAGTAAAAATCATCCTTTCCATTTGTAATAGCTTTTACAGGAGAAGTCTTCGATACTTTTCTTGTAAAGAAATAAATGAATACAAATGTTATAGCGAACAGAAGGATGCTAAAGATAACACTTTCAGCTAATGGAATATTCTTGTCTGGCAGAATTGCAGTTAGTGAAAAAAATACTCTGCTAAGCCATCTTTCAAATGGAATAGATAAAATCACACCTAGAATGATTCCAACTAATTCAACAAATAGATATTCTATAACGTATACCAGCCTTATAGTCCTGTCAGTAAAACCTTGGCTCTTATATATCCCAAGATTTGTATAATCTATTTCCATCTCAGTGCTAATATTGTGTGCAGCCACGATAAGAAAAATAGCAAAGAGAAGCATTGAAAAGCCAGTAATAACAGCGAGCATTATATTTATATATATTCCAGTATAATGCTCCGATTCTTCTCTGGTAATAGCCATAAGACACATATCACCAAACTTTGTATCTATCGTTAAATCTCTAAAAAGGCGGTCTGAAGACTGATTAGCTTTATCTGATGGATATATGTATACTATATTTCCATATGACCATCCATCAACTTCTATATCCTTAATATTTTCCTGAACTGAAGAATATATATCATCATATTCTTCGTCACTAATAAAGGCGGTCTTATATCCCACAATTGACGAACCCATATAGGCTTCCTGTACAAACCCTTTAATACTAAACTCTTTAGTCTGACCTAAAAATGAAATCTTTATCTTTTCTCCAACTTTAGTAGAGAACCTGCTCTTTAAGCCATATGGAAGGTATATCTCTCCTTTTTTTAGCTTAGCATCCGCGTAATCCTCAGTCCCTGGCATAATAAGTGAGGTCTCATCATTATTATATATAGGAACTGTATCTATCATTTTAGTTATAAGATATCCATTTCCATCAGATTTATCACCAACACTTATATCCGTACCAACAAGGGATTCTACCTCTTCAAATGAAGCAACCTTATCATTTGATCTAAGTTTTTCTCTTAATTCATCAGTAAGATTTTCTCCTCGGAAGAAGCCCATGATAACACCTTTATCTTCAATCTCATAAGCCTTATCCTTAGCAGTCTCATAATTCTTTCTAACCCCAATCATTGTGATAATACTGACAACGATTAATAATGTGAGAAGCATAAAGCCAATCATTATGCCTTTTCTACTTCTTATACTCGCTTTTACAAGTGTAATAATCTCCATATGAATCACCTACCAATCCAGTGATTCAAGCCAGGCATTAACCTGCGCTTCACGAGCTTTCTTGTCCTGAACAACTTCACCGGCAGGATTCTTTTCTCCATATCGGCTAAGTTCAAGCTCTCCAACTATATTTCCATCTTCAAGATATAATATCCTGTTGCCACGAATAGCAGACTTAATATCATGAGTAACCATCACAATACTCTGACCACTTTCACTCAGTTCAGTAAGAAGATCTAGAACTTCCTTTGTATTTCTTCTATTAAGAGCACCTGTAGGTTCATCTGCAAATATAATAGCAGGATCGTTAATTACCGCTCTTGCTATAGCACATCTCTGCTGTTCACCGCCTGATACCCTGGAAGGGATATGTGACTTAACCTCAGATAGGCCCATTCGCTCAAGTAGTTCTTCTGCTTTCTTCTTTGTATCTGCAGCACTTCTTTCCTTATATAAATATCCCGTAACTGCTACATTTTCGAACAGAGAAAGGTTACTGACAAGATGCATCTGCTGAAATACAAAACCAAAATCTCTAGTTCTTATCTCACTCATCTTTTTTTCTTTTAAAGATGTTATGTTAACTACTCTTTCTTTTCCACTCTTTTCTTCAGGTCTTTTATATATAACGTCTCCCGCTGTTGCCTTATCCATACCCGAAAGAGCGTATAACAGTGTTGATTTTCCAGAACCAGAAGATCCCATTATAACTGTGAAGTCACCCTTATAGATGTCCATGCTGACATTCGTAAGAACTGATGTGATATCACCATTATTAGAAAATGATTTCTGAACATCCTTAGCTGATAGAATAATATCTTTCATTCTTCTCTCCTTAACGATTAATTTACCATAAACCTTTTTTCTGTTTATAGCACTGTTATACAACCCATTTCATTAAGAAGTCCTTAAGACCTCGCATTTATTCGAAACTTCTAACAGATTGTTTTTATTGTTTTTTGCCCCTATCTATAATATAATCATTTTATCTGCGACGCTAAATGTTAGCAATACCAAATTGAGCACATCTAGCGTCGTATCACTTATCAAAATTACGAAAGGTAAAGGTGCTAGCACATGAAATTCGGTTACTTTGATGACACAAAGAGAGAATATGTCATCACATCTCCAAGAACTCCTTATCCATGGATCAACTACCTTGGAACAGAGGGATTCTTCTCACTTATTTCCAACACAGCAGGAGGATATCATTTCTATAAGGATGCACGTCTTCGTAGAATAACACGTTATCGTTACAACAATATCCCTGTGGATATGGGTGGACGTTACTTCTATATTAATGATGAAGATACAGTATGGAATCCAGGATGGTCACCAGTTAAGACAGAGCTAGACTTCTATCAGTGCCGTCATGGTATGGGATATACAATAATCACTGGTAAGAAGAACGAGCTTAAAGCTGAAGTTACATTCTTCGTACCACAGGGTGAAAATGCAGAAATCCAGAAGGTAGTTCTTAGAAACGAAGGAACATCTCCAAAAAGCTTCACACTCTTCTCTTTCCTTGAGTGGTGCCTGTGGAACGCTGAAGATGATTCAACAAACTTCCAGAGAAACTTCAATACTGGTGAGGTTGAGGTTGAAGGATCAACACTCTTTCATAAGACAGAGTACAAAGAGCGTCGTGATCACTTCGCATTCTACACAGTTAATGCTGATATCGACGGATATGATTGCGATAAAGAAAGCTTCATGGGACTTTACAACGGCTTTGATAGACCTGATGCAGTATTTGCTAACAAGTCAAATAACTCAAAGGCTGATGGATGGTCACCTATTGCTTCTCACTCACTTAAGATTACTCTTGCTCCAGGTGAAGAGAAGGTTCTCGTATTCATGCTTGGATATGTTGAAAATGGTGCTGACAAGTGGAATGCTGACGGCAGTATGAACAAGTCTAAAGCATATGCAATGATTGAAAAGTACAACACACCTGAGAAGGTTGACGCAGCATTTGCAGAAAATGTAAAGATGTGGGACGATCTTCTATCTAAGTATACAGTTAAGACTCCAGATGAGAAGGTTGACCGTATGGTTAATATCTGGAATCAGTATCAGTGTATGGTTACATTTAATATGTCAAGAAGTGCTTCATACTTCGAGTCAGGTATCGGACGTGGTATGGGCTTCCGTGATTCTAACCAGGATCTTCTTGGATTCGTTCATCAGATTCCTGATAGAGCTCGTGAGAGAATCCTTGATCTGGCTGCTACACAGTTCGAAGATGGTGGATGCTTCCACCAGTATCAGCCACTTACTAAGAAAGGAAATGATACTCTCGGTGGTAACTTCTCAGACGATCCACTGTGGATGATCATGTCAACAGCTGCTTACATCAAGGAGACAGGTGATTACTCAATCCTCGATGAGCAGGTTCCATATAGAAATGATGAGTCACTCGCTCAGTCAATGATGCATCACTTAAAGCAGTCCTTCTACAAGGTTGCTAAGGAAGTTGGTCCTCACGGACTTCCACTTTCTATGAGAGCTGACTGGAATGACTGTCTAAACCTTTCATGCTGGTCAGATACACCAGGAGAAAGCTTCCAGACATATACATCACCTAAGTATGGCGACAAGGGATTCTCAGATACAGCTGAATCTATCTTCGTTGCTACACTCTTCACTTATGCTGGTCCTGATTATGTTGCACTTTGCAAGTATAAGGGCGACGAGGCTGAGGCTGCTGCAGCTCAGGCTGAAATCGATAAGATGAAGGAAACAATCAAGAAATTTGGTTGGGACGGTGAATGGTTCATCAGAGCATACGACGATCTTGGACGTAAGGTTGGTTCTAAGGAATGTGAAGAAGGTAAGATCTTCATCGAGCCACAGGGCTTCGGTATCATGTCTGATATTGGCAAGGAAGACGGATGGGCTGAGAAAGTTATCAATGCAGTTGAAGAAAGACTTGGCTGCAAGTATGGTCTTGTTCTTAACAACCCTGCATTTACAAAGTACTATATTGAGTATGGTGAGATTTCAACATACCCTGCTGGTTATAAAGAGAACGCTGGTGTATTCTGCCACAACAATGCATGGATGATCTGTGCTGCTGCTTATGCAGGACAGGGTAATAAAGCATTTGACTGGTATTCACGTATAGCTCCTGCATTCCTTGAGGATATCTCAGATCTTCATAGAACAGAGCCATATGTATATGCTCAGATGGTTGCTGGTAAGGATGCTGGACGTCAGGGTGAAGCTAAGAACTCATGGCTTACTGGTACAGCTGCTTGGAACTTTGTAGCTATCAGCCAGTATATCCTTGGTATCACACCTGATTGGAACGGACTTAAGGTTGATCCTTCTATTCCATCAGCTTGGGACGGCTTCAATGCTACTCGTCAGTTCCGTGGCGATACATACGAGATTGAGGTTAAGAATCCTAACCATGTTGAGAAGGGTGTTGTTTCACTTACAATCGACGGCAAGGCTGTAGAGGGATGTGTTATCCCATTTGTAGGTGATGGAGCATCACATAAGGTTGAGGTTGTTCTTGGTTAATCAACAAGATAATTAATTGCAAACTAAAAGAGTGTTTTCATAAATTTGAAAACACTCTTTTTTCTTACCATTCAATATAAATAAGTACTAACTAAATATAGAACTCTGTAGTAAGTTTTCTGTTCCCCTCTTCATCGTTCAGAATAACAAGAATCCTTCCTTCTTCACGATAAATATAAGGCTTTATCACATCCCCCAGCACAGACTGCATCTTTATCTCTGCTCTGAAATGCTTTACATCAATTTCTTCTGGTATTACAGACTTAGCCAGAGCTACATACTGTCCATTATTAACATGGTGATTGGTATCCAGGTTATCAGCTGTTACGACTATAGGAGTCTCCTCCTGCATCTCGCTTACATCAGGAGCCTGTATTCTTCCTTTAAGAACCGCTAAATCAGAATTATCATTTACATACTCATCAAGGCCAAACTCTTCAAAACGTTCCTCTATTGGAGTAACAAGTCCGTATACTTCTATCTCCTTCTCAGGAACATTCTTCTCAGGAAGGTTCTTAATAACATTTACATAGGCCCATTCAGACATTGCATAAACCAGAACATCTCCATCAGAGCCATCGCTATTCACAGTTCTTATAGTAAAACTTCTTTTTCCGACAAAATACTTAAAACCGCATGCCCAGGTTGTCACCTTAATCTGCTCACAGTACTTTGGTCTTCTCACAACATGGATCTGCCAGCCTGTAAGCATCCAGGCTGTATTATGCTCCTTAAGCCATTTTAGTCCTATTCCACCATCCTCAGCCTCAAAGGTACAACAATCCTGAAAATAATTAATTATAGATACAAGACTGGCCTTCTTATCCTCAGCTAACTCACTATATCTTACTCTGGTATTATATGAATACATAACTCTCCTTAAACTAGTAACACGTGTAAATCTACCATTTTTTCACAAAAAATGTGACAAAGCGCGGACAGCACCTTGTCACGTTTAAATCCTTAGTAATCTTCTTACTCTTCTACGCCAAGCTCTTTGAGAATACGGATAAGATCCTCTATGGTCTCAATCTCTGCTTCTCGCTCTGTTGGCATCTCAATGTTGAACTCATCCTCCAGCGCCATAACCAGGTCATACAAATCAAGTGAATCCAGGGCCAGATCGTCTTTAAATGAAGTCTCAGGAGTTATATCCTGTGGCTGTACTGAAAGCTGATCCATCATAATCTCTACAAGTTTATCAAATATCATAATACTTCACTCCTTATTCAAATAAACTAATGATGGTATATAGTTCTTTTCAGAACCATATATAACTTCATGTTATAAAATAAATCAGTGGCTGAATCGCTCCAGCCACTGATAACATACAATAACGTATTACATATGTCAACACTTACTCGTAACGAAGTGCATCGATTGGTGAAAGTCTTGCAGCTCTTCTCGCTGGGTAAAGTCCAAAGACAATACCTACAAGAGTTGAGAATACAAATGACACCACGATCATCATTATTGGAGGATCAACACTCACCGAAAGGAATGCATAATTCTCATTATTTGCAATAATCGCCTTTGCAACAAGAGCAATTACTCCACCATTCAGAAGTCCAAGAAGAATTCCTAAAATTCCACCAATAGCACATATTAGTACTGACTCTACTAAGAACTGAGACTCAATTGTTTTATTCTTAGCACCAAGAGCCTTTCTAATACCTATTTCCTTAGTTCTCTCTACAACCGATACCAGCATAATATTCATAACGCCAATACCACCAACAATAAGTGAAATAGCTGATATAATTGAAATAATTACTGTAATAATATCTAGTGCATTACTTATAGTTTTCAGCATCTCATCAAGACTTTCAGAATACAGATAATATTCACTATCTTTATCCTTTTGCGATTCGAAATAATCAATTATTCCCTGTTTAAGTGTTGTACTATCTACTCCAGGAGCACTATTAATAATTAATGAGTATCCATTTCTTTTATTTTCAGCTACATCATTTAAATCCCAAGCATAACTTACAGGAATGATCATATCCGTAAGCATATCTTTTTCTGGTTGTTTTACCTGACCAGTAAGACTAGTCTGCTTTTTATTAACCTCATATACACCAATAATATAAGCTGTTATAACAGTACCATCAAGTGTCTCAACTTCTACCTTTTCTCCGATAGGATCTTCCATATCATTGAGTGCATATTTTACAAAGTTATCTGAAACAACACAAACCTTCCTATTATCAAAACTATCCTGGTATTCTAAGTCTCTACCCATGATAATCTTGGTGTTGTTCATCTCACAATATCCTTCAGAATAGCCAGTAACAGATACTGTTTTCTTATTATCACCAAAAGGATTTCTATCATCCCCATAGAAATAATTAGCTCCGCCAACGCCTTCCGTGAGCATTACAGAAGTAATCTGACCATCAAAGGCCTTTTTAAATTCATATGTATTCTCAAGATTAAACTCTACAGGAACTTCTGGAGCAACCTCTTCTTCGCCCGTATAAATCCATTGAAATCCCATAAGTGTTGTTGATTGAATATCATTAAATGTCTTCGACATTGTTTCCTTGAGGGAAGAGCCAAGTGTAGATATGGTTATAACTGCGCTGATACCTATAATAATACCAAGCATGGTAAGTATAGAACGCATCTTGTTAGACTTAACGCAAGACCACGCAAGTCGGAGGTTTTCTGCAAATGACATTAGTTTTCTCCTCCTTCCTGTGAACTCGTCTCAAGACTCATCTTATCCGCATCAGGATCCATCTTACGAGCAGCTCTTCTCATCTCGAAAAGTTCATTCACTGCATCCTTCATTATATATCCATCGCTGATGGTTATAACACGCTGTGTTTCTGCCGCAAGCTCCTTACTATGAGTAATTAGAACAATTGTCTTCTTTTGCTCATCATGTAACTTATGGAATATATCCATAATCAGGTGTCCAGTTTTGGAATCCAGAGCTCCAGTAGGCTCATCGGCTAGTATGATGGATGGATCACATGCAAGTGCACGAGCTATAGCAACTCTCTGATTCTGACCACCAGAGAGCTCATTTGCCTTGTGCTTATATCTTGCACCCATACCAACCATCTCCAGGAGGTACATAGCCTTATCTCTTCTTTCTGCTCTGGACATTCCTGCATACATAAGTGGAACCTCAACATTCTCTACGGCAGAGATACGAGGAATCATATATGCACTCTGGAACACAAATCCAATCTGTTTATTTCTAATCTCGCTAAGTCGATCATCATCCATTTCAGAGATATCTTCACCAGCAAGAAAGTACTGACCTGATGTAGGTCGATCAAGTGCTCCGATGATATTCATCATAGTTGATTTACCGGAACCGGACTCACCAACCAATGCAACGAACTCGCCATCATGCACTGTAAGATCTATATCATGAAGTATATGCAGCTCATTTTCCATACCTTCATAGTATTTCTTATTGATGTGCTGCATTTCAATTACTTTATTCATTATGCACACATCCTTTATTTATCTTCTGTTGTTTCTTCTTCTGTATCTGTATCTTTATCTTCGACTACGCTTCCATCCTTAGAATCAGCGTCCTTTTCTTTAATACTTACAATTCCACCCTCTGTTACTGTCATTGGATAAACAATAACTTTATCGCCAGGCTCAAGCTCACCACCAGTTACCTGAACATAATAATCTCCGCTCATTCCTTTTGTTATAGTCTTCTTTACAACTGTATACATTCCGCTTCCAGCTTCCTCGGCAACATATACGTAATCACCTTCGGCATTTGTTGAAATAGCAGTATATGGAACTGCATTTGTTTTCATCTCTTCACCAGTTGAGATTCTTGCTTTAACCTTCATACCGATAAGCATATCTGTATAATCAGTTATAGTAAGTGTTGCAGTAAATGTATTATCGACAGCAGCACCTGCTGCACCTGCTGCACCTGCTGCCCCACTACCTGCTCCTGCAGCCGAAACATTTGCTGTTGCAAAGTTATTAAGATTTGATACCTTACCAGTACCAGTTACATTTGTAAGTGTACTGCTAGTAAACTCTACTTCCATGCCTTCCTTAACATTGAAGTAATCTTTTTCCTTAATGTCAGCACTTAACTGAAGATTCTTATCATCCTGAATTGTCATAACAGCACCGTTACAAGGAACACCCTCAACAGCACTAACGCTTGTTACAACACCATCGATTGGGGAAATGATAATGGTCTTACCCTTCATATCATAATATGAAGCAAGCTGACTAGCAGTTGCTGAATATGATGATGTATTACTGATTATAGTTGCATCAGCTGAATCCTTAGCAGATGTATATGCCTCAGCAGCAGTTTCTGCTGTATCGCTATATGCGCTAGTTGCCTGATCATATGCATACTGCTTTGCGTACCATGTAGTACTTGCAGTATCCAGAGCAGCCTTTGTTGACTTAACTTCAGCATTATTCTCTATCGCATCAGTACTTGTAGCTGTCTGTGCAGCCTTATATAATGCCGCATTATAATCTGCAAGCTTTTCATTATAATCTGTATCTGCATCCTCAAATGCTTTCTTAGCCTCACTAATAGACTTATTAGCTGATTCAAGACTTCTACTCTGCGTAGCTGATGCAGTACTTACTGTATGATTAGCTGTCTCAATCTGCTTAGCAGCAAGTCTATCTGCATCAGATGCCTGAGCTTCAAGATCAGCTATCTTAGTATCAATCTCTGTTTCATCTATTACACAGACAACATCACCCTTCTTTACGTGGTCGCCTACCTTAACCTTTACCTCTTTTACAGGATATGTAAGAGATGTATAAACATTTTCGACATTCTGGCTCTCAACAGAACCAATAACATCGATATATGTAGACATATCCTTTTCTCCATATGCCTCAACTACAGTAGCATCATTTGCTAACGTATCCTGTGCAGTTTTAACAGCATTCTTAACCTTAAAGAACCCGTATGTACCAAGACCAAGAACTACTACAGCAACAGAAAGTCCTATAATAAGACCCTTCTTGCCTTTTTTCTTACCGGTCTTTTTTCCATACTTTTCATTCCAGTTTACCTTCTTTGGGGTTTCCTCTGAGGTTTGATTAGTTGTCTCTTGGATGTTGTTTTCCATAATACTTAAACCTTTCCTTCACATAATATATTGTTACTTTAACTTTAAAACCTTGTAAATATTACCATATCTTGTGTAAACATTCTATAATCTAAACATAAAAAAATCCTTAAGATTACCTTAAGTAATTATTTGGAATTATTATCGCTATAGTAAAATATTAGCAGAAATGACTATTTTATCGATGTTGGTTATACTATGTCCCTGAATTACAAGTTCCCTTGGAACATCATATTTTTCATCATTTATAACCTGAATATCATAGTAATCTACCAGTCCCTTCATCATAAGAGCTTCTATCATGCTGTCATAATAATTCTTAATCTCGCTCATTTCAGGGGACATATATATATAATCTGTAGGTTGATTTATAAATCTTTCAGGAACTGTACGAACCTTTATCAGCTCAGATCTATCACGTGTTCTTCCTAATCTTCTCTTGTATAGATATGTTTCTTCAAAATCCCATGGACTGTAACTTCCGAACAGAGGATGCACACTAACCAGCACTCCACCCCTTATGATCCAGCAAACTATAACTCCTGATGTTTCCTTTGTATAATGATCAGGATACTTATTCTCTAGACCATCAATCTTTGCAGTAACTAGATATCCCTTTTCTTCTTCTGATATAGGTTTAAATATCTCTAATTCAAAAGGAGAAAGACCTCCCATAATAGCTTCCGCTGAAACATCTTGTCCCGGAAGTATCTCACTGCCGATTCTCTCACAGAGTTCTTTGGTTATACGCTCGGCATCTGGGTCAAATGAATCGCAAATTGCTTTAAGATATGTATCACTCACTCCATCCTTAATAATAATCTTAAGATCAGCGTTATATACATTTGAATGAAGAACTCCTTTGTCAATACTTCTACTACTCCGTCCTTCACTGATAAAGAGAACCACATCCTTATATCTATCATCAAGAATCTTTTCAAATATGCGGTATCGTTCCCATGAAAAAGTTCTGCAATACATCACTCTGATATCCTCTTCAGGAGCAGAAACAACGTATCTGTAATAATCAAATAGATATCTATCTCTTGTTACATCCGCATTTATTCTCATAAGTGTATCTGGAGCTGGATGAGTAAACCTTAGATACTTCTCATCAGGATCTAATACATAATAGTCCAGGAAAAAATGAATCTCTTTTTTCACATCTGACCTTCGCAGATTCCCCTTCAGATACTGAAGAACAAAAACTGCAGGATCCGAATGGGAAACTACTGCATTATCAAAGAAATACTTATTTATCTCGCTGCTATTTTTACATTTCTTCTTAAAGGATTCGCTTACAAATCCTTTTCTCACAAGCCATGTAACAAGATAAGCAACCTCACCCACTGCGTATCTATCAATCAAGTAATTATCGTCACTCGTGAGCTGTTCGGGATTCTTATTATGTAGATATAGATATTCCTCTCTTGCTCTGGCACGTGCTCCCTCAACATCAAATCCATTAAACTCTATACGTCTTGGTGCAGCCTCAAACTTCGGTGGCTTATTATTTTTAGGATTAGTCTCTTTAACAGAATTAAATATATAGAAGAGAACCACCACTATACCTATAGCAATTCCAAAGAATGTATTAGGCACCGATCTTGAAACATCATCTTCTCGAATCAACATTCCCATGAGCGTCAAAAAGACTGCCACTTTCATCAAAAATCCAGTTAGAAGAACCGCTTTCATCTTTCTTCTGGTTCTGATCAGTCCTGCTATAGTAATCGCCAGAAACATCGCTACCGCTAGAAGACACCATACATCAATATCCTGTTCATGCAGGACCTTCGATATACCCTTTTCAGGTATAAGATAGAATATAAAGTAACATAAAAAAGCGACAAGAACTATACCCTCTGGAATCAAACAGATTCCAAGAAGGACATATCTTGCCACATCTAACTTACTAGTCTTTTCTTTTTTTGTTAATTTACTATTTGTCATTTTTCAGGAATATAATATAAAACTATAGTTGCATTACTATATTACGGTTAATCCTCTTATAGAAGAATGTAGAAAGGAATAGTGACATTGCCTCTGCTATAGGAAAAGCCCACCATACATTCTGTACATTTCCTGTCTGAGCGAGTAACCAGGCAGCTGGAATCAGTGCCACAAGCTGTCTTCCTATCGATATAAGAAGCGAATACTTACTCTTTGAAAAAGCCTGGAACATAGAACCCATTACTATGCAGAGTGCTGCTATAGGAAATGATAAGCTTATAATCCTAAGTGCTGGAATACCAAGAGTTATCATATAATCTGATGGCTTGAATAATAGTAGCAGACGCTTAGGCACAGCCCAGAAAACAATGGTTCCAACTATCATGATAGATAATGCAAGTACCATAGCAAATCTTATAGCTTCACGGATTCTATCCTTGCTTCTTGAACCAAAGTTATATGCAAGAACAGGAATAAGTCCATTATTTAGTCCGAAAACAGGCATAAAGATAAAGCTCTGAAGCTTAAAATATATACCAAATACAGCAACTGCAGTTGTTGAAAAACCAACAAGTATCTTATTCATACTATATGACATTACAGAACCTATAGCCATCATAAGAATAGATGGAATACCTACTGCATATATCTTCTCGATAGTTTTCCAGGACGGTTTAAACATCTTCTTTAAAGTAATCTTAATATCAGTATTGTACTTCTTATTAAGTATAAGACCAACTATAGCAGCAACTGACTGTCCTAGCACTGTTGCATAGGCTGCACCCATAACTCCCATAGCAGGTACACCAAAGTATCCAAAGATAAATATAGGGTCAAATATTAGATTGATCACCGCTCCAGTTATCTGAGATATCATACTAAGCTGTGTACGTCCCGTAGACTGAAGTAGTCTCTCAAATGTCATCTGGAAGAATACTCCAAGTGAAAGCGTACAACAGGTATACAGATAACCTGAGCCCATATTTATAATATTTGGATCATCTGTCTGTGATCTGATAAATGGTTCAGCCACAAAAAGTCCAACTGCAATAAAAACTATAAAGCTAAGAAGCGTGAGTAACAGACCATTATTAGCCGCCTTATTAACTCTCTTCTGATTCTTCTCTCCAAGAGCTTTTGAAAGAAGTGCATTTATACCTACACCTGTACCACTTCCTACAGATATTATCATCATTTGAAGTGGAAATGCCATAGTAACCGCTGTGAGGGCATCCTCACTGACCTGTGCTACAAAGAAACTATCAACTATATTATAGAGCGCCTGCACCAGCATAGATATCATCATCGGCAGCGACATAGAGACTATCAGTCGCTTTACTGGCAGACTACCCATCTTGTTATCTTGAGATACTTCAAACTCATCATCATAATTTTTCATATCAGACACCAACTATTCTTTCTCTTTATTTGTATGATTCCCATATTCATACATAATTCATCCCATACTAAACGAACATATTCTTTTATATACTCTAGAAAAATATTTGTCAATTGACGGAATACAAGAAAATGTGACAAGCAACCACCCGTCACTTGTCACATTTTATATCTCATATACTATATTTATTCGACTATTACTCTAGTTATCAAATATTTTATAAATCTTTAAAATGAAATGCACTCTTTCCAGTTGCATAATCACCAACAATCTGTCCCTTACCAACAAGCTTATATTTATAAGTTACAAGACCCTCTAGACCAACTGGTCCTCTGGCATGAATCTTACTAGTACTGATACCAACCTCTGCGCCGAATCCATAACGGAAGCCATCTGCAAATCTGGTAGAACAGTTCTGATATACACCAGCTGAATCTACAAGCTGCATAAATCTCTCTGCTGTCGCATCATCTTCAGTAATTATAGCATCTGTATGATGTGAACCATGAAGATTGATATGATCTATAGCTTCGTCTACATTATCTACAAACTTAGCTGATACTATAAGCGCAAGATACTCCTTAAAGTCTGACTCATCTACTGACTCATAATCAAGGGATCCATCCTTAGACTCATTCTCATAGTAAGCATCTACAAGATCCGTCACTTCCTTAGTACCACGGAGTTTTATTCCATTTTCAGCAAGTGCTGTAATGAGTCTTGGAATAAAGTTCTTCTTAAGTACATCATCTCTCTGAATAAGAAGTGTCTCAACGGCGTTACATGCAGCAGTATACTGAGTCTTCGCATCTATTATAATAGAGATAGCCTTCTCTATATCAGCCTTACTGTCTACATATATATGACATACACCATCAGCATGACCCATTACTGGGATATGAGTATTATCCATAATGTATCTTACAAATGCATTTGATCCGCGAGGTATCAGAAGATCAACCAGGCCATCACATGTAAGAAGCTCATCAATTTCATTATGCTGTTCCACCTGAAGCATACAACCGTCTGGAAATCCGGCCTCCTTAACAGCATCATATATTATTCCAAAGAGAATACGGTTTGTATAAGTAGTCTCCTTACCGCCCTTAAGAACGGGACAGTTACCACTTCTTATACATAGTGAAGATATCTGAACAAGCGCGTCAGGTCTAGCCTCAAAGATTACACCGATAACTCCTATAGGGCATGTTACTCTAGTAAGTCTTAAACCTTCGTCCAGTTCTCTATCAAGAGTTACCTTTCCGATAGGATCCTCAAGTGTAATAAGCTGATTAATACCAGCTATAACATCACGGAGCTTACCCTCATCAAACTTAAGTCTCTTTACTATAGGAGCAGCAACTCCAGCCTGCTCTGCATATTCAAGATCCTTCTTGTTCTCTGCAAAGATTTCACTCTGCTTCTCAACAAGCTTCTCAGCTATCTTAGAAAGCGCAGCACATCTTGTTTCATTACTAAGTGCAGCAACAAGTGGTGCCACAAGCTTCATTTTTCTTACTTCATCTCTTACAACCATGTCTTTATCCTCTATCATACCTTTAAAACTTCTAGCGTTTTTATATTATAATGTTTTAACACTTTTAATACATTCTCGTCAATCACTTCTCCTGCAACTATAGGTGCTATAGCTGGTGGACAGCTTATCATAGTATCTGCCGCAACTCTTCCTATAAGGCTGTCATCTAGCTGCTCAGTGAAATGAGGCTTATACATTATCTCATACGGCTGGTACTTAACCTCAGGCAAAGTGTAGTCTTCTATTATATTAGATTCTTCTTTCTCAGCATTTGGAGATAATCCGCTTGTTATATCCCGTATCTTATCTAAGAATCTATCATAGTCTCCAGGATACTCATTATAAGGAGACCACATCGTTACAAGGTAATCAGGATCCGCATATTCACACTCTATCCCACTCTTACTTAGTAGCGATAATATACTAACTCCGTCTATACCGGTGCCGCTTAGTTCTATAGTGATTTTAAGGGGTTCATATAGCATATCATCACTTGTACCACAGACCCTATATCCCATCTCTGCAAGATTCCTTTTAAGCTCAGCAATTCTTATTACAGTTTCTCCAAAATGCAGCTTCCCCAGCCTCTCTGGCACCATGTCGAGGGATTCAAGTATCTGATAAGAAGGGCTAGTCGAACCAAACATCAGAAGAGCCTTTCTTACTATATTTTCACTATCTATAAATAGACTATCTTTAGATATATGAAGATAGGCACCACCCGTAAGTACAGGAAGCGTCTTATGAGCTGAGTCACATACTATATCTGCTCCGAGAGAGACAGGATGAAGATCACTGCCCTCTAGAAACTTAAGATACGCTCCATGAGCATTATCTACCATTAATGGGAGCCCAAACTGATGTGCAACTGAGGCTAAACCTTTTATATCAAGGATATTACCTAAATAGTCCGGTGAAGTTATGTAAACTGCAGCCAGGTTTGTATCGGTTCCGGGCTGCATTTCATTTTTTAATACTTCTTCTAGCTCAGAAGCGGAAAGATCACATTTACATAGAGAATATGAATCTCTCTTCGGGCTTATCCACTTAATATCAAATCCCAGAAGCATCGATGCATAGATAAAGGACTTATGCGCATTTCTGGCTGCTAGAATAACAGGTCTATCGGAAGATGATCTCTGAACCGCAAGAAAGCACATGGCTTTAATCAACTGAGAAGAACCTTCTGTTCCATAAAATGTCCTATATGTCCCAAAAAGATCCGACGTCTGCTTCTCACTCTCAGCTATAATTCCATCTGCTTCATATAAGCTATCAGCATCTGTAATCTCAGTAATATCTCCATCATAACCAAAGGCGCCTTTATGCCCAGGCATATGAAGGCGCACTTTGTTAGCTTGCTTATAATCCTCTATGAATCTCTTCACAGGACTCTGTATATAATTATCATTATTCTTATTCACCAATTAACCTACCAAGCTATATATTTTGAATTAATTTTTCTGCTGTTTTGGTTTCTTATCCACCTGCTTACGAAGGAAATTATCGAAGGAATTCGTAAGTTTAAAGCTTCCATTTACCACAAAATCCAAAGCCTTAGTTCCCCTATGAACACTCTTCGTCTTACCCTTCATAGAAAATGCAACGAGTAGCGCTACGATTAATGCAACAACTCCTGTTCCGATAATTCCTGTACCAGCAAGATTTCCAGTTGCAGCAACTATGCCAATCAAGACTGCCCATATTACGGCCAGAACTCCAAAGAGAACTCCAAAGAACTTACCCTTGCTATAAGGAACATCTCCTACTAACTTTCCAGTCTGTCCATTCATAGCGAATACATACTTGTTACCATTCCAGACTGTATTCAGTATCCAAACAGGATATAGCGCATATTTATAGCTACCACTATGTTTATAGAAGTTACTTCCCGTCTCTCTGACAGAATTGTAACCCTTTACCTGATTTTTAAGAAGATCCATTGCAGTATGCTGCATCCTCTCATCTGCTCTAACCTGACACTCTTCAGGTGATACATCGTACTTATTGGCCATATAACCTGCCATATAAGCAGAACTATAAGGTACAGCAGCACTGATGTCATAAGGTTCTATAGAATCCATAAGCTTATCATCCATCTGCTTAGATGCATCAGCAGGCACATTTTCAAATGCCATATCACCTTCACGAAGTACATCATAGTACTCTGTCTCAGTATATTCATAACTAGCATCTGAAGATTTATGTACATGAGTAGCTTCATATCTTCCGCTTGCATGACACTTAGCATCGAACAACCAGAAAGGAACATATACACCCTTCAGTTCCTTAATATGATTACCTGACTTAAATGCTGCTGGCGCGAGCTTTATGCTGTTAACATGGTCTCTAAGCTTCTGCTCTGCAGCTTTTCTATCAAGCTTAAATGGAATAACCAGATCAGGTTTTAGCGAACCTTCAAACTTACTTGATATAACGATAGGACTATCGCAGTAAGGACACTTGGTTGACGCCATTGTCTGATCACCAACAACTTCACCCCCGCAATTCTTACATTCGTAAACTACAAGTCCTTCTCCCTGCACATCCCATGTATCAGTCTTTGCCTGATACTGCTGTTCTCCCGCGACTGCAACCGCCTGATCAAACTGTGCTACTGCATACTCAGAGCCACAAGATGTACAGACCATCATCTGCTTCTCTGAACTAAATTGTAGCATACCCCCACAGTTACTACACTTGTAACTATTAATTTCCGCCATACAATACCTTCCTTTCTTATAGACAGGGGAGACTGTCATACACGTCTATTTTACATTATAGAAGCCGTTAAATAAAGAAAATTCTTGTATAAATGGAAGATTTTTGATATAGTAGCTCTAGGTGTGTGCCATGCACATACCTGCTACATAATGAATACCGTTTTATAACAAAGGGAGGATGGTTAAATATGTTAAATCTACTTACAACATTTGCCTCATTCGGTGACTATGGTTATGGTCAGCAGGAAATGAGTGCAGGAATGATTATCGGAGAGCTTATCTTCTACGCTATCGTATATGTAGTTGAGGCACTCGCACTTATGAAGATGTTTGAGAAGGCAGGTGTTACTTCATGGTACGCTTGGGTTCCTTTCCTCAACGTTTATTGGTTAACAAAGATTGCTACAGGAAATGGTTGGTTATTCCTTCTTATCCTTATCCCATGTGTTGGATCACTTATCTGGGCTATTCTTATAGCTATTAAGCTTGCAGCAGCATTTGGACAGGGCGGCGGAATGATTGCACTTCTTATCCTTTTACCACTTATCGGTTATCTTGTACTTGGCTTCGGTGGAGCTCAGTATCAGGGACCACAGTAGTTTCCAAAAGATATTAAAAACCTATAAGTAATATAAGTCATTATGTAGAATGAAAAATGAGACAAGCGGCTTAATGCTGTTTGTCTCATTTTTTATATACCATGATGTGGGTGTCAAAAGTCGGTGATTTTAACCGCACTTTGATATAAATATTGATCTTTGACAACTGAATATAATTATGGATTGGATATTTTTGTGTGTTACACTGGATTTGCCTTATAGA
>Ga0129310_1000368_pt1 | contig 57272 bp, 40 predicted proteins | sample Go1ome_2_FD_94433 | JGI IMG/M metagenome (GOLD analysis project Ga0129310, IMG submission 94433) | Western lowland gorrila individual fecal microbial communities from Wisconsin, USA - Go1022A metagenome | ecosystem: Host-associated > Mammals > Digestive system > Large intestine > Fecal | place...
ACCGTGGCCGAGGGTGACAGTTATAACGCAACCACCTCGGTTTTGCACGATTCAAGCTGGATGTTTACGATTGGAAAGGCAAGTGCTACTGTAACTGAAACTCCGACAGCAAAAACTCTGACCGCCAACGGTTCCGCGCAGTCACTCATCAACGCAGGAACGGCAAGCGGTGGCACGATGAAATACGCTGTTACTACAGCAAATCAGGAGCCGGCTGCTGAGGCGTATACTTTTGATAACACATCTCTCCCTACAGCCACCGACGCGGGAACCTATTATGTATGGTACAAGGTTGTAGGTGATGCTAATCATTTTGATACAGAAGCAAAATGCATCAAATCAATAATTAAAGAACAGCCGAAAGAGGAGCCAAAGGAGGAACCAAAGGACGAGCCAAAGGAGGAACCAAAAGAACAGCAAAAGGAGGAACCAAAAGAGACTCCAAAGGAAGTTGATGTGACTCCTGAGGTTGAAGAAACTACTGAAGAAAATTCAAGCGAAGAAGTACCAACTGAAACTCAGAGCCCTTACAGAACTGAATGGGTTGATGGTCAGTGGTATGATTCTGAAGGAAATGCAACATATAAGCCACAGGGTAAATGGTATCAGGATAGCACAGGCTGGTGGTATCAGGATGAAGATGGATGGTATCCATCAAGCCAGTGGCAGAAGATAGATGGCAAGTGGTATTACTTCACATCGGATGGCTACATGGATTACTCAGAGTATAGAGATGGATTCTGGCTGGGATCAGACGGTGCCTGGGTTGAAACATACTGCGGCGGCGGCTGGGGAGAAAAAGATGGCCAGTTCTGGTACGAAGATGCAACTGGTTGGTATCCTGTAAGTCAGTGGCTATGGATCAATGGAAAGTGTTACTATTTCGGATCCGACGGTTACCGAGTATACAACCAGTACGTAAATGGATACTGGGTAAACAATGATGGCGAATGGGAGCCATAGAGAATATATTTCTAGAAATATATGAACGAAGCCTAATCACAAATGAGTCACCTTTACGTCGGACGTAAGGGTGACTCATTTTGGCTATATGACTTGTTTTGCATTTATATGTGAAATTTTTAAAAAATATTTAAACAGGTATGTGTAGATTTAAGTCGATAAATGTGGTTCTAATAAAAGATAAATGAAATATATAGAAAAAGGGTCAAATCGGTCGTAGTACTGTGTTTTATTGTTGATTTTATAATTTAGAGAAGTATTAGAATTAAGATAAAAATTCTTTGTGATAACAATCGGATTTTGATATAATAAAACCATACTAATTCAGGAAGGCAGTTCTGATACTAAGTATAAAATGGGGTTAAGGCGAAAGCCGAAAATGACGATACAATATATGTTGAGGCAAGATAGAAAAAGGCAGGAATATGTAATGTAAAGGATTGATATTTTTATGATAAATAACTTGACATTCAGTATAGAAAACATATACTCAAGACAAGACAAGACAAGACAAGACAAGACAAGACAAGACAAGACAAGACAAGGGCTTAGTTTGCCCTTTTTATGTTCAGTTAATAATAAGGCACCCGACAAATCCTACGGATAACTTCGTGGGATTTGTCGGGTGTCTTTTTATTATAAAAATATTAATTTTTTCATTTCTGGTAATTAGCAGACCGGAATGAATGATGTAAACTAAAAATATTAAAGACGAGGAGCGTGATGCGAGTATGAAGAAAAAAACGAAACTAAGCAAAAAACTCATAAGCTATGTGCTGGCATTTATGATGGTGCTTAGTACAATGACCGGTATAGTGCCGGGTATGAGTATGACGGCGCAGGCTGAAGAAATATCGCATGAACATAATGGCATCACATTCCAGGCATGGAATGACACCACAGCTCTCCCGGAGTCAGCGGGTAACTATTATCTGGAAAGTGATGTTACTTTGCTGGGAGAGTACAATAGTGATTATGGAGAATATGAACCTAAAATTTGGTCCGTACCCTCAGGCGTTACGAATCTGTGTCTTAACGGGCATTCAATAAATTTAAAAAGTGGTTCAAGCATTTTAGTACAAAGCGGACGTACACTAAACCTTTATGATGAAAATGGTGAAAACGAACTTGTAAAGCAAGAGGAATCGTATTCGGGGTATTCTGCATTTGATATCAAAGGCGGTCAGTTTAATATGTATGGTGGAACGATTCAAGCCAGGGGCAATGTGTTTGTAACAGATAACGGAACTTTCAACATGCTTGGCGGAAATATTGAAGGTTCTTATGCAGTGACTGTAGACAGCGGAAAGTTTGTTTTCGATGGCGGACAGATAAAAGGCACCAATCAGGGAGTGTATGTAAATAATGATGGAAACTTTACCATGTCCGGAGGAAAGATTACCGGGAGTTCATCATATCAAAGTGCTGTCGGCGTAAGTGGAAGCTTTACCATGTCCGGAGGTGAAATCTGTAATAATTGTTCCTCAGGCAACTGGGGAGGGGGTGTTTCTGTAGACGGAACATTTAAGATGGAAGGCGGCAGTATCTACGGAAACAGTGCGGAAGACGGCGGTGGTGTTTACGTCGGAACAAATGGCACTTTCAATTTAAAGGGAGGCAGTATCTATGGTAACACCGCTGCAAATGGTGGTGGTGTATATGCTTATATCTCTGGTAATGAATATGATAAATCCCATGTAAACATCACCGGAGGAAGTATAACCGGTAACAATGCCACGAGTTGGGGCGGCGGCATATATGGCGCGGAAAATGTATATCTTTCGGGCAGTCCGCAGATATATGATAATTATTTAAACGGCGAATTATCAGAATCTGTTTATGAAAAGGGCGCCGCCGGAGCAAACAATAATCTTTGCATCACAAATAGTGAATATGAAGATAATATAGATTATTTTAATGTTAACGGCGAATTGTATAGTGCCCGTGTAGGTCTTAATCTTCCGGCTGAGAAGCTTGACGCTGCCACATTTCCTTTGGTTATAAGCCGTGGTTTTGGTGAGAAAATTGAAGATGAGGACGGAGAATCTTCTTATGAATGGTATTATAATGGGAGCCCCGACAGTTATTTTTTCTTTGACCGTGAAGGATATACCTTAACAGAGAAGCGGGTAGAATATGATAGGGGACAGAATATTAGAGAAGTTGCTGTCGGTCTTAATAGGGTAGATTACTATGAAGATTATCCCTGTGAAACTTATGACTACAATGTGATATCCGGCGGTTCCGGGAATCAGAATTGGAGTACTAAGAAAACAGATCAGGTAATCTTTGAGGATACAACTATCACTGGTAATATTCAGATTAAAAGTCCGGATGCAATCAGGATTATATATGGAGATTATTCCGAGGGAGCTGATCTGACAGTAAATGGCTCAATCTACAGCGATGCTCTGACGGGTGGAGATGGAAGTGGTAATCTGCGTGTATGCGGAACTTTAGATGAATATTGTAAACTTAAAGTTGTAAGCCAAACAGCAGACGCTCCGGCAATAAATGTTAAAAATATTAGTGTCTACGGTGCAACTCTAGAACTGGCAGGTCCGGAGGGTGGTTCGGCTCTTAGAAGTGATGCTTATATAAGCAGTCCATATACATTTATCTATGAAAGTGATGATGGAATTAATTATACTTATCATCCATACACATCTGGTTCTAATACGCCGATTGGCAACTTAAAACGCTATGTGAAGATAAACAATACAGAGCCTGAGTGGATTGCTGAAGTAACATCCGGCAATGATACAAGTAAATATGTTAATTTCAACGAAGGGATTACGGCTTGGAATGCGACTTCTGGCAGTACGCTCAAACTTCTTAAAGATATAACGACATCAGAAACGATAACAGTAACCGGCGGTACATCAGAGGCTCCTATGGTGCTTGATCTTAACGGTCAGGGCATCATGTACACAGGAAACGGTAAAGCCCCTGTTATCACTGTGGATAATGGTGGAGTGTTTAATCTTAATGATAGCGATACAACAAAGAAACACTATATTACTTTAACAAGCGGACGTGGTACAGCAGTTAGTGATGCCAATTCAGACGGAGCAATCGAGGTTACCGGCGGTTATATAACCGGTGGAACGGGATTTAAAGATGGTTCAACCCTAAGAGGTGGCGGTGTGCTGGTTAAAAACGGCACATTTACAATCAGCGGTGGCACAATTGTCGGAAATAACGCAAAAGACGGCGGTGGTGTAAGCGTCGCGTACAACAGTAACTTCACGATGAACGGCGGCAGTATTTATTATAATACTGCGAGTGAAAATGCAGGTGGGGTATTTGCTTACGGTGTTACAGGTTCAAATAAAGCATCAGTTATCATAAATGAAGGAAATATTGTAAAGAATACAGCGCAGCTTGGTGGTGGCATATGTATCGGATACCTTGGAGCTTTTACAATGAACGGAGGGAAGATTGAAGGAAATACCGCAATTGCATTTGGTGGTGTGCTTCAAAATGACGATACATACGAGTTTGCGATAAATGGAGGTAGTATTACAGGCAACAAGGGAAGTAGTATTGGTGGAGGTATAATGGCAACGTCGCTTAATTTATCAGGTGATGTGACAATAACCGACAATAAGCTTGGAAATGATGACAGCAATGTCTATTTGTTTACTGCTGAATCGAAAATCACACTAACCGATGCGTTAAGTGATACAGCATCTATCGGCGTTTCAATGAAAACTCCGGGGATATTTACAAGCAGAACAGGAGAAATCAAAGCAAAAGACTATAGTTCACGCTTCTTCAGTGATAACAGTGAGTACATAGTTAAGGCTGATGGTAACGAGTTAAAACTATCGACGCATGAACACAGCTTCACCTACTCAGCTGAAGATGTGACCATCACGGCAACATGCACCGACCATAATGGTTGTCCACTTGCTGACAATGGTTATAAGGCAACATTGACTATCTCTGCCAACGGTGGAACATATGATGGAACTACCTCATACGAAGCGACTGTAACTGATGAAAAATCAATTAAGGGTGATGCGGTAGTAAACTACTATAAGGCAACTGATAGTGATGAGAAAGGCGATGCCCTTTCACCATTAACAACCGCACCTACTAACGCCGGCAGATACTGGGCGGAAATCACTCTGGGCACAGGTGATAATGCTGCAACTGCACATGTGGTCTACACTATCGAAAAGGCTGCAGAAACTGCACCTGCCGCTGATACCAATCAGCTTAATATAAACTACCCAGATGAAACCATATCGGCAAAGCCGGGATATGAGGTTGCTTCTGATGACAACGGCGCAGAGATTACGGATTTTTCTTCGATTCTTGATGAAACTACTCCGACCATATATATCAGAAAGACTGCATCGGATGATAACCATACCCATAGTGACTGGGTTCCGGTAACACTTTCTTCACGTCCGGATGCACCGACAGGACTTGGTTCGACCAATGCAACTGATGGTGCTTCGGAAGACGGTACCATTACGGGCGTTAATGATACAATGGAATATTCTGCGGACGGAAAAACTTGGGCTGTTGTAAATAACACAACGATAACAGGCCTTAAAGCAGGAACATATAAGGTACGCATTAGGGCGACTGACACTACACCTCATGGTAGGACTGCTGATGTAACTGTAGGAAGTAATTATAAAGCATTGGATGATTCAGTATCGGTTATCATCAAGAAGGGAGATTCAGAAATCAGAGAAACTGTTCCCGTAGTTGATGATGTACTGACGGCTGATTGTGAAGCAAGCAATATCATCTATCAGTGGTACCGTGGTGGTGAGCCGATTGACGGTGCAACAGAAGGAACATATACACTGACGAAGGATGATGTGGGTAAAGCCATCACTGTTCAAGCTATACAGACTAAGAAAGCAGACGGAACGAACTATGGCGAAAATGATAGACCAAAGAAGATGTCTGAATCTACAAAAGCTGCTGTAAAGAAGGATGGACCGGCTGCACCGGCAAGTGTAGAAGAAGCAGGATTTACTCCTGATTATGTAAATGAAACATTTACAATAGGTGAAGGCTATGAGGTTTCATCAACTGATGACGAGGATGGAATTATTACAGATATATCACTTACGGATGTAATTGACGGTACAAGAAAGATATATATACGTGTAAAAGAGACAGAAGATACAAAGGCAGGAGCATGGCTTGAAGTAACACTTTCTTCACGTCCTGCCGCACCGACAGGACTTGGTTCAACCAGTGCAACTGATGGTGCTTCGGAAGACGGTACCATTACGGGTGTCAATGATACAATGGAATATTCTGCGGACGGCACGAACTGGACATCTGTAAACGGCACAACGATAACAGGCCTTAAAGCAGGAACATATAAGGTACGTGTTAAGGCAACAGAAGGTGATCCTTGTGGCAATGCTGCTGATGTAACTGTGGAAAACAATTATAAAGCATTGGATGAAACAGTATCTGTCATCATTAAGAAGGGAGATTCTGCAATCGGAGATACAGTTCCTGTAGTTGATGATGAACTGATAGCTGATTGTGAAGCAAGCAATATTATCTATCAGTGGTATAGAGATGGTGAGCCGATTGACGGTGAAACAGAAGGAACATATACACTGACGAAGGATGATGTGGGTAAAGCCATCACTGTTCAGGCTGTACAGACGAAGAAAGCAGATGGAACGAACTATGGCGAAAATGATAGACCAAAGAAGAAGTCTGAATCTACAGAAGCTGTTGTAAAGAAGGATGGACCGGCTGCACCGGCAAGTGTAGAAGAAGCAGGATTTACTCCTGATTATTCTGCGGAAACATTTACAATAGGTGAAGACTATGAGGTTTCTTCCTCAAATAGTGAAGATGAAATCATTACAGGTAATTCGCTCACTGATGTAATTGACGGTACAAGAAAGATATATATACGTGTAAAGGAGACAGAAGATACAAAGGCAGGAGCATGGCTTGAAGTAACACTTTCTTCACGTCCTGCCGCACCGACAGGACTTGGTTCAACCAATGCAACTGATGGTGCTTCAGAAGACGGTACCATTACGGGTGTTAATGACACAATGGAATATTCTGCAGACGGCACAAACTGGACATCTGTAAACGGCACAGCGATAACAGGCCTTAAAACAGGAACATATAAGGTACGTGTTAAGGCAACAGAAACCGCTCCTTGCGGCAATGCTGCTGAAGTAATTGTGGGAAGCAATTATAAAGCATTGGATGAAACAGTATCTGTCATCATTAAGAAGGGAGATTCTGCAATCGGAGATTCAGTTCTTGTAGTTGATGATGAACTGACGGCTGATTGTGAAGCAAGCAATATCATCTATCAGTGGTACCGTGGTGGTGAGCCGATTGACGGTGCAACAGAGGGAACATATAAACTGACAAAGAATGATGTGGGTAAAGCCATCACTGTTCAAGCTATACAGACTAAGAAAGCAGACGGAACGAACTATGGTGAAAATGATAGACCAAAGAAGATGTCTGAATCTACAGAAGCTGTTGTAAAGAAGGATGGACCGGCTGCACCGGCAAGTGTAGAAGAAGCAGGATTTACTCCTGATTATTCTGCGGAAACATTTACAATAGGTGAAGGCTATGAGGTTTCTTCCTCAGATAGTGAAGATGAAATTATTACAGGTAATTCACTTACTGATGTAATTGACGGTACAAGAAAGATATATATACGTGTAAAGGAGACAGAAGATACAAAGGCTGGAGCATGGCTTGAAGTAATACTTCCTGAGCGTCCTGCCGCACCGACCGAACTAGGTTCGACCAATGCAACTGATGGTGTTTCAGAAGACGGTACCATTACGGGTGTTAATGACACAATGGAATATTCTGCAGACGGCACGAACTGGACACCTGTAAATGGAACAATGATAACAGGCCTTAAAGCAGGAACATATAAGGTACGTGTTAAGGCGACAGACTCTGCACCTAATGGCATCTCTACTGATGTAACGGTTGGCAGCAGAGAGATTATACTTAAGGATGCTCAGAAACCGACAGCAAAGGAAGGCCTTACCTATAATGGTGCAGAGCAAACTTTGCTTAATGAACCTACTAACGCCATATTGCCGGAGGGTGCGATCGGATTGCAGTATGCTATTGGTACGGATGATTCTACTGTACCGACAACAGGCTGGGGAACATCCATTCCTGCAAAAATCAATGCCGGAACCTATTATGTCTGGTACAAGGTTGTAGGTGATGCTAATCATTTTGATACAGAAGCAAAATGCATCAAATCTATAATTAAAGAACAGCCGAAAGAGGAGCCAAAAGAGGAACCAAAGGAGGAACCAAAAGAGACTCCAAAGGACGTTGATGTGACTCCTGAGGTTGAAGAAACAACTGAAGATAATTCAAGTGAAGAAGTACCAACTGAAACTCAGAGCCCTTACAGAACTGAATGGGTTGATGGTCAGTGGTATGATTCTGAAGGAAATGCAACATATAAGCCACAGGGCAAATGGTATCAGGATAGCACAGGCTGGTGGTATCAGGATACATCTGACTGGTATCCATCAAGCCAGTGGCAGAAGATAGATGGCAAGTGGTATTACTTCACATCAGATGGCTACATGGATTACTCAGAATATAGAGATGGATTCTGGCTGGGATCAGACGGCGCCTGGGTTGAAAAATACTACGGCGGCGGCTGGGGAGAAAAATATGGCCAGTTCTGGTACGAAGATGCAACTGGCTGGTATCCTGTAAGTCAGTGGCTATGAATCAATGGAAAGTGTTACTATTTCAGATCCGATGGTTACCGAGTATACAACCAGTACGTAGATGGATACTGGGTAAACAACGATGGCGAATGGGAGCCATAGAGAATATATTTCTATAAATATATGAACGAAGCCTAATCACAAATGAGTCACCTTTACGTCGGACGTAAGGGTGACTCATTTCGGCTATATGACTTGTTTTGAATGTGGAGTCACCCGTAGATTTAGAATCGACGGGTGACTCCTTCATTTTATAGTGGCTATATGCCGAAAGTCATCCGGAATAGTCGCAAAAACACCCTGAAAAATGCTCCATTTTAGGGCGGACGGGTGACTCTGTCTTCACAAATCTTCATATAGCCGAAAAGCAATCCAGTACAGCCAGAAGTGCAGGAGAATGGACCTCAAATAGAAGCAGGAAAAAATGTTCCGGCTCATGGACCAAAGATGTAGAAGAAAATGATATTTCAGGTGAAAAAAGGGTGAGAAAGTAGTATTATAATAATAGGGGTATACTATAAAAACTAATGGGGTTATTTAATGCTTGATTTGATTAGAGATCATCAACTGAATATCATGTTGGTTCTAATTGGGGTATGCATCACCACCTCTATTTTTTCATTTTCGGCTACGGCTCTTTCTAAGAAAAGAAGAACCGTTCTTTTTCAGCTCGAAGTTTTTTCTGCTATTCTGCTTACTGCAGATAGATATGCATATATATATCGAGGCGACACGTCAGATCTTGGATACTGGATGGTTAGAATAAGTAACTTTCTAGTATTCTTTATGACACTTTTGCTGGTTCATGCATTTAATCTCTATCTGAGTGATTTGCTAAAAACAAATTGTGGGTTACACAAAACTCCGAAATCTATAATCTTTGTTGAGATTCTTATAACTGTGGGAGGTATCATCCTTCTTATATCCCAATATTTTGATCTTATATATTACTTTGATGAGTTCAATCAATATCAGAGAGGTAAGTACTATTTAGCTGGATATATAACTCCGCTTATAGCTACGGTAGTTCAGATTGCGACCATCGTAGTATATGGTAGAAAGCTAAAACCAAAGATTTTTGCACTTCTCTTCCTATTCCCAGTAGTATCTGTTACATCAGCATTTGTACAGCTGAAGGTCTATGGAATATCGCTTACGAACATAACTATGGTTGGTATCTCCATACTTCTTTTCTTGTTCGCAGTTGTTGAAACTAATGAGAAGGTGGAGCGTGCTAACAGAATCGAAATTGATTATCTGAAGGAAGAACAAAAGGCTCTTCACAGATTATTTGGTCAGACTGTAACAGCGCTTGTAAATGCTATAGATTCAAAGGACAAGTACACTCATGGACACTCCTCGAGAGTTGCGGAATATTCCAGAGCAATTGCTGAGCTGAGTGGAATGAGTGAGGAGGATTGTGAGAAAGTTTACTACTCGGCACTTCTTCACGATGTTGGTAAGATAGGAATACCGGATGAGATCATTAACAAAGATGGACGTCTTACTGATGAGGAGTATGAGATAATAAAGCAGCATCCTGTTATAGGAGAACAGATTCTATCAAGCATTACGGAGTATCCATATCTTAGTATTGCAGCTCATCATCATGAACGTTATGATGGTAGAGGATATCCAGATAAGCTGAAGGGCGAGGATATTCCTGAGTATGCCAGAATAGTGGCGGTTGCCGATGCTTATGATGCTATGACTTCTATGAGAAGCTACCGTGATGCTATACCGCAGCAGAAGGTTCGTGAGGAAATCATCAAGTGTGCCGGAACTCAGTTTGATCCTAAGTACGCTAAGTATATGCAGCATCTCATCGATCTTGATTCTGAGTATCAGATGAGGGAGAAGAGTGAAGTGAAGGAACTCGGTGGTAAGAGTGAGCTTCGATGCGGTGATTATAGAGATAACATTTCCGAAGGAATCTATATAACTGAGAAGACGGTTAAGATGCGTCTTAGAAATTCTGCTCTAAGCCTTAACAGTGAAGAGAAGGGCCTGCCTTCCTTTATCCTCTTTGATTCCCTTGATGGAAGATTTCACGGGGATGAGAAAATGGCGAAGGAGCTTAACTACTTTGAGTATGGAGAGGTAAGGTTCGACGGAACGACTGTTACCAGCGGAGCGAGACTTATAAAAACTGAGATTCATAAGAGTAATCAAAACAAGATTATTCATAACATGAATAGTTTTAATAAGCTCACTGGAATCCTTGGCAAGAATTCGGATGAGTACATTGTTGAGGCGGTTCGTTATAAGGATCATGCATTAATTAAAATCTCGAATTCTGAGCAGTCCTTGAGTATAACGATTGCACTTCCTGATGCAACAAGATATCTATATCTTGGACTTACTGGTGAGAAGTGTATTATCTCGGAGGTATCTATAGAAACGACGGATAGTATAGCAAATGAGGCGACTATTCCGAGAATCGCTGAAGAGGTCAGCTTCATAAAGGGCGAGCCGGAAGGTGATATTCCAAATGTTCAGATAGATGGATACAGAACTGAATCAACATCTGGAATCCCACTTAAGGGTGAGTTTGAGATAAACTTTCATACTAAATGTCTTCCGACCGCAAGACTTGTATGGCACTGCCCATATATCGTTATCTATTCATCAGATGATAAGAAGATTGGTGGTAAGAATTATCACGAATATGCGCTTATTCGACTGGATGGCGAGAACTGGGATTCGGAAGATGAATCTGAAAATGTAATCATAGTAGATAAGCAGGATGGCTTCGAAGGCTGGGATATGTGGAAGGAAGCCAACCGCGAGGGTATGGATATAAATATCAGCATAAAACAGGAGGAAAATGTGATAACAACCGTCACAGAAAATGCTGGAATATATATCAAGAATATAACCACCCTTACTTCAGATAAGCAGAAGATTTACGTGGCACTAACTGGAGACCAGTGTGCACTGACAAATATCAAGATAAATAACCATATAGGAGAGTCAGTATGATCTTATCAAGATGTGGAACATTTGTGGACCTGGGAAGAAAATGCACTGCTGGAAGCCTACCAATGTCGTAATAACATGGAAGAGTTTAGGAAGACGAGAGTCTAAAAAATGCAGGATTTTGAGAGGAGTCACCCGTTGATTTGAAATTTACGGGTGACTCAACTGCTGCACGCTGTCATATAGCCGCCGGCTAACATACAGCCAACAATCAATCAGCATTGGCTAGCTAATTTTTGGGTGGAATTGCTTTGAAAATTAGCTATTTTAGCTGTTTTTGGGCGTATATAAAGTGTTTTTTCGAGTGGTCAGCTAATTTTCTGGAAGAAAATACTAAGAAATTAGCTTGATTAGAAAAAATGAGAAGAAAACAGCTAATTATTTAGAAAAATGTAGAGAAAGATTAGCCAGTTGGTTGATATAAAGCAAGTGGGTGATGTGAATTAGCTTAAGACTAAACTGATTTGCATTTGATGCCTTTTTGAGCGATAATAACTACTGTTAAAAATACTAAGGAGGGATTTTCAGATATGAAGTCCAAAAAGATTATTAAGAGACTTGTAGTAACTGGACTCGCTACGGCAATGTGCTTCGGAAGTGCGATAGCTACATTTGCAGCTAGTGGTTCATGGAAGAATGATTCCAACGGTTGGTGGTATAGCTATACAAATGGCGGCTACCCAAAGAAGCAGTGGCTTGAAATAGACAAGACTTGGTACTATTTCAAGGAAGATGGTTATATGTCAGCTAGCGAGTATCGCGAAGGCTATTGGATCGATGGCAGTGGTGCCTGCAGCACAAAGTATACTGGTGGTGCTTGGAAGTCTAACAAGACTGGTAAGTGGTATGAGGATAAGACAGGTTATTATCCAGTTGGTTGTTGGCTTCAGATTGATGGCGACTATTACTACTTTGAGACATCAGGATACCTTGCAACTGATAAATGGATCAGTGGTTACTATGTAGATAAAGACGGTAAATGGATCAAGGACGCAAAGTTCGTTGATTACTCAGGAACATATGTTGATAACTTTGCAGGTAGAGGAACAATCACTGTTAAGAATACATATGATTCATATTATTCTGTAAATATCACTTGGCCATCAAGTGCAGCAGTAACAAATGAGTGGTCATTTACCGGACAGATAGATCAGAGCGGTGTACTTAACTACACTGGATGTACAAAGACAGAGACAATCTTTGACGAAAAGGGTGGCTCAACTAAGAAGACTGTATATACAGACGGAACAGGTACACTTAAGTTTACTGAAACAGATCTTACTTGGGATGACAAGAAGGAAAATGTAGCACTTGGCAATACATTTATTAAGACAAAAGAAGCTGAGGTTGAAGGTAAGAATTATACTGGAGAGTATGAGGAGCCTAAGACACATAGAGCTGGAGTTAAGATTAAGGCTACAACAAATGGCTTCTACAGTGTAACAGTTTCACTTCCAGATGAGAGCGGCAACTGTGATGTATACAACTTCACTGGTACATTCGATGATGATGGAAAGCTCTCATATGTAGATGGTGTAAAGACTCATGAAGATTATTCTACAGAAGGAAAGACTGTAACAAAGCAGCTCTATAAGAACGGAAGTGGTTCTATCACTATCACAGATAAGAAGCTTAAATGGGTTAACAACAACGAAGACGTTGATGTAACTGAGTTTGAGCTTGTTGAGAAGTAATCTAAGCAGCATTGAAGAGCTACTACATTAATAGTGTAGTGGCTCTTTTTTTGATGTTTTCTCTGCGATACATTTAAGCTATCTTTTTGAAAGGATTATGCTGTATTTATGGTATAATATAAGGAGAGAGGATGGTTTACGTGAGAATGGGGTGATTACATGACAACACAGGAATTTATTGTCAGATTATTTGTGGTAGCATTGATAGGTCTGGTTATCGGAATTGAAAGACAGATAGGCGGACATCATATCGAAATTAAAACCACATTTCTTATAGCAGTCGGTACATTTGCGTTCTGTATGATAGAGATACTTCTGGGGTATCCAGATATCAGGATGTCAGCAAATATAGTAACCGGCATCGGTTTTTTGTGCAGCGGCGTCATCTTCAAGAATGGCCTCACTGTTAACGGTCTAAATACTAGTGCAACTCTCTGGAGTACATCAGGAATCAGTATCCTCGTCGCCTACGGGTATTTCAAGTTTGCTATCATCATAACGTGTATCCTTATAATGTTGAACATGATACTAAATGTTACTGCAAAGAAGATTAAACCAGTTCGGTTTCTTGTGGATAATGAGAGCAACTCATATCTCATCAACGTCGTATGTCTAAAGGAAGAAGTAAATGCAGTAAAAGAGAAAGTATACGAGAAGATGGTTGAAGATAATAGCAGCGTTACTTCAATCGCTGTTAACAGTATTACACCAGATAAGTTTAGGATAAACTTTAAGGTGGGAACCGGCCAGAACGATGATTACTTCGTGAAGCTAACAAATGAAATCTTTGGAATGAACGTACTCTCTGTGTCGTATGAGAAAGTAGAACAATAAGTTCTTGACTAGTGATTTACTGCATTAAAGCGTTGACGCATAAAAGAATATAAGTTATTATTAGGAAAGTGGTTTTCGGACCACTTTCTTTGTCTTATGTTTGGAAAAGATAACATTTGATTATTGTGTTGGAGGTAGAAATATGCCTATTACAGAATTGCTTGAGAGAAATGCAAAAGAATATGCAAATGATACAGCTTTAGTTGAAGTAAATCCTGCTATCACAGAGGTTAGAAGGGTTACATGGAGAGAATATGAGCTGATGGAGCCAAATCCAAAGGCACCATATAGAAGAGAGATTACTTGGAGCGTCTTCGATGAGAAGGCTAACCGATTCGCTAATCTTCTTATAAGCCGTGGTATTAAGAAGGAAGATAAGGTTGGTATCCTTCTTATGAACTGTCTTGAGTGGCTTCCAATCTACTTCGGTATTCTGAAGACAGGTGCTATCGCTGTACCTCTTAACTTCAGATATGATGCTGACGAGATTGAGTATTGTGTTGATCTCGCAGATGTAGATATCCTGGTATTTGGCCCAGAGTTTATCGGCCGTATCGAAGAGATAGCAGATAAGATATCAAAGAATAGACTGCTCTTCTATGTAGGAGAGAATTGTCCTTCATTTGCAGAAGATTATAATGAAATGGTAGCGAACTCTAGTTCGGTTAATCCTGGAATCAAGATAACAGATGAAGATTATGGCGCTATCTACTTCTCATCTGGAACAACTGGATTTCCAAAGGCTATCCTTCATAAGCATCAGTCACTGATGCATAGTGCAAGAGTTGAGCAGGCCCATCACGGACAGCAGAAGGATGATGTGTTCCTTTGTATCCCACCTCTTTATCATACAGGTGCTAAGATGCATTGGTTCGGTTCGCTTATATCTGGAAGTAAGGCAGTACTTCTGAAGGGTACAAAGCCTGAATATATATTAGATACAGTAAGTCGTGAGAAGTGTACTATCGTATGGCTGCTTGTTCCATGGGCACAGGATCTTCTGATCGCTCTTGAGGATGGCAAGCTTAACAAAGATGATTATGAGCTTGATCAGTGGAGACTGATGCATATTGGTGCACAGCCTGTTCCTGCAAGTCTTATCACTAGATGGAAGGCTATCTTCCCTAATCATCAGTATGATACTAACTATGGTCTGTCAGAATCTATCGGACCTGGATGTGTACATCTCGGTGTTGAAAATATTGACCATGTCGGAGCTATCGGTGTTCCAGGATTTGGTTGGGAGTGTAAGATTATAGATGACGAAGGCAAGATCGTTGATAAAAGCGACAGTGATTCAGTTGGTGAGCTTTGTGTTAAGGGGCCTGGCGTTATGACTTGCTACTACAAGAATGAAGAAGCTACTAAGGATTGCCTTAAGGATGGCTGGCTCTACACTGGAGATATGGCTAAGTATGATGAGGATGGATTCATCTGGCTGGTTGATAGAAAGAAAGATGTTATCATCAGTGGTGGTGAGAATATCTACCCAGTTCAGATTGAGAGCTTCATCATGAAGAACAGTAAGGTTCAGGATGCAGCTGTTATAGGAATCGGTGATGAGAGACTTGGTGAGATATCATGTGCTATCATTCAGCTTAAGGAAGGCGAGACATGTACAGAAGAAGAAATGAATAACTTCTGCCTGGAGCTTCCTCGTTATAAGAGACCACGTAAGATAATCTTCGCAAAGGTTCCTAGAAATGCAACTGGTAAGATCGAGAAGCCATTGCTCCGTGAAACATATGGCGCAACAAATCTCGTTGATAAGGAAAATAGAAAATAAATACAACGTGAATTAATAGTCGATTCATTTTGTGCAACATTAAATGTAATGCCCCGCAAAGCTAAGGTTTTGCGGGGCAATTTACATAATGTTTGTGAAAAACTAACAAACATAGTGCGACTTGTACAAAAAGGCTTTTCATTTTTGTGAAAATGTGCTATATTATCAGTATAAAAAACCTGGTAAATGTCAGTCTAGCTGACAATATGGAAGGTATTTTGGGTGTGCCTGTATAAATCGACTTTGAGAGAGTCTGTCAGACCGTACGTGGGGTAGCGGTCTGACAGGCTCTTTCTCTTTAGGCGAAATTTTGGTATAATTAAATGTCTTATATTGTACTATCCAAGAGGGTAGTGACTTTGTTTTAGTTTTGCAAAGAGGTAGTTAAGTTGTTAGTTGCAAAAGATTTAGTAAAGAGCTTTATAAGAACTAAAGAAAAGGGACGTAAGGAAGAGTTCAATGCTGTAGATGGCATATCACTAACTGTGCGTCCTGGAGAGATTGTTGGAATACTTGGACCAAATGGTGCAGGTAAGACGACGCTTCTTCGTATGCTTGCGAGTCTTCTTAAACCGACTTCTGGCGAAGTATACATTTCGCAGATATCGGAGATAAGTAACAGCAGTCATAAGACTGAGGTTTTGAGGACAGAGGATGGCAGGACCTTGGAACGTGTAATGGATCCGCTGAAGATTAAGAGCTATATAGGATATCTGTCAGGCAATACGAAGCTTTATGGAAGACTTACAGTACGCGAACTGATGCAAATGTTCGCTGGAATATATGGAATACCAGATGAAGAAATCTCTGACAGGATAGAGAAAGTAAATGAGCTTCTTGATCTGGGGGACTTTATAGATAACCGCGTTGAGAAGCTGTCGACAGGACAGACACAGCGTGCTTCTATAGCTCGTTGTATCGTACATGATCCAGAGATTTATATATTTGACGAGCCAACCCTCGGTCTTGATATCATTAGTAGTACTTCTATTATCGAGTTCATGAAGAAAGAGAAAGAGCGTGGAAAAACTGTTATATATTCCACTCATTATATGGAAGAGGCAGAGTATCTATGCGACCGCATTATCATGTTAAATCACGGTAAAGCTATCACAAATGATACGCCTGAGCAGCTAAAGAGTCGTACAGGCGCGTCAGATATGCGTGGTGCATTTTATGAGATTATAAAGTCGGAGGGTATCGCTTATGAGGAGTAGAGTTATAAGACTGCTCCTTAGGAAGGAGCTCCTGGATGTATTTCGTGATAGAAAAGCTATCATAATGCTGGTTCTGGTTCCGCTGCTTATATATCCGCTGATCTTCTTTGGTTCATTTGCGGTTATGACTATGATACAGTCCAGTATGGAGAAGGGCGAGTATAAGGTTATCGTAGATACCGAAGATGACGGCGCGCTGATGAAGCAGATTGCTGCTTATAATACGAAGAAGGCATCCGATGAAAAAAAATCCGATGAAAAAAAGTCTGATGATACGGCCTCTGATAATAGTTCCGAGGATGCGGATATAGAACAGATTGAGGCTGTTAACTTAGAGAAGTTCTTAAAGGACAGTGACTATAAACTAACAGATGATACACTTTCTACGAAGCTTGCGCTGGTGGAAGATATACTGCAGGATGAGGCCGCTGATGTGTATGTAATGAGTGAGGTTGATGAAGATGGCCGCATTACTTACATTACGAAGTACGTATCTTCGATAACAGATTCAGATTATGCTGAAACTATTATAAAGGATATATTGGATGATCTCTCTGAGGTAGAGACGAAGGAAGCTATAGAAGCTGCTGGTCTCGATGCTGACGAGATAACGCATCCATTTGGAATAAAGAGACAGAATATCGCGAGCACCGAGCAGTCTGCTGGAAGTCTGCTAGGTATGATACTTCCATTTATGCTGGTTGTGAGCCTGCTGATGGGAACGATGTATCCAGCTATAGATACTACAGCTGGCGAGAAGGAACGTGGAACTCTGGAGACACTTCTGACACTGCCTATCAGGAATCACGAGATGATTCTCGCGAAGTTCCTTACGGTTGCGTTGATGGGTATAATATCGGCGCTACTAAATGTTGTCTCTATGGGCTTTATGATATTTTACCTGGTTAAGCTTGTGCAGTCAGAGGCTGCCAGCAGTCTGGGGCTTGACCTAAAGAACTTTAACTTTGCAAGTTTTCTGCCAGCGAGTCTTGTTACGATACTCGCTATCATGGCATTTTCGCTCTTTATATCAGCAGTGACTATGTGTATCACTGCCCTTGCTAAGTCTTATAAGGAAGCCAATAACTATATTACTCCGCTGACGCTGGTTGTCATGCTTACAGGATATATCGGCTTTATACCAAATATCGAACTTACTAACAGGATGGCTATGATTCCAGTTGCAAATATCTGCCTTCTAGTGAAGAATCTGCTTCTCTTCAAGGCTGATCTTGGACCAACTGCTATAGTTCTTCTGACAAATGTATTGTACGCGGGCCTTGCGATAATGCTGCTTAGCAGAATATACGATAGTGAGAGTGTACTCTTCGATGAGGGACGCGGCGGACTTCAGCTATTCGAGAAGCGTTCAAATATCGTAGCTGGTGGAACGCCAACTACTGGAGATGCTTGGTTTATAGTATTCTTTGTAATGATCATATACCTATATGCGGGTTCCATCCTTCAGATGAACTATGGCCTTACAGGAATCTTTGCAAGTCAGTTGATCGTACTTCTGATTCCGCTGATAATGGTTATCTATACAAAGAGAAGTATAAAGAAAACCTACAGCTTTAATCTTGCAAAGCTTACTAGAACCCTAGGCTCAGTGCTCCTGTTTATTGGTGCATTTCTCATGGAGAATATATTATCTACTATGCTTTATCAATTCTTCCCAGAAGCATTTGAAGATACGAATAGTGGACTTCTGGAGCTTTTGGGCGGTGATAATATATGGATAGCATTTCTTGTTGTAGCAGTTACACCTGCTATCTGTGAGGAAATGATGTTCCGAGGATTTATTCTCTCGGGCTTTAGAAGCAAGTATAGAAAATGGACTTCTATAGTTCTTTCAGCATTTATCTTTGGCGTATATCACACAAGCCTTATCAGACTTGTACCGACGATGATGCTTGGTATATGCTTTGCGATGATAGTGTACTATACGGGCAGTATCTTCCCGGCAATGGCAATGCACTGTCTCAACAACTCCATTGCGGTTGTAGAAATGTATAACCCAGGTTGGCTGGAAGATAATTTCCCACTTATATTTGGTGCAAATGATTCGGTGATCGCATCAGTAATTATAGGAGCGATAAGCGTAGTGATAACATTTGCCGGAGTTCGAGTCTTACAGATGACATCGCGTGGGCGTAGTAAAGTAGATAGAAAGTAGAGAAATGAGTAGTATAGATACAGAGTTCAATAACGAATATGATGATGAGTATGAAGTAGATTATGATCAGGGCTACGAGGGCTACCAAAGAGCTGAGAAATCCGAGCCTAGTGATGCACTGAAGCGTAAGGTGGTTCGCTACCGTAAGCAGCTAATAGCGCATAGAGTCCTACTAGGACTGATAATAGTAGCGGTGCTTCTCTTTGTTGTAATAATAGTGCTGGACAACCGCCAGAAGGGGACTCCAGTGGACTATTCAGGAGATCTGGAAAGTGAGATAGCATTTGCATATGATAAAAATGTAGAGGGACTGGGAGAGTATCCTGATCTTAAAACTATGATGGAAGATAATTACATGAAGTACCTGCATAAGGCTTATATTCTCTTCGGAGAGTATCCTGATTGCGAGTACTACAAGATTAGTCCAAATGTATCTAGAAATGATTTTGACTGGAATGCAGACTTCTACGTTAATAGTGGTGGCCTATATTATAGTTACTTCAAAGACGGAGAAGATAAGGGTCGCGTTGCAATCGATGTGTCAGAGTTCCAGGGAAATATAGAATGGGACAAGGTTAAGGCTTCGGGCGTTGATATCGCTATAATTCGCGTAGGATATAGAGGCTACGGAACTGGAGCTATGAAGAGCGACAGTCTGGCAAAGTCTAACATAGAAGGCGCTCTTGCTGCAGGTCTTGAGGTTGGCGTATATTTCTTCTCTGCTGCGATTAACAAAGAAGAAGGTATAGAAGAAGCCAACTTCTGTCTGGATATGATATCTGGCTACAACATTACTCAGCCTATCGTAATAGATACTGAGTATATAGCTGAGGATGAAAGCGCGCGTTCTAACAGCATTTCTGTAGAGGATAGAACTGCAGTAGCGCAGGGCTTCTGCGAGACTGTTAAGGCTGCTGGATATGCACCAATGATATATGGAAGCCGTGACCAGTTTCTTAGATATCTGGATGTAGATCCACTGGGCGAGTATGAGTTCTGGCTTGCATCATATGACACTACAGACTTTCCATATCATACAGAGGGTTATCAGTACTCTCGATATGGATACGTGGATGGAATCACCTCATACGTCGATCTCGATGTATGGATGAGATGATTAAGTAAAATGAGTCACCTTGCACGTCCGACGTAACTGGTGACTCATTTTTGAGTCAGCAGTTACGTCGGACGTGCAAGGTGACTCATTAATTATAGGAGGGGAATTATATGTGGTACGAAGAATCAGTGTTCTATCAGATTTACCCATTGGGATTTTGTGGAGCACCATTTGAAAATGACGGTGTAGAGGAATCAAGAATACTTAAGGTGATTGATTGGATCCCTCATATTCAGAAGCTGGGAGCAAATGCAATCTACTTTTCCCCAGTTTTTGAATCAGATACTCACGGTTACAACACCCGTGACTATGGCCTTATAGACAAGCGTCTTGGAACAAATGAGGATTTCAAAAAGGTAGTTCAGAAGCTTCATAAGGCAGGAATCAAGGTGGTACTTGATGGAGTATTTAATCACGTGGGACGTGGATTCTGGGCGTTTCAAGATGTTCTGGAGAAGAAATGGGACAGTCCTTATAAGGATTGGTTTCACATATCATTTGACGGTAATTCTAACTACAATGATGGACTGTGGTATGAAGGCTGGGAAGGTAACTTTGACCTTGTAAAGCTGAATCTGCAGAATCCGGCGGTTGTGGATCATATATTTGATAAGGTTAAGTACTGGGTAGAATATTTTGATATAGATGGTCTTCGACTAGATGTGGCTTATTGTCTGGATAAGGGATTTATACATAACCTTAAGGAATACACTTCTGGACTGAAGCCTGAGTTCCTCCTTCTGGGAGAACTTCTTCATGGAGACTATGCACAGTTTGTTGGCCCGGGAATGTTGGATAGCTGTACAAATTATGCTTGCTATAAGGGACTCTTCTCAAGCTTTAACTCTATGAATATGTTTGAGATAATTCATTCTCTTATGCAGCAGTTTGGTCCAGAAGACTGGTGTCGTTACAAGAATATGCATCTGATGAGCTTTGTGGATAATCATGATGTAACGCGTATTGCAAGCATATTATCGAATAAAAATCATTTGCCACTTGTATATACTCTCGCGTTCTGTATGCCTGGCTTCCCATGTGTTTACTATGGAAGTGAATGGGGAACAGAGGCTAGAAAGGAAGAGGGCGACCCTGCGCTTCGCGTAAGCTTCGATAAGCCAGAGTGGAATGAGCTCACTGATTTTATAGCGAAACTTGCTGAAATCAAGAAAACACATGAGGCTCTGAATTACGGATCTTTCAGAAGCGTGGTCCTAACAAATCATCAGTGCATCTTTGAACGAAGGACTGATAATGAGAGAATCCTGGTTGCAATCAATGCGTCGGATCAGCCATTTACTGCACACTTTGACGCAGGCTGCGGACAGGCAGATGAACTGATTACCGGAACACTTCATGACTTCGGCGGTGGCTCGGAACTAGCACCTTACTCTGCTGAAATCTGGAAAATGGAGCGCTAGAACTTTTACCATTCACACATAAAAAAATACAATTTACAACAAATATCATACATACTTGATTCATTTGTTTTATTATCCAATCATCAAGAAAAACAAAAACAAAAAAACAAGCTAATCTCAAAATTACAAGAATTAAATAATCTAAAGATTAAAGAAAGGTGAGGGATAAAAAATGAATGATTCAAAGGTAAAGGAAAATAAGAAAGAAACAGTATTAAAGGCAGATAACAAGGTGTGTGCAATACTTAATTCAATCACATCAGTTATATGGGCATTTGTAACATTTATGGAAATATATGAGATAAAAACCTACGGCACAAAGCCAGGCTGGAATCTCTGGTTTGATATCTGCATGGTAATACTTTGGGGCAGCATCGCACTTGATTATTTCTTCAAGTATAAGAAAGAAAAGAAAGCACAGTAAAGAATGAGTCACTTTTTACGTCCGACGTGGAAAGTGACTCATTTTAGAGTCACCCCCACGTCGGACGTAAAGGTGACTCATTGAAAGCTGCGGAATCATCCTTGTAAAGGTTTTTGAAAAAGCGTATAATGCTAGTTGTTATACACTTGTTATCAAAGATTTATAAAGGAGAAAAAATTATGGCACAGAAGATTAGTTTTAATTTCGATAATACTAAGTTTAAAGCTAGTGACGCAGATGTTGCTGCAATTAGACCAAGAATCGAAGCTGCAAAGAAGACTCTTGTTGAGAAGACTGGCGAGGGAAATGATTTCCTCGGATGGATCGATCTTCCAGTAAATTATGACAAGGTTGAGTTTGCTCGTATAAAGGAAGCTGCTGCAAAGATTCAGAGTGATTCTGATGTACTTCTTGTAATCGGTATCGGTGGTTCATATCTTGGAGCTAGAGCTGCTATCGAAGCACTTCGTCATAGCTTCTATAATATGGTATCAAAGGAAGTTCGTAAGACTCCTGAGATTTATTACTGCGGTAACAATCTTAGCTCAACATATATAGCAGAGCTTGTTGATGTAATTGGTGATAGAGATTTCTCTGTAAATGTTATCTCTAAGTCAGGTACTACAACAGAGTGTTCAGTTGCATTCCGTCTCTTCAAGGGAATGCTTGAGAAGAAGTATGGTAAGGAAGGCGCAGCTAAGAGAATCTATGCTACAACAGATAAGGCGCGTGGAGCTCTTAAGACACTTGCAGATGCTGAGGGTTATGAAACATATGTTGTACCTGATGATGTTGGTGGACGTTTCTCAGTTCTTACAGCTGTTGGTCTTCTTCCAATCGCTGCATCAGGAGCTGATATAGATAAGCTTATGCAGGGTGCTGCAAATGCACGTGAGTACTGCCTCGCTGCTGACTTCGATACAGATGTTATGCAGTATGCAGCAGTAAGAAATGTACTTCATGAGAATGGACTTGGTATGGAGATCCTTGGAAACTTCGAGCCAGCTCTTCATTATGTAACAGAGTGGTGGAAGCAGCTCTACGGAGAGAGCGAAGGTAAGGATGGCAAGGGTATCTTCCCTGCAGGCGTTGACTTCACTACAGACCTTCACTCACTTGGACAGTTCATCCAGGAAGGAACAAAGAATCATTTCGAGACATTTATAAATGTTGTAAATCCTAAGAAGTCAGTAACTATGACAACTGAGGATGAGGATCTTGATGGACTTAATTATCTTGCTGGTAAGGAAGTTGACTTCATCAATAAGTGCGCTATGGAAGGAACAATCCTCGCTCACGTTGATGGTGGTGTTCCAAATATCCGTATAGATATGGAAGAGATTGATGAACTTGCACTTGGAGAGCTCTTCTACAAGTTCGAGTTTGCATGTGGTGTAAGTGGTTATACTCTTGGAGTTAATCCATTTAACCAGCCAGGTGTTGAAGCTTACAAGAAGAACATGTTTGCACTTCTTGGCAAGCCAGGCTTCGAAGAGATGACAAAGGAACTTCGTGCTCGTCTTGGAAAGTAATTAGTCAATAATTTAGAAAAATATAATTAACAAAAGCTCAGGATTTGCTGAAAAGGCAATTTCTGAGCTTTTTAATTATATAGAGTGTTTATAATCAGGTTCGGTTGTGAAATGAATATACATATGTATTTATTGTATACAAAATGAAACAAGTTTGAAACATACGTTTGCAATAATATGCGTGACGATAAGAAATCAGGTGAAAACCTTGGAGAAACCAGAGCTAGATTTTTATGAAGAAGAGAAGCGTTCGAACAATTAAAAAGCGGTGTATTAATAGGGCGGGAGTCGTGTTGCTTGCTGCTATGCTGGTGCTTTCTGCAAGTGGCTGCGGTGGCAGTGAGAGAGCCCTGGTTCATATAGGAACTCCTTCGATAGAAGAAAAGGATTATACGACCACATTTGTTGTGAGAGGGGATGTGACGTATGAACTGGAGGAAGAACTACATCTTGTTAATTATGTGGAAAGTAAGTATGGTCTGTCGTCGAAGTTGATGGGTTCTATGATGCTAGAAGATGTGGCTTTCGACAAGCTGTATGTAAGTGTTGGAGATAAGGTTAAGAAGGGCGATGTGCTACTTACCATGAGCTCGAAGTCGCTTGAAGATGAGATAGACTCTTATACAGAACAGAAGGAAAAGGCTCAGCTTGAGAAGATTCATTATAACAACAGAACAGCCATCGATAATGAAGAAGATAATTCGATAGCGATTGCAAGATGTGATCAGGACATAAATGTTGCGACAGGGTATCTCACAGAGCTTGAGTCCAAGAAAGAAAACCTGACTATAAGGGCAGACGAGGATGGCGAGGTTATCGACATATCTGATCAGGCGATTAGCGGCACCATGAGTAATACAGATGGACTGCTGACTATCGCATCTGGTGACGACACTTACTTCCTGGAAACAGAGGAGAAGACGACGCTGTCTGTAGGACAGATTGTGACTTCCACTAATAAGCTCCTTAGATATGACATGGTAGTTACAAATGTTGAAAAAAGTTCGGCAGGAACTAAGGTGTATTTTAAGATTCTCGGTATAGAGGGTAAGGTTGAAAATGAAGCTGAACTTGCAGCAAGTCTTGTCGGTATGGCTTCGCCTGGAGATGCTACTGAAACAGATGCTATGAAGGATGCGCAAGTTTCAGATAGAGAGAAGATTATCGTACATGGTCTCACAGTTCCTATAGCCGAGGAGACAAGAAAAGATGTGTTATATGTTGCATCCAGTGCGGTGACTGAGAGAGACGGACGATACTACGTCTTTATGATAGATGAACATGGCGCGAGAGTTTCTCGCGAGATAAAAGTTGAAAGTGTACTTGGTGAATATGCGATTATAACTGATGGACTTGCTGAAGGTGATGAAGTGCTGGCTGAAGCAAAGTAAGTGATAGATGGTTAAGAAGAAATGAAGAAAGTAATTCTTAGAAAATTAAAGAAGACAGTTGCGGTTTTGCTTATGGCAATAATCGGTATATCCTCATTTTCGGGATGTAATGAGAGGGCTTTCGACGAGCCTGAACTTATAGATCCGATGGTTGTGTCCAAGATATTTAGACATCCAGAGGTTCGTGATCTTATGGATGTGAAGTATTATGAGGGGGTTGTGGTACCTCACGATTATCCAGCATTTTATAAGAACCGTACTCAGCTTAGCAGTATAAATGTAAAGATCGGCGACTATGTTGAGAAGGGCGATGTGATAGCTTACGGTGTGGTTGATTCTTACGGGAATACTTCCTCAGATTGGAATGATATGATCAACAACGAGTCAACTATCAAGGGCCTTATGACTAACATATCTGACGACGAGATTGAGCTTCAGAGTATAAGCAGAAAGGTTGCTTCAGAGAATGGAGACAATGCTCTTATAGAGAGTGCAGATAAGCAGATTGCTCTTCTTGGTGAAGATAAGAGATATAATAGTGAACTTTCCGAATATATGATTGGGCGTTATAGAGCTTCTCGTGATGAAGAAGTGAGAAAGGAAGAAGAGGCGGTGCTTGTTGCAGATCATTCGGGATATGTAACATTTGTCAAGGACATCAGTACTGATGATGTGGCGAAGGCTTATGAAAATGTTGCTGTTATTTCAGATATGGATGACTTATGTATTGAGGCGATTGGCGCTTCTGCAAAGGATTATAACTGCGAAGATTATGACGAAAAGTTCACTTATGTTGATGGAAAGAAGATTCCTGTAAAGGAAGTGAAATATGGTGATGACATAAAGAGTCTGTCTGAAGTGACGGGCAAGGTACTTCCTGTGAGATATGAGACATCCGCGGAATTAAAATGCGGCGACAATATGCTGGTGGTTCTAAAGAAGAAAAAAGCTGAAAATGTTATGTGTGTCGGAAGTGGTGCTGTAGTTATAGAGGGACTTAGCCGATATGTATATGTTAGAAAAAAGGAAGGCAGCGATGATATAGAGAAACGTAGCGTTGAAGTTGGATATAGCAATGAAAACTATACCGAGATTAAGTATGGACTTACTGAGGAGGATGAAGTCTACTATCCGCTGAATCAGTTTTATCCTGTGAACTATAAGGAAATAGAGGTTGGAACTGGTAACATATCAGTAGGTGCTATGACTAAGTTTATACTTGGTAAGAACTCAAATGTGAAGGGTTACTATACAGAGTATGCGGGACAGTTTCAGGAAATATATGTTAAGCAGGATGATGAGGTAAAGAAGGGCGACTTGCTCTTTACCTATAAGACAGAGAATACCGCCGCAAAACTGAAGGAAATAAATGAGAGTATAAAGAATCTGAAGGCGAATCATGCTAGTGCCCTAGAGTCTTATACTGAGATGAAAGCGGAACTTGCTAGCGGTAATTCAAGTGATTATTCTAGTGACGCGTCGGGTGAAGATGCTACTGCAACCGATTCACACTATAACGACGATAAGGATGCAATAAATGGCAGAATAATCGATTACCGTATACAGATTGAGAATACGAATTATTCCTACAGCCTTAAGAAGCTTGAGGCTCAGTACCAACAGCTGGCTGAAAACAATGATGGTTCAGGTCTTATCAGTGTCTATGCTGAAAGCGATGGCATTATAAAGAATGTTGATAAGGATGCTATACCTGGAAAAGTGTATGAAGACAGGAAGTATATAGTATCGATTGCAGAAGAAGGCGTAAATGAAACTCTTATTCAGATGAGAGAGTATAAGACATCAGCCCCTGGAGAGCAAGCTGGGGAAGAGACTTCCGGCGAGCTAAAATCAGCAGCACTTGGTAAAGAAATAAATGTGAAGATAGGCGAGAGGGAGTATACAGGAAGAGCCATAGGCGTAAATGGAAATAAAGATAATTATGATGCGTATTATAATGACAAACCTGTATTTACATATTGTACTCCTGGAAAAGAATATAAGGATCAGTTCTATGCTGATATTGATGGAAATGTGGACTATGACGAGGCACTTCGAGATAAGGGAAGCGTGGAAGTGACATTTCTCTTAAAAGATTATAAAGGAATACCTGTTCTTGATAAGGGGTTAATATACACTAGTTATCTAAGTGATAAGCCTCAGAATTATGTATGGAAAGAAGTAAATGGTGAACTGGTAATGCAGTATGTGACAGTAATTAATCTGGGAGATGAGAGAACAGGCGATGTGGCTGTGATAGATGGGTTAGAAGTTGGTGATAAGATTGTCCGTGAGGTGTCTGTCGCTGTAGAGGAGGAGTAATGCTTCAGTTTATTCAGAAAAAACTAAGAAGCCAGAGGCTGCTGAATGCATGTCTCTTCTTCGGAATAGTGATACTGGTTGCAGTTCTTTCTCTTATACCTATGTTCGAAAAAGGTGCACTGGACGATGTTATCTTATATGACTTCGAGGACGCTGCTAAAGTCAGTGAGACCTTTCCGGCAGTTATATCCAGAAGTGATTCTCTAAAGAAAGAGGAAGCTGCTTCATTTGAAGATATAGATTCGAGCATCAAGACATATACTGATAGGTGGAATAAGTATCTGGAGCTTCCGATTCTCAGTACGCAGGTTATATACAGCGTTGCGGGAGGAAGAATGACACCGAGCCTTGTTGGTACGGAGAAGGCTGTGAATATCATTTCAACTGGAGATGAGGAACATCTGTCATTTATTGATATAGATTCTGGTATGAATATAGATGAGGGACTGATAAAATGTTATGTCACAAAGTCGACAATGGATGATATGTCCCTTACGGTTGGTGAGGTTCTGGATTTTGAGTATCTGTCAGATGATCGTGATAATACACTTAAATTAGTTGTTGCTGGTATAGCAGAGGTAGAGGATTTAGGGGATTATTACTGGTTTGAAGGAACTAGAAAGCTTGGTGAAACCATAATCGTATGCAAGGAGGATTTTGAGAGGATTTATCAAACCTTCGAGATAGATTCAATTGATTATGAAGTACACGAGGTGCTGGATTATAGAGGGATTACATCTGAAAATATACATGCAATCCTTGATTATATAAAGCAGTTTGAGAAGAAGGAAAAGGCATTTAAGTCAAGCTTTACAGACGTGCTTGAGTCATTTGATGAAACCGAGAAGACGGTAAAGGTTATTATCGTATCGATACTAACTCCACTTCTTGTGTTGTTGCTGATATTTATATATATGGTTTCAGACAGACTAAGAACTTATGAGGAACCGGAGATAAATGTACTCAGAAGTCGAGGTATATCAAGAGGTACTATTATAAGACAGTACCTTACGCAGTTTGCCCTCATTATAACAGCTACATTTCCGGTAGGTATTCTCGTGGGATACTTGCTTTGCAAGATGGCTGCATCATCAACAGACTTTCTGTCCTTTAGTCTTAAGAGTTCGGGGGTATATACATTTAGATTGGAAGTTCTACTGTACATTCTTATAGCTTATCCAGTTGCGGGAACTCTGATGATTCTACCGATTATAAATGCTTCAAAGAATACGGTTCTTACAAATAAAGGAAAGGAAAATGCATCGAAGAAGAACTTTGTGGAGAAGTATTTCCTGGACATAATAATACTTGGTATAGCAGTCTATCTTCTGTACAACTATACAAAGCAGAGAGATATGATGATTACTGAGATTATGGCTGGTAAAACTATGGATCCGATGATCCTTATAGATTCAGAACTCTTTACATTTGGAGCCGCATTTTTGCTTATCCGACTTACCAGACTAGTTATTACAGCAATATATAAGATGGGTAAGAAGAAGTGGAAGCCAGAAACCCTTGCAGCCTTTCTGGAGGTTATAAAGACCAGGAGAAAATCCTGGGTAATCTCACTCTTTCTTATCATCACAATTGCTATGGGAATCTATAATGCAAATCTGGCTAAGACAGTTAATTACAACAAGAGAGAACGTATTATAAGTGACACAGGCGCTGAATGCGTTCTGACACCATATAGCCGTGTGGTGGCTTCCTCAAAAAAAGACGAGAATTGGAAGCTTATTACTGAAGATTATACGAACATTCTTCAACTAAAAGAAGAAGGACTCGTCACAGACATGACGCGGGTTTATAGAACCAATAAACTGACGGTAGAAACTGGAAAAGGAAAGATAAAATCTGCTGAACTTTTAGGCGTTAATACAAAGGGTATAGGTAAAAGCGCGACCTTTAATATTATGAATAATGATCATCATTGGTTTAATGATCTGAATGCACTAGCTACCGTAAGTAATGGAGCTATCATTTCGAGGAATATGGCCAAGGATTATGAAGTTAAGGTTGGAGATTCTATAGAGCTAAAGGTTGAGTCGCCTCTTAAGGATAATGATACAGTCTATGCCTTCGATGTACAGGTAGTAGGGATTCTGGATAACTTTCCTAGCTTTAACAAATACTTCTATACAGAAGATGTTACAAAGGGGGATATGAAAGAAAATGAGAAATATCTTGTTGTTATAAATGAAGCAGATATGAATCTATGTTACGGAGAACTTCCTCCAGAAGTGTGGATGAATCTTGCGGATAGTGTGACTATATCTGATATAGATAAATATCTTACGGATAAAAGGATCATATATAAGAATCTAACAAGTATTGATTCTGAGATTCAGAAGACCTTTGGTTCTGCAATGCTACTTATAACAAATGGACTTTTTAATATCAGCTTTATTATATCTATGATCATATGTGTGATAGGATTTCTGATATATTGGCTGACTTCTATATATTCTAGACAGCTCTACTTTGGAGTGTACCGTGCTATGGGTATGGGAATGAAGAGAATCAATAAAATGCTGGTAAGGGAACATATCCTCAGCACTATGACATCCCTTATATCCTCAGTGCTTGTAGGCATACTTACATCGGCTCTCTTCACGAGACTGATAAGTTATATATATCTGCCGGAGAAGCATAGCCTTCCTCTTACAGTATATATATCATACCAAGGCTTTATCCGTATTGCGGTGGTTATGACATTTGCCATAGTTCTATGTATGGTAACTATCAGAAGATTTATAAAGCGTCTCAATATAACTGAGGCTATAAAATTAGGTGAAGATTAACTTAGTAGAGACAGGAGGATTTAATAAAATGATTAACATTAAAAAGATACATAAGATTATGGTGAGTTTACTTGCGGCGAGCCTTATGTTATCGACAGTAGGATGCGAGAAGAAGGCTGAGAATATCGATGAATTTGGTGGTGAAGAGTCAAGTGAGACAGTAGACGAGGACGGCGAAGATACTTCGGAGGATTCTAAGTCCAGAGAATATAATCTATGGGAAGAAAGTATAACTGGAACAGATTTTGATACAGTGGATATAAAGACTATGTTAAGGACGGATTATAATCTGGATGAATTAAAAACTGTGACTGTAAAGTATGATAAGTTCGATAAGGATTTTGCAAAGGAAATGTGTGACACTGTTTTCGATTCTGGAGAGGTGGAGGTGTATGATTTTAATGCACCTACCAAAGAAGTATATGATGCGATCATTACAGCATATAAGGATACACTTGAGCTATATGATTATGAATCTGTAAATATGCCTGAAGCAATTAAGTACGCGCCAGATGAATTTATGAGTACAGGTAACTGGGCCATAACGGAAATTACAGAAGAAAGAAGAGTTCAGAGGGAGGATATAGAAGAAAATATATCTCGTCTGGAGGCGGAAAAAGAGGCGGCGCCTGAAACTATAGAAAATGATTATTCATATCAGGGATACATGGGTAAAATCAGTGGAGAAGATTATTACATGTATTTTGGTAACAGGGAATATGACGAATATCTGAGTTCACCTGATTCTCATCAGTTTAATGGACGTGTTATAACTATAATGAGAAAAAATCTGGAGGATGCATTCTCTGACAAAATGATGCAGGAAATATATAATGGAGAGACCGAAAACGATTCTGATATAAAGGGTTTGGAAACTCAGAAAAATGAGGACTCTGAAATAATCAATAAAAAAAATGCCATAATAGACACATTTGAAGTATCTCTTCAGGATCCTGATGATAAGGATATCGATGAAAAATACTTTGAGGAGGCAGAAAGCTTCCTCGCAAAGCTAGGTCTTTCGGACTATAATCTGGATGGTGCTTCCGAGCTTCTGTGGAGCCAGGACGTATCTATGGGATTCTTGTATAAGGAAAATATAAATATGTCATCGTATAGTCCTATATATTCAGATGGATATAAGCTTAGATATACGCTGGATTTTGAAAATACTGATCGTATAGAATTAAATGATTTAGAGCTAGCATCCTATGCAGAGTCTGGAGATACATTAGATGTTAATTCCTATGTTGATTTATATATAAATGATAAGGGAATAATTGGCTGCCAGATATATAATCCAGCTAAAGTGATAAAGCAGGAACAGGTAAAAAATGTAATGGATAATAATTCCGTTATGGAGGTTGTTAAAGATAAAGCTGGAGAACTTGCTGTCTGGAATATGCCTGCAGGACGAAGTGTTAAGAATATCAGTATAGAAAATGAAAAGCTTGTTAGCATGCCTATAAGATCAACAGAGGATGAAGAGGAATACACATATGTACCTTGTTATCTTCTTTACAATAATCTATCAGATGAGATATGGACGAATGGATCGCTGTTACCACCAGATTCCTATGTGGACGCTCCATTTCTTCTAATAAATGCAATAGATGGCAGTTTTGTAAAAGTTGAAGATGAACTGACTGATTATCCTGCTGGTTGGGACAATGGTAATGTTGGCTATAATAACTTTAAACTCGGTACATGGAGTCGTTTTTCAAGAGAAGATTAGAGGAAATGTATATGAAAAAAGAGATAAAATATATGATAAGAGTAAGTAATTATATGTTCAGAAGAATTAGTATATTTGGTCTCACAGCTTGCCTTATGCTGTCGTCTGCAGGCTGCCAGAAGAAGGCTGATGATATAGAAACACTAGAAGGCGAAGAAACTTCATCTTCCAGTGATGCAGATAATGAAGAGGGTAAGGAATCAAAGACAGGAGATAGTAGCGGATCGAAACTAAGTAACGCTTCTAATATTTCTGGAAATGATGCATCCACAGCTCTTTCAGAAAAATGGGTTGATTCATTTGAACTAGAAGAGGGACCTTTCGAAAGAGTGGACGTTAATGCTACCGTCTATGAGTATAATGGGGTTAATAAAGTTGTTACTGTTCAGGCTGATGAGTATGATAAGGATTATATCAAGGAAATGTGTGACAGAGTGTATCATACTGTGCCGGAAGTATATGATTATAATGCTAAAACAAAGAGACTCTATGATAAGGATATAGAGTATTACACTGAGCTAAAAAATGAGTATAATTCTGATAGAACGGATGTAATTTTCTACTCAACTGATGATAGAGAGGAGTCTCTTGATACACTGCTTGAAGAAGCTAATGCAGAAGTTGATGCTACAATATCAGCTCTTGAAAAAGAAAAGGAAGCTGCTCCAGAAACTGTTGAGAATGATTATTCCTATGGTGGATATGTTGGTGATATTCAAGGCGATGAGTATTATATGTATTTCGGTAATTGTAACTATGATGAGTTTGCCTATCTTGAGGCACCAACAACAACATGTTATGATGGTCGAGTATGTACAATCTTTAGAACAGATATCGCTTCATTATATGATGGGAAAAAGGGATTCATATCTCATTATGGTATGGCTGGAACGGCAGATACATTTAGCGAACCGCCAGAAGATATAAAGATGGCGGCAGATAAGTTTGTTGATACAATAGGTTTTGGTGACTATAAGTTTGTTGATGGAGGAAGCTTTTATTATCAGGATGGACTTAATTCCGACATTGTCAATTCAATGGATACTCTAAATATGAATTATGAGAATTAATCTGGTGAAGCAGGATATGTTCTCACATATACATTAGGCGGAACCTCTTACGAAACCCTTCTTCCATTTTTCTTTAGATTTGATAATTATGTCGATAATAAAGAGGCGATGAGTACACATTCCTCTATATATGTTTTTGTAAATGAGAAGGGCGTATTAGGTTGTCAGTTAGAGAATCCATTTACAGTTAAAAATGAAGCGGATACTGATATAATAAGTATTGATGATGTAAAGGATATAATAAGCCAGAATGTGCAAAGTGAAGAGGCGTGGAATATAACTTCGGATTCTGTAACTAAGATGCCTGAGATTGACACACTTCAGCTTATATACTTCCCTATTAGATCATCTGTGGATGAATCAGAATATACATTTGTGCCTGCATATATAGCCTTTGACTCGGTAGTTGGTTCTGGAACTATAGATAGTACATCGGCCTCTATGGCACTTCAGAGTGCTCCCTTTATGCTGATCAATGCAGTGGATGGAAGTTTTATAAATGTAAATGAAAATCTCTCCGATTATCCTGCTGGATATAAGAGAGGAAATGAAGGATATGAAGCATATATAACTCATGTCTGGAAAAGATTTGAGGGAATGAACGAAGAGGATTACTATGATTAAGATACTTGTTGTTGAGGATGAAAAACCTATCTCAGATCTTATAAGTCTTAATCTTCGTAAGGAAGGATATGAATGTACTGCGGTCTATGATGGTCTGGACGCTATAGACATGGTGGATAAGGAGCACTTTGACTTGGTGCTTCTGGACATAATGCTTCCGGGCGCAGACGGTTTTGAGGTTATGGATTATATAAGACCACTAGAGATTCCGGTTATATTTATAACTGCAAAGTCTGCACTGGATGACAGACTTCATGGACTTACATCAGGTGCTGAAGATTATATGATCAAACCTTTTGAACCTTCAGAACTGATAGCAAGAGTTAATATAGTCCTCAGACGATATGATAAAACGGAGAAGATATTAACTCTCGGTGATCTCACAGTTAATACTGAAAGTATGGAGGTAACCAGGGGCGACGACTTGATTAAACTTACCCCAAAAGAGTTCGAACTCCTGGTCCTTCTACTTCGAAATAAGAATATAACGCTTTACCGCGATCGTATCTATGAAGAAGTATGGGGCGGTGATTCAGATGTGGAAACACGTACGGTTGATATTCACATCCAGCGACTTAGGAAAAAGGCGAATCTTAAGGGGTCGCTTGTAACAGTTTACAACATGGGTTACAAGATAAAAGAGTAGATTAGACATATGAAGTTTAGATATAAGGTATTGTTTGTAAACTTAATAATCCTATCAGTAGTACTTGGCTTTACGGGATATCTTCTAGTGTATAGAAACTACACGCAGAGTCTAGAAGTCGAGCTTCGAAATGCAACTTCTGAAAATAACATGGTCAAAGCTTCTGTAGAGTATGAACTTTTGGATCTTCTTAATTCCAGTGAAGGTAAGAATGCATTTGCGAGAGATATGGGCCGTGTTATCAAGAGAGTAGATTCAAGTATGCTTCTCTCTGGAAGTACCCTCTACGTAAAGTATGCTGATGAATATGTGTTCTCTGGAGATAATATGGAGAACCTGGTGCCAGATGACCTTTTTTCGGATGAATCATCAGCGGTAGACGCAGGGGCTTCGGGCCCTTTATCTACAGGAAAGAAGTATATATATCATAACGGCGTGGATGGCCATTTTCTATATGTCAGTTCACCCGGTTATCTAAATGATTCTTCGCTTACCATCATAACAAAGAAGGATCTATCAAATGTATACGATCAGCTGGCAGCTAATCTAAGATTCTTAAAGATCATTTCAATCATTGTTCTATTCATTTCCGCTGTAATCATATATCTTGTCAGTCGTCTTATGACTAGACCGCTTGAGAATCTTAACAGTATCACGACGCGAATCTCTGGCGGTGACTACTCGGTAAGAGCAGATATCAAGTCTGATGATGAAGTTGGAAAGCTTGCTGAAAACTTCAATCTCATGGCGGGTTCGGTTGAGGAAAATGTGGAAGAACTGAAGTCGATGATTCATCGAAGGGAGCAGTTCGTTGCAGACTTCACACACGAGATGAAGACTCCGATGACGACCATCATTGGATATGCGGACTCGGTACGTCATCTGGATATGACGGATGAGGAGCGAGACATGTCCCTGGAATATATCTACACAGAAGGAAAGAGACTTGAGACGATGTCGCAGAAGCTCTTTGATCTTCTGTATCTGAAGAACAGCACAGTCTTTATGGAAGAGCAGGATGTGCAGGAACTGGGGGAAGAGACAATCCTCCATATGAAGCCTATTCTGGAACGAAATGATATATCTATAACTTCGGAGTTCGAAGAAGGGGAGATATATGGAGACGCCGAGCTTATCAAGACAGTCTTTATAAATCTTCTGGATAATGCTCGCAAGGCTTCTAAGGACAAGGAACACGGCGAGATATTCTTCGGCGGTAGAATGATAGAAGGGGATTCTGAAGAAAATGCTTCGTATAAGCATTCAGATAAAGCTTCAGAGAAGAGATACGAGTTTGTTGTAAGAGATAACGGAATCGGAATATCCGAAGAGGATCAGAAGAAGATATTCGATGAGTTCTTCATGGTAGATAAGTCCAGAACCCGTAAGGAAGGTGGAGCAGGACTTGGTATGTCCCTTGTAGCGATAATACTTGAGAAACATGGCGCTACCATTAGAATCGAAAGCGAGCTTGGAAAGGGTACTTCCATATATACCTCGTGGCCTATATTTGATGAGGATGAAGAGCTTGAGGATCTGTGATATGAGAGAGCTACTTGGTAAAAAGAAGAATATCATACTTGTTTGTACGGCAGTTATAGCTGCGGTGCTCTCTATAGTATTGCCTGAAATCCTTATATCCTACAAGACAAAATCTCTCGAAAACACAAGTCTTGATGTTCCTGAGGAGTATTATCCTACTTCATCATATTATGAGGTGACTAAAGAGTTTTCTGAGAAGCTTAGTGAATATCAGAAACGTCAGCTTATATCGGGGGCGTGGGATAGCGAAATCTCAGAGGTTGATAAGGAATACTACGAGGATATGGGCTATCACGTTCAGGAAAATGCAAAGCAGCAGATAAATGATTTCTATAACCAGAACTTCTTCCCAGGTTCTATCGAGTCATCTTATCAGCAGTGGTACAACTGGAAATGTGATTATATGCAGGCCCTCGATCTAAACTTCCGTACTTATGCAGGCTTCTTCTGGAAGACATCATTTACGCATTATGAGGATAATGAGACCATGACTATATATCAGATGCCGGATTATCGAATCATCAAAATGATATATTCATCGGATAAGATAAAAAGCCATGGAAATTATACACTCCGTACAAACTACTCTGTGGATGAGGGGATGAGGATTGCACAAATGATGATTGGCCAGGACTTTGAGGTTACTTCAGTGAAAGTTGGAGGGGAAGAAGGATTTGCCTATGTTACTGAATATATGAAGATGGGTAGGCTTACTGCGAATCTTGGTTCTGATAAGACTGATGAGACTGATATGGATACATCGGAAGTTGACGGATCGCTTACAGTAATGGTTGTTACTATACAGGATTTAAGGGAAGAGACTTCGAATGAGGAAGAGACTTACTATCTATGCATATATCAGACAGATAAGGAGTATTCTCTTGAACTTTTACCAACAGAATAATGGTATGAGATAGTGGCAGGACATATAAATGAATGAGAATATAGTATTAAAAACTGAACATATAACTAAGGAATATAAGTCCGGTAAGTCGGGAGTCTTCCGTGCTCTGGACGATGTAAATGTAGAGATAGAACGCGCTAAACTTACAATCATTAAAGGTAGGAGCGGCTCGGGAAAGACTACACTGCTCAACATGCTGAGCTACCTCGATAAGCCAACATCAGGAATCGTAACTATGGGAGAGACTGAACTTGGTAAGCTGAGTGACGAAGAGATGGAAGATTTTCGTAGAGAACATATGGGATTTGTCTTTCAGTCAGTGGCGCTCTTTCCTATAATGAGTGCTTATGAAAATGTGGACTTTGCCCTGAGACTTGCTGAGTATGAGGGAGACCGAGACTTGCGAATAAAGGAAGTTATGACGCTCGTAGGAATCGAGGAGAGAATGATGCATGCGCCTGACGAAATGTCGGGTGGAGAGCAGCAACGTGTGGCCATTGCGCGCGCCATCGCACCGCATCCGGATGTTCTATTCGCTGATGAACCAACAGGTGCACTAGATACTGCAACAGGAATAAAGGTTGTTAAGTTATTCAAGAAGTTGATTGAAGCAGAAGGTATCTCGATAGTGATGACAACTCATGATCCGGGACTTATGGAAATGGGTGACGTTATCTATGAGATGTCGGATGGACGCCTTGTATATAAGTAAAAGGTATAGAAGATGAATGAGAAAACTATAGATAATACTAATGAAGATGCTAAATATATCGTAGAGTGTGATGGACTTGTTAAGCTATATAAAACCAGTGAAGTTGAAGTAATGGCTCTTCAGGGCCTTGAACTTCAGATTGAGAAGGGTGAACTTATAGCTATCATCGGAAAATCCGGAAGTGGTAAGACTACACTTCTCAATATCATAGGAGCATTAGAACAGCCATCAGCTGGTAAGATTTACATAGATGGGCAAGAGCTATCGACACTTTCTCCGAAACAGCTAGAGGATATAAGAAAGAAGAAGATAGGCTTCGTATGGCAGAAGTCATCTCAGAATCTTTTTCCTTATATGACTGCTGTAGAGAATATCGAATCTCAGCTTTATTATGAGAAAATGTCGAAAAAAGCACGACGTGAGAAAGCACTTTCACTATTAGAAGAAGTAGGACTTTCGGACAAGGCAGATTCATTTCCATCAGAACTCTCTGGTGGTGAACAGCAGCGTGTGGCAATCGCGGTTGCTCTTATCAGAGACCCGGAAATACTACTTGCAGATGAACCAACAGGTGCGGTTGATTCTAAAACCTCCGATATGATACAAAATCTTTTCAGGAAGCTCAATCGTGAAAGGGGAGTTACAGTCATTATAGTAACTCACGATATCAGTCTTGCTAATAAAGTAGACCGTGTCGTGATGATATCCGATGGTCGAGTAACCACCGAGAAGATTATGAAGGAGGAATACAAAGAAAATATAACTTCAATTAACTCTGAAGATTTTGATATGTCAAATGTCCACGAAGAGTTTTCAGTCCTTGATAAAGCAGGCCGCCTAAAACTGTCAGATGAAATCCGAGAGCAGACAGGTCTTAACTCTTCCCGTGTAAAGGTTGAAGTAATCGACGGCAAAGTCGTAATAAGCAGTACCGAATCCAAGTAAATGTCAAAATGAGTCACCCCCACGTCGAACGTAAAAGGTGACTCATTTTTGAGTCACTTTTTACGTTCGACGTGGGGGTGACTCATTTTGTTTATTCATCAGGTACAAATTCCAGGATATCGCCTGGCTGACATTCCAGGGCGGTGCAGATTGCATTTAACGTTGAGAATCGAATTGCGCTAACCTTGCCTGTCTTTAGTTTTGACAGGTTGACGTTGCTGACGCCTACTCTTTCGCTGAGCTCGTTGAGACTCATTTTTCTATCCGCCATAACGCGGTCTAATCTTAGTATTATTGCCATAGCCGCCTCCTTACAATGTTTCGTCAGATTCCTGCTGAAGCTGAGCACCATACTTAACAATGTATGACATGAATAAGAATAGCACTCCCATAGGCATATATAAAAGGGAATTAGTTATATTCATTACAAATGATGTTCGATCGTATCCCAATATTATAAGTGGAATTAGAACAGGTACGATAGCTTTGAAAAAGAGTCCTACTGCAATGGTACGTACCATGGTCATTGTTTTATTTGTGAATGGAATTCCGGTTTTAGATATATAGAAGAACATTATTGCAACAATTATCATAATTATACCGGACATAAAATATATTAAAGATTGATACAAATACACTGTACTATTTAAAGGATCTTCTTTCTGATTTTGAAATGTGAAAAAAATACTGATAGAGCAAAATAGGTGGAATGCTGCTATTAAACAACTGATAATACCTATTATGAGACAGCCTTTTTTCATTTTATTAATGGTTTCTTCTTTATGCATAAATAACCTCCGTGATTTCATTTTGTCGTTGTTAAGGGTTATCATAGGGGCTGTTCCTTTACCCTATGTTGATGAGATAATACAAGACTATTTTACATTTGTCAACTAAAAGTTAACGATAAACATTAAATAATTTACGAAAATAATATAATCAATGCATTAAAAGGACAAGGTTTCACTCGACAAAATGCCCTATATTTGCAATAATATGGTGCAGTGGGGACGGACCCCATTGCAGGTCGGTCTGTCCCCGGTTGCACGAGGAGTTTGAAGATGGAAGAAAGATTTGAATTAATTGCACCGTGCCATTTTGGCCTTGAGGCGGTGCTTAAAAAAGAAATACAAAATCTTGGATATGAGATTGTCGAAGTGGAGGATGGCAGAGTGACATTTGCAGGTCCTGCCTCTGCTATTGCCCGCGCAAATATATGGATTAGAACTAGTGAGAGAATACTTCTTAAGTGCGCTCAGTTTAAGGCTGTGACTTTTGATGAACTTTATGAGGGCATTAAGAGGATTCCTTGGGCTAGAATAATACCTCGTGATGGAAGGTTCTGGGTGACGAAGGCGACTACTAATAAGTCTAAGCTTTTTAGTGAGACTTCGATACAGTCTATAGCTAAGAAGGCTATGGTTGAAAGTATGGCTGGTACTTATCATATCAACAGATTTACTGAGGATGGTGAGGACTACCCGGTTCGTATATTTATTAAGAAGGATATAGCTACAGTTGGACTTGATACAACTGGAATATCTCTTCATAAGAGAGGTTATCGTACCCTGGTTGGAAAGGCTCCTATTTCGGAGACTCTTGCGGCGGCTCTTATTATGCTGACTCCTTGGAAGGCAGACAGACTACTTATAGATCCTTTCTGCGGCAGTGGAACATTCCCTATTGAAGCCGCAATGATCGGTGCAAATATTGCTCCAGGTGTGAATCGTGACTTTACAGCCTGCACATGGGAGAAGCTGATCGATAAGAAGACTTGGTACGAGGCTTATGATGAGGCAAGGTCTTTGGAGAAGACAGATGTAGAGATGCATATTCAGGGATATGATCTGGATAGCGAGATAGTGAAATGTGCCATGAAGAATGCAGAGGATGCTGGAGTGGCGCAGTATATCCATTTCCAGCAAAGACCTGTTAGAGAACTTAGTAGTCCTAAGCCATATGGTTTTATTATAACTAATCCACCATATGGAGAAAGACTTGAAGAGAAGGAAGCGCTGCCGGCACTGTATACAACTATTGGTGAGAAATTTAAGGCGCTTGATAATTGGTCGATGTTCCTGATCACTTCGTACGAAGAGGCGGAGAAGTATGTTGGAAGAAAGGCTGATAAGAACCGTAAGATTTATAATGGTATGATTAAGTCTTATTACTATCAGTTTATGGGACCAAGACCTCCAAGAAAAGATAAAAAAGAAGGATAAATGGATGAGGAAGATAGTTAGTATTGTTTTAATACTAATTGCTATAACTGCCATAATTATATATTATCCGAGAGATGAGGAGAGGAGTATGACCCCGGGCGCGAGCGTGGACGAAGCACTGGATAGTATTATCCAGAAGAAGCTGGCCATGATAGATGAGCGTGGGCTTGATCTTTGCGTCTCCGGAAAGAGCCTCAGCAGCTTTGGCTATGATGTAAGGCTGGACGATAAGGCAAAGCTTCTTGCTCCTGAGGATTTCCTAGAGGATATTATGTGCTGTTCAGTAAATGAATATCCAAATGGAAAAATCGAACTGGATAGAAGTGAGACTGAGCTTCAGTTTTCGTCTGGAGATATCCAGAATATAGATGATAAGAAATATGTTCCTATCTCTGATCATTTAGCAGAACTTGGATATGATGTTACATACGACCTTGTGAGGGGAAAGGTTGACTTCTTAAATAACGATGGAGGAAAGTATCTCCCTAAGGCTTATGATATGCGTGAGCATGACCGAGTGACACCTGTGAGAAATCAGGGGGTATACGGTACTTGTTGGGCATTTGCCTCACTTGGTGCGCTAGAAAGTATATCACTTCCGATGGAAGAAAATATATATTCCGTCGATCACATGTCTATGAATAACGGATTCAGTCTTGACCTTAGTGAGGGTGGTGAACACACTATGAGTCTTGCTTATCTTGCCTCCTGGGAAGGACCTGTATATGAGGCTGACGATGAGTATGGAGATGGTGAGACTGATCCTGATCTTACTGCTGTAAAGCATCTTAAAGAGGCAATAATCATTGATAATGAAGAACAGGATAAGATCAAGAGCGCCATCTTCAAGTATGGTGGTATAGAGACTTCCCTTTATATGGAAATGTCATATGGGGACTTTGAGTCTGAGTATTATAACAAGGATACTTGCAGTTACTATTATGACGGCGAAGAAAAACCTAATCATGACCTTGTCGTTGTAGGTTGGGATGATGATTATCCGAAAGAGAACTTTACTCCAGAGCCAAGCTGTAATGGTGCATATATATGCAAGAATAGTTGGGGCGAAGAGTTCGGTGATAAGGGCTACTTCTATGTATCTTACGCCGATGCTAACATTTGCAAGAAATCTATAGTTTATACAAAGCTCACGGAGCCAGACAACTATGATAATATATATCAGTCAGATATTCTTGGCTGGGTAGGCCAGATGGGATTTGACAAGGACGAAGCTTACTTCGCAAATGTGTACACAGCGAAATCTGACGAAGTACTGAAGGCGGTTTCATTCTATGCGACAGGCCCGAATACAAACTTCTCAGTATATGTCGTAACTGATTATGAAGATATGTCTTCGTTAAATGGTGGAAGGCGTCAGATAGGCAAGGGTGAGACAAGATACGCTGGTTACTACACAGTTGATATCACCCAGGATATTGAACTGAAAAAGGGACAGAAATATGCTATCATAGTGAGCGTTAAGACTCCGGGAAGTGAACGTCCTATCGCTATAGAGTGTGATGGCGGCGATAGAACTGCGAATCTCGATCTTACAGATGGTGAAGGATATGTAAGTCTCTATGGCGAGGTTTGGTACAGCGCTGAGGAGTCTGACACAAATGTATGCCTTAAGGCTTTTACAGATGATAAGTAATCCGAGTGAAAGAGAGATATAGATTGTATAAAATCTAGGAGGAAAAATAAATGAAGAAGTTGGTTTTCGCAACAGGAAATATGAATAAGCTTCGAGAGATAAAGCAGATTCTTGAAGGGCTTGATGTTGAAGTGCTTTCAATGAAGGAGGCAGGAGTCGACGTCGATATAGTAGAGGATGGTACAACATTTGAGGAAAATGCACTCATTAAGGCCAGAGCAGTATCTAAGGCAAGCGGACATCTTGCACTTGCTGATGATTCAGGTCTTGAAGTTGATGCGTTGGATAAAGAGCCAGGAATCTACTCAGCAAGATATATGGGTGAGGATACGTCCTACGATATAAAGAATGCTAACATTATAGAGAGACTTGAGGGAGTTCCTGATGAGAAGAGAACGGCAAGATTCGTGTGCGCTATGGCAGCAGTATTCCCAGATGGAACTGAGAAGACATTTGTTCGTACTATGGAAGGAAGGATTGGATATGAGATTGCTGGCGCAAATGGATTCGGTTATGATCCAATCTTCTATCTACCTGAGTATGGAAAGACTTCAGCAGAGATTAGTCCTGAAGAGAAGAATGCTATAAGCCATCGTGGTAAAGCTCTTCGTGCACTTGCTGATTATCTTAAGGATAAAGAGTTCTAAAGTACTCATTTGGTATGATTAGTAGGTGATAGATAGTGGTAAAGAAGATACTGATTGTCAGTGACTCTCATGGCAGGAGTCAGAATATAAAAGCAGCGATAGATATAGAACGTCCAGATATGCTGATTCATCTTGGTGATATAGAAGATGATCCTGAGGTGGTTCGTAGGTGGCTGGATGAGACTATGAAAACTTCTGTACCTGCGGTTTTTGTTCAGGGAAACTGTGACGGATACAAGGGACTGAAGTTACAGAGTACAGCAGTCTTTGAACTGAATGATCATAGATTTTACTGCACACACGGTCATAGACAAGGCGTAAATATGGGACTTGAGAATCTCATGTATTCGGCTCTCGAAAATGATTGTGATATCGCTATGTATGGCCATACACACGTTCCTTTCGATGACTACTTTGAAAGCTTCGGAGATGTTGGAAGTGGTGTGAGAATCCTGAATCCTGGAAGTATATCTATACCGAGAGGCGGTAGTAAGAGAAGCTACATGATCTTGACATTTACGGATGACGGAGAGATAAATGTAGAACTAAAGAATCTAAAATTATCATAAGATAAAAAGTTAATCGAATGGTTACTTACGTACAAATTAATAAAAGAGGCGGTGGATCAACCATCGCCTCTTTCGTTATATGATATATAAAGATTTCATTTTATAGGAATATGTACTTCAGTATGAAGAGAACAGCGAGTACATACATGATTGGATTAATCTTCTTAGCTTTACCACATGCGAGGTTAAGCAGTACGTATGAGATAACGCCCCATGATATACCTTCTGAGATGCTGTAGAACATTGGCATAGCTATGATGCAAAGATATGCAGGGATAGCAGATGTGTAATTCTCTTCTGACATCTTGATCTCAGTTACTGAACTTGCCATCATGAATCCTACTACGATAAGTGCAGGTGCAGTAGCGAAGGATGGGATAGCTATAAAGATTGGAGCAAGGATTGTTGATACAAGGAACAGCGCTGCTGTTGTAAAAGCAGTAAGTCCTGTTCTTCCTCCAACACCAACACCAGCTGCAGATTCAACAAATGTTGTGGTAGTAGACGTACCGAAGACTGCACCGACTGTTGTTGCAATAGCATCAGCAAGAAGTGCAGGTTTAATCTTAGGAAGCTTTCCGTCTTCATCAAGCATGTTTGCCTTAGCACTTACACCGATAAGTGTTCCAAGAGTATCAAAGAGGTCGACGAACAGGAATGCAAAGACAACTACAATAAAGTTAAGTATTCCGATATTTTTAAAGTCAACATTGAAACATTCGCCAAGTGTAAGTCCTAGCTTGCTAAAATCTGGAAATGAAAATGTAGGGATTAATGAATAGAATCCCTCATCAGGATTTGGAATATATACACCTACAAGCTGAAGTATAATTCCTATAGCCCATACAGCGAGGATACCAAAGAAGATTGCGCCTGGGATCTTTCTGATATACATTACAGATATTAGGATTACGCCCAAGATTGCAAGAAGTGCTGTGATTCCGCTAGTGTGAAATGCTGCTTTAAAGTCAACAAGCTCAACAAGCGTTGCACCGCCAACAACAAGTCCTGCATTTTGAAGACCGATAAAACATATGAAGAGTCCGATACCTACGGACACTGCTTTCTTAAGCTCAAGAGGTATTGCGTTGAATAAAGCTTCACGTACATTAGTAAGTGATAATATTATGAAGATAACGCCTTCAACGAATACTGCAAGAAGAGCAACCTGCCAAGAATATCCCATTCCTAGAACAACAGTATAGGCCATATATGCATTTAGTCCCATACCAGCAGAAAGTGCAAATGGTAGATTTGCCATGAATGCCATACATAAAGTTCCGACAAATGATGCGAGACAAGTTGCCAGTAGTACAGCGGTTGGATCCATACCTGTTGCGGATAGGATACTTGGATTGACAGCCAGGATATACGCCATCGTCATGAAGGTGGTAAATCCAGCTAGAATCTCGGTTTTTGCAGTGGTTCCATGTTCTTTAAGTTTAAAAAACTTTTCCATGATTCTCTCCCTCTTATTTCTGTTATTCAGTTAATGAGTTATTCAGTTGCTGTTTTTTTGAAAAAACATACCGTCATTGTAGCATATGTTATGTGGATATTAAAGACGAAATAAGTTATTATATGTGTATCTTTAATCGGAGGATTTATTCATGAAAAAAGGGGATATTGTTGAAGGTGTTATTGAAAAATATGGGTTTCCCAACAAGGGAAGCTTTCTTCATGTAGAGGAAAAGTTAGATCCATCTGGAGAAAATGTAATCGAAAGAATCGAGAGAAGAATAAATGTAAAGGGAGTTCTTCCAGGTCAGAAGGTTAAGGTCCGTATCAAGAAGAAGAAGGAAGGACAGGCAGAAGGTATTCTGCTGGATGTTACTGAGAAGTCTCCAATGGAAACTAAGAAGCCGATGTGTAACCATTTCTACAGCTGTGGTGGATGTACATATCAGACATTTGCATATACTAATCAGCTTAAGCTCAAAGAACAGATGGTGAAGGATGTACTGAAAGAAGTAGTGGATTTTTCAGGTGACTTTACATGGGAAGGAATACTCGCATCCCCTGAGCAGTTTCGTTATCGTAACAAGATGGAGTTCACATTTGGAGATGAGGAGAAGGATGGTCCTTTGACTCTTGGACTTCATAGACGCCACTCAGCACATGACATACTAAGTATTGATTCCTGCGCACTGGTGAGCCCTGCTTGGAATGAGATATTAAAGTATACTCAGAAGTTCTATAGAGACCGCGGAGTTCCACATTACAACAAGAGAACACACACGGGAGTTCTACGTAACCTTGTCATCAGGGAATCGGCTGCTGATGGTGGAATTATTGTGAATCTAGTAACTACAACACATCATTCGATAGATGAATATACACGCGATATTCCTTGGAACGAGAAGAGGAGTGAGACGGTAGATGAACTATGTCTTCCAGAGTATGTAGCTGGTCTTCTATCACTTGGTGATACTGCACCTGTTGGAATGGATGGATATTCTTCCCATGGATATGATGAGAACACTGGCAGATATGGAATGCATTCCAATAAGGTTATAAGAGATAAGATTGGAGTCTTTAAGAATGCGTATCTAAGCGACGAAGAAAAGGGTGGCTCTGGTGAGTTTGAATCTCTGTCTCGCTACAACCGAATCGTTGGAGTTCTCTATACAGAGTGTGATACCTTGGCAGATGCTATTATCCCTGATACGGTGACATTGCTCTATGGACAGGACTATCTTATGGAGGAGGTCCTTGGACTGAAGTTCAAGATATCCCCATTTTCATTCTTCCAGACTAATACAAAGGGAAGTGAGGTTCTCTATTCTAAGGTTCGTGAATATGCTTTGGGAGCAATCTCTGGAAATGGAGATAAAGCCGGTAAAGATAGTGAAAAGAAGACGGGAGTTATCTACGACCTCTACAGTGGAACTGGAACTATAGCGCAGATGATGGCGCCGGTTGCTGATAAGGTATACGGAATAGAAATTATCGAGGAAGCTGTAGAAGCTGCGAAGGAAAATGCGAAGCTTAACAAACTTAATAATTGCGACTTCATTGCTGGTGATGTACTAAAGAAGCTTGATGAGCTTGAAGAAAAACCAGATCTGATAATTCTTGATCCTCCTAGAGATGGTCTTAATCCAAAGGCTCTTCGCAAGATTTTGGATTATGGAGTAGAGAATATGGTCTATGTCAGCTGTAAGCCAACCTCTCTCGCTCGCGACCTGGCAATATTTGAAGAAAATGGATATCATCCAGTCAAGGGTTGCTGCTGCGACATGTTTCCGAATACACAGCATGTGGAGACGGTTGTCTTGTTGGGTTGGAACGGCAACCGAGATGATTATATGTATATTGACTACGAGCCAGACCATAGTGTTGTAGAGCATGGGAAGGCTACTTACCGTGAGATTACTGATTATATTCAGCAGAAGTATGGATTCCATGTCACGAATCTGAATATAGCGCAGGTGAAGGATAAGTGTGGATTCGAGAAACGTGAGAATTATAATCTCGGAAAGGAAGGTCATAGAGTTCCACAGGTGACTCCTGAGAAGGAGAAAGCAATCATAGAAGCGTTCAAGCATTTTAAGATGATTTAAAGAAGCGGTCGCCTTGCGGCTCCCTTGACGGTTTACATGAGAAAGTCGATGGGTGGACTGTAAAGTAAAATTACTTGACATACGAGCAGATTCGTGATAATTTAAGGGTGTCTATAACAGGTTAAGAAAATCGGGACTTCAGTTCTTCGGAACTGGGTTCCGATTTTTTGTGTGTAAATTAAAATCTCCTCATTTTCCCCTGAAAAATTTTGTCCTAAGAAAACCCCTTGAAAAATAAGGGCTTCCAGACCGTAGGACAAAATTTGTCCTAAAGTTAATCAAATTGTCCTAAGCGAAAACCCTTATATAATAAGGCTTTATAGACATTTTAGGACAAAAGGACAAAATAAAAGGTCATTTTCAATATAGAACATTTTTCTATGTAAAACGAATTTATAAAAATATATATACAGATGAGTGAAATTTTTGTCCTTTCTGTCCTTTTGTCCTTTTTGGTGTTTTTCCCCTTGTAAAATAAGGATTTTGGATAGGACAAATCAAAATCAATTTTGTCCTAAAATTTTAATTTTGTCCTAAAACTCGTGATGATAATTATAAATATTTTTTTCTGTAAAATTAAAATCTCCTCGTTTATGAGGATTTCTGTAAAGTAGATTTCCTTGACAGACGTATGGATTTGTGGTATATTTGGTTTTGTAAATATGAATATGGAGACCACAAGCGTAAGCTCATATGAGCGATAAGCGTTAATATACAGTCTGAAATAAAACTGGGATAAACGGAAAGCAGTGGCAGAACTTAATTGTTCTGTGGCTGCTTTTTTGTTGCAGCATCTCCTGATGAGAAAGGAGAGTGCGATATGGCATATGCAAAAGTACCGCCTGTACCTACGGCAGAAAAACTGATTTGGTCTGCTAAGGAAGCATCCTTGGTCACAGGTATCGGAATTCATCGAATGGAAGAACTTCTCAGACAGCCTGATTGTCCTTTTGCAGTAAAAAAAGGAAATCGTATATGCGTAAAAAGAAAGGCATTTGAAAAGTATCTTGAGACGGTGAAGGAAATATAACTGAAGGGAGAACCTGTTATGGATGAAATGAAATTAGATGATATTTCTATCGTCATCCCTTCTGGTATGGCTCAGGATGATGTGGACTCAATTTTGACCGAGGAATATTTGAAGAAGTATTTCAGAAAAGATAAGTCCATAGTCCAAATTAAGGCAGAACTTTTACAGGCTATGTCTTATGAATATGAAATTCATAATGTGAATGCTGATAAAGGTCAGAAATGGATGATTCCGAAGGCTCTTAAAGAGTCTCAGATAGCAATGATTATGTTACATTTTTACGAAATCAGATTGCTATGTTTTACAACTGAGATGGACCCAGATACATCCCTGTTAGTTATATATGATTCGGATGAAGGAGTGTATTCGTTCAAGCCTGATTTTATACGTAATAAAATCCGAGAGTTCAATCATCATATTGATGCAAAGGGATTAAAAGAAGTTACTCAGCGTTTGATTGATAATGCAAGACAGGTGAGTCCTTGTACGGATAAGGATTTGATTCCGTTTAATAATTGCATTTTCAATTATAAGACTAAAACTACAGAAGATTTTTCACCTGAAAAAATATTCTTGTACAAGCTGAGAATCAATTATAATCCGCTTGCTAAAAATGTCTTTATAACTATGCCTGACGGAGAAGTCTGGGATGTAGAATCATGGTTCAGTGGATTGAATGATGACCCTGAAGTTGTTGACCTTTTATGGAAGATTACAGGTGCAGTATTAAGACCAAATGTAAGATGGGATAAAGCATTTTTCTTTTTTGCAACAAAGGGTAATAACGGTAAGGGTACACTTGTTCAAGCATACAGAAATATGCTCGGAGAAAAAGCCTGCGTTGATATTCCATTAGCAGACTTTGACCAGAACTTTATGCTTGAACCCATTATCGGAAAATCAGCGGTTATAACTGACGAGAATAATGTCGGACAATACATTGATAAAGTAGCTAAGCTGAAAGCAATCGTAACTCATGATGTGGTCAGCTTAAATCGTAAAAACAAGACACCTGTCAGTTATAGATTTAATGGTGTAATTGTCGAATGTCTGAATGAGATTCCTCGTGTTCGTGACCATAGCGATAGCTTTGCTCGAAGACAATGTTATGTGCCGTTTGATAAGTGTTATACAGGTCATGAACGAAGATATATCAAAGACGATTATCTGACCAGAGATGATGTCTTGGAATATATTGCTTATCGAATTCTTGTTATGACACCTGAATATTATGAACTGCCTGAACCAGAATCTTGTAAGAATGTTCTTGATGAGTATAAAGCAGAAAATGACCCTGTGATAGAGTTCTGGGCTGAAGTCGAAGACCAGCTTGTTTATCGCTTTGTACCGATGGAACTTTTATATTCAATGTTCAAAGGATTCTATCAAGAAAACTTTGGTCGCAAAGACCCGATTAAGTACGGTGAATTTCGAGACAGGTTGTTGTCAATTATTGATATAGATACATGGAATTATAAGGAGAAATCAAGTCTCTCTTTGAGTTCTGATAATCTCGAAAAATATAATCTACTTTCTCCAGAACCACTTCTTTTTTTCTATGAAACAAGGAGTGGAAATATGGATAAATGGTTACCTAAAGGTATGGGATGCTTGACCAAAATCAGAGACGTTAATGAATGGAAAGATAGTTATCGCCACGTACTTATAAGAAGAACTGATGGAGCAGATATAGATGAGAAAGAAGGTGATAAAACATGATAGGTTTTATAGTTTTGCTAATAATTATTGCAGTGTTGGTTGGGTTATCCAGTGGAAATAAGGATAGAAGAAATGATGAATTGAAAGATGCTATTCAAAAAAGCAATAGTTCATCTTCTCTATCTTACGAAGAGTTTCAAAAGATGCGAGAGAAAGCAAGCACTGATGCTGATTATGCAGCTTATCTTAAGTCTCAGGGAATTGATATTTTCTCAGACAATAAAGAATAAAAAAGGATGGTGATTATTATGTCAAAGACTAAATCTTACACACAGCTTAAAGCAGACCTTGCTCGTATAGCAGAGCAGGAAGCAGCAATCAAGAAGCAGATTGCTGATGCAGAAAAGAAGCAAAAAGAGGTTGCTCAAATTACTATCGGTAAAACCTTTTTAGCATTCTTTTCAGACGAAGATTTGCTCTGCAAATCGAGTGCTGATTTGAAACAGTTCGTGCAGGAAGTTTGCGAAACGGCTGTCGAAAATCGTGACCGAGACGAATCAGAAGACATGACCGATGAGGGAGTTTCTGATGATGAGGATGAAGACGAAGATGAGGAAGAATCGGAGACCGATGAAGAAGAATCTGAGTCTCAGAATAAGAGCCATAGACCGTACAATCCGATGTTCGGAGCATAGGGTTAAATGGCGCTTATTCCCCTACCCTGCAAGCAGGGTGTAAGTGCTGATGATGGGTATGTATTCTCATCTCATCACAGCACTCCTAAAAGGGGTTCAAAGGGGAAAAGGAGCGACAGCGGATTGTCCCCTTGCAAGCACACTGGAAGTCCCCGAAGTGGGACTGGAAGTGACTGCTTGCAATTCTTCCCCTCTGTATATTTAGAAATTCACACTTCAGGGTGAGATAAGGGGAAGAATAAAAACGAATTAAGCAAAGCGAAAGGAGTTCATATGTGCGATGGAACAGATTGCGAACGAAAGAGCCGATGGCTCTGTTAGAGAGAAATTAGTGGAGACGCACGTTCGCTTCCAACAGGGGCAGTACGAAGTGATTTCAGATGTTGCTGCGGAGCATCATATATCGAAATCAACGCTCGTGCGATATTCTGTTGGAAGGAACTTGGACAGGTATCTGTCCAGCATTAAGTTCCTTGACAGTAAGCAGACCGAAGAGGTACTGCGTGTGTTGATGGAACTTAATACAAATACGCTTGGCGTGAAGAATGAACTGAACAGAATCGGTGCGAATCTGAATCAGCGAATTAAGCTAATGCGACAGTTCAAAGAGGAAGCAAATAAGATTAAAGGTAACGACCTTGATTCCATTATGGTGCGACAGCGTGAACAGGAAGCACTGCAAAAAGAAATAGACAAAGCACAGCGTGACTTCGAGTGTATAAATGATATGATAGCTGATTATGAAGATGTGCTGAAGGAAGTTGGTGATGTCCTATGGCAATTACAAAAATAACGGCAGCGCATGACGGAAGGAAGGCTCTTAACTATATACTCGGACAGAAGGGACATAACGGAAATCTGTACCGAAATGAATATATAACAGGGGTCAATATGGTGTCACCTGATGCAGTGTCATACGCAGACCAAATGGAGAAGTATTGGGACAGAGCAAGTGACATGATGAAGGTGCAGGTGAGGCGTGTTACACAGTCATTTTCTGCCAAGGAATTAGACCCGAATAATCCTGATGATATCTTCAAGGCTCACGAGATTGGAATTGAAACGGGGAAGAGATTCTTCGGTGACAGACAGTTCGTAGTGACGACCCAAACGGACGGTAAGTCAGGTTTGGTGCATAATCATATTTTCGGTAATAATGTTGATATGGTTACTAATAAAGGAATGCGAGGGAATGACTATCGTGTAGATAGACTTCGTGAAATATCAGATAAAGTTGTGACTGATTATGGAGTTACTTTTGATGAAGGGAAAACTCATGGAAAAGGTTATTCACAGGCAGTCCGTACTCTCCGAGAGAAGGGTAAATATTCTTGGGTTGATGACATAGCCGATAGGGTTCGTGAAGCCCGTGATATGAGTACGGATATGGATGAATTTAGGGATGCTCTGGATAACCTTGGAATCAGTCTTCGTGAGGGAAAGTATCTAACATTTTCGCTAACCGATACGAGTAATTATCTTGCCGAAAAAGGCGAAGAGCCGAAGAAGAAACTTAGTAACCGTCTTAATTCAAAAGTGGTCGGAACGGAGTTCCATATAGATACTCTTAAAAGAGCATTTGATGAGAATAAAGGGATTGTATTTCAGGATGATATTGAGACCGAGATTGAAGATGCTGAAGAGCCTGTTATCGAGAGCGAAGAAAATGATAATCAGTCTGAGATAATTCCAGAAAAAGATTCTGTGAAAGACCCTGAAGAAGAACTAAGGATTGAGGAGAATCCTAAACCAAAAGAGGATAAAAAAGAGCCAGAAGTGGTGTTCAGTTTTGAGAAGAAATTGAATGAACTATTTGAGGAAGAATCTGAGAAAGTAGAACTGAAGGTCAATACGGAAATGAATATGGAATCTGATGAAGCGGATGCTCAAAGAATAGCGCAGATTCGCATTCATGAAGAGCGAATGAAGAAGCTTCGCAGGTCATCTGTTGGTGGTATGGATGAAGCTTATAAAGAACTTCACAGTAAGACGGATTTGCAGTATGAATAACTGCTGTTCGGAATATGATTTATCATGATTCCTACCCTTAAATATTTAGTCAAAATTAAGCGGCTCTGTTAAATGCAGAGACGATTATTATATAAATCAAATATACGAAGTCACGTTAAATAAGTGCCATAACAAAAACTGGGCGGTGACCAACTTTTTATAGTTGGTAAGCCGTCTTTATTTTTGGCTTCTTCGTAACACGAAAGGAGCAAAAAGTTATGGCAAAGAATGGAAATTTGCACAGTGCTAAAAGAGAGAAGAATGATGAATTTTATACTCAGTATGAGGACATCCAAAAGGAACTGAATCACTATGAGCAGCACTTCAAAGGTAAGACCGTGATGTGTAACTGCGATGACCCTTTTGAATCAAACTTCTGTAAGTTCTTCTTAAGGAACTTCAATTATCTTGGTCTTAAGCGTCTGATATGTACTTCATATGCGAAGTCACTTGTAGCAGGAACAGAGAAGCAGATTAAGGATGCCGATGATGTTCCTGTATCTGCAGGTCATGGATATGTTATGGATATCACAGAAGTACCGATGGCGAACGGCAGAGGTGTTTCTGATGATGATATAGATGAGCTGCTGCATTCTGAGAAAAGAGGTGTAAAGCGTCTCATCGGAGATGGTGACTTTGCATCGGATGAGTGTATTGAATACTTGAAGCAGGCAGATATTATAGTGACGAATCCGCCGTTTTCTGAGTTCAGAAAATACGTTGAATTATTGATGGAATATGAGAAGGAGTTTATAATAATTGGGAATGTTAATGCAATTACTTATAAAGAGATTTTTCCGTTGATAAGGGATAATAGACTTTGGTTCGGAGCAAGCATTCATAGCGGTGACCGCAAGTTCTATGTTCCAGATAATTATCCGTTGAATGCAGCCAACTGTGGTGTTGATGATGAAGGTCGCAGGTATATTAGGGTAAAAGGTGTAAGATGGTTTACAAATCTTGATTATGCTATTCGTCATGAAGAGCTTGACTTATATCGTAGATATTACGGTCATGAAGAAGAGTATCCGAAATATGATAATTATGACGCAATAAATGTAGATAAGACATCTGAGATACCATGTGACTATAATGGAATCATGGGAGTACCAATTACATTTCTTGACAAGTATAACCCTGAGCAATTTGAGATTGTTGACTTGAATCCGCATTTCTTTACAATCGTTGAACAGGGATTGGCAAAACCTAAACAATTAACATTACACAATGTTGGTAGAAAAGACCCTTATGCAAGAATATTGATACGAAGGAAAGCAGGTGTTTAATGTATCTCGATAATGAAAAAAATATATTGGAGCAAATTTGTAATGATTTATCTCCAGAATCTGTATTGTTATACAATGGTAATTCTTTTTCTAAAAAGATATATCAGTGCTTACAACAAGTTGATAAAATGCAAAGTGATTTTGGACATGATGCAGAGCCGCCTGATTTCTATTCGGATGATTTAGATATAATGTTTGATGTGGCACGCCTCAATGATTCTGAAATTAAGAAATCGTATAATCCAACATTTATAGCTGAACGTAAGATGCAACAAGAAGTAGAACAATCATGGATAGCGCAGGAATTGTCGAATGTTTCTGATAAGCTGCTATGTATTGATAAAGACTGGGCATCAGATGAAGTTCATAATATGAACCATTATCTGAAAAATATGAAGAGGGTTATTGGAGACCATTTGTCGTCAAATGGGCATCCCAATAAAATTAAAGATATTTGGATGAAGAAACATCCGAATATTACTCGAAAAGGTTTATTGATGTATGATGAAACAGAAAACTATTTTCAAGGGCAATGTTTGCCTTATTCGTCTGGGCAATGGCTTTTTATTACAAATACACCTAAGGTGAAATTTTATTTACCTTGGATGGATAAGAATATTATGGAACCGCTTTATCAATCTGATTGTGATTTCGTTATATGGTGTATGCCTTATAAATGGTGTGGTAATACGCTTAAGTGGGATAAGAAATTTCCGCATACAGTAATATTAGATACGAGATTCCAAAGAACGGATTATTTTGATTATGATTATCCATCATTTACACGGTCGTAAAAAAAATAGCACTCAACCCTTCAGAGGGGCAGAGTGCTATTTTTATGTTTTAACGATTCATAATCTCATCGAATGACTTATATCCAAGCCACTCAGCTACGGTGTCGTCTTCAAACCAGAAAAAGTCGTTAAGGTCTGTCAGATGGATGCCGTGCTTATAGCAGTCGGATAAGATATTAAAGACGGTTTCTATCTCTTCATCCGTGAGATACTTAAGCGTATCAACTGCGCCAGACCATGCTCTGTCTCGGAGTTCCGATACGGATATATCTTCATAAACAACCATAGGCTATACCTCTATGATAAAGGCTTTGTTAGCAAGCTGCTCTTCAGGTGCTACCTGAGCATCATTTACTTCACGAACCATAGCGGTGAAGTAGTCGATATCCATTTCTTCGGTATATGGAATGAGAATCCATTCATGGACGGAAGAAGGGATTGCTATGATGCGATGAGTGTCATATTTTTCACCGTAGGCTTTAAGAGCATCTTTGTTTAATATAGCTGAAGCACCTTTGGTCTGACACTCGTTTGTGATGCAGGTGAAGCCTGTTACTTCTTCTGGAATTCCAAGCATATCTGCAAGATTTACGAACTTGGTTTCTTTGAAAGTGTTCTCCTTGGCGTGGCGTAGGATGGAACTGCCTGAAACATTGGCACGTTTTAAGATATCAGGAGTAATCTTGATGCTTCCCTTACCGTCTCTTATATCTATTCGAACATATACATAGGCTTCGATACCTTCGTATTCAGTAGCTTCTTTAGTGATATTTTCATCCGAGGTCTTCTGAAGACCAAGATAGCAGTTGTTCCAAAGGAACGTCCTGCTGAGAAGCTGATTGAAATCAAAGCTGATGCTGTTGTTGGATTCAAAGATTCGGATACAAGCCTCGGCTGCTTCGGATGCTGTGAGACCACGCTTGATGAAGTCATCGACATAGACTGTGGGAGCAATGTTTGATGAAGTTCGGAGTATAATTCCTTCTTTTAAAACTCCGTTCTTCACAACATCCTGTGGTTCGGCGTGATAGCCACGGTTTTTGAGTTCTAAAATGATATCATTTCTGTTCATGCGGTTTACCTCCATAATTCGCATAAAGATTTATAAGTTGCGAATTATGGTTTAGTGGTCGGACAGACCACTTCTGAGAGTGGAAAAACAGAAAAAAGTGCAGGTTAATGCATTGACGGATTTATGGAAAAATTATATAATTTTTAATGAGTTTTTATTGAAACGAATTTCCAGAAGGAGTAACGATATGAACAAGAAGAAAGATACAGTAGAAAGGACTGTTATGTCCGTATCTCTAAGTGTAAATGACAAGGAAAAGCTTAAGGAACTGGCTGTGAAGCATGAAGTGACTTCCTCTGCTCTTTTATCCCAGTGGATTAAAGAGAAGTATGAGGAAGAAATGAAAGGCGGTGACAAGTAATGGCGAAAGCAAAGAATTCAAGCCTGAATGCTGCCAGTGTAGCAAAGCAGGATGAATTTTACACTCGATATGAGGATATACAAGAAGAACTGAACCATTATGAAAAGCATTTCAAGGGTAAAACGATTCTCTGTAATTGCGATGACCCTTTTGAATCAAATTTTTGTAAGTTCTTCTTAAGAAATTTCAACTATCTCGGTCTTAAACGTCTGATATGTACTTCGTATGTATCATCATCTGTGGTCGGTACGCAGATGACGATATTCGATTACATGGACGAGCCTGTTAAGAGAGGTCATGGGTACGTTATGGATATAACAGAAGTACCGATGGCGAACGGTAGAGGTGTTTCTGATGATGACATTGAGAAACTTTTGAAATCAAAGAAACGTGGTGTAAAGAAGCTTGAAGGAGATGGAGACTTTCGCTCTGAGGAGTGCATCGAGTATCTTAAGCAAGCTGATGTTGTGGTAACGAATCCACCTTTTAGCTTATTTAGAGAGTATGTTGCGCTGTTGATGGAATATGAAAAGCAGTTCCTGATTATTGGAAATCAGAATAATATCACATATAAGGAGATATTCCCTCTGATTCAGCAGAACAAGATATGGCTCGGATGCAAGTTTGGAGATATGGCGTTCAGAGTACCTGATTACTATGAACCGAGAGAAACAAGATTCTGGATAGATGAGACTGGTCAGAAATGGCGTAGTTTTGGAACAATCTGTTGGTACACCAACTTAGACCATGAGAAACGTCATGAGGAGCTTGTTTTATATCGTCATTATTACGGTCATGAAGAAGACTATCCGAAATATGATAATTATGACGCTATCAACGTAAACAAGGTATCAGAAATTCCTTGTGATTACTTTGAAGAAATTGGTGTTCCTATAACGTATATTGATAAGCATAATCCAGACCAGTTTGAAATTGTTGGTGCTGATTCGGATTTAGCGAATCCTGTGGATTTAGGAAATGGAAAGTCTGGAACTGGAAGATTTTATTTGGATGAAAGTATTGACAACTCAGATAAAATCGAAAACGCTTTAGACAGACAGACAGACAGACAGACAGACAGACAGACAGACAGACAGACAGACAGACAGACAGACAGACAGACAGACAGACAG
>Ga0129310_1000370_pt1 | contig 57086 bp, 50 predicted proteins | sample Go1ome_2_FD_94433 | JGI IMG/M metagenome (GOLD analysis project Ga0129310, IMG submission 94433) | Western lowland gorrila individual fecal microbial communities from Wisconsin, USA - Go1022A metagenome | ecosystem: Host-associated > Mammals > Digestive system > Large intestine > Fecal | place...
CCTGAGCCAGGATCAAACTCTCATGTTTGATTTTGGTTAAGATTCACAGCTAGCTGTTATCTCTTCCCGTTTTACTTTGGTTTGTGTTCTTAAAAATTCTTTTTAGGAATTTTCGGGATTGTTCTATTATTTAGTTATCAATGTTCTTTTCTCTAAGTCAGTGTTTCGCACCGACCGTTATAGGATATCACTTCTTTCAAACTTTGTCAAGAACTTTTTTAATTTATTTTTAAAAGTTTTTGAAGCTTTCTGAAGTACATCCAACGGAGAAAGAGGGATTTGAACCCTCGCGCCGGTTGCCCGACCTACACCCTTAGCAGGGGCGCCTCTTCGGCCTCTTGAGTATTTCTCCAGTCACTCACCGTCACTGCAGTGAGCATTTGTTATTATACAGGTACTAAAACCTTTTGTCAACATCTTTTTTAAATTTTTCGATATTTTTTTGCTGCATCCTCATACAGGTAATTGCCTTCACTGTCAATGACCACGATTGCGGGAAGATTCTCCACTTCCAACTTTCTGATTGCCTCTGTTCCGAGGTCATCGTAAGCAATCACCTTTGCTTTTTTAACTGCTTTAGATAAAAGTGCACCTGCACCCCCCACAGCTGCAAAGTAAACAGCACCATTTCTTACAATTGCTTCCCGTACTTCTGCAGAACGTTTTCCTTTTCCGATCATCCCTTTCAGTCCCTGATCCATGAGAAGCGGTGCATACTTATCCATTCTGCTGCTGGTTGTCGGTCCGGCTGAACCAATCGGACGTCCTTCTCTGGCCGGTGACGGTCCCATGTAATAAACAACATTATCCTTCAATGACATCGGTACTTCCTGGCCATTCTGAAGTGCTTCATACATTCTCTTATGAGCTGCATCTCTGGCAGTATAAATAGTACCTGATATATACACATAATCTCCGGCTTTCAGCATTTTCACTTCATCTTCATTAAATGGTGCCTTTATATGTCTGTCCATCATCGCCGCCTCCTATAATTCTTTTGTCACATGTCGATTCACATGACAACATATATTGACTGCTACCGGCAATCCTGCAATATGTGTTGGATATGTCTCTATATTAACCGCAAATGCCGTCACTGTTCCGCCGAGACCACCTGGTCCGATTCCCAACTGATTCACCTTATCCAGCATCTCTTCTTCCAACGCACGTACATACGGTATATCAGAGTGTTCACCTGCTGCCCTTGTCAGTGCATGCTTAGCCATAATGGCACATTTTTCAAAATCGCCGCCGACACCAACACCGATCACCATAGGCGGACAGGCATTCGGTCCTGCCAGATCAACAGTCTCTAAAATTACTTTCTTCACACCTTCTATACCATCTGCAGGCTTCAGCATCACCACCCGGCTCATATTCTCGCTGCCGAATCCTTTCGGAGCCAGTGTGATCTTGAATGTATCACCCTGAACAATAGAATAATGAATAATAGCCGGTGTATTATCATTCGTATTAATTCTTTCAACCGGATCACTGACAACAGATTTTCTCAGATAACCTTCAATATATCCCTGTCTGACACCTTCATTGATAGCATCCTCAAGACCACCGTCAACAATATGAACTTCCTGTCCAATTTCCACAAAAACAACGGCCATGCCTGTATCCTGACAAATTGGGATCATATCTTCCCCTGCAATTTTAAGATTCTCACACAACTGCTCCAGAATCTGACGTCCGAGCGGAGATTCTTCCTTCTCCACACCTTTATAAAGTGCAGACTTCATGTCATCTGACAAATAATGGGTGGCCTGAATACACATTTCTTTGATACTGCTGATAATCGCATTACAACTGATTTCTCTCATAGCTTCCTCCGTAACTTTTTAAGCAGATAAATTTATTATATAATGACGTTTTTTTGATGTCAATAAGCTCAAAACCCCTTATTCCCTTGCATTTCAGTGCAACAATCACTATAATAAATTTATCTTTACTAAATCTTTAACAGGAGATAAAACAATGAATTTTAAGGATCACATGGAACATTTAAAAACATTTTTTACCCCATCTGTAAAAAATGTCATCTTACTGATCCGCTGGCTGATTACGGCCGTCTTTACAGGCCTTCTCGTAGGAGCCGTCGGAACACTTTTTTATTATGCCATGAGTTTTGTGACCGGCTACCGAACCGCTCACCCCATACTCATTTACCTGCTGCCCTTTGCCGGTCTGCTGATTATTTTTCTCTACAGGGTAAGTGGTCAGTACAACAATACAGGAACCAATCTGGTTCTGTCCTCCATCCAGTCGGACAACCATATTTCTGTCAAAGTAGCACCACTGATCTTTGTATCGACGCTGATCACTCATCTGTTCGGCGGTTCGGCCGGTCGTGAAGGTGCTGCCCTGCAGATTGGCGGAAGCCTCGGTGATTTTCTAGCTCAGACCTTTCATTTTGATGAAAAAGATAAGAAACTGATGGTTATGTGCGGCATGAGTGCCTGCTTCTCAGCTGTATTCGGTACCCCGATGGCTGCCGCAGTATTTTCTATGGAAGTCATCAGCGTCGGCATTATGCATTATTCTGCCTTGGTACCATGTGTTATTTCATCTCTGACAGCTTCCATGCTGGCCAGACATTTTGGCGCTATGCCGGAAGTTTTTCCGATTACGGATCTTCCGGCTCTGACAGCCCTTACCGTCGGTCAGACAATTCTTGCCGCAGCTGCTTTTGCCGTCATCAGTGTTGTTTTCTGCATTGCCCTGCATCTGTCCGAGCATACATACAAGAAATACATTGCCAACCCGTATCTTCGCGTTTTTGTCGGCGGTTTAATTGTTATTCTTCTGACACTGCTTTTACATACCAATGATTACAATGGTGCCGGCATGCCGATGATCGCCCGCTGCTTTGAAGGCTCTGTCCCTCCATGGGCGTTTATGATGAAGATTATTTTTACAGCAGCTACCCTGGGTGCCGGATTTAAAGGCGGTGAAATCGTTCCTTCGTTCTTTATCGGTGCCACTCTGGGCTGTGTCATCGGACCAATCCTTGGACTTCCTGCTGCTCTCTGTGCCGGCTGCGGTATGGTCGGTGTGTTTTGCGGAGTGACCAACAGCCCGATTACCTCCCTGCTAATTTCCTTTGAACTGTTTGGCTTTGAAGGGATGCCTTATTATCTGATTACCATTGCTGTCAGCTATATGCTGTCCGGATACTATGGCCTTTACAGCAGTCAGAAGATTATTTACTCCAAGACAAGAACTGAATATATCGACGCCCACACACACTAGTACATCGTTTCGTAAATAACTATACCAATCGCGTAGGATGCGGATTCGAGTGTGCAGGTAAAAAAACGCAGGCGTAGCGGGCTACGCCGAGGCTTTTCTACCTGCACAATAGGATTCGCAGGCAAGTGAATGGTATAGTTATTTCGAAAACGATGTACTAGTCAGCCACTATTCCAAATGACCGAGTATTCTTTTCTTTCACTGACATCGAAACAAAGGGCCGCAGCATTTTCCTGATGCTGCGGCCCTTTTCCACATTTCTGCTTTTTCTTTTGGAACTTATCCCCAATTCAAAAGCTTTATACACTATTCTTTTTCATTTTCCTCAGAATTATCCACTGAATCATTTTCTGAAACATCAGCTATCTCCTCAGCACCTTCTGCCTGTTCGCCTGAAGTCTCCTCATCGTCTTTCATATCTTCACGGATCTTTGCAATACTTGCAACTACAGAGCCTTCATCCAGCTGGATCAGTTTAACCCCTGAAGTGATACGCTTCAAAATAGAGATGCCTTCTACCGGCATACGGATAATAATACCGCCGGTTGTAATGATCATCAGCTCATCCTCTGCGTTGACACACTTTACGCCCACAACAAGACCTGTCTTATCTGTGATCTTATAGCATTTAAGGCCCTTGCCGCCGCGATTCTGAACATTAAATTCTTCCAGCATAGTTCGCTTTCCGAGACCTTTTTCGGATACGATAAGCACTGCTTCGCCCTGGCTGCTGACCTGCATGCCGACAATCAGATCATCCGCATCCAGATCCATGCCGATGACACCCATAGAAGTACGGCCTGTTGCACGAACATTATCCTGCTTGAAGCAAATACTCATACCCTTCTGGGAAACAAGATAAATCAAATCAGACTTATCTGTTACCTTTACTTCGATCAGTTCATCATCTTCACGCAGACCGATAGCCAGAAGGCCTGTCTTACGGACATTGATGTATTCCATGATAGACGTCTTCTTGACCATACCGTTCTTTGTAGCCATGAAAAGATATTTGTCATTCTCATATTTTTCAAGCGGAATGGTTGCTGTTACCTTTTCACCCGGCTCAAGCTGCAGCAGATTGATCAGTGCTGTACCTCTGGCAATACGGGATGCCTCCGGAATCTCATAGCCTTTCAGTCTGAATACACGGCCTTTATTGGTGAAGAACAGAATATAATCATGGGTGTTTGCCATCATCAACTCTGTAATGCAGTCTTCATCCAGCTTCGTCATGCCTTTAATGCCTCGGCCACCGCGGTTCTGACTTTTGAAGTTATCCATGGTCATACGTTTAATATAACCCAGCTGAGTCATGGCAATGACTGTATTTTCGCGTTTGATCAGATCTTCAACGGTAATTTCATCATCATCCACACCCAGGGATGTTCTTCTGTCATCACCATATTTATCACGGATAAGCTTAATTTCTTCACGGATCACGCCGAGAAGCAGTTTTTCATCCGCAAGGATTGCTTTTAATTCGCCGATTCGCTTCATCAGTTCATTGTATTCGTTCTCAATCTTTTCTCTTTCCAGACCTGTCAAAGCTCTCAGACGCATATCAACGATGGCCTGAGCCTGAACCTCAGTCAGACCAAATGTTTCCATCAGCCGTGTTTTGGCCTCTGCAACATTTTTCGATGAACGGATAATGCTGATAACCTCATCAATATGGTCAAGAGCAATTAATAAGCCCTGTAAAATATGTGCACGTTCTTCCGCTTTATTTAATTCAAAACGTGTTCTTCGTGTCACAACTTCTTCCTGATGCTTCAGATACAGCTCAAGCATCTGTTTCAGATTCAGAATCATCGGCTGATTATTGACAAGTGCCAGCATGATCACACCATACGTATCCTGCAGCTGGGTATGTTTGTACAGCTGATTCAGTACAACATTCGGATTAGCATCTTTTTTAAGTTCAATCACGACACGAAGACCTTCACGGCTAGATTCATCTCGAAGGTCAGAAATGCCTTCAATCCGTTTATCTTTTACCAGCTCGGCAATTTTTTCAATGAGTTTTGCCTTGTTGACCATATAAGGCAGCTCTGTGGCTACAATACGATGACGGCCATTCGGCATTGTCTCGATATCCGTCACTGCTCTCACTTTTAATTTGCCGCGTCCGGTACGGTAAGCCTGATTGATACCATTTTTGCCAAGGATCATGGCACCTGTCGGGAAGTCCGGTCCCTTGATTATCTCCATCAGTTCTTCGATGGTTGTCTCACGATTTTCTTCCACACGATTATCAATGATCTTGATGACACCGTCAATGGTTTCACGCAGATTGTGCGGCGGAATATTTGTTGCCATACCAACAGCGATACCTGTTGTACCATTCACCAGCAGATTTGGATATCTGGACGGCAGTACAACCGGCTCTTTCTCTGTCTCATCAAAGTTCGGCTGAAAATCAACAGTATCCTTGTTGATATCTGCCATCATTTCCATGGAAATTTTGCTGAGACGTGCCTCAGTGTATCGCATAGCTGCGGCGCCGTCGCCATCCATGGAGCCAAAGTTGCCGTGGCCGTCTACCAACGGATATCTTGTTGACCAGTCCTGAGCCATATTGACCAGTGCACCGTAGATGGATGAATCACCATGCGGATGGTATTTACCCATTGCATCACCGACAATACGCGCACATTTACGATGCGGCTTGTCAGGACCATTATTCAGCTCTATCATTGCGTAAAGTATTCGTCTCTGTACCGGTTTCAAACCGTCTCGAACATCCGGCAGAGCACGGGATGCAATAACGCTCATGGCATAGTCGATATAAAAGGTTTCCATTCTTTCCTTCAGATCGACCTCATGAATCTTATCGAAAATCTTATCGTCCATTCTCTTCCTCCATAATTCTTAACGCAGAACCTTTACTATATATCCAGATTTCTGACATATTTTGCATTCTTCTCTATAAATTCACGTCTCGGCTCAACTTTGTCACCCATCAGGACACTGAAGGTCTCATCGATGCTGACTTTTTCAGCATCATCCATAGAAACACGCATCAGAATACGTCTTTCAGGGTCCATGGTTGTCTCCCAAAGCTGTTCCGCATCCATCTCACCCAAACCTTTGTAACGCTGGATCTTGTTATTCTGATCACGTCCGATCTCTGTCAGGATCGCATTCAATTCATCATCACTGTAAGCATACCATTCCTTTTTGTTTCGCTCAATCTTATAAAGCGGCGGCTTTGCAAGATAAACATAACCTTCACGGATCAGATCCGGCATAAAGCGATAAAGGAATGTCAGAAGCAGTGTACTGATATGGGCACCATCCACATCGGCATCCGTCATGATGATAATCTTATGATAACGCAGCTTGGTGATATCAAAATCTTCATGGATACCTGTACCAAAAGCCGTGATCATGGCTTTAATCTCATTGTTGACAAGAATCTTATCCAGACGTGCTTTTTCAACATTCAAAATCTTACCTCTCAGAGGCAGGATGGCCTGTGTGGCTCTTGAACGTGCTGTCTTTGCGGAACCGCCGGCGGAATCACCCTCGACAATGTAAATCTCACATTTCGCAGGATCTTTATCTGAACAGTCTGCCAGTTTGCCCGGAAGACTCATACTGTCTAAGGCACCTTTTCTTCTTGTCAAATCTCTGGCTTTTCTTGCTGCATCTCTGGCTCTCTGTGCCATGACAGATTTCTCCACAATCAGCTTGCCGATGGCCGGATTCTGCTCAAGAAATACACTAAGCTTGTCGCTGACAATACTCTCAACGGCTCCCCTTGCTTCGGAGTTGCCCAGTTTCTGCTTTGTCTGGCCTTCAAACTGAGGCTCCCCGATCTTGATGCTGACAATGGCCGTCAGGCCTTCACGGATATCTTCACCTGTCAGACTCTGTTCGTTGTCTTTCAGAAGCTTATTCTTTCTGGCATAATCATTAAATGTCTTGGTCAATGCACTTCGCATACCCACCAGATGGGTACCGCCTTCAGGCGTCGTAATATTATTGACGAAACTGTAAACATTTTCATTGTAGCCGTCATTATGCTGAAGTGCAACTTCCACAAGTACGCCGTCTTTTTCACCTTCACAGTAAATAATCTCATCATACAGCGGTGTATTGGCCTTATTCAGATAAGCCACATACTCGCGGATACCGCCTTCATAGTGGAAAGAGGACAAAATCGGCTCTTCCTCACGAACATCAGTCAGAGAGATACGAAGTCCCTTTGTCAGAAAAGCAATTTCTCTCAGCCGCTGTTTCAGTACTTTATAATCAAAAACTGTTTCTTCAAATATTTCTTTATCCGGCAGAAAATGGACCGTTGTTCCTCTCTTCTCTGTCGGACCGATCTTCTGCAGTTCACACATGACTTTACCGCGTTCATAACGCTGATAATATTCATAACCATCTACATAAACATTGACTTCAAGCCATTCGGACAGGGCATTAACAACCGATGCACCTACACCATGAAGTCCGCCGGATACCTTATATCCGCCGCCGCCGAATTTACCGCCGGCATGAAGAATAGTAAATACAACTTCTACCGCCGGTTTATGGGCTTTTGCTTGTATACCGACCGGTATACCACGCCCGTTATCGACAACTGTAATGGAATTGTCTTTATTAATGGTCACCTCAATATGATCACAGTAACCGGCAAGGGCCTCATCGACGGAATTGTCAACAATCTCATATACCAGATGATGAAGTCCCTTCGCTGAGGTACTGCCAATATACATACCCGGTCTCTTTCTAACTGCTTCAAGCCCTTCCAATATCTGAATCTGACTTGCGCCGTATCCTTCACTCATATCTCAAACCTCCTGCTTTATCCTACTACCTCATTGACAAAATCAACTGTTCCATCCGTCACTTTAAAAATGCGGTCTATGTTAAATCTGTGATTGACAAATTCATCCAAACCCGTACACGTGATCACGGTCTGAATATCTTTAATGCAGTCCAGAAGATAATTCTGTCTGGAACTGTCAAGTTCCGACAAAACATCATCCAGCAATAATACCGGCTCGTCCCCGATACTTTGACGCACCAGTTCAATCTCAGCCAGCTTCAGGGACAATGCTGCTGTCCTCTGCTGCCCCTGTGAACCAAATTTGCGAATATCCACATCCCCGACCATAAACAGAAAATCATCTCTGTGCGGTCCTGTTCCTGACATTTTCATCCGGATATCCTGATCCCTTTTTGATAACAGTACACGCTCGAAATTCTCCGGCTCCGTACTCGGCTGATAAACAAGCCGAAGCTTTTCTCTGTTGCCGGTGAGCTTTCCGTGAATCTGCTCCAGCCATTCATTCAACTGCGCAATAAACAGTTTTCTTGTCTCAATGACTTTTCTGCCATAATTCACCATCTGCATATCCCATATATCAAGTGTATCCTTTAATGCAGAATCAAAACCTATCTGCTTGAGAAGATTATTTCTCTGGTTCACAGTTTTGTTGTAATTTGAAATATTATGTAGATAAACTTTATCCAGCTGACATAATTCGAGATCGAGAAAGCGTCGTCTCTCCCCCGGGCCATTTTTAATCATGGCCAGATCTTCCGGTGAAAAACAGATCATATGCACAAGACCAAACAATTCCCCGGATTTTCTGATGGGAATGCCGTCAATGGCAATCCCTTTTGATTTATTCTTCTTCAGATGCATGTCGATCTTGTGCCGTACATGCTCCTTTGAAAGCAGCATCCGAATATGGGCTTCTTCTTCACCAAACCGAATGATTTCACGATCACGGCTGCCTCTATGGGATTTTGTTGTTGCACACATATAAAGTGCTTCCAGCACATTCGTCTTCCCCTGAGCATTATCTCCGAAAAAGATATTAATGCCCGGACTTAAATTAACTGAAAGATGCGCATAATTTCTGTAATTCTCCAATGCCAGCGATTCTACATACATACTCTATACAACTTCTATCTTTTCATTTTCAAATTCAACAATATCACCCGACACGATTTTTTTGCCGCGCATATAACAAACTTTACCGTTGACTTTCACAAGTCCTTCCTGAACAACAATCTTGGCATCCACGCCGGATCCTACGAGACCGGTTGCTTTCAAAAGCTGTCCAAGTTTAATATGTTCATCCTTTAATCCAAATGTCTGCATCATTCTACTCCTTATTCTTCCTGCATATTTTGAGTCAAGCAACTGACAAAATGCAACACATTTTATGTCAGCTTTATGAGATGATGCTTGACTCTGAACAATTACATGTTAAAACTGATTGGCAAAACAAGGTAGATATAGGACTGTTCATCATTTTTGATGATAAAAGGAGCCTTTGGATTCACCAGATACATGGTAATCTCCTCATCATCAATAACACGCAGTGCATCCAGGATAAATTTTGGATTAAATCCAATCATGATATCCCGTCCTTCTTTGCTGATATCAATATCTTCATTCATGGAACCCATGGCCGACTGGATCTTCATCTCCATGGAACCATCTGTTACATTGATAATAATCGGTTTTCTTTCACTTTCACGAATCAAAAGAGATGCACGTTCAATACAGCCCTGCAGCTCTTTTTTGTTAATTGTTATTTTTGTATTGTAATCACTGGAAATCATCTTGTCAATCTGGAAGTATTCCCCCTCCAGAAGGCGTGATACAACCACTGTCTGATCAAATTCAAACAGTACATGTCTGTCGGTAAAATAAATACGGACATCATCTTCCATATCACCGAATAAAATCTTACTGATCTCATTCAATGTTTTTCCGGGAATAACTGCTTTAATAGGATCATAAGATTCTTTAAGTGTAATTTTACGGATAGAGATTCTCTGTCCATCCAGAGATAAGAGACGCAGTTGATCCTGATCAATCTGCAAAAGTTCACCGGACATCATTCGATTACTTTCGTTATCAGCAATTGAAAAAATCGTCTGTCTGATGATCTCTTTTAATGAAAACTGGGAAAGTGTAATAAAATGATTTTTTTCGATTTCAGGTAAAGCCACAAAATCTTCACCATCTTTACCGGCAATATTGAATTTTGCTTTTTCACATTTAATCAGTGCTTTATTATTGCTGTCTGTTTCAATGGTAACTTCACTGTCAGGGAGTTTTCTGATAATCTCAGAAAACAGTTTTGCCTCCAAAGCAATACATCCTTTGTCAAGCACATCGCCATCAATGGTTGTTTCAATACCAAGATCCATATCGTTGGCTGTTAATTTGATGACCCCAGAAGTTGTATCGATCAGTATGCATTCAAGAATAGGCATTGTTGTTCTTGCAGGTACTGCTTTTAATACCGTATTTACACCTGTCAGCAATGCTGATTTATTACAAATGATTTTCATATGTTGATACATCCTTTCGTATATTCTATATAAAGGTGGTGTTATCCACAAAAGTTGTAGTCATAAAAAAAAGAGGTGTGCATATACATAAATGTATAAATGATAATGTTGTAGTAGTTGTAGGGGGCGTTTATAATGTGGATAAGCGCGGAACCCTTGATAAATGCTGGCTTTTTTAATGAAATGACTGTGTATAACTATTGGAAAAAATCAGGATAACATGGTGTTTTTCCACAATTTTTAAAATCGCGTCCCGCTTCGCGGGAAAGGTAAAAAATGAGTATCCACCGGCTGTCCACTGTACTATCCACAGGTTATTCACAGTGCGAATAACCCATCAACAAATTGTGGATAACTCCTGTGGAAATTCGGTGGAAAACTCGTTTTATCCAGAGTTTATGCTACTTTGGAGGGTTTAATTTCTTGGTGATAATATCGATCGTACTGCGCAGCTGCTCATCTTTCTCGAGATCTGTCTTAATCTTTTTGATACCATGAAGAACGGTTGTATGGTCTTTATTGCCCAGAGCAGCACCGATGGCTGCCAGCGAAAGACCGGTGTATTTTTCGCAAAGATACATACAGATCTGACGAGGATAAGAGATATCACGGCTGCGGTTTTTACCAAGAATATCATCTTTTGTTACCTTATAATTATAATGTTCAGTTACAGTCTCAATAATAACTTCCGGAGTAATTGGCCTTGCTTCATCCGGCGCAATAATATCCTTTAAAGCTTCCCGTGCCAGATCAGTATCAATTTTATCAGCATGTTTCAAACGAGAGAAGTTATAAATTTGGCGAAGTGCACCTTCAAGTTCTCGTATATTGGAGCTGATGTGATCAGCAACATAATGGAGAGCATCTACTTCTATATTAATATGTTCAAGTTCTGCTCTTTTTACAAGGATAGCAACACGTGTTTCATAATCCGGCGGCTGAACATCAACAGTCAGTCCGACTTTGAATCGTGAGATCAGACGGTCTTCAACACCGACGATATCCTTTGGTGGTTTATCGGATGAAATAACGATCTGTTTCTTATTTTCATATAAGGTATTAAATGTATGGAAAAATTCTTCCATTGTACTGTCTTTGCCGGCAATGAACTGGATATCATCAATCAGAAGCATATCAATATTCCGGTACTTGTTTTTAAATGCTTCCTGAGTTTTGTTCTTGATGGCTGAAATCAGTTCATTGGAGAAGGTTTCTGTTGTTGTGTAAATAATTTTGTAATCAGGGTTGTAGGAAAGAATGTAATGTGCAATGGAATGCATTAAATGTGTTTTTCCAAGTCCTACCCCACCATAGATGAACAATGGATTGCCGTAATCTCCGGGATCTGAGGCGACAGCCAGAGCTGTTGCATGGGCAAGTTCATTGTTTTTACCAACGACGAAAGTGTCAAATGTGTAATTAGGATTCAGCGTTTTGTTAGTAATGATCGACACAGCAGGTTTTTTCTCCGGCTCTACAGTCTGGTTGGCCTCAATTTTGCCAAGTTCTTCACTGGTCGTGATATGAATATCATAAACGTCATTAAAATACTCTGAAATAGTGACTTTCAGAGGCTGTTCGAACTTTTTCTTTATATAGCTGCACATTTGCTCCAGTTCGTTGTTGACGAGAATGGTAATCGTATGACCTTCGACAGAATAGACAGTTAAAGGTTTAATCCATGTGTTAAAAGCAACGGGAGAAATGTCATGCTCAATTCTCATAATATCCAGTATTTGATCCCAGTTTTCTCGAATTTTATTAATCACGATAATCCCCCTAATTATAGTTTACTTATTAAATATTTTATAACATTTTAAATTTTTTTACAATGCTTTTGGCGAAATCTTGTGTGGAAATTGTGGATAACTTTTATCCACCAGTGTGTATAAAATGAAAAAATGCCCCAGAGGTTTACATAAGAATAGTCGAAAAATGTGGAAAAAAATAGTCTGTGTATAAGTTATTCAAATTATTCACATCCTTTAAAGGTGCATAAACACTGAAAATCTAGTAGTTATTCTATATTAATCCACAAGTTATCCACAAGTTATCCACTTTTTGTGGATAAGGTTGTGAAAAACAAAATTTTTCCACAACCAGTAGTTAGTAAATTGTGGATAAATCCACATGTCACCTATATGTCGATAGGTCGTGGAAAACGCTGTAAAAAATCATAAAAAAAATAATTGTTTTACTTGACGGAATGGGGGCAAACTAATATAATAGAATAGATTAGATAATACAATAACGTTAGTCTGTAAAAATATAGACTACGCAGGAAAAATAAAGGAGGTGTATACCTATGAAGATGACATTCCAGCCAAAGACAAGACAGAGATCTAAAGTACACGGCTTCAGAAAGAGAATGAGCACTGCTAACGGCAGAAAAGTTTTAGCAGCTAGAAGAGCTAAAGGAAGAAAAGTTTTATCAGCATAATCGTACCGTTTGATATGGTATCATAGATGTCAGCTTAGGCCGCAGATTTGTGGCCTTTTTCTTTCTTATTCGGGATGATTCGATGATAACCATGACATATTTTTTGGAGAGAAATGGAAGAATAGAATGGAATTTTCAGAATCATTAAAGAAAAACAGAGATTTTAAAACTGTATATAGTAATGGAAAGTCACGTGCGAATAAGTATCTGGTCATGTACGTGATGAAGAATGGAACAGAGAAGAACAGAATAGGCATATCTGTCAGTAAAAAGGTTGGTAATAGTGTTGTCAGACATCATCTGACACGTTTGATCAGAGAAATTTATCGTTTAAATGAACATTATTTTAAAAAGGGACTGGATATCATTTTTATTGTTCGTGTCAATGCAAAGAGCATCGATTATCATACACTGGAGAAGGCGTTGATGCATGTGGCTGGTATTCACAGAGTTTTGGAAAAGAGCAGTAATGGGCAAAATGAGTAGAGTTTTAATAGCGATGATCAGATTTTACAGAAAGTATATATCGCCGATGAAAAGGGGATGCTGTATTTATATTCCGACCTGCTCGCAGTATGCAATTGAAGCTATTACGAAGTATGGTGCTGTTAAAGGGAGTTATCTGACAGCCAGAAGGATTTTAAGGTGTCATCCGTTTGCGAAGGGTGGTTACGATCCTGTTCCATAGACCAAGGAGGGCAATACGTTGAGTATTTTAGTTTTGACACAGACCGGGGGCATTTTAAAGCCTTTTGCAATTATCCTCGGTTTTATTATGAACTACATTTACCGATTCCTTCAGATTTTCGGTATTAATAATGTAGGTCTGACGATTATTTTGTTTACGTTGGTTATCAATGTGCTGATGATTCCGTTAACAGTCAAGCAGCAGAAGTTTTCGAAGATGTCTTCTTTGATGAACCCTGAACTTCAGAAGGTTCAGAAGAAGTATCAGAACCGTAAAGATGAAAAGTCTATGCGTATGATGCAGGCTGAGACACAGGCTATTTATGATAAGTATGGTGCGAGTCCTACAGGCGGATGTCTGCCAATGCTGATCCAGCTGCCTATCCTGTTTGCATTGTATCGTGTTATCTATAATGTTCCGGCTTATGTTGAACCGGTACGTGAAATTTATGAACATATTGCCCAGCCAATCATGAGTGCATCAGGTGCCGGTGATATTATGACAACTCTGATTCAGGAAATGAGTCTGAGAGTTACAAACTTTGATATTACAAATATCGACAAAGTAATTGATGCACTTTACGTTGTTAAGAGTACGGGATGGAGCATGATCAGTGATGCATTTTCAGGCAGTGCTGATGTTGTGAATGCAATTTCTCAGTATTCTACAGAGATTATCAGAATGAATAGTCTTCCTGGTGGTCTGAATATCGCGGATGCGCCTGTTATTTTCAGCAAGGGTATCAGTGGTATTTTCCCAGGTGTTCTTATTCCGATCCTTGCAGGTGCTTCACAGTGGGCGAACCTGAAAGTGTCCCAGAGAAATCAGCCGAAACCAGATCTGGATTCAACAATGGGCAGCACCATGAATACGATGAACATGATGATGCCGCTGATGTCAGTATTTTTCTGTATCACACTTCCTTCCGGTATGGGCCTTTACTGGATTGCAAGTGCTGTATTCAGAACAATCATTTATCTGTTTATTGATAAGTTCTTCAACAATAAGAGTGTAGATGAAATTATAGAAGCAAATAAAGAAAAGGCTGCAAAGAAAGCTGAAAAACGCGGTGAGCAGAATGCTAAGCTTGAAGAATATGCGGCCATGAAGACAAAGAATATCGATCGTCGTTCAATTTCCCAGATTGCCAATGCCAATAAGGGGGATACCGATTCAAAGACAGCAGTAAAGAGCAGTTCAGGTTCTTCAAGCAGCAAAGGCGGCAAGAAGGTTGACAAGAACAGTGCAGAGGCTGATAAAAAGTCTGTTTCCGGATATGCACATATGCTGAATCGACATGACGATTAATTTGGGGGATTACACGCATGGAATATATTGAAGTAAGTGCAAAGACAGTGGAAGATGCGATTTCAGAAGCTGCCATTAAGCTTGAAGTGCCAAGCGATAAGCTTGAATATGAAGTCATCACTGAAGGAAGCGCAGGTTTTCTCGGACTGATCGGGAGTAAACCGGCTGTGATCAAAGCGCGTAAGAAGTTTAACCTTGTGGATCATACGAAGGATTTTCTGGCAAGGCTGTTCAAAGCAATGAATGTAAGTGTGAACAGTACAGTGGACTATGATGAAGAAAACAGAACGATGAATATCGTTTTTGATGGTGAAGATATGGGTCTGCTTATCGGCAAAAGAGGACAGACACTGGATTCTCTGCAGTATATCATCAGTCTGGTTGTGAACAAAGAAAGTGATTCTTATATCCGTATCAAAGTTGATACAGAGAATTATCGTGAAAGAAGAAAAGCAACACTTGAGAATCTTGCAAAGAATCTGGCTTATAAAGTAAAGAGAACAAGACGTCCTGTATCTCTTGAACCTATGAATCCTTATGAACGCCGCGTAATCCATTCTGCCCTTCAGAATGACCGTTATGTGGAGACACACAGCGAAGGGGAAGAACCATACCGTAAGGTTGTTATCACCCTGAAGAAGGATTATCGTGAGAGAAATTCAAGAAGCGGTTATAACCGTGAAAACCGCTATAATCGTGAAAATAATTATAACCGCGAAAGAGGCTATAGAAAAGAACGTTCTTACAGCCGCGAAGAAGAAATCGACAAAATTGCGGATAATAATGAGAATAACGATAGTAATGATAATGTCTGATGCAGACAGCACGCCGGAGGCGTTCTTGAATGTATAAATCTGGCATATAACAGCTGTCGCATCAAAATGGCATGTATCCTTTTTGGTGCGGCAGCTTTTTTCATCTTGTTTTCAGGAGGTAGGAAATGCAGAGTGATACAATTGCGGCGATATCCACAGGCATGACGAATGCGGGTATCGGAAAAATAAGACTCAGCGGCGATGATGCAGTGGCGATTGCGGATCGGATATACAGAAGTCCGGGCGGAAGAAAGAAGCTGAGTGAAGTTTTAACACATACGATCCATTATGGTTATATCTATGATGGAGATTGTATGATAGATGAAGTGCTGGTTCTCATTATGAGAGGACCAAACAGCTATACAAGAGAAGATGTGGTTGAGATTGATTGTCATGGAGGCGTTGTTGTTATGCAGCGTCTGTTGGAAACGGTCCTCAAATATGGAGCAAGACTGGCAGAACCAGGAGAGTTCACTAAGCGGGCATTTTTGAACGGACGAATTGATCTGTCACAGGCTGAGGCTGTTATTGATGTCATTAATGCCAAAAGTGATATGGCTCTGGAAAGCTCTCTGAGCCAGTTAAGAGGAAGCGTTAAGCAAAAAATCGAGAAGTTGCGTAAAGGAATCATAGGCAATATTGCTTTTATTGAGGCGGCGCTGGATGATCCCGAGCATATTCAGGCAGAAGGTTTTAGTGATGAATTGGCGGTTCAGGTCCGTGGGTATATGGATGAACTTCAGAAAATGCTTGATTCGGCGGATAATGGCAGAATTATCAAGGAAGGTATAAAGACAGTTATCCTTGGAAAACCAAATGCAGGGAAATCTTCTCTGATGAATGTGCTGTTGGGCGAAAACCGTGCCATTGTCACAGAAATTGCCGGAACAACAAGAGATACACTGGAAGAGAATGTCAGTATTCATGGCATACCGCTTAATATTATTGATACAGCAGGTATACGTCAGACGGAAGATGTGGTAGAAAAAATTGGTGTCAAAAAGGCCATTGGTTTTGCGGAAGAAGCAGATTTGATTATTTATGTTGTAGACAGCTCTACAGAAATGGATCAGAACGATGAGAATATTATCCGTATGATCCGTGATAAAAAGGTTATTGTATTGATGAACAAATCCGATCTGAAGCAGGTTGTTTCATGTTCAGATATTGAACAGCATCTTCAGGCACCGATTATCGAGATTTCAGCCAGAGAAGAAACAGGTCTGGATGCTTTTGAAAATACATTAAAGGACATGTTTTTTGCGGGGGATATTCATTATAATGATGAACTCTGCATTACCAATGTGAGACACAAGGCAGCCATTGCAGCAGCTCTCGAGAGTCTGAAGATGGTGATGAACAGCATCAATGATGGGATGCCGGAGGATTTCTTCTCTATTGATCTGATGGATGCCTATGAACAATTAGGACATATTATTGGTGAGGCTGTGGAAGATGACCTTGTAGATACTATTTTCAGTGATTTCTGCATGGGCAAATAAAAAATTTAAAGCAATGTTTTCCCATAAGCCGGAGAATTTTGAGGCAAGTGAGGCGAAACGTTACGGTAAAAATAACAGGAGTAAAAACAGTGGAATACAAATATGAAGCATATGATGTAGCAGTCATTGGTGCAGGACATGCCGGATGTGAGGCAGCTCTTGCCTGTGCCAGGCTTGGACTTAAGACAATTATTTTTACAATTAGTGTAGAAAGCATCGCAATGATGCCTTGTAACCCGAATATCGGAGGCAGTTCCAAAGGGCATCTGGTCAGAGAAATTGATGCGTTGGGCGGTGAAATGGGCAAGAATATTGACAAGACTTTTATTCAGTCTAAGATGTTAAACAGCTCAAAAGGCCCGGCTGTACACTCATTGCGCGCCCAGGCAGATAAGGCGGATTATAGTCGTGAAATGCGGCAGACTCTTGAAAATACGGAGAATTTGACTATTAAGCAGGCTGAGATTGTCGATATTATCGTTGAAGAGGGAAGCATAACAGGTGTTAAAACATATACAGGAGGTATTTATCCCTGCAAGGCAGCTGTTCTTGCCACAGGAACTTACTTGAAAGCAAGATGTCTGTGCGGTGAGACAATTACCTATACAGGGCCGAATGGATTAAAAGCAGCCAATGATCTGTCAGATGCCCTCAGAAGAGAAGGCATTGAACTGGTGCGTTTTAAGACCGGAACACCGGCAAGAATGGACAAGAGGACGATTGATTTTAGTAAGATGGTGGAGCAGTTCGGAGATAAAGCAGTTGTGCCGTTTTCTTTTACAACAGATCCGGCATCTGTGCAGAAGGAGCAGGTATCCTGTTGGCTGACTTACACAAATGAGGAAACACATCAGATTATCAGAGATAACCTGGATCGTTCACCGATTTATGCGGGAATTATTGAAGGTACAGGTCCAAGATATTGTCCGTCTATCGAAGACAAGATTGTTAAATTTGCAGACAAGAATAGGCATCAGGTATTCCTTGAACCGGAAGGCCTTCATACAAATGAAATGTATGTGGGAGGTATGTCGAGTTCGCTTCCTGAAGATGTTCAGTATCGTATGTATCATACTGTTCCTGGGCTGGAGAATGCCAGAATTGTACGTAATGCTTATGCAATCGAGTATGATTGTATCCCGGCTACTCAGCTGAAACCAACACTTGAATTTAAAAAGATTAATGGACTTTTTAGCGGCGGTCAGTTTAACGGCAGTTCAGGATATGAAGAAGCAGCCGCACAGGGATTAATGGCCGGAATTAATGCCGCAATGAAGGTTCTTGGTCGTGATCAGGTGATTCTGAAACGTTCAGATGCCTATATTGGCGTTTTGATTGATGATCTGGTGACAAAGGAGACACATGAACCATATAGAATGATGACTTCCAGGGCTGAATACAGGCTGCTTCTCAGACAGGATAATGCCGATCAGAGATTAACGGCTATCGGCCATGATATTGGATTGATTGATGATGTGAGATATCAACACTTACTTCAAAAAGAAGTGTTGATTTATCGTGAGATTGAACGTGTAAGCCATGTTAATATCGGTGCAGGTCCGAAAACCCAGAAATTATTGGAAGCATGCGGCAGTACACCATTAAAAACTGCTGCAACACTGGCGGAATTGATCCGAAGACCTGAATTAACCTATAAAATGTTGGCGGACATTGATGAAGAAAGACAAAATCTGCCGGATGAAGTGACAAATCAGGTTGAAATAAGTCTTAAATACGATGGTTACATTAAACGGCAGCTGAGTCAGGTCGAGAAATTTAAGAAATTAGAGAATAAGGTATTGCCGGATGATATCTGCTATTCAGAAATTCATGGTCTTAGAATAGAAGCACAGCAGAAATTAGATAAAATTAAGCCGGTTTCTATCGGACAGGCATCCCGTATATCAGGTGTTACACCTGCAGATATATCAGTTTTGTTGATTTATCTGTCTCAGAATAACCAAAAGCAGCATGAACAGGAGTCAGCGGCTTCGGAAAACAAATAGTAGATGAGGATAAATATGGAATTAATCAACACTTTTGAAAACAAAATCAACACGTTACATATTGAATTGAATAAAGAACAGTATAGACAATATGTAACATACTACAACATGGTTGTAGAGAAAAATAAAGTTATGAATCTGACAGGAATTACTGAGTTTGATGAATTTATTGATAAGCATTATATTGACAGCTTATCAATTGTTAATGCTGTTGATATGACACGTGTAAACAGTATGATTGATGTGGGAACAGGAGCCGGTTTTCCGGGAATTCCATTGAAAATTGCTTTTCCGCATTTGAAAATTACATTGTTGGATTCTTTAAATAAGCGTATTAATTTTCTAAACGAAGTGATTGAGGAACTGGGATTGCAAAATGTTGAGACTTGCCATGGTCGGGCAGAGGATTTTGGACATAGAAAAGAATATCGTGAACAATATGATCTATGTGCTTCTCGGGCAGTTGCAAATTTATCTACATTAACGGAGTATTGCCTGCCTTTTGTAAAGGTTGGGGGACAGTTTGTTTCTTATAAATCCGGAAATGTGGATAATGAGTTAAAAGAGTCTTCTAAAGCAATAAAAATCCTGGGTGGTGAAGCAGGGAAGGTCTGCAGTTTCGTTTTGCCTGGGACAGATTTTGCGAGAACATTGGTACCAATAAAGAAGATCAAGATGACAGGAAATAAATATCCGAGAAAAGCAGGTACACCATCAAAAGAACCGCTATAGATGAAGGAGTGATTGGATATGATCAGAGGCGTTTACCTTAATACAATGAATGATGATTTGAGCGAATGCAGAAAAATTTATCATCAGGTTTTTGGAAAAGCTAATAACGATGATATGAATGCAGAACTGTGGCGAGAAAATGATAATATCGAGGACATGGCCATCTATTTGCTGCTATATAATGAGAATGAGGTGCCTGTAGGTGCAGCACGATTGATTTTTGATTTTGACGGTATGTTTAAATTCGATGGATTATCGGTACTCCCTGAATACAGAAAAAAGGGATATGGTGATTTTATTATGCATATGATGTTTGATAAAGCGTATCAAAGTGGTGCGCATTATCTTGTAAGCGATGATGTTGCTCATATGCCGGAATATTTCAAAAAATATGGATTTGAGATTAAAAATCAACGTATGATGCTTGATTTGAAAGCTTATTTTAACACTCATAAATGCTGTCATTAAATTTGAGATGAAAGAATGCGGGAGAATAAAATAGGAACAGTTTGATTCTGGAATTTCTTTTACGGAAATCTTTTAGGAGAAGCAGGGTTAGCAATGAATGAAAAAAGGATGTGGATTGAAAATCTATAATTTTCAATCCACATCCTTTTTTATTATTTAGTTTCACTGCTTGAGGTTTTCTGAGTTTTTGAAGTGCTTTTTGAAGAGATTTCTTCAGTACTTTCTTTCGTTTTCTTTACTTTACGTATTTTCTTTCCGCCGGTGACGGTGGTTGTTGTTGGCTGAGGGGAAGTGGACGTAATGGCAGTTTTGACTGCTTCAGCCTCTTCATCACTTAATGGTAATTCACATTCTCCGCGAACAATATCTTTGATATATGTATAGGAGCCTTCACGACTATGAATACAGTTAATAACGAAGCCTGTATTGCTGTCATTGAGCAGGGCATAAGCAAAGCTCAGCTGACCGCCTAATTCCTTGAATGCATCATATTTAACAATACCGCATTTTTGGTAGGATTTATTAAGACTTTTTTCAACATACATCATACGCTTATGAAGTAAATCTGTTTGCTCACGTACAAGCTCAATATCTTCGAATTTTGCTTTAAAAGCTTCCTCCAGCGTTTTAGCATTTTTGCCTTTCATAAAGATTTTATAATTGGCTTCAAGTCTTGACTGCTTTAAAAATAGCATAATAACAAGTACAATTGCAGCTATCGTCAAAATAAGTGAAAGTATGACTAATATGCCTGGGTCGAAATTTAATTTGGCAAAGATTTTACTTTCCATTTTTACCTCCTGGTTATTTTCGGTGTATTATTTGATTGTTTCTAATAGAGAAACAATTCTTTCAAGGTCTTCTTCTGAGTAGTATTCGATTTCAATCTTGCCTTTTTTGCTACTTTTGGCATTGATCTGGACTTTTGATCCGATAATAGATTTAATCCGATCTTCCAACTGGTGATAGATGATAACCATTTGCGGATCAATGCCTGCGGTTTTTCGTTCTTTTTTCTCTGAGAGCATGCTTTTGATCAGCTTTTCGGTCTCACGAACGCTTAATTTGTTATCAAAGATTTTCATGGCCAGTGTATATTGTAATTCCGGATCGGCAATAGCCAGTAAAGCGCGGCCGTGACCGCTTGAAATCATTTCGTCAATGATCATCTGCTTAACTCTGTCCTCCAATTTAAGGAGACGAAGAGAATTAGTGACGGCTGTACGACTTTTGGAAACTTTTTCAGCCGCTTCTTCTTGCTTTAAACCATATTCATCGATTAATTTCTGAAAAGCGATGGCTTCTTCGATTGGGTTCAGGTCTTCCCGCTGAAGATTTTCAATCAAAGCAATTTCCATGCTTTCCATTGGCGTATAGTCTTTGATGATGACAGGTACTTCTGTTAAACCAGCCAGTCTGGCTGCTCTCCAGCGACGCTCCCCTGCAATGATTTTGTAGAATTCATCATTTTTCTGGACAATCAGTGGCTGTATAATGCCGTGAAGCTTGATGGAGTCGGCTAACTCCTGCAATGCATCCTCATCAAAGTTTTGACGGGGCTGGCTTCGATTAGGTTCGATTTCATCAATTTTTACCATTGTCTCTGATTCTTTTTCAATAACTTTTTCCACAATTTTTTCAACGGGAACTTCTACAACCTTCTCAACAACTTTTTCGACAGGAACTTCAACAACTTTTTCAACGATTTTTTCTACCGGAACCTCAACAATTTTCTCAACAACATTTGGCTGAGTAGATGTTTCTGTACTGGTTGCTGCCTTTTCAGATGAAGGTGTCGAAATAATTGATGTATCATTGGATACAGCGGGTGCTGTAGAATGATTTGCTTGTGGTGCAGATGGCGCAATGAGTGCGTCTAATCCGCGCCCGAGTCCTTTTTTCCTTTTTACAGCCATTCGTTCTCATCCTCTTTCTCAATTACTTCTTCGGCAAGATATCTGTAGGCTTCTGCACCTGCAGAACGGGAATCGTACATATTAATTGGCATACCATAACTTGGTGCTTCAGCCAGACGTACATTTCTTGGAATAATTGTTTTGTAAATATTCTTATCCAGGTTTTCTTTTACATTCTCAACAACTTGAAGTGAAAGATTTGTACGTGCATCATACATGGTAAAGACGACGCCTTCAATCTCAAGTTTTGGATTTAAGCGTTCCTTAATAAGATCAATGGTATGTATTAACTGTGACAAACCTTCCAGGGCATAATATTCACATTGGATAGGAACAATTACAGAGTCGGCTGCGGTCATAGCATTGATTGTGAGTAAATTCAATGATGGTGGACAGTCAATGATAATATAATCATAATTGTCTTTGATCATATCAAGCTTGGATTTCAGAAGGTATTCTTTGCTCTCAAATCCAATTAATTCAATTTCAGCACCAGATAAATTAATATTAGATGGAATAACAGATAGATTTTCCATTACGCTTGAATAGATGCAATCTGAAAGCTCAGATTCATCTAAGATTAATTCATATACGGTGTTTTCGGCCTGATTTTTGTCGACACCTAATCCACTTGTGGTGTTTCCCTGAGGATCCATGTCTAAAGTTAATACTTTTTTATTTTTTTCTGCCAGACATGCAGAAAGATTAATAGCTGTAGTCGTTTTTCCGACGCCACCTTTTTGGTTGGCGACAGCAATAATTCTGCTCATAAATCCTCCTTATAGTATTCATATTGGGGTGTTTAAACGATATCTTTTATTGACACTCATTAAATTATACCATTTATCACATAAATAATCTACCTATATTATAGATGTTTCACGTGAAACATTTGTGAAAAAGGTATAATATGGAATAAAAATGTTTCACGTGAAACATCTGATGAAAATAGTATAAAAACAAAGCCAATGTTTCACGTGAAACATTGGCTTTAAAGATAGTGATGTGAGTTACTAAGAACAATAAATTTACATCTGTTCAGGACACTGAATGCCAAGAAGGGATAAAGCGTCCTTAATGATATAACGTACTATTTTTACAACATTTGTACGTGTATATTTTGTCGTTGCGTCCTCAACATTAATCTGACATTCATGGTAGAATTTGTTAAATGCATGCGCAAGGTCGATGCTGTAACGAGCAATAACTGAAGGTTCATAGCGATCTGCTGCATCTTTAATAATTTGAGGATAGCGCTCAATTTCCTTCAGCAGACCGATAGAAGCCTCATCTGTTAAGAGATTATAATCAATGGTATCAGGTACTTCGCCAATCTTTCTCAGTACGCTTGAAGCACGTGCATAAGTATACTGAACATAAGGACCGGTTTCTCCGTCGAAGTTTAATAATTTCTCCCAGTCAAAAATGACATCTTTGATACGCTGATTATAAAGATCGTTGAAAATAATAGCACCAATACCTACTTGCTTTGCAACTTCTTCTTTGTCAGGAATATCAGGGTTTTTCTCCTCGATAATGCTTGTGGTTTTATTAATAGATTCACGTAATAAATCTTCGGCAAAGATAACATTACCTTTACGAGATGAGATTTTGCCGCTCTTAAGGCTCACAAGACCGTATGGAATGTGAATAAGATTTTTGGCGTAATCATTACCCATTAATTCGATAACTTTAAAGACCTGAGCAAAGTGGAGTTTCTGCTCAAGACCTGTGACATAAAGGCAACGCTCGAAGTTATAGGTTTCCTTACGATACAGAATTGCAGCAAGGTCACGTGTGGCATAAATAGAACTGCCATCTTTCTTTGCAACAATACAAGGAGGCATATCGTATTCATCCAAAGGAACGATCATAGCACCCTGGCTTTCTTTTAATAAACCATCATCAGTCAGACGTTTAACAACATCGGCTGTTTTGTCACGATAAAAGCTTTCGCCGGCAAATGAATCAAATTCCATGCCTAAAATGTCATAAACACGCATAAATTCTTTTAAACTAATGTCACGGAACCACTGCCAGATTTCAAGTGCTTCTTCATCTCCCTGTTCCATTTTAAGGAACCATGCACGCGCTTCGTCATTCAGGGAGTCATCTTTCGCTGCTTCTTCGTGGAATTTGACATAGATATCCATTAACTCCTGAATACCCTTTTCTTCTACTGCTTCGCGGCTTCCCCACTTCTTATAAGCAACAATTAATTTGCCAAACTGAGTACCCCAGTCGCCGAGATGATTGATACGAACGACTTTGTATCCGAGTTTGGTGAATATTTTATAAAGAGAGTTACCAATAATAGTTGTTCTCAGATGACCAACATGGAAGTTCTTGGCTACATTAGGGGAAGAGTAGTCGATACAGATTGTTTTGCCTTCACCCTGTTCAGAGTGACCGTAATTATCCGTACTGTTATACTTATCAATGATCTGATGGGCATACTGAGCCTTATCAACATAAAAATTCAAATAACCGCCAACGACTTTGATTTCACTCAAAAATGCCTGATCGCCAATGGCGTCTTTTAAATCCTGGGCGATCATAGGAGGGGCTTTGTGGTAAGATTTTGCGAGACGAAAACAAGGAAAAGCAAAATCACCCATTTCCGGTTTAGGTGGAGTTTCAATGAGCTGTGAGATTTCTTCACTGCTCAGTACATCAATGTTCTGGGATAGTAAATTGACAATTTGATTCTTCATTAAATTACACCTTTCTATATTAAAAGATAGCTTATGCTTATTAAAAGTTAGCATGATACAACAAATGAGAAAAATATTGATTTTCAAGGAAAAACAAAGCTTTGACGATGCTTTTCTAAAGAAAATGTTCTCTATAGTTTTTATCATATGTGTTCTTATTTTACAATAGATTTAAGAAAATATCCATACTTTTTCTGGAGTATAATAAGCAGAAGTGCAACGTTCTTCTGGTCTTAACAAGTGCAGGAGATGAATCGGAGGTGAACAGATGGGAAATGTGGCAGGGAGAGGATAGAGTCTTGTAAATATCGTGAACATGACATATAATAATAGTACTTGACAGAAAGGAGCGGATAATGTGAAAGAGAATAGAAAAAAGCTTCTTAAAGGAATTGGAATAACGGCTGTGGCGGCAGGTACAGTTTATGGCATCAATCGTCTGGTTTTCTTTTTGTCTACAGTCAAAGAACTGTTGACTTCCAAGGAAAGGTCTTATTATAGCTGGCGGTTTGGCAATATATATTATTCTAAGAAGGGTGAAGGAAAGCCTGTTTTGCTGATTCATAGCCTGACACCGTCGGGGGCTGATTGTGAATGGCATGCCATCCTGGATGAATTGGCAGAGAGTCATACGGTGTATACAATTGATCTTCCGGGCTGTGGACGTTCGGGAAAAGAGAAGATGATTTATACGAATTATTTATATGTGCAGGCGGTGAATGATTTTGTCAAACATATTATTAAAGCTAAGACAGATATCATTACCAGCGGCGATTCGTCTTCCATTGCCGTGATGGCCTGCCATAGTGAGCCATCATTATATGGACGTTTTATCTTTATTAATCCTGAGTCATTGGATCATATGGTGAAAAGACCGAAGACATGGCAGAAGTGCCTCAGCTATGTGATGCAGCTGCCGCTTATTGGTACATTGTACTATGTTTTGGTGAGCTCAAAATGGAAGATTAAATCGGATTTTGAGAATAAATATTATTTTGACCATACTAAGATTGCGCCGGGGATGGCGGATATGTTCTATGAAGCAGCACATCTGGGCGGATTTGCGGCTCGCTTTGCTTGTGCCAGTCAGATTGGATATTATACAAGGATTAATGTGGTATACGCTTTGAAGCAGATTGATCACAGTATGTATATTATTGGAGGCGGAGAAGCGGAAGGAATAGATGAGACGATTGCAGGATATACTCATTTTAATCCTGCTATTGAGACTGTCCGGATTGAAGCGACAAAAGGAATGCCGCATATGGAGAAACCTGTTGAAACAGCAGATTTATGTAAATTATATCTGGAGCATTAATGAAAGATTCGGGGGTTGTCGGCCTTATGACGCGGCAGCCCCCTTTGTGACGTAAAACATGAAAAATAATACAGATCAACCCAAAAATAAAACATTATTTGAGATGCTGAAAATATATGGACAGTCGGATGTTTATCCGTTTCATATGCCTGGACATAAAAGGCGGTTGGGGCCGAGCGAAACTGAGCATCTTTATGAGATGGATATTACAGAAATAGATGGCTTTGATAATCTGCATGAACCGGAAGGTATTTTGAAAGATGCTCAGGCTTTTGCAGCAGATTTATACCATTCGGAAGAAACTGTGTTTATTATTAATGGCAGTACAGCGGGGCTCCTGGCGTCGATTGCGGGAATATGCAGTGATGGCGGAGAGATTCTGGCGGCCAGAAATTGCCATAAAGCAGTTTATCATGCTATTGAGCTTCATCATTTGAAACCATATTATGTTTATCCACCAATTAATACAAAATATGGAGTGAATGAAGGGATTTATCCACAAGATGTTGAAAAAATGTGGATAACTCATCCGAATATCCAGGCAATTGTGATTACTTCCCCGACTTATGATGGGGTCGTATCAGATATTCAATCTATTTGTGAGATTGCACATAAACATCATGTGCCGGTTATTGTAGATGAAGCACATGGTGCACATTTTAATTTTTCGGACTATTTTCCTGAAAGTGCGGTTACTTTGGGGGCTGATGTTGTGATACAGAGTACACATAAAACACTTCCGGCTATGACACAGACTGCGCTTATTCATTTGAACGGCACACTGATTGATCGTGAAAGGATACGCCGGATGCTGACAATCTATCAGACCAGCAGTCCATCCTATATATTGATGGGAAGTATTGACAGCTGTCTGCATATGCTGTCGGAAAAAGGAAAGATTTTGTATACGGATTATACTGTGGAATTAGAGAAGCTGAGAAATGCAATTCACGTGAACTGTCGCTGGATTAAAATGCCGGAGTGTTCGGATTTTGATTCAAAATATTCAAAAGACTATGATCGTTCGAAACTTGTTTTATCTGTACGAGATACAGGAATGACTGGTAAGGCACTGCACGAAAAATTGCTGAATAGATACCATTTGCAAATGGAAATGGTTTCTGCGGATTATGTTCTGGCAATGACGGCTGTGGGAGATTCGCGGGATGGATATCAACGGCTGCTGCAGGCGTTGATAGAAATTGATGAGGAGATTGAGCAACGGCAAAAAGCCTGTGGCCTTAAAGAAACTGAGGAAACATCTGAAAGGGCAAGAAATGAAGGTGTGTATGATTTAAATGAATTGCCGGCTGTGGAACAAAGGATATCCGTCTATGATGCGGAGCAGAGCTGTCGGGAAAATTGCCTGTTGAAGGCAGCGGATGGCAGGGTGGCAGCGGATTATATTTATCTGTATCCTCCGGGAATTCCGCTGGTAACACCGGGAGAGGTTATTACAGAGCGGGTAATATCGGTAATTCTCAGATGGCTGGAGAATGGGCTGCATGTCAGCGGTATACAAAAAGACCAAACGGTGAGGGTTATTTGCAGGAATAAGGAAAGTGAAAAATAGATATGGGAAAATTGTTTTGTCTGATGGGGAAAAGCGCATCCGGAAAAGATGCCATATTCAGATATTTAAAAGAAAATAAAGCATTGGAATTAAAGGAAATTGTGCCATACACTACCAGACCTATGCGTAAAGGGGAAGAAAATGGTGTAGGCTATTATTTTGTTGATAATGCTGCTTATGAGGCGATGCGCCGGGAAGGTAAAGTTATTGAGAGCCGGAGTTATGATACAATTCAGGGAAAATGGCATTATTTTACGGCAGATGACGGTCAGATCAATCTGTCTGAAGGCAGTTCTATATTGATTGGCACTTTGGAAGTGTATGTTCAACTGAAAAAATATTTTGGAGAAGATCAGGTAGTGCCGCTTTATGTTGAGGTAGAGGATGGTCTGCGCCTGGAGCGTGCACTGTCCAGAGAGCGAATGCAGGATGAACCGGATTACGCGGAACTGTGTCGTCGTTACCTGGCTGACAGACAGGATTTTTCGGAGGAGAAACTGGCGGAAGCTGGAATCGACAGAAGGTATGAGAATCTGGATCTTGATAAATGTTGTTTGGAAATTGTCCGCACCATAAAGGCATTTTGAAAGCTGGATTTCACAAAAATTCACAGAGTAAAAAAGCATCAATTGTACAAAAAATAGTGAATATATGTTATACTGTAGATAGAGGTGATATGTATGACAGGTTTCGGCGATATTATTGGACATGAACAGATTATTGAACATTTTAAGAGTGCACTTAAGAATCATCAGGTATCTCATGCTTATATTTTGAATGGGGAAAATGGATCAGGTAAGAGCATGCTGGCGAAGGCATTCGCCAAGGCGCTGGTTTGTGAGGCGGGATATGGCGATTCATGTAATATGTGCCGGGCATGCCATCAGTTTGACAGCGGCAATCACCCGGATGTAAAGTGGGTTACGCATGAGAAGGCCAACAGTATTGGTGTAGATGATGTCCGTGAACAGATCAACAACGATATTGTGATCAAACCTTACAGCAGCAAATATAAAGTTTATATTATAGATGAAGCTGAGAAGATGACCGTGCAGGCGCAGAATGCACTTCTGAAGACCATTGAGGAGCCGCCGGAATATGCGGTTATCCTGTTCCTGACGAATACATTGGATGTGCTGCTTCAGACAGTTCGTTCAAGATGCATTATCATGAATCTGAGAAGTGTGGATACGAAAATGATCCAGCAGTATCTGATGCAGAAGTATCAGCTTCCGGATTATCAGGCCAGAGTATGTGCTGCTTATGCCCAGGGGAATGTGGGTAAGGCGATCATGATGGCAACTTCAGAACATTTCAGGGAAATGCAGGATTTCCTTCTGAGACTTTTAAAGCGTGTAGATGATATGGAAGTTTATGAGATTGTTGCGGCCATTCATGATATGACAGCGTATAAGATGGATATCAGAGATCTTATTGATCTGATGATGGTCTGGTATCGTGATGTTCTGATTCTGAAGGCAACAGAAGATATCAATCAGCTTGTGTATCAGGATGAATATAAATATCTTCAGAAGAAAGCAATCACGTCTTCTTATGAAGGATTGAACAATATAATGGAGGCATTGGAGAAGGCAAAGATACGTCTGAATGCCAATGTCAATTTTGATATTACGATGGAGATGCTGCTATTAACAATAAAGGAGAATTAAAATGGTAAAGGTAATTGGCGTGAGATTCCGAAACGCAGGAAAAATCTATTATTTTGATCCGCTGGATATGGATATAGAAGTGGGGCAGAATGTGATTGTAGAAACTGCGAGAGGTATTGAATATGGCCATGTCCTCATCGCACCGCGTGAAGTGGATAACAGCAATGTGATCCAGCCGTTGAAGGCAGTTATTCGTCTTGCAACGCCGGAAGATGATGAGATAGAACAAAAGAATAAAGAAAAAGAAAAAGACGCATTTAAGATCTGTCTTGAAAAGATTGCAAAACATAAATTACAGATGAAACTGATCGATGCGGAATACACATTTGACAACAATAAGGTCCTTTTTTATTTTACGGCAGACGGGCGTATTGATTTCCGTGAGCTGGTCAAAGATTTGGCATCTGTTTTTAAAACACGTATTGAACTGCGTCAGATCGGTGTCCGTGATGAGACAAAGATTATGGGCGGTATTGGTATTTGCGGCAGAAGTCTCTGCTGTCATACTTTCCTGTCTGAATTTGCACCGGTATCTATTAAGATGGCAAAGGAGCAGAATCTGTCGCTGAATCCGACAAAGATCAGCGGTGTATGCGGACGACTGATGTGTTGTCTGAAGAATGAGGAAGAGACGTATGAATGGCTGAACAGTAAACTTCCGAATATCGGTGACCGTGTGACAACAGATGATGGATTTAAAGGCGAGGTGCAGAGTGTCAGTGTCCTCAGACAGCTTGTAAAGGTCATTGTAAACCTTGAGAACGATGAGAAAGAAATCCGTGAATACAAAGTGAGTCAGCTGAAGTTTCGGCCAAAACGCCGCAGAGACAAAGGCAATGTGAATGATGCAGAACTGAAAGCCCTTGAGGCAATGGATCGCAAGGAAGGAAAGTCATCATTATAATGGAATATTTATTACCTGGAGAAAGATTTGATGAGCTTCAAAGAAATGGTTACCGTATTATCCAAAATCCGGCAAAATTCTGTTTTGGAATGGACGCGGTGCTGCTGTCAGGTTTTGCACGGGCAAAACGTGGTGAAAAGGTGCTGGATCTTGGAACGGGAACAGGAATTATTCCGATTCTGATGGAAGCCAAGACAGAAGGTGAACATTTTACGGGCCTTGAGATACAGTCAGAAAGCGCTGATATGGCGGCACGAAGTGTGGCCTGCAACGGCCTGCAGGAGAAGATCAATATTGTAACAGGGGATATCAAAGAAGCATCTCAGATATTTGGAGCTGCTTCTTTTGAGGTTGTTACGACGAATCCGCCGTATATGACAGATACCCATGGTCTGAAGAACCCTGATCTGCCAAAGGCCATTGCACGTCATGAGGTAATGTGTACACTGGATGATGTGGTGCGTGAAGGTGCCAGAGTGCTGAAACCCGGGGGACGATTTTATATGGTGCATCGCCCTTTCAGACTGGTTGAGATTTTTCAGACGATGACAAAGTATAAGCTTGAACCAAAGCGGATGAAGCTAGTGTATCCAATGGCAGATCGTGAACCGAATATGGTACTGATCGAAGGCATACGCGGGGCAAAGTCGATGATCAAGATCGAGAAACCGCTGATCGTGTATGAGAAACCGGGAATTTATACTTCAGAAATTTATGATATCTATGGTTATTAGAAAGGAAACGGCGTCAATGGCAGGAAAATTATATTTATGTGCAACACCTATCGGCAATTTGGATGACATTACTTACCGTGTCCTTGAGACATTGAAATCAGTAGATCTGATTGCTGCAGAAGATACCCGCAACAGCATCAAATTACTGAATCATTTTGATATTCATGTACCGATGACAAGTTATCATGAGTTTAACAAAATAGATAAAGCAAAGTATCTGGTTAATCGGATGTTAGAAGGCGTGAACATTGCGTTGATTACAGATGCCGGAACACCGGGGATTTCGGATCCGGGAGAAGAGCTGGTACGTTTTTGCTATGAGGCAGGGATTGAAGTAACTTCCCTTCCGGGACCGGCTGCGTGCATTACAGCGTTGACGCTGTCAGGGTTATCCACCCGAAGATTTTGTTTTGAAGGGTTTCTGCCGACAGATAAAAAGGAAAGGCAGGTTGTTCTTGAACGTTTGAAGAAAGAGACAAGGACGACAGTTTTTTATGAAGCACCGCACAGGCTCTTAAAGACCCTTCTTCTGCTCATAGAGGCGGCAGGAGAGGAGAGAAAGGTTTCTGTATGCCGTGAGATCACAAAACGCCATGAAACGGTGTTCAGAGCGACTCTGGGGGAAGCATATGCTTATTATCAGGCTAATGATCCGAAAGGGGAAATTGTTCTGGTATTGGAAGGAGTCTCACAGAGGAAACTGGATGAGGAACAGCAGCAGTCCTGGGAGAGTATGTCCATTGAAGATCATATGGCACTGTATATGAGCCGGGGCCTCCCAAAAAAAGAAGCGATGAAGCGCGTGGCAGCGGACAGAGGTGTGACGAAGAGGGATATTTATCAGTATCTGATCGATCATGAAGAATAAGCCGGGCAAAGCCTGATGAATAGATAAAAGATGGGAGATATCTCCCATCTTTTATACGTTTTCAATGACATGAAGACCTGCAAGGCGGGCCATTTCCATGATGGATTGCTTAGAAACTTTCTTGTCGTGAAAGTCGATCAGTTCATCCATATTGCCTGTGAAGATATCACTTGCTTCGTATTTTCTCAAAATGATGCGGTCATCATCCACAAAGATTTCAAGGGGATCGTGTTCACCGATATTCAAGTTGCGTCTGAGCTCAATAGGGAGCGTAATTCTTCCGAGATCATCCAGCTTTCTGACAACTCCTGTACTTTTCATCAAAAAAACCTCCTTATTTCGGGCAGGCAAACGGTAAGGCGGCCTGCGGAAAATAAAAAAGACAACCAAAACAAGTGTTTTGATTGTCTTCTTCGACATACATATTTATCTGCGTTTTAATATATCATTTACAAAAGAAGATGTCAATAAAATTTGTTGAATTTTTCCATATTTGTGACGGCTGAAAATTGTTGTTGGATGACAGTTTTACGAAATTATACGTGGCAGACATCTGTTTTATATTGTCAGATGAAGGGATAAATGGTAGAATGAATGGGAGAGTATGTCCGAAACGGGGGATAAATGTGTCGGACTAATAGAACGATAATGGAGGGTTTACAATGAGAATTTTACCGGAAGAAACAGGGGCTGTTGTGATCGATATGCAGGAGAAGCTGATGGGTGCCATGCACGAAACGAAGGCATGCGAAGAGAAGGCAGCTATGCTTTTGAAAGGACTTCAAGTTTTATCCGTTCCGACTGTGATCGTGCAGCAGTATACAAAGGGACTTGGCAATACACTGCCGTCACTTTATGAGGCAGCAGGCACAACAGAATATTGCGAGAAAGCTTCATTCAGCTGCTGCAGGAATAAAGCCATTCTGGATAAACTCGAAGCTATGGGCAAGAAGAATATGCTTGTTATGGGAACAGAAGCCCATATTTGTGTGCTGCAGTCATGTATGGATTTGAAAGCAGCAGGTTTTCAGCCGGTGATGGTCGTGGATGCAGTGGCTTCAAGACGTGAAGAGGATAAGAAGATTGCCATTGAGAGAGCGATTCAGGAAGGTATTCTGGTGACAACAGCGGAGGCTGTTTTGTTTGAACTGACACTGGATTCTACCAATCCGTGTTTTAAGGCCATTTCTAAACTGGTAAAATAAAAAATGGGCGATAGTGCCCATCTTTTATGCGGTGTTTATGATCTGAACTATTTTGGTTTTTTGTCGGCAGATTTTTTGTCTGCCGATTTTTTTATAAATTTCTTTAATTTCTTACGGGTACCTTTGCTGATATCATGTTCCATCAGATCGGCTTCGGCGATGGCTGTCTGTTCATCCACATCAAGAATTTCAGTGAGAAAACGATAGATGATCTTGTTGGTATCAAGAATATTCTTGGCCATATCAGATCCGGATTCCGTCAGAATAATCTTACCGTAATGTTCATGTTCAAGCAGCTGAAGCTCTTTTAATGTGTTCATGGCTCTGTTGACACTTGGTTTGGAGATGCCCAGAGAGCGTGCAATATCCGTGACTCGAACTTCCTGACCTTCAAGGTTCAAAAGGTATATTTCTTTTAAATAATCTTCCAGAGATGCAGATAATCGGGTTGTTTCTTCTTTCATACTTATTACCACCTTTCAGCTTGTGCGGTCTGGTTTCGCGTCTTTAGGATTCAGACTCTGTTCATATAAAGACTCAGATATTCTTCAGGTTATTTTCAAATGAGGAGAGGCCTTTGATCAGAACTTTACATTCTTCTTCTGTCAGAGAAGAATGAATGGCATCCACAATTCTTGTGTGAAAATCTGCGTGATGTCTGAATGCAGCCTCACCTTTTTGGGTGAGTGATACGAGAACAACACGACGGTCTGCCTCACTGCGGGTTCGGAGTACATATTCTTTGCGGACCAGGCCATTGATGGCAATGGTCAGTGTACCGACAGTGACCCCCACCTTCCTGGCGAGAGAAGACATGTTGACTTCATTACCCAGGCCAATGGCATTGATGACATGCATGTCATTGACGGAGATGTCTTTGAAAGTGTCTTTGATAAGAAAATTCCGTTCAATATCCAGTGCGTGATCAAAAAGATAAACAAGAATTTCATTCAGTTGATCATAATTGTCCATAAAAAAGCCCTTTCTGTTTATTAACGTGCATTCTTTCTAAGGCTCATTATAGCATTTGTGTCAGGGGAGGGCAACAAAAATAAATAAACAGGAGGAGATGACAGAACATCTCCTCCTGCAGGAATGATTATCAAAAATTCAGTTAACCAGCGTTAACAATTATTTTAATTCATCGACAACTTTCTGGATAGCAGCAAGTGCATCATCAGGAAGTTTATCATAACCTTCTTTTTCAGTTGCGAAAGCCTTGATCTCATTGACACGGTCATTCATACGGGCTTTCAGCTGATCAGTGTAATTCTTGTCCTGCATGTCAGGAACGAAGCCTTCCCAATCCATGATCTCGATATCGGAGAATGGACCCCACTGATGGAAATCTGCACGTTTTTCAACGATGGCTTCAAGAATACCGAGCGTATCTTCTTTTTGGACTTTTTTGCCCATGAAATCGCCTGTATTGACGATATAGCAGTCTACGTTCTTTTCTTCTACCAGTTTCTTGAACTTCGCATAATCATTGGCCAACGGATATGTTCTGAATGGGTTGGCATAAGGAACAACAACCAGTTTGTTAGGATCTACACCAGGAGCAAGTCTTTCAGCTGAAGATCTCTTTGTGGCAAGTGTTGCACCCATAACAGAAGCAAGGGATGCACCTTTCAGCTTAACAACCGGTGGAATTGTAGGGTCTTTCATAATCCAGAAAATCGCATTAACAGGGGCGTTAATCTTGTCCACACGGTTCGGAGACCAGAGCTTGGACTTGATGGCACGGCCGTTGCCGTTACGGATATCTTCTGTGACAAGCTGAATCTTGCCGTCCTCATCCATTGTAGCGGAGCAGTTCTGAGCTGTCAGAAGGAATTTGTTGTCTGCGCATCCTGTAGGATAATCGGCTGTCTTATCAAAGTAGGTTGGTTCAATGGCAATGGATGAACATGTATCAGTGTTGATAATGAAGGCATCGTCATGCAGAACTTTGATTTCGTATTTGCCGCCGTGTTTTGCATGTGTCAGAGTGGATTTACCTGAGCCTGACAGACCGTAAACGGATGCAACATATTTGGAACCATCAGGAAGGAGATATTCTTTCTGGCCGCCATGGCAGGAAGCATAGCCGTTGCGGTTGGCGATTGCCCATACCATTGTCAGTGTACCTTTCTTATGTTCACCAAAGTATCTCATACCAAGGATGCATGCGCAGTTGGTCTCTGTATTGAAGTAGCAGAGCGTCTTCTTAGCAGGGTCGCTTAAGCAGTCAAGGCTGACGCCAGGTGCTTCATTCGGGATCCACTGCGGATCAGAGAAGATATAGATATCTGCTTCTTTGCCGTCACCCACAGGTTTGGAAGCCTTATACATCTTTACATAATCATCGGACATATACTGGAAGTTCAGCATCCAGTTGTAAAGAATATTCTCCTCGCCTTCCGGAATCAGAAGATGGCACTTCACCATGAATTCAGGATCAAGACCTGCATAAACGGTTGCATGATATAATTTCTTGAATCTTGCTGTGTAAACCGCATCCATGACAACTTTGTCCAGTGCATCACAGTCAACCCCAGGTTCACCTGCAATACGGCGGGCGGTAGCATAACGGCCTGTAATGGCACCATCGTTGAAAAGAAGGACTCTTGCATCGCTGTCAAGACCAAATTCTTCACCTCTGTAAACAGGCATATCTGTTACGATTGTACCAGGTGAATTCTTAGCCAGATTGTAAGCTTCTTTTAAGGTGTTGACTTTGACAACATTATTGCCGTAGAAGGCAGCTTCGATGATAGAACGTGTCTTGGAAAAACCAACTTTTCCGGCACCGATTTCGTTGAGTGGATAATAAGCTTTTGTTGACATATCTATACTCCTCCTGAAATGATAATTCAAGTTGATCACTTGCACATAGTTGTGCAGCGCATACCACTAATCAATAGTTTAGTTGATTAAAGAGGGAATGTCAAGTTGAACAGGAGAATCAAGCATCAATATAATCTTTTTGTATATATTTCTCTAATATGTCAAAGGAACATGGACCGACATTTAGGATACATTGATGAAATTGTGTTAAGTCGAAATCATCTCCCATGGTTTCTTCGGTATCCTCCCGCAGTTCTTTAAATTCCATGTAGCCGATACAGTACGGCAGGTAGGACGCGGGATCGGCTACGATAGCCCGAAAAACGGAATGAACGGTTTCGTCATCATCAAAGCCGTAATCAGCCAGAAATTCGGCCGTATCTTCTTCAGTCCAGCCCTCGTAGTGGATACCAAGGTCAATGCGTCCGTAGAGGGCCAGGGTGATATCCTGATTCAGCTGCAGGCAGCGAATGAGGGAGCTGTCAAGTCCGGTCCATTCGTAAGAAATATTTTCCGCATAGGTGGCCCATCCTTCAACGTAACCGAGAAAATTCATAGTCTGACGCAATGGATCTGGATTGGTGGCTGAAAAGGCAGACTGCTGATAGAGGTGTCCCGGATAGCCTTCGTGGGCCAGCGTTGTGAAAAGAGTCAGATTGTCTGTAATCTGACTGTTGTTCAGGTAAATGACATTGCTGTCAGTGACATCTACCGGCGGAATCATATAGAAAGCAGGATTCATGCTGTCTTCCAGTGATTCAGGTACGTATTTAAGGGTATATTGATCTGTGACAGCATCGGGGAAATTGTCTTTCAGATCTTTTTGAAGGGCAGTAAGGATGTCCTTCGGATCGCTGATATCAATATCCATGTTTTCATCCAATTGATCAGACAGTTTTTCGTCAGAAGAGATAAGAACAACCATTTGCAGCATACTGCTTTTGAGGGTATCATCCAGCCATTCGATCAATTCATCAGGGGACTTGGAGGAACCGGTCTTAGTTTTGATCAGATATTCATAGTATTCTTTGCCGTGGTCAAAATAGTACAGACCGTTGTCGTTGGTCCCGTTGCCTTTCAAAGCGTTTAAGCCATCAATGAGGGACTGATAAGCAGGAATGACATAATTCTTTACAGAACGATTATTTTGATCGATATAGGATGATTTTTCAGCGTCTGACAGATCAGAGATGGTTTCGAGTTTATCAGGAAAGACTTCTATGAGCATGTTGTTGTCCGGATCTTCTATAAATGTCTGACAGGCATCGACAACCTCTTTTACAGATTCATCGGACATAAACAGGCCCGCATTGGCTTTGGCTTTTTCATAATCAAGAATATTGTTGAAATAGTCAGGAAAATCTTTCAGCAGTGTCAAATAATCATCAATATCAGCACGGCTGTAAAAAGCGTACTCTGACATCATCACGGGCAGCAGGCTCTGGGTACCGGAAGTACTGCTTAAATACTCGGGATAATAAAAGAGTTCCCTGGTGTCATACATCTGGTCTGTGTCAAGAAATTCATCAAGAATATCATAGGTCTGCTGCTGCTTTTTATCCAGACTGTCATAATCAAAATCGTGCAGTTCACTTTGGAGGGCGGAGGTGCTGATATCGGATACAAAGGTTGAAATCGGATTCTGCAGGTCAATGCGGCCAAGATTTATGTTGTCAAGGTCAATATTATAGGTGGACGGATCCCGGAGTTCAAAATGCAGCGTCAATGCATCCGTGCTGATGGATTGGGTGAAAATTTCCCGTGTAAAGTCATCGAATTCAGTATTGGCCTCTATGCTGGAGGAACCAACACTGTAACGATGATCATAAAGGTCCTGAGCGGCAGCTGATGTCAGCAGACTGTTGGATGAACAGCCGCATAAAAGTATAGATGAAATGATCAGGCCGGCGGTCATTTGTCGAAATGTTTTTTTCATAATAAAGGGACTCCTCTCTTTGCGGGTATTATTATTCAGAGCGAAGGTATGTGCTGATTGACAGTATGGATTGTTTATGCACATTATAGCATAGGAGTAGTATGGCAGTCTTCTTCTATTTTTATGTTATTTTGCAGTTGTATTCATGTTTTGGTTATACTATAATTAGTAACTAGAATGAATATTTGCGCCTCGGCGCGTTGTATAGATCAGGAGGAGAAAAAATGGCAAAGAAACCATATTATATTACAACGGCAATTGCCTATACATCAGGCAAGCCACATATCGGCAATACTTATGAAATTGTTTTAGCTGACAGTATTGCACGTTTTAAGAGAATGCAGGGCTATGATGTCCGTTTCCAGACAGGTACAGACGAACACGGTCAGAAGATTGAGATCAAAGCAGGCGAAGCCGGTATTACACCGAAACAGTTTGTAGATAATGTATCCGGTCAGATCAAAGAAATCTGGGATCTGATGAATACATCTTATGACAAGTTTATCCGTACAACAGATGAATATCATGAGAAGCAGGTTCAGAAGATTTTCAAGAAACTGCATGATCAGGGCGATATTTATAAAGGCTATTATGAAGGCAAATACTGTACACCATGTGAATCTTTCTTTACAGAGAGTCAGCTGGTGGACGGCAAGTGTCCGGACTGCGGCCGTGAAGTCATTGATGCCAAGGAAGAAGCTTATTTCTTCAAATTGAGCAAATATGCAGACAGATTGATTGATTATATCAATACACATCCTGAATTTATTCAGCCTGAATCCCGCAAGAATGAGATGATGAACAACTTCCTTCTGCCGGGTCTGCAGGATCTGTGTGTATCCAGAACCTCTTTCAAATGGGGTATTCCGGTTGATTTTGATGATAAACATGTTGTTTACGTATGGATCGATGCTCTCAGCAACTACATTACAGGCCTTGGCTATGATGTGGACGGCAACAGCGATGAACTCTACAAGAAGTACTGGCCGGCCGATCTGCATCTGATTGGTAAGGATATTATCCGTTTCCATACGATTTACTGGCCGATCATGCTGATGGCACTGGATCTGCCGCTGCCAAAGCAGGTATTTGGTCATCCATGGCTGCTGGTTGGTGACGGCAAGATGAGTAAGTCAAAAGGTAACGTGATTTATGCAGATGATCTGGTGAATTATTTCGGTGTGGATGCAGTTCGTTACTTTGTTCTGCATGAGATGCCGTTTGATAATGACGGTTCTATCACATGGGAACTGATGGTTGAACGTATGAATTCAGATCTGGCGAATATTCTGGGCAATCTGGTGAACCGTACCATTTCCATGAACAACAAGTATTTCGGCGGTGTGATTTCCAATCCGGGTGTGAATGAGCCTGTAGATGATGATCTGAAGGCAGTTGCACTGGCTATGCATGAGAAAGTGGATGCCAAGATGGAGAAACTCAGAGTGGCAGACGCGATCACTGAAGTATTTACCTTGCTCAGAAGATGCAATAAATATATCGATGAGACAGAACCATGGAAACTGGCAAAGGATGAGACAAAACAGGACAGACTGGCAACCGTTCTCTACAACTTGATGGAGGGTATCCGTATGGCAGCCGTTGCACTGGCAGCTTATCTTCCGGATACATCTGCCAAGATTCTGGATATGCTGGGTACACAGGAAAGAGATTATTTGAAGCTTGACCAGTTCGGACTTCTTGAAACAGGCGGAAAGGTCGTTGAAAAGCCTGAGATTCTTTTTGCTCGTGTGGATATCAAAGAGCTGATGGAGAAGGTTGAAGCGGACAAGGCAGCCAATGCACAGGCACAGCCGGCAGCAGCACCTGCGGAGGAAGCTGAGACAGAAGAAGGCATCGATATCGAGCCGAAGGCAGAGATTACATTTGATGATTTTGAGAAGCTGCAGTTCCAGGTGGGCGAGATTATCGCCTGCGAAGCTGTGAAGAAATCCAAGAAGCTGCTTTGCTCACAGGTGAAGATCGGCAATCAGGTGCGCCAGATTGTTTCCGGCATCAGAAAGCATTATTCACCGGAAGAAATGGTAGGCAAGAAAGTCATGGTTGTAACCAACCTGAAACCGGCGACTCTGGCGGGTGTGAAGTCTGAAGGTATGATTCTCTGTGCAGAAGATGCAGATGGCAATCTGTCTCTGATGGTTCCAGAGAAGAAGATGCCTGCAGGTGCTGAGATCTGCTAATAAGCGGAAATTGAATCTGGCATTAGGCTGGCGGTTGATTTTAGGATTTGACGACCGAAGCTTAAAAAGTAAATAAGAGAGCCTCAGGGATGACACGGCAGAATATCGGGTTGTTTCTGGGGCTTTTTATAAACAGAGGAGAGATATTTTCTATCTGTTATACGCTCCTTGGGAGTGTTCAGTAAAGTTTTGGGTGTAAAGCGAGGGAATAATTTGTGAATACGGAAATGCTTGTATTTATCATAGAAATCATCGGAACGGTGGCTTTTGCCTCATCTGGTGCTATGATCGGCATCCGCAAAAAAATGGATATTTTTGGGGTGATTGTAATGGCTGTCATGACTGCCGTTGGGGGTGGTATCATCAGAGATCTGGTTCTTGGCATTCATCCGCCGAATACATTTAAAGATCCGATCTATGTTGAATATTCAGTTGCGACAGCTGTTATGCTTTTTGTGATTTTTTATGTCAGGAAACAGATGCTGGACAGTAAAGCGATGTTTTATTATGAGAAAATAATGATTCTTCTGGATGCCATTGGTTTGGGCGCTTTCACCGTTATCGGTGTGGAGACAGCCTATGGGATCGGATTTGTCCACCACAGGTTTCTGTTGTTATTTGTCGGTGTTATCACCGGCGTCGGCGGTGGTATGATTCGTGATATGATGGCACAGCAGATACCGTTTATTCTGGTCAAACAGATTTATGCCTGTGCATCACTGATCGGTGCCGGTGTCTGTATCTGGCTGATGCCTTATCACAAATCGGCCAGTATGATTCTGGGAGCAGTGGTGGTGGTCATTATTCGTATTCTGGCGGCTACTTACCGATGGGATCTGCCTAAAATTGATTAGAGTGGAGAGATAAAGAATGATTTTTGAGACACATGCACATTATGATGACAAGATGTTTAATGAAGACAGAGAAAGTCTGCTGGATGGCATGCAGGAAGCGGGAATCGGACGAATTGTGAATATCGGTGCTGATCTTGCATCTACAGCGTCAAGTATTGCCCTTGCGGAAAAATATCCGTTTATTTATGCGGCAGCAGGCGTACATCCAAGTGATGCCGCCCAGTTAAATGAACAGACTTTTCAATGGCTCGGTGAGCAGGCAGAGCATGAGAAGGTTGTGGCAATCGGAGAAATTGGACTTGATTATTATTGGGAAAAGGATCCAAAGGCTAGGGCAAATCAGCAATATTGGTTTAGACGCCAGATGAACCTTGCCAGGGAGAAAAAACTTCCGATTGTTATCCATTCAAGAGATGCAGCAAAGGATACACTGGATATTGCCAAAGAAGAGAAGTTATCAGAAATCGGCGGTGTTGTCCACTGCTTTTCTTATTCGGTGGAAATGGCCAGAGAATATCTGAACATGGGGATGTATCTTGGCATCGGCGGGGTGCTGACTTATAAGAACGCCAGAGTGCTGAAGGAAGTCGTGGATTATGCTCCTATGGACAGACTGGTACTGGAGACAGATTCTCCTTACCTTACACCGGTGCCAAACCGCGGCAAACGCAATTCTTCACAGAATCTTCCCTATGTGGTGATGGCTATTGCGGAGATCAAGGGAATCACAACGAAAGAAGTTGAGGATATAACCTGGGAAAATGCTGTAAAAATGTATCGGATGTCTCTGTAAATGATTACAAAAAGTGTTTCGTCCATTATTAATGATGCTATAGTTTATTTGAGTCGACTATCTGGAAGAAGCATCTGCAATATGACGGTCATATTGGGTTAGAGTTATTACTTTGCAAATAAAAATGGTCAGACTATTTGTTCTGACCATTTTGCAAATTCGTTTATTCAAATAAAAAGGGGAGGATTGGATGCGGCCGCTTTATTCAAAAGTCATTGCATGCGGCCTCATCCGATTATGAAAAAGAAAAGAAAAAATCTATATAATGTGTTATTAGCACTTGCTTTTGTTTTTTTATGGCTTTATTATAGAAAAGAAATGTGGCGAATATGTGACCGCTTTCTGAAAAGAAAATGAAGTTTCTTAACAGAATCAGGTACAAAAGGTAAAGAGTTTATTTAGAAAGGTATTTTTATATTTATGGAAAAACTATCCAATCCGCAGAGAACGATTGAGGTAATAAAGAAATACGAATTCTGTTTTCAGAAGAAGTTCGGACAGAATTTCCTAATTGACGGACATGTTCTGGACAAGATCATTGCCGGAGCCGGTGTGACAAAGGATGATATGGTTCTGGAGATTGGTCCGGGTATCGGAACGATGACACAGTATCTGGCAGAGGCGGCAGGCAAAGTTGTTGCGGTAGAGATTGACAGAAATCTTCTCCCTATTCTCCAGGAAACTTTGGCAGATTATGACAATGTAAAAGTGATTCATGCAGATGTTCTGTCTCTTGATCTTGAAAAACTGGTGCAGGAGGAGAATGGCGGCAGACCGATTAAGGTTGTGGCCAATCTGCCGTATTATATTACAACACCGATTATTATGGCGTTATTTGAACAGCATGTGCCGCTGGCCAATGTGACGGTCATGGTGCAGAAGGAAGTAGCAGCCCGCATGAAATCCGGTCCGGGTTCCAAGGATTATGGGGCGCTGTCTCTGGCGGTGCAGTACTATGCGGAGCCGTATATTGTGGCTAATGTGCCATGTAACTGCTTTATGCCGCGCCCGAATGTAGATTCAGCGGTCATTCGTTTGACACGTTATGAAGAACCGCCGGTCCAGGTGAAGGATGAGAAGATGCTGTTTAAGATTATCAGAGCGTCCTTTAACCAGCGCCGTAAGACACTTCAGAATGGGCTGAACAATTCTTCGGAATTGAACTTTACAAAGGACCAGATTGCAGCAGCAATTGCAGAAGCAGGATTTTCACCATCTGTGAGGGGTGAGGCACTGACGTTGGAGCAGTTTGCACGCTTGACGGACATTTTGCTGAACGCTTAAAAGGAGACTGTGCGGTAAGTTATAAACTGAAATAAAAGAGAGACTCACAGCAGGCTTAACGCGTATAAATGACATAAAAAGCACAAAAAAGGATTCAGATCTTGGTTGTCTGAATCCTTTTTTGTGCTTTTTCTTTCAGAAATTCAGATAATATGTTAGATATATAAGTATTGACATATCAGCTGTCTTGACAGCTGATATGTCAGGTTGTATAATGACGAAAGCAGTAAAAACCTTAGCGGGAAAGAGGTATAAATAAAATGAATGAATATTATGACGTCATTATCGTGGGAACCGGTGCAGCCGGATTGTACTGCGCTTTGATGTTGCCGGAGCGGAAGAAAATATTGATGCTGACAAAGCAGGAAGCCGATCTGTCAGATTCTTTTCTGGCACAGGGCGGTATTTGTATGCTCCGTGGGGAAGATGATTATAAAGACTATTTTGAAGATACAATGCGTGCCGGACATTATGAGAATAATGAACGTGCCGTGGATTTGATGATCCGCAGTTCCAACGACATTATCAGGGATCTGGTTTCCAGAAAGGTGGATTTTGCCAGAACAGCGGATGGAGAACTTGATTTCACAAGAGAAGGTGCCCATTCAAGACCGAGAATTTTGTTTCACAAGGATATCACGGGCAAGGAGATTACAAGTACACTGCTGAAACAGGTTTTGACAAAAGAGAATATTGAAATCCGTGAGCATATGACCATGGTGGATCTGATTGAGAAGGATAATATCTGCGGCGGTGTAGTAGCCATGGATGAGGAGAATCATGTTTATCCGATCCGTTCACAGTATGTGGTACTGGCCTGCGGCGGTATCGGCGGTTTGTACCAGAATTCCACCAATTATCCGCATATTGCCGGGGATGGCCTTGGTATTGCCATGGAACATCAAGTTGAGGTGGAACATCTGGATTACATACAGATTCATCCGACGACACTCTTTTCCAGAAGTAGAGGAAGAAGATTTCTGATTTCTGAATCGGTGCGCGGTGAAGGCGCATTATTATATGACAAAAACGGACAGCGTTTTACAAATGAACTGCAGCCAAGAGATGTTGTCAGCCGGGCGATTTTTGCACAGATGGAGAAAGACGGTACGGAATTTGTCTGGGAGGATATGCGTCCGATTGGGGAAAAGACCATAAGAGAGCATTTCCCGAATATTTATCAACATTGCATGGAAGAAGGATTTGACCCAATCAAAGAGCCGATTCCGGTTGTACCGGCCCAGCATTATTTTATGGGGGGTATTAAAGTCGATTTGTCCAGCCGGACGTCTATGAAAGGCCTTTATGCCTGTGGTGAGACAAGCTGCAATGGTGTACACGGCAAGAATCGTCTGGCCAGCAATTCTCTGTTGGAATCTCTTGTGTTTGCCAGAAGGGCAGCCTATGATATGCTGTTTGGTCAGGCACCGGATCCGTGTCAGGCAGAGCCGGATCTGAAACGATATGAGGATAAAGAGGCACTGCTTGAGGGGTATCATCAGATTGTATTAGAAGGAATAGGAAGGATGAGAGAAAATGAATAGTATTACAATGCAGCTTCAGGCGGACAAATTGATTCGCATGGCTTTGGAGGAAGATATTACAAGCGAGGATGTGTCAACCAATGCGGTGATGCCAACAAATGTAAAGGGAACGGTAGATCTGATTGCCAAGGAAGACGGCGTGATTGCAGGGATGGATGTATATGCTAGAGTTTTTAAGCTTCTGGATGAAAGTATGGAGATTGAGATGTTCTGTCAGGACGGCGATGAGGTTAAAAAAGGTGATCTGATGGCAAAGGTGACAGGGGACATTCGAGTTCTTCTGTCAGGGGAAAGAGTTGCACTGAATTATCTGCAGCGAATGAGCGGCATTGCAACTTATACAAGGAGCGTGGTCAAGCTTTTGGAGGGCAGCGGTGTGACATTGCTCGACACACGCAAAACCACACCGAATTGTCGTGTTTTTGAAAAATATGCGGTTCGTGTCGGCGGCGGATGTAATCACAGATACAATCTGTCCGACGGTGTTCTTTTGAAAGATAACCATATCGGAGCAGCAGGCAGCATTACAAAGGCGATTCAGATGGCAAAGGCTTATGCACCGTTTGTCCGAAAGATTGAGATCGAGACTGAGACACTGGAACAGGTGGCAGAGGCGGTGGAGGCCGGTGCGGATATTATCATGCTGGACAATATGACACCGGAAGTGATGAAGCAGGCGGTCGCTCTGATTGATGGCAGAGCTCAGACAGAGTGTTCAGGTAATATTACAAAGGAAAACATTGCCCGTATTTGTGAAATCGGTGTGGATTTTGTTTCCAGCGGTGCATTGACACATTCTGCGCCGATCCTGGATATTTCCATGAAGCATCTGCATGCAGTGTGAGAGGAGCTGAAAAAATGAAAGCTTCGGAAAGAAGAAATGCGATTTTGAAGCTCCTTCAGAATGCGGAAGAGCCTGTTGTGGCCAGAAAGCTGGCAGAAAAATATGGGGTGAGCCGGCAGGTGATTGTTCAGGATATGGCGGTGATTCGGGCGTATACACCGGGAATTATTTCAACAACAAAAGGCTATGTTATGGAACAGGAACCTCGCTGTGTGAGAGAATTTAAAGTACGTCATACACAAAGTGATGCGGCAAAAGAATTGAATCTGATTGTGGATTGCGGCGGCAAAGTGTGCAATGTCAGTATCAGTCATCGAGTTTACGGGCGTGTGAGTGCAGAGATGGATATTCGCTCAAGGCAGGATGTGGCAGAATTTATTGCTGCTTTAAATGACAGTCAGTCTACAGTTCTGAGCACAGCCACATCCGGTTATCATTATCATTTGGTAGAGGCGGCCAGTGAGAAACGTTTGGATTTAATTGGTGAGGAGCTGAAAAAGGCTGGTTTTCTAGCACCGCTTCAGCCATGGGAACATAAGGATAAAGTCGGGTAGCTGCGGTGGCCTGATAATCAATGATATATATTATAACAGATTTGGTAACAGTGAAAGGGGCATAAAAAAGATGACAATTGCAGAAATTCAGCAGGAAATCATGCGTATGAAAAAGGAACAGGATGTTTGTATTCTGGCTCATGCTTACCAGGGGCAGGAAATACTGGAAGTTGCCGATTATATGGGGGATTCTTATGGTTTAAGTGTGCAGGCATCAAAGAGTAATTGCAAAGGCGTGATTATGTGCGGCGTGCGGTTTATGGCAGAGACTTGTAAGGTTCTTAGTCCGGACAAAAAGGTATGGTTGGCGAATCCTTTGGCGGGATGTCCAATGGCAGAACAACTGGACCTGGAAGGACTTCGTGAATTAAAGGCAAAGTATCCGGATTATGCAGTTGTGGCTTATATCAATACAACATCTGAATTAAAAACAGAGTGTGATGTTTGCGTCACATCTTCTTCTGCAGTACAGATCTGCAGCCGTATGGACAATGACAAGATTCTTTTTATCCCGGATCCGAATCTGGGCCGTTATGTGGCAGAGCAGATGCCGGAGAAAACATTTGCCTTTTATAACGGCGGATGTCCAAGACATATTGTTGTCAGCACCAAAGATGTGGAGAAAGCGCGCAAGGCCCATCCGAATGCATTGCTTCTGGTGCATCCGGAATGCCGTCAGGAAGTGGTTGAACAGGCCGATTATGTCGGATCCACAACAGGCATTATGAATTATGCCAGGAAATCTGACTGCAGAGAATTTATTATCGGAACGGAAAACAGTATTGTAGAACATCTGCAGTTTGACTGTCCGGACAAGTCCTTCTATCCGTTGGCTGTTCCACTGACATGCATGAATATGAAAATCACAACATTGATGGATATTTATAACTGTCTTAAAGGACAGGGTGGAGAAGAAATCCAGCTGCCGGAGAATGTTATTGAGGGTGCCGGAAGATGCATTCGTCGAATGGTAGAACTTGGAGAATAAAGGTTTATAAAGTAAGATAAAAAAGTTATCATTAACTCTGCATTTTTCTGTTGTAGTTGATGATAATTTTTTTGCATATTTTTTGATGTGCAGGCATATATATATGAATAAGCGCTGTGGTGAAAAAATGATTGTGGAAAGAATTATATCGATGGCCTGGGAGGGGATTTCTGTGGCGGAGTATCGGCGTTTTATTTCTTATATGTATTTATATGAAGATGGAAGAAAAACAATTAACAGTGGGTTTGTGCGGGTTGAAAACAGGGATGACCGGTGCCGTATATTGATTCACATGTCGGGCATCTATAATAGTGAGAATGATGTTTATCGGGTGTATATGCTGATTCGGGAATCCGGCAGTTACATAGGTATTGCAGTCGGAGAAGTTCAGATCCGTCAGCAGACAGGAGAAATGGAGATTATTATGGACAGTGCGCATTTGATGGGGACGGCATATGATTTAAGTCGTGCTGCGGGAATGGTTTTATTAGGGGAGAATGGCAATGTTTATGGCACACGGTGGGATGATGAGCCATTAGAAACAGATAAATTTGTTAACAGAGAGCAACTTTCAGAAAAATTAGTGAGATTTGGAAATGCAAATGCTGACGCCGCAGTGGATGAAAAAGATGATGGGGCCGATATGAAGGAAAATGCTGAGCAGCAGGATGAGCAGTCTGCGGATGGCTTTAATTTGCGGGAGATATTGCAGAGGGAGCCCGTACAGCATGCGGATGAGAATCCGCTGATTCCGGAAGAAGAGCTGGCTTTAGAATCTAATTTGGAAAATGCAGCGGAATTGAGAAATATGGATAAAAGAGATACAGAAATTGAAGAAAGATCTATGGCGTTGGCTTCAGATGCAGCAATTGAAGAAACAGAATCTATTCATGAAAAGGGGAAGGAATGTCCGATGAACGTCTATGAACTGTTGATGTCGCAGCTTCCACAGATGTATCCTTTTGAGGATGACAGTGTAGAGGACTGTGTCCGGATGGAACTTCAGGATATCGGACGTATGCCGATGTCCTGTTGGGTTTATGGCAGCAATAGTTTTCTGCTTCATGGTTATTATTGTTACAGACATTTAATTTTGGCAAAAGTAGAACGAAGGAAAGATAAGGATGGGATTGATGACATGGCAGAGCATGAAGATATTTATCTGATGGGAGTACCGGGTATTTGGCAGCATAGGGAACAATATATGGCATCTATGTTTGGCTTTAGAAAATTTAAACCGGTGAGTCATGAAAAACAGAGGAGCGGTGATTTTGGATACTGGTGTGTGGAATTGAAATAAAGCTGGCTATTGGCCTTTGGGACTGTTAAAATAAAGATAACAGATAAAAACATATCAAGTTAAAAGTGTAAATGGGGAATACAATATGACAAAATGCAATTATAGGTCCGCGCCGGAAGAAGAGGATGAACCGTTCTTAGATCCGAGTCTGGCGCAAAATAGCTTGTTTAAAAATGTTACAGAAGAAAGTATCGCACAGATTCTTGTCTGTTCCGGTGCAAAGATGCATACATATAAAAAGAATGAAACGATATTTTGCCAGGGAGACAAAGCAGATTATTTTTATGCCGTATTAAAGGGAACGGTATCAGTTATCTGTTATATGCCATCCGGAAAGGTGAATGCGTTGTATCATGTTGCTCCCGGAGCACTGCTTGGAGAGCATTACAGCAGTCATCTGGCAACAAAAGGCAGGGTCTACTGGTATGAGGCAGTAGCATGCGAACCGGTGGAAGTACTGGAAGTGCCGTGGCAGTATTTGTATAGTTTTTGTGATAAAGCCTGTGATCACCATAAGCAGCTGATCCAGAATCTGTATGAGAGCATGTCAACCAAAGAATGGATGGCTGTAAGAAAGCTGAATGTACTTGGTTTTGCCAGTGTACAGGAGCGGATTGCTGCTTGGCTTTTGCAGGAGACGGATGAGAAGGGGCTGGTGGAACTGAAGACGAACCGAGAGGAACAGGCGGATTATCTGTGCGTAGCCAGACCATCCTTGTCGAGGACTCTTATGCAGATGCAGAAGGCAGGCATCATAGAGACCAGACGGAATCAGATACGTATTTTGGATAAAGAAAAGCTGGAAAAAATTTTGTAAAATATGGAAGTTTGTAACAGCTGTTACAGACTTCTTTTGCTATTATATATATAATTGTATTAAATCAATAATAATTACTGTTTTTAAATAAAAGATATAATTTAACGGAGGTGCCATTACATGAGTATGAATTTTGTGAACGAACCAACAAGAGCATGGGATCCTAAAAAAAGACTGCGCGAGATGATTAATGAAGGCAGTGATGCAGCGAATGTGGACAAACTGGTGGAATTGTTGATTGATGATGGATTTGATTTTTCATTAACGGCGGATCCGATGACACCGATTGATGAGGCTGAACGTGTTGTTTCTGTTGGTATGGGTATTGCGGTTAAGAGTGACATGTACCTGATGGAGAATCTGGCTCAGGCAGCGGGGGCAGCACTTGGATGTTCAAGACCGGCTTTTGAACGTCTGAAAGTCCTTCCGAGAGAAAGATTTGTAGGTATGAGCGGCGAGAAATTTACAGGTACACTTTATATTGCCTGCGCGATTTCCGGTGCACAGCAGCATCTGAAAGGCATTGAAAAGGCACATACAGTTGTAGCTATCAATAGAAATGAAAAGGCACCGATTTTTAAACACGCAGATTATGGTATTGTCGGTGATATTCGAACAATTCTGCCATTGCTGACGGAAAAACTGAACAGTGATCTGCCGAAACCGGATCCGAATGCCAAACCGATTAAACGTGAAATGCCATTATACTCAAAGACAACAGCAACGGCAGATGGCCGCTATGTATGTATGGGATGCGGTTATGAATATGATCCGGAAAAGGGTGATCCGGATGCGGGAATTGAACCGGGAACGCCATTTGAGGCACTGCCGGAAGACTGGATCTGTCCGGAATGCGGTGTATCAAAGAGTGAAATGATCAGTGCGGTAACAAGAGGATAGGAGGGCGCAGAATGAACGGAGTAAGAAAAGTAACAGAAGATTTATATTGGGTTGGCGTTAATGATAAGCGAATTGAGTTATTTGAGAATATTCATCCGATTCCGGAGGGTGTTTCCTATAATGCCTATCTTTTACTGGATGAAAAAACAGTGCTTTTTGATACTGTAGACTGGTCAGGCTGTCGCGTATTTCTTGAGAATATTGCAGCAGTTCTGGACGGCAGAAAGCTGGATTATCTTGTTGTTAACCACATGGAACCGGACCATGCTGCTTCTCTTGAAGAAGTGCTGATCCGTTATCCGGAGTGTAAAGTTATCAGCAATGAGAAAGCATTTATGTTCATGCGCCAGTTTGGTTTTGACGTGGATGGCCGTGAAGATACAGTTAAAGAGGGAGATACAAGATGCTTTGGTAAACATACCGTTACGTTCCTGATGGCACAGATGGTTCACTGGCCGGAAGCCATGGTGACATTTGATACAACCAACGGCGTTTTATTCTCGGCAGATGCATTCGGTTCCTTTGGATCACTGGATGGCCGTCTGTTTGACGATGAAGTGAACTTCGACAGAGACTGGATTGACAATGCCAGAAGATATTTCACCAATATTGTTGGAAAATACGGACCATTTGTGCAGCAGTTGTTAGCAAAGGCTAAAACTGCGCCGATTAAGATGTTCTGTCCTCTTCATGGTCCGGTATGGCGTACCAATCTCGGATATTATCTGGACAAGCATGATAAATGGAGCCGCTACATTCCGGAAGAAAACGGTGTTATGATCGTCTATGCATCTATGTACGGCAACACGGAATCCGCAGCCCAGGCACTGGCAGCACAGCTGTGTGAAAAAGGCGTTACCAATGTGAGAGTATACGATGTGTCAAAGACTCATGTATCCTATCTGGTGGCAGAAGCCTTCAAATACAGCCATATTGTACTGGCATCTGTAACTTATAACCTGAATATTTATCCGGTGATGGAAGATTTCCTGCATCATTTGAAGGTACTGAATCTGTCAAAACGTGTCTTCGGTATCATTGAAAATGGTTCATGGGCCATCAAATCCGGCTCATTAATGGAGCAGTATATTGATGAGAATCTGAAGGACTGCAAGATCCTGAATGCCAGAATGACCATCAACTCATCGGCAAACCGTTCCAATGCATCAGAGCTGGATGCACTGTCAGATGCCATTGTGAAATCCGTGGCTATTGAAGAGAGAGTTTTTGAACAGCGTGTCATTGATGATGCGGCCTTTGCGGAAGAAGAGGCAAGAAAGGCTGCCCTTAAAAAGATGACAGCCAAAGAGAGAATGGCGTTGATGAGGGAAAAGCACAGACAGGCAAAAGGCGAATAGCGGAATAATAGAAGAGTGCATTGTGTAAAAAGAAATAAAAAATCCAAGCAGTAAAAAAACCCCAGAGGCCGCCGCCTCTGGGGTTTTACATGCTGGCAATCTCATCATGGTCAAAATAATAACCAAAATACTTTGGAACTTAGTGAATCGTCATATTCAGGCAGTTCATGGAAGCTATATAATGATAATCGATTTGTTCAGCGATACCCCGTATAATGGTAATGCCGTATTCATCGTCCTTATGCTGGTATTCCAGTGGATTGAATTTAATGCCGTTGTCACGCAGTGAGAGATAGCCATGGTTGTCTTTGCCAAGTGCCAGGCGAAGGTCAATAAAGCACTTGCCTTTTTTGTTGGCAAATCCGTGGTCGACAATATTTCCGGCCATTTCTTCCACTGCCAGACAGATGCGGAAGGATTTGTGGGAATCAATTTGGTGGAATTCACAGAATTCTCTAAGCTGCTGGGTAACTGCCATGACCTGCTGCATATCATCTGAAATAGAAATTTCAAAGATATCGGAAATATCAGCTTCAAGGTCGGTGTCGATGGCAGCCCAGAGATTCCAGTGGCTGTCAGCACGGTATTTTCTGAGGAAAATATACATTATAGGCAGGGGCAGAATACCGGATAAAAACCAGCAGAGCCAGATACCGTTCAGACCAATCAGTGAGCCAAGGAACCATGCAGGAAGTACCACAAAGACAAAGTTGTGAAGGACACAGATGAGATTGGAAAGGAACGGTTTATTGGTTGACAGATAATGATACAAAAGAATCTGTGCAAATATTTCACTTGGGAGTGCGATGGCATAAAAACGAAGGCAGGAGATGGTGGCAGAGAGTGTTGTTTGATCTGTTTTCAGGATGCCGTCAGCAAGGGCTGGGGCAAAAATAAAGATCAATACGCCACATCCTAAAGAGAGAATCATGCCATATCTGCAGGCAGTTTTAAAGGAAGTACACAGTGCATTCTTGCTGCGCTCACCGTAAAACATACCGCTGAAAATGGAGATAGTTCCCACAACCCCCATAAAAATAGCATCTACAAAGTTTCCAAGTGTATTTCTGACAGAGCAGGCGGATACAGCCAATTCACCGGCACATGAAGTCAGCATGTGATTAAGAAGAATGGCGGCTGTACAGCAGCATACACGGCTGACAGCACTTGGGAGGCCTGCCAATATCAGGGAAAGGCTTTTGGAAAAAGCCGGTTTGAATTTTACCAGGTGAAAAAGCCGATTTTTCCGGCGAAAATACGGAAGCTGGAATAAAAGGGCTGCCAGGTAGCTGACAGATGTGCCGAGAGCCATCTCAAAAAGGCCGCCGTGCCAGACAAGGCCAATCATCAAATCAAGAAAAATATTGATGACGGACATGATGACAGCACCGAAGAAGCCAAAGATTTCTGCTCCATCAAGGCCAAGGTAACCGGTCATAACCTGAAGCATGATGATTGGAACAGCACCGATGGCAAGACCACGAATGTATTCGGCAGTCAGAGCGACGAAGGAACCTGAGGCGCCGAAGAGGGCGGCAATTGGTTCTGCAGCAGCAAGGCAGATGGTCATAATCAGAATACCAAAGCATATTGTAAGGATGACGGCACGGGTAAAGTTTTCCCGTGCTTCGTCATAGAGCCCTTTGCCGGTCAGTATGGCACATTGTGCCTTTCCGCCGTTGGAAAAAACACCGCCGATGGCAGCCAGAAAAATGAAAACTGGTGATGCATATCCGAAAGCGGTCATACTTTCTGTACTCAGACAGTTACCGATGATGACACCGTCGATGACAGAGCCGCACATGGCGACAATACCTGCAAAAATCATCAGTGTCATCATGGATTTGAAAGATTTGGAAATCAGTTTATCGTTCATATCAATGTTCCCACTTTTCTTCAATGAGTTTCGAGAAGAAACGATAATGGAATTCATTTGTGATAATATGTACCGGTTTAATCTGGGCAGGATTGCGGCCTTTTAAGACCATCAAATCCTGATAGAGCATATAGGTCTCCGGCTGCAGAATATGCAGCTCTGTTGGTGCGCCTATACCTTTTTCACGGTAGGTCTGAATATCAGGAGAATATTTCTCAAGATTGTTGTGAAGCGCTGCGCGGATATTCTCTCTTGTAATGCCCTCAGGGATACCTGCCAGTTCCAGAAAATAAATATATCGCGGCAATGCTGCATCCCTGTCAGGATAAACAGAATAATCCACAAGGTCAAGACCAAGTTGTGATGCAGTATCTAGGGCTGTTTTGGTAAAGGCAATCTCTTCGGTATGATCATCGATAATATCAGCCACCTGATCCAGACGATAGCGGAACTGAATCATCGGCAGCTCGTTGTATTTGTCCATGATACGGATACAGTCGCGCATGCGGTAACGATAGAGTCCATTGAGATTTGTCATTACAATTTCATAATCCCTTCCGACTTCAACCTTGTCCAGAGTGACAATCTGTGAAAAATCATCATGGGCATCTACCGGGAGAAATTCATAGAACATGCTGTGAGGGATAATGGCACTTGTCTTATCGTTCATGGTAATCGGTACAGAAAAAAGACCTTCTGTAGAATTCAATCCGGAAAAATAGAATTGAACACGCTCATCCACATAACGCTCTTTAATCTTCTTTTCATAGATTTCAAAGGCACCGGTGCCGACACCACTGACCAGCTGCAGATGTTTCCATACTCTGGTGGCAAAAGGTTTGTCAAAACCTTCCTCAAAGATGGCACGAAGTTCGGCAGCACGCTCAGGCATAGGTATAATCTTCGTCATAAGACGTTCACGTACATCGTCAGGCATTCGAATTTCACTGTTGATGGTTCCTTTTTCAATATCCTCCACGATCATGCACCAGTGATTTTCAATGTAGCGCAGAATTTCAGCGGCAAAGCTGATAAAGGAACTGGAAATCTGGACAAGGTCGGAAGCGGCGAGGCCGAATCTTGCCTGAAGATATCGGGTATCCGTGTCCCCGGAAGGGAAAATAGCTTCAACCGGTGTGGATGATATAAGGGGAAGAACTTCTTTGGCCTGCTGCATAAAAATAGCAGAAAGAGAGCCGTATTCCTTGCCTTTCTTCATTTCAGTCATTTTGGATTCAGTCAGAATCATGACACGTCCTTTCTTCCAGGAAGGATTAAGGGCGGCATCCTTAACAGCATCACAAATGCCGGAATTATATTTCTGATGAATCTGAATCGTATTCTCGGACATTGGGATGATTTTTGGATTGCCAAGGGAGCCGGAAGTTTCGCAGTAAATCCGGATTGGATAGGCGGTCATAAGATTCTGTTCATCGTTCTGCACATCACGAAGGACATAATCTACGTAATCATCATAAGTCGTGATTGGCAGACGTTTCTGATATTCCTCAATTGAGTGAATAGAAGCAAAATCGTATTTTCTTCCGATTTCTGTATCTTTGTTGTCACTTAATATCTTCATGAGAAGTGCTTCATTTTCACGCATTGCGTGTTTGCTTTGCTGTTTTAAAAATTCCAAGGTTTTGGCACCTTCTAAAGCGGAATAGGTGTTAATCATTTCTGCTGTTAAATGGGTAAAATCCATAGAGTATCCTCCTTTTCAGCGACATGGATGCTTCAAAAACGATGTGAGAGTCCATGAAAGTCATAAGTTGGATTACTCGACGGTAAGAAAATCGGTAAATCCTGTCATATCCAGAACTTCCATAATACTCTCGTTTACATGGATGACTTTCATACCGTCCAGAGTGTTCATTTTCTTGTAAAATTTCAAAAGAACACGCAGACCTGCAGATGAGATATAAATCAGTTTCTGGAAGTCAAAAACGACAGCGGTTATATCTCCAGGCAGGGCATTAAGTTCTGCTTCCAGCTGCGGTGCAGTTGTCGTATCAAGTTTCCCTTCAATAGAAAATTCCATAATTCCGTTTACTGTATTTTTATTAATCACCATAGCCGATATCTCCTCTTTACGCATTATTATTAATCTTCAATTTTCGCAATAGCTTTGGCCAGTTTCTTCTTCATACCGATATTGCCCTGGCGCTGGATCATGATTCTCTGTGCCTGAGGTGAACCTGCACCATGCATAGATTCGGTTCTGTAGCCGACAGCAGCAGTACCAAGTGTCAGGTTTTCAATCAGACGAAGGATGCGCAGACGGTTTTCTGTGGAAACCTTGTCAACACCTTTGAGGTATTTTTCAATATAAGCACCAAGTTTTGGATCTCTGAAATCTTTTTCAGATGGAGCTGTAACCATCAGACCGCCGGCGATATCCTCAGCGAGACGTGCAATCTCATAAGGGAAACGGGTAACATTCTGTTTACATACATTCGCAAGAAGAAGGTCGATCAAATAGTTGCCTGATTTAGTTGCCTTTCCTTCAGCAGAGCATGCGATACCGCAGCAATAAAGGGTTTCATTCAAATGAGTCATTTCAATCAGCTTATCTTTGATATGAGATGCTTTCTGCGCACCATTGTATTCTGCAGCAAGGGCAGCCGCACCGATCAGAACATCACCAACACCAACTTTACATCCGCCGTAGGACTGTCTGTGGTAACCTGCAAAACGTTCTACAAGGAGACCGGCATATTCAAATTCGCCATTTAAAAAGATACGATCATTAGGAATGAAAACATTATCAAAAATAACAAGAGCTTCTGTTCCGCCAAACTCAGAGTTTCCGACATCCATCTGTGAGCCTTCGAGCTTTCTTGTATCACATGACTGACGGCCAACAATCAGGAAAATACCTTCAGCATCGGTTGGACATGCGAATGCAACAGCATAATCTTTATCATCCGGACCCATAGCGATGGTAGGCATAACGATAACTTCGTGGGAGTTGCTGAAGCCTGTCTGGTGTGCTTTTGCACCACGAACAACGATACCGTCCGGTCTGCGTTCTACAACATGAAGATACATATCAGGATCTGCCTGTGCATGAGGAGCCAGTGAACGATCACCCTTAGGGTCTGTCATGGCACCGTCTACAGTTAAGTCGTTATCCTGCACGTATTCAACGAATTTCTTAAAATTATCATGGTAGTGTGTACCATACTGTTCATCAATTTCATAGGTTGTGCTGAAGGTTGCATTAAAAGCATCCATACCAACACAGCGCTGGAAACAGGCTGCTGTTTTCTGACCGCAAAGTCTCTGCATTTTGACTTTTTTGATCAGATCATCTGTGCTCTGATGAAGATGGGTGAAGCGATTGATTTTTTTACCTGTGAGGGAAGAAGTTGTTGTCATCAAATCTTCATATTCAGGCATCTGAGCAAGATCATAGGTTGCTTTAACAGAATTTAAAGATGGTCTGAGAATTGGATTATCAACAAAATTTTCGATTTTTTCACCAAACATATAAATCTGCATGTTCAGTTTGCGCATGCTGTCTAAATATTGTTCACCTGTCATTAAAGCCATAA
>Ga0129310_1000372_pt1 | contig 56737 bp, 90 predicted proteins | sample Go1ome_2_FD_94433 | JGI IMG/M metagenome (GOLD analysis project Ga0129310, IMG submission 94433) | Western lowland gorrila individual fecal microbial communities from Wisconsin, USA - Go1022A metagenome | ecosystem: Host-associated > Mammals > Digestive system > Large intestine > Fecal | place...
CGCGGGACGCGGGGTGAAAGCAGGGTCTGGGCGTTTTGTGTGGTTCGTTCCGGCATAGGCATCCTCCTTCTGGTACTTTGCAAGGTTTTGTACCTTCCAGTATAGGCGGTGCGGTGCGCAGAACCTGCCGAAGCATGGCAGCGCTCCGGCACAGATTATCCGGCGCTGCTGCGGCATTTTCCAAAAAAGTACAACTTTTTTCGAAATTATGCTTGACAACTCCGGGCTTTTCCCGTATAATAGCACACGTTGAGCGGCTCACCCCGCAAAACACAACCGAATATTGGGGATTTGCATAGTGGTAGTGCGGTAGACTCTGACTCTACTTGTGGGAGTTCGATTCTCTCATCCCCAACCAAAAGAGAATGAGGCGAACACGGTATCAATCAAAATGGTTGGATCTGTGTTCGTCTTGTTTTGTCCCCTGCCGAAAATCAAGAAGTAAGTAAAAAAGACCCAAACCTCGCATGAAATGAGGTTTGGGTCTTTTTTCGTTTCATTTCTTGGTAGAATCTACCGAAATTCGGAATAATTTGCCGGAATACAGGGTTTTCCGCCAAAATGCAGACAAGCCGAGTGCATATCGGCTAAAATTTCGGTAAAAGGAGACCAAAGGCTATGATTAGGATTTTGCTGTCTACCCGCCTTGGCGAACGGCGGATGACACAGAGCGAGCTTGCTCGTGTAACAGGGATTCGCAGTCAGACTATCAATGAACTTTATCACGACTTCGCAGAGAGGGTTAATTTAGATGATCTCGACCTCATCTGCGAGGCACTGGACTGTAATCTCGATGACCTCATTGTGCGAGAACCCAACATCGAGCGCAGGGTCAAAGAGGTGCGCCACATCCCCCAGACCGTGAGCAAGTCTCGCAAGAAATAACCCCTCTCCTGCCCGGATGCGTCAAGCGTCCGGGCTTTTTTCGTTCTCGTTCGGCACGAATTCCAGCAGATCGGCGGGCTGGCAGTCCAGAACGGTGCACAGCTTGTCCAGCACGTCCAGCGGAATATGCTTGACGGAGTTGTTGTTCATACCAGACAGCGTGGGCTGGCGAATCCCAGTCATATCGACCAAATCCTTTTGCTTGATACCCTTTTCAGCAAGAACGGCTTTCAGTTTAATGCGAATCATATAAGCACCTCCCTTTTCTTCACTATATCACACTTGCCGCAAAATTGCAACGCTTTTCGTAAATTTATTTACGAAAAATGTCGTAATTCTCTTGACATACGACGAAATTCGTAGTATAATACAGACATAGAGAGGAGGTTACGAGGTGCAAGGGAGCAACCCAAAGGGGGTGATGCTCCATGACAAGCAAGGAATTTGCGAAGCTCACCAGAGCCGAGCAGGTGGCCCGCTTTGAAGCATACAAAAAAGCGGCTCAGGATCGCACCCTGAACCGCTAACCGCTAAAAGCCCGTTATCCACAAGCCCCTTGCACCTCCATTTTATTTTTTTATTTACGTTTTGTCAAGAGTAAATCGGAGGTTTTCAAAATGAAGTTCATCGACATTAACCGCAAGTTCACCGCCGCAGCCAGCAGCTACATCGCACAGGGCTACTACATCAACGCCGGAACGATGAGCGGTAGCCAGGGCGAGATTGCTCACCTCGACCTCACCAACGGAACCGAGATCATCCGGGTGCTGCTCACCTCTTTCAGCAACTACCACGGCACAGAGGGCGTGGAGCTGATTGTCGGCCATGTCAAGGACGATATCAAGCCGAATAAAGAAGACCGTTGGGATACGGTCTGGAACGAGCATCTGGAGGTCATCAGCAGCGAGAAGTTTTACCGCCTGAATCGCCACCGTGTACAGGATGAGTTCTACGGTACCGAGGAAGAAGCCAACGCCGCCGAGGAGAAGCGGTTTGACCGCTACAAGAACCGCCGCTGCAATGACAGCACGGTGGATGTTACCGAAAAGGCCGCCCCGGTGGTCAAGAAGTACATCCATGAGAAGTTCGGTGTCCGGCGCGTGAAGATGGACGACATTAAGGTCATCAAGTACCGCGACCACTACACCGTCACCTACCACAAGCACGTTGCACAGCTGCACTAAGGAGGGCGCAAAGATGGTCGCGATTCAGAGCCAGAACTTCGGCGTTGAGATTGAGATGACGGGCGTTTCCCGTGGGGCTGCTGCTTCCGTCATCGCCAGCTACTTCGGCACGAACGACATTCACTTCGCTGGCAGCGTCTATCAGACCTACGAGGCCAAAGACAGCAAAGGCCGTACATGGAAGTGCATGAGGGACAGTTCCATCACTCCACGGCGGCGCAGACACGGCGAGATCGTGGAGGCTGACGATACCTACCGCTGCGAGGTCGTGACCCCGATTCTCCAGTACGAGGACATTCCCGACTTGCAGGAAGTCGTTCGAGCGCTGGTCAAGAAAGGTGCCATGGCGAATAGCTCCTGCGGCATCCACGTCCACGTTGACGGTGCAAACCACACACCCGAAAGCCTCTGCCGGCTGCTGAACTTCGCCACCGGGCGGCAGGACCTGTTCTATGAAGCCCTCCAGATCGGGAGCCGCGCGGACCACTGGTGCCACAAAATCAACCCCACCCTGTTCCGTGAAATGAAGAAGAACGGCAGAGCAAGCCGGGACGATGCAGAGCGCATCTGGTACAGCGTGGCGAACGATGGGTATGATGGTGGCGTGGATTCTTCCCACTACAACAGCACCCGGTACCACGGCATCAATCTCCACGCTTTCTTCACCAAAGGCACCGTGGAGTTCCGGCTGTTCAACGGAACGACCCACGCCGGGCGCATCAAGGCGTACATCCAGTTCTGCTTGGCGATGAGCGCATGGGCAATCAACTGTGACCACGACAATCTCCACTTCAAGTCCATCAAGGGCTACACCCAGCAGCAGAAGCACGACCTGATGCTGCGGGTGCTCACCAAGCGGCTCGGCATGAGAGGCCCGGAATTCAAGACCGCCCGGTTACATCTCACCTCTGCATTTTTGACAGAGGCCGAGAGTGAAAATACCGCCGCCTAAAAACCGAAAAGCTGCGCTATCTGGCTATACGGGCATTTGGAGGATATGACAATGAAACTTTACAAATACTCCGGCACCATCGAGGAGCTTGCTGTTGAACGCGGCCGAATCTCCTATATCAAACTCTTTGATGTGACCGACTTCGACAAAGCACCAACCAGACTGGAAGTCTTCGGTGCGCTCGGCAAGTACATTGAGGCCATCGAGGGCACCGATGCAGAAGAGCGGTACATCAAGAATGATTGGTACTTTGACAGCAACCTGTATCTGCGCCGCATTGAAGTCCCCGGTGTGGGCGATTGGCCGGCAAAGATTATCACCCAGTCGCCTGACGACATCGACCAGCTGGAGATCTTCGGAGAGCGGGAGTACATCGAAACTAGCAAGCCGAAGTCGATGCCCGGCGAGGAAGTGAACCGCTGGCTGACGTGGGAACGTCAGAACATGAAGTAAGGAGGTCATGACCATGTTCAGTATTACCGATAATGAGAGATTGCGGGATGCGTATGCACTCCTGATGTTCATGCAGCGCGATATTTCAGCCTCTGCCGAAAAGAAAGCCGCTGTGAAAAACTTGGCCGTAACCGTCAAGATGGAGATCCGGGCCTACAATAACCGCCCCGTTTCCAATGTGCGCATTATCAGTGCCGACTATGACGGCCGTCTGGAGCTTGTTAAGCTGCCCGATAAGCTGGACGAGGCGCACGAGATGGACGCTACCAACTGGTTTCTTAACCATCATTATTTGAAGAGTTACAACAGCCCCTATGACTGCACAGGACAGGAGTTCACGAATTGGTTCTATCTGTTCCGGCGGCGCGGTCACTGGTTTGCATATCACTCGGTTAGCCGAGATGTTTAAGGAGGAAGTACAATGACGGACGAAAAAGCTATCGAAAAGATGCTCTATGACCAGCAGCAGGGCTGGCCGCTGTGCCCCCGCTGCGGCGAGAGGATGCCGGACAAACTGACCCACGGAGCACTGAGCCGCCACGCCAAGGGCGTGTACATCTGTGAGGCTTGCGGCACCGATGAAGCCCTCCGGGACTGGACCGGGAACATCAAACCGCTGTCCGACTGGGTGCTGGTTCGCGTATACAATGGAGATCTTCGGAGGTAATCGATATGGAAGAAATGCTCCTGTCACTGAATGGGCCGTGGTCAAACGCAGCCTGCATCGGCTACTGTGTCATGGCGATGCGCAACGCCGGTTTGAGTGAGAAGACGCAGCGCAAAGTCCTCGATGAACTGACCCGGTGCTTCGACGATGTGAGTGTTGAAGATGCTGCACAGATGAAGTTCTAAACAAACAAAAAATCCCCCTACACTGGCCCGAAGGTCAATGCAGGGGGATTTTTGCGCGCTACCGAGGTAGCCAAATATAAAATCAAGAGTGGACCATGCCGGGCCGCTCTCTACAAAAGCCGAAGCTTTTCAAGTGCCTCTATTTTACACGGCACTCATGCAGCAGTCAAGACTTTTTGCCCAGTGCTGCGGTCATAACATCAAAGGCGTGTTCGATGACAGCATCCAGCACCTCGTCGGTGATGGCCCAACGGATAGCCGCCGGGCACTTGGCGCGGAGAGCAGCGAACACCTGCTTCTTCTTTTTGGCGCCCTGACCGCTGCCCATGATGGACAGCTCGGCCTTTTTGACCAGTTCCAGAGCCAGATTCTTGACGGTGGCCTTGTAGCCCAGCCGGATGCCCCCGACCGCCAGAGCAACGAAGCCCAGCAGCATCAGAGCGATGGCGATGGGCGCGGGGATGAAGTTCAGCATAGCTTCCATGATATTGCCTCCTATAAGTATCAGCGGCGCGGAGAGCCACCCCTGCGCCGTTTTGTCGTGTTGGTTATATCGGATGTTTCACAGGTACTTGGAAGCCCCGGATATGGCCTTCCAGCTGGCAGGGCCGCAGATACCGTCCACGGTCAGTCCGTGCGCCTCCTGCGCTTTCAGCAGAGCGTCCTCGGTGCCCTCGCCGAAAATGCCGTCCGGGGTCAGCCCCAGCAGCCGCTGGAGCATCTTCGTGGCTGTACGGTTTGCATCCCCGGTGCAGCCCCGGCGGATAGTCGGCAGAATGAACTTCTGGTAGGTGGTGCTGGGGTAGTGCCGCGGGGCATCGCACAGCCACGTTGCCTTTGCATCGCGGGTATCGGTGTGTACGATGGCGCAGCCGTCATACCAGTAGATGCCCACCGCCTTGAAATACTGGGCGGCAATGATGCCCAAGGCCACAGGATTGATGCTGCGGTCCACCATGCGCCAGTCTGCCGCCATACCATAGCGGTGCTTGGAATTTGGGCTTCCGCCAACGGTTTTACTGGCATTGTGCGTGATGCAACGGTATCCGCTGGTCACCTTGATGGCCTTGCCCAGCTTGTCCCGGATGGCCTGAAGTTTTTCGACCAGCTCCGAATCGACCATCTGGCGAGTACACCCGCAGGGACACTTGAAGTCCTTGCGGGTGAAGTTCTTGCTCAGGGCAGATGTGTCGCTGGCCTGATAGACAATGACTCTCATGTAGAAAACCTCCTTCAAGAGAAGTCGTGCTTTTGAAGCCGCTCGTTGTACACCCGCTTGATATTCGCTACCGCACAGATGCAGCGGTTGTTTTTGTAGTTGGGGTGACTGCGGCAGTAGTCCTCATAGGCATCAATGATGGCCAAAGTCTCGATAAAATGCTCCCTTGTGTGGTGCTTATCGTCAATCAGTTCATCATTGAACCTCAAAATCTGGGTGCGAAGAAGGTTCGCATTCCGCTCATCATCGACCCGGATGTGTTCATCCAGCTTCTTTTGAGTTTCCTGCTGCCTTTCCAGCACCTCGGCGTTTAGAGCGTGCCCGATCCACTTGATGATGGCCGACCACGGATTCAGTTTGATGGGGGCGATCTGGACCAGCGTAAGGAGGACTATCAGCGTCCCGCCCCCCGCCGTCAGTATTTCTTGGATACTCATTGTGTCCTCCTGCACAAAAAAGGCAGCCACACCCCGGCGGGTGAAGCTGCCTTTTGATTTTATTCTGCTGCATCCAGCATATCTTGTGAGTGGCGAACCAGAACGTAGTCCTCCAGAATCTGATTTCGCAGAGCGTCGTTGTTGCAGCCCTGCATCAAGCCTAGATAACTCTGAATCACGCTCAGGGCGTACTCAAGGGGAACCTCACCGCGGGCGTAGGCCTCTCGGACATACCGAAGATGTTTCTTCATGCCGAGGGAGGTCTGCCGCCGCAGTTCGATTTTTTCAGGGGAAATTTTGCGGCCGACAAATTCAACCGGCTTGCCCAGCTGGATAACTGCTGTTTTGTCGTTCAGCTGCAAGCCAACATTGGTGCGCAGGTAGTCATCGACATATCCCACGACTTCCCATGCTGCCTTTTTGCCATCGACAATGCACATCATGTCGTCCATGAATCGGGCGTGTTCTGGCACCCGCAGTTCCCGCTTGATGTAGTAGTCCGTTGGGGTCATAACCACATTGGCGGTCATCTGCGAGATGAGGCTGCCGACCTGCATCCCGATGCCGGAAATGCGCTCGGCGGTGGTCACATCCGTGCAGTACACTGGCAAGCCCAGCGGCCTGCCGTCGCAGCGGATAGCCTGTTCCAAAAACCACACCATATCCGGGTCATCCAGCGGCTTGGAAAGTTCCCGCAGCTGAATATCCACCGGGATGCGGAAGAAGAACTTGGCAATGTCCATCTTGACGATGTACCAGTCGCCCGGCTTGCGGGCATAGCTTCGCATCCATTGCTGAACAGTCCTCGATGCACGGATGGGGCCTTTCTCCTCAATGCTGCCAAAACTGTACTCATACATCGACTTGCGGTAGATAGGCCACAGGACGTTGTGCGCAGCGCAGTTGATGACGCGGTCATAGAACGGCAAGCTGCTGATAAGCCGCAGCTTCGGATAGTATTCATAAAACTGATGAAGCTGCCCGGTGTGGTATTCATGCCACTGGAGCCGATTCACCGAATCTATCAAATTATCCTCAAGAAGATTTGTGTACTGGAGTACGCAATCCTGTTGCCGCTTATGTTTTCGGGCCTTCAGATAACCGTCATACATATTGTCGAACGTTGCGAAACGCTCAAAAATGTGTCTGTATTTTTCCAACAAATCCCTCCTGAGGTCGTACCCGAACGAGTGCCGTGCGCCCAACACGCCGGAACACTGGCCCGAATACTGGTGTTTTCAGGCTGCATATTGCAACCAAGGGAATCGACCCCTTTATCCCTCTGTGCTGAGAGTAAACCCATGAGTTTACAGTATCTGACGATGAGGCAAAGCGGAGCGGAAGCCCAAGTTCGCCCTCGTGTTGGAACGCGGGTTGTTGCCGTTGAACGAGGCGAGGCCGTAAGAGGAGTTGTTCCAGTTGCCGCCGGAGTAGAAGCACGCTACGGCCGATTCCCTATGTTTTTCGGCTGACCGTTGACGGTTTTCAGCCAGCCGCCCAACATCTTTCCGATTTCGACCACCATGCCAGACCAGACTTCATATTTCTTCATGGGCAGGAATCCCAACTCATGGGAGAGCCGGAGATATGCGCGGAGCTTCATGATCTCAACGTCCAGTTCCTGCAAGGTGGTCTTCTTGTAATACTTTTTCTGCGCCTCGATGGTACGCTCCAGCATGATATCCATGCAGTGCTTTATGTCCGTGCAAAGCGCAAATTTTTCCGATTTCGGATACTGGGCCAAAGCCGGATAAGCATACTCCATCATGTCGTATACTTTCTGCATAAGTTTCAATTCTTCTGCCATGCGGTAGACCCTCCTCCGAACGCGGGATAGTATAACAAGATTTGCATTGAAAATCTGCCTTTCGGTGGATTCTTCCGGTTTTCGGCAAAATCCACCGAAAAGCAAAAAATCAATTTTATAAACGACCCCGCTTCGCGGGGTCGAGGGAACGTGCTGTGCTATCGCACAGCAAACAGGTCACAGTCAGGCAGCGGGCAGTTTTACAAAAGCGGAGCGGAAGCCCAAGCTCGCCCCCGTGCCGGAACGCGGGTTGCAGCCGTTGAACGAGGCGAGGCCGCAAGAGGAGTCGCCCCAGCTGCCGCCGGAGAAGAAGCACCGTTCGGCAGCACCATTGTTGAACCAGCAGCCGTTGCCGTCTTCCAGCGTATCACCGGGATACTCCAAGAAGCCGAGATTGTACAGCCACAGCTTCGCACCGTCCTTGATGGTGCTGTCGCACTCAATCTGCGCCTCGGTTTCGTAGTCGGATTCGTCCTTCTTGACGGTAATGTTGGTGGACCAGACCAGCTTGCCGCTGATATGGTCAGCCTTGACAGAACCGGAAGTGGTGCCGCTGCCGTTTGGGGTAATCAGAGTGCCGTCCGCAGCGTTGATGGCTTTCCACTCCGCAGAGGTCGCAGACTGGCTGTGTGCGGAATCCGCGCCGTTGTTATTGGCCAGAATCTGCAGTTCGCCGTACACCATGCGCACACCGCCAGACCACTCCCAGATGTTGCCGGTGAGGTCAGCAATGCCAGACGGAGTCTGGTCGTGATACCAAGTCAGAGGGCCGGTGCCAGTGGCAGTGCGGCCAGTGCCTTTGTCACCATCCTTGTAGGTCGGAATCGCCTTGTAGATGTTCTCGCTGGGATGCTTGCCAAAATTGGTGTTGCCCTTGGGAAGAAAGCCGTTGGCAATGCACCAGCGCATAATCAGACCCCATTCAATGCGGGTCATGCAGTGCCAGCCCTCGCCCTTTGCCTCGCAATACTGGCGAGCCTGGTCAAAGTTCATGCCGGCAGCAGGGTCAACACCGCCGATGGAATAGGCGCGGCCATCCTGCACGATGTTCAGATACTTGGAGATGTAGATAGCGTCCACCTCGGTGCCGTTGACGATAAAAGCGGGGTGTACGGCGGTGCTTTCGCCCATGCCCAGCTGCTTGTAGGTCATCTTCGGGATCTTCACCATGATGGACGGCATACCGGCGTTGTCGTAAATCAGCTCATTGCCGGGTGCAAGGCCAGTAACGGCCAGATTGGTCAGGTCAAAATTTGCAGCCATAGTAGTTACCTCCTATCAGTCGATGGCCCACAGGGTCAGGGTCACGTTGTTCATGGAGAACGGAATCGGCTCTGCCGGGGTGCTGTTGCCCATGCGGGTGCCGCCCTCGGCGTTTTCCTCGCCGTCTGCGGCTACTTCCTCGATGGGCTCCGGCTGAGTGTACTGGCGGGCAGGGATATCGATTTCTGCCACATAGCTGCGGCCGGCAGCTGCACCGATGACCAGCTCGCCATAGCTGTCGTAGCACACATCGATGTGAACGTCACGATCATCTTCGCGCTTGGCGAGGTTGATGGTCAGGTCATCATCGAAGCAGATTTTGTTCTTGACAACCTCATAGGGAATCTTGGCGCCGGAATTCTTCTCGATAACGGTCATTTCAGAGTACCTCCGATTGCAATGTATTTGATGGTGGCGGACTTTGCGGAGCCGTTGTAGGCCAGCTTGAAGCCGTTGACCAGCTTCTCACTGACTTCAATATCCCCGACAGGGCCATCGGATTTGACCAGTTCGGTCATAACCAGATAGCTGGTGCTGCCCATGTTCTTGCCCAGCGACACGCTCTTTTTGGAGTTGTTGCAGGGATAGGTGCGGGCGTTGGTCAGGTCAACGCTGCCGGACACGATCTGCCACGTGTTGTCGATGCCGGCAACGGTTTCATCCAGCTGCCAACCACGCTGCCGAACCTCGTTGAGCAGCATACCGAATGCAGCGTACAAATCCCACACACCAGCCTCGATGTTGTTGAAGTGTGCCTGATCCTGAGGGGTGCCCTGCTGCATCACCTTGCCAGCGGGAGTGATGGTCCATGTTCCGTCATGGTTGTCGTTGATGACGTACAGACCGGGCTTGTCCGTTACATGGTCAAGCCATACCGTTTTTGCGTACACGGTCATTCCTCCTTTTTCTTCTCGGTAAAGGTAAAGTCGAACCAGTACAGAATACCAGTCTGACCCGTTGCGATCTTGATGTTCACGTCCTCGTGTGCCCAGACCTGATTGTCCGAGTTGATAAGCTCCACACGATTCACCGTAATCTCGCCCAGCCCGGTAATGGACACTCTGGCGCGAACGGTGCCATCGTCCAGAATGTCAATGCCGGACAGCGGAACGGTGTAGTAGGTCGAGCCGACGCGAAAACGCGCACAAGCAATGCGCCGTTTGAGATAGCCCCGCAGGTCTGCGAAGCCAGCCGAATCAATCATGCTGCTACCTCCTTAAAAATTCATTCCCGGTGTACTGCCGCACACCTTGGTGACATACGGAACGCCGAGGCCGGATTCCTCGGCAGTAAGGCCGCCGCCAGACGTACCGCCGGATGTGGCAGTAGCTGGATGCAGACCAGCGGTCAGGTCGCCAGCTGCGGGGGCTGCGTATGCGCTGCCGCTGTCTGCGGTCTGCACAGCGATATACCCGGCATCGTCAATGCCCTGCGTGGCGGTCTCCGGGTAGGTTCCAGCCAGCTTTTCCGGCGTATAGGCTCCACCATTGTCCACCGTCAAAACCTCGATTTGCGAGGCGGCGGTGCGGCCCTGTGTGGCCGTGGCCGGAAACGTGCCAGCGTCCAGCTGCCCGGTGCGGGGGTGAGCGTAGCTGCCGCCGAACTGGGCCGTTTCGATGACGATGTTCCCGGCAGTAATGCCGCCCTGCGTGGCCGTTTTGGGGAAAGTACCGCAGCGGCGCACCGCATACACGATGTAGCCGCTGCTGGTCTGGATCTCGATGCCGAAAGTGGACTGGTAGTAAACACCATCGTTGTGGGAGCGCAGGGACTTGTAGTAGCCGATAGCCCACAGCACACGGTCCGTGCTGACGTAGGTCACATCGGAGCCGCCCATGTCCAGCATGACCCGGAAATGGTACGGCTCGCCGCCGTACTGCCACCATTCTTCCAGCCGGGAGCCGGGATAGATAGCCCGGATGCCCCGCAGCACTGCTCCGGCAGTTCCCCGGTGGCGGTGGATGTAGGGTGCAGATTTGATGGTGCGCCGCTTGGCAGCAAGGTCATAGTCGTGGTCGTACCAGTCCACGGCGAAGTCTTTTGCCAGAATGTCCAGCAGGTCTTCCGGCAGCTGGTCGATGCGGGTGTAGATTTGGCCGAGGTCGATTTCATCCTGCCGCTGCTCCAGCACGTTTGCGATGGAGTGCGCCAGAGCCACCATTTTGGGGTCTTTCTGGAGCGCAAGCGGAAAGGCGTTCGTCATGTTCTCGGCGGTCAAGCCGCGATTACTCATCCTCGTACCCTCCGCTCTGCACGGTCACCGTGCCTACCTTGGCCACCTGCGGCACCTTGTCCGAGGTCAGGTCAACGGACGGTTTACCGTCTTCCAGCGGAGTGAACACAGGCAGCTTCAAATCCACACGTTTGATGCCGACTTCCAGCAGCAGATACCGCAGCTTGTCCGGGTTGATGTCCCGGCCCATCTTGCCAGCCTGCCAGCTGATGTACTGCTGCACAGCCTCGTTTACGCGGGTCTGTGCATCCGCAGCGGAAATGTCACCGTCACGGGTCAGATAGTAGGTCAGGTCGATGTTGTACGTCACCACATCAGGGTCGCCGGAAATGACGTGGTCGGTCAGGGGCCGCACCTCATCGGCAGAGCACACCTCGACCATCGCCTTTTTCGTTTCCTCCGGGGCAATGCTGCCATCGTCCATAACGGCATACAGGCAGACCGTGCCGGGGCTGGGGCTGTTCGCCACCACATCGGCAATCTTGGTGGACACGCTCTTGGCGAAATACTTGTAGCTGCCGACAGGCCCGGCACTCGACCACGCGGCCTGACTATCTTTCATCAGCTCGTAGAACTCGTCATCGTCCGGGGCATCGCTGCCATTTGCACTGGCGGTGACGTTGGAACAGCCGGAATAGTAGTCATACACGTCAACGATGGTGTTAATATCGCCGACTGCATAGCCATTTCCTGCCGTGCCAGCGGTCTGGCAGACCACCGTCACATCGGTATAGGTGGAGCCGATGGGAACGTACTCGTCTGCCGTTGTCGCCCAGTACAGGGTAGCGTTTGCGTCCGTGACACGAGTGCCGGCCGGAATCAGGATTGCGCTCTGCCGCGCCTCGCTGATGCTGAAACGCATGGTGCAGGTGGATGCGGTGGGCTGCGGACGCTCCTGCAAGAAGAACAATTCCGCCAGCGCATCCAGATTTTCGCCCTCCGCTCGGCTGGGGAGATTCTGGTTGTCAGCGTGGTTTGCGAGGGCACGCTCGTAAATGATCGCATCCTCGACCCATGAGATGAACAGCCGCTCCGGGCTGCCGGGGCGCACGGCTGTTCCGAAAAACTGCTCATATCCGGCGCAGAGCAGTGCATCCAGTTCATCCACATCGGTGCTGATGAACTGGTATTCGGTATTACGCATTGATGCTCACCTCCACAACAGGAAGCATCTTTCCGGGGTGCCCGGCGTCCGTCTTGAACGTAGTCCCCATGTAGGTGGCTCTCGGTTCAAAACGCTCGATGGCTTCCTTGATTGCAGCGCAGAGCATAGGCTGCGCCACGTTTTCCGGGCGGTCAAGAATATCCGAGATGTCGATGCCAAACTCCCGGTAGCCCGGCACCGTGCCTTTCGGCGTGGACAGGATAACGGCGATGTTCTGCAGGACGCTGGTCACGGTGTCCTGCTCGCCAAGGGAAATGGCGGTCAGGTCGGATGCCGATACCAGATAATTGCTCATAAACTCGCCTCACTCTCTCGGATATTCCAGCAAAGAAACGCTTGCGGTGATCCATGTCGGAGTACCGAAAGCGTCCGTATATTTGGTCTTGAATTTTGCGGATTTGATGACCCACCGATAGCTGCCGTAGACCTCGTTGCCGAGGACGAAAGAAAGGGTCGTTTGGTTGTTGACGTACCCTCTCAACATTTCCCGCTGCTTGCTCGGTGCAACGCCAAGGTATGCAGCCAGTTCAATGTCGAACGTGATGGTTTCGGCATCCGTTCCGGTGCCCTCGGTCAGGGCCTTGCCTCCGGCGCGCTGGTGGGTGGTGTATCTGGCGGACACGCTCTCCACCATGTCCTTGATGGTCTTGACGTAGCCATCGAACACGGCAAAGGCGATGTCGCCGAGGCATCCAACAATCACGGATAAATCCCTCCCAACACGAAACCGTCAGCATTGAAGCACGGCAGATACAGGCAGATCACAATGTCATCGATGGCGGGCACCCACCACACCACATGGGATTTGTGCTGGTGGTTGGTGGAGTTGTCCGCACCCGTGACCTTTTCCTCTTCATCCCAGATTTGGCGGGTGCCGTTCTGGGTCTTGAGGATTGTCAACGGATACGGAGCCGGGTGCGTAAACTGATGGTCGTGCGACCCGGCTTCCTCGGTGTACACGATGGCCTTGTAGTGCTGCATCACGGGGAGCCAGCCGGAAGTTATCCCGGTGTCCTCGAACTTCACACGCACAAGGCGTTTTTCCTTGTTCACATCGGTAACTTTTCCGATGCGAACATCGACATTTACGTTCATCAGTAACCTCCCAGCGTGTGTCGGCCAGTGACTTGTGTGGTGTACCCGCCAGAGCCGGACACCGTGTGTTTGGACTGTTTCACGATGTACTTGCCCGCCCATGGTCCGAACTTGTCAGCGTTGAATGTCAGTCCGGCAACCTTGCCGGGGTCTCCCGGATAGGTGAACTGCACCTGACGTTCGTACTTGTTGTACTGGCGGAGTTTCTTCGTAGCCAGTTCCTTTGCCTCGGCCTTGCTTGTGACCGGGGCATAGATTTCCAGCTGCTGATTGGTCTTGCTCTTGGCATCGTAGTCCTTGACGTATGCAATGCCCTCGATGGCCTTGCCATCCGGCCCAACGTAAGATACACGGCAGGACGCATACTGTGTTCCGGCCTGACCGAGCGAGAGGCTATATTTGATATAGCTTGTATCGCCCAGAGCAGTGGTCCACACCGCGTCTTTGCCCTCATACTCCTGCTGGTCGAAGATGACGATTTTGCCATCGGTGCATTTCAGTGACAGCCCTGCATCGTGGCAAAGCTGCTGCAAGAAGTCGATATCGGAGCAGCGGTACTGCTCCACGCGCTTGTATTCCGGGTCTTTCTTCGCAAGGAACTGGGTCGTCATGCCGTTTTTGGATGCCATTTCATTGGCAATGCCGGACAGCTTGTACTTTTCCCAGCCCTTGCTCTGCTTGGTCTGCCGTATCTGGCTCGTGTAGGGCAGCCCGATGGCCTTGATGGTGATAATTCCGGGCGGGCCGGATGCAGTCACGCTGTCCAGTTCAAAGGTTCCGCAGTCCAGTGCTTCATCCTTGCCATCGCTGTGCCAGTTGCAGGCGGTGATGGTAGCCCGGATTTTCAGGCCACCTTCACCGCTGCCGGAGGAGGAGCCGGAAGAACTGCCGCCGGACTTGCCGGAGATCTCGCTGGCATCGACCCAGCCATAGACGCGGGATGTGCCATCGGTGTGGATGACGTGGTACGGATGCAACGCACCCTGTTTGATGATGGTGATTTTGGCGGGGCCAGCCTTTGGCTTGCCGTTCGCTTTTTTGTCGGTGGACGCCTTGTAGTGCGGGCCACCAAGGAACTGCACCACATCACCGACCTTGTAACCATCGGAAGATGCAGCCGATACATCACCGTCAATCATCTTCTGGAGCCAGTCGGTCATCCAGATGCCCTCCCGGTCTTGGAGTTTGATTTGCAGGTCATCGCTGGCATCTTCCTCGTTGTCGGTAAAGGACAGTGAGAGCAGATACGGAGTGATGCTGCTGGTGATGTCTACACCGTCAAATTCCACCGTACACTCGGCATGGCGGGCGGTGTTTTCATCGCTCATGTGACCACCTTCTTCCACGGCGGCAGGGTCGAACTGGTCTTGGTTTCGATTTCCGGGAGCGTCAAAACGATTCCGGCAGGAAACTCAAAATAGTTCAGATACTGCGAGTTCGCAGCCATCAGGCGGGGTGCAAGGGCGCAGCTGCCGAGTTGCGTGTATGCTACGCTATCCCAGCGGTCACCCTGCACGGTGGTGTAGGTTTTGCTCATGCGTAACCCCTCCTGAAATTATCGTTGTCGTTGTCGCTCACAATTTCCAGCACAGCTTCACGGAGGTCGTCATTCTGGGCGTTCAGGACGCTTCGCAGTTCATCCGTATCTCGCATACCGTAGATGTGGTAAACAGGCGCAACGGTGACGGGAGCTGCGCTGCTGGCGTTGGAGCCGCCAGATGCAGAACCGCTGGGCAGCATGGTTTCCTCAACGGTGCGGGTTTCGCCGCCGTTGAAGTAGACCGACCTGCTGCCATCGACAGTTTCCGTGTAGCGGTTATACTCCTCACGCAGCGTCTGGGCTTCCTGCTCCTCCCGGATGGCATCCCGGACAGCAGACAGGTCAATCGCATTTGCGCTGGTGATTTGTTCCAGCTGCCGAGCATCATTGAACGCTGCACGAGTTTCCGGCGCGGTCAGCACGGTTTCGCCGCCGTTGAAGTAGACCAGCTCCGGGCCGTTCTCACCAACGATAGCGAAGCCCGGTGCCGCGGATTCGGTGCCCACTGCATAACCGGGGATGTTGCCGTTTTTCTGGTCGATGTTGTAGCGTTTGTTTGCCCCGGCCAGCGCAGCAGAGGCGGTGCTTGCTACTCGCTCATAGGCCTCCTTGACGAGCGGGGTCATATTTTCCGCGCCATCAATAAAGCCCTGAATGGTCGCTTTCGCGCTCTTCAAGGCTTCATCGCCGAGGTCCATATCTTTCACGCTGTCGGCCAGATTCTGCGCGATCTCGTCCATGGTATTGCTCATACCAGTTTCGAGGTCAGCCATACTCTCGCTGGTGGTCTTCTGCGCCTCCTGCAAGGAGCGGTAGTTCTCGACCATCTTTGCGAGGTCGGAATCCGATGCAGCGGCCATGCCAGCGATAGCGTTCACGGAATCCTTGCTGCCATCGGCGAAACTGGCGATAACATCGCTCAATCCGTCAATGTCAGCAGCCCGGTCATTCAACTTTTCGAGGTTCTGGTTGTAGTTATCCCAGTAGGTGATCTGACTTTCCAGCGCGGAGTTGATGCTGGATGCAGAAGTCGCAACGACCTTTTCTGCAGAATCCCACAGGTCGTACTGCTTGCCGATGCTGTCATAGGCTGCATTGTAGGCATCCATGTAAGCCGAAACGAGGTCTTGAATCTCCGCTTCGGCATCATTGATAACATCGGTCACAGCCTGTTCCTGCGCTGCCACATCGTTTGCGCTGTTGGCGGCATCCTGCTGCGCTGCGTTCAGGGAATCGACTGCATCCTTGGCTTCCTGATACTCGGCCTCGGCTGCATCGATGGCTTCCTGATCCTGCTCCACGGCCTCGGTGTAGTTTTCGACTTCCCGCCGGGCGGTGACAAGGTCGTCCGAATAGCCCATGTACTCGGTGCGCAGCTGCTGCACATCCTCGCTCATGGTGCGCCACGGTAAATCTTCCACCGTTCCGTAGGTCAGTTTGAACTGTTCGTCCGTCATGCCGAGAGAAGCCAGCAGCTTATCATAAGCCGCAGACATTCCGGCGTTGGACTTTTCAACCTTTGCTTGGGCGGTTGCCAGCTTGGTTTCGTTCTCGGCACTCTCAACCAGAACGTCATTGTACTTGTCGTACAGAGAGTTCAGATATTCCTGCCGGGCCTGTGCCTTTGCGTCGGCCACATAAGCGTCCGTGTGCTGGCGCAGGGCTTCGGTGCCGCCTTTGATGGAGTTGGTTTCGAGGTCAATATCATCGGCCAGACTGGGCACCAGTGCGGACAGTCGGGCAAGGGTATCGTGGTACTCGGCGTTTCCGGCAGTATTGCCGTTGGTGGCAACTTCGATGGCCTCCAACTTGCTGATGTACTGGTCTGCAACGCTGGCGGTAGCTTCCATGTTGGAGAGCGTAGCATCATAACTGTTGCCAGCTTCCTCCATGCTGTCGCCCATGTCCCGCGCCGCGCTGGTCAGTTCCTTAACGGACGGAACGGCATCGTCAGACGATGTGGCAAGCGCAGTAACCAGAGTGACCGTCCCGGCAATCGCCACAGATGCAAGCGTCAGCGGCCCGGCAAGGCCAGCCAAAGAACCAGTGAACAGCGTTGCCGCTGCATGAGCCAGCTTGATGCCGGCAGAAACAGCAGTCAGTGTTCCGATCAGTCCTCCCAGCGTAACTGTTCCGGCTGCAATGCCCTTGACCAGACCGGGGTTTTCCTCGACCACGCCCTGCATCCAGCCCAGCACCTGTGCGCCAACGTCATACAGCCCGGACATAGCCGGGGTCAAATCCTCGCCGATGGCGATTTTCAGACCGTCAGCTGCGGACTGCATCAGCACCAGTCTGCCGTTCATGTTGTCGAGCATGGTTCCCGCCATCTTGTCGGCAGACCCGGCGCAGTTGTTCAGAGCCTCGGTGTAGTCCGTAAAGGACTGCCCGCCCTCGGCTGCTGCTTCGCTGCACCCCGCCATAATGGTCTGGAACTTGGAATACTGGTTCGTGCCAGCGATGACCTTGGCAAGGTTGGCCTGTTCTTGGTCGGTCAGGTCGCCCCAAATCCCTGCAACGCCTGTGAGGATGCTGGACAGGGACTGCATATTGCCCTGTGCATCGTAGATGTTCACGCCGTAGTTTGCCAGTTCGTCACCGCACTTCTTTGTGTTGGTGGCAAGGCGGGTAAAGATAGCGTTCAGAGCCGTGCCAGCCTCGCCGCCCTTAACACCAGCGTTGGCCATGGTAGCCAGCACTGCGGTGGTTTCCTCGACAGAATAGCCGAGGGAGGTAGCGGTGGATGCACACGCCTTGTATGCCTCGCCCAGCTGGATAACGTCCGTGTTGGAGTGAGCCATGGCGTAGGCCATCACGTCCACAAAGTGCGTGGTGTCGGAGGCTTTCAAGCCGAAAGCGGTCAGGTAGTCGGTGACGATGTCCGATGCTTGTGCCAAGTCCATGTTGGCAGCAGCAGCCAGATTCAGCACCGGGCTGATGCCCTCCAGCATGGACTGGGTGTCCCAGCCCGCCAGAGCCATATAAGACAGAGCGTCCGCCGATTCGCCAGCGGTGAACTTGGTGGTCGCGCCCATCTCTTTGGCTTTGTCGGACAGGGCTTCCAGTTCCTCGCCCTCTGCGCCGGACAGAGCCTCGACATTGCTCATGGATGCCTCAAAGTCACCTGCGGTGTTGATGCAGTCCATGTATGCGTCCTTGATTTCGCCAAGGGCTTTCGCAATGCCCGCCGTGGCAAGCACGGATTCAACTGCGTCAATGGCCTCGACAGATTTCTCGCCAAAGCCCTTTGCGCCCTCTCCGGCCTCGTCCATGGTCTTTTTGAGGTCAACCTGCTGGTCTTTCAGCTTATCGACCTCGGTTTCCAGCCGGGCGGTTTCCGAGGTCAGCTGCGTGGTGTCCACGCCAGCTTCCCGCAGGGTGTTCCCGGTAGCAGCCAGACGCTGCTCATAGGTGTTCAGGGAGGCCGTGGTCTTGTCGATCTGCGCCTGTTTGGAAATCAGCTTGTTTTCCAGCGCAGAGGAATATCCCTCGGTCTCCTGAATCTCTTTCTGGATGTTGTCGTACTGCTGCTGCAAAACAGACAGCCGCTGCTTGGTCGCATCAACCGCCTGCTGCTGCTTCTGGTACGAGGAAATGTCGGATTGTGCTTTGTTCAACTGCTGGATTCTGTTCTGTGTTTCCACAAGAGCAGACTGCGCAGCCTTGAACGTACTGGAAAAGCTGCTGTTCTGTTTGGCGGCAAGATTGAACTGCAGTTCCCATTCTTTACGAGCCACTACTTCGCCTTTCTCGCCTTTTCGCGGTCAGCAACAATGGAATTATTCGTGTCAATCCATTGCCGCAGTTGATACAGAGGCATGGCAAGCCAGTATGGTGCAGGGGTGTTGTTGCCCTGCGCCATCAGGAGGGCTTGCCGCCGCAGCCACTCTCCACCATCATCGGTTACACATCCGACAGCATCAAAAAATTTCTTGCTTTGGTGCGGATAGTGTTGTAGTCCCGGATGCTCATGGCACCGATAACGTCAACGCCGATGGGCTGGGTGCAAGCACGGCAGGCCATCCGAATCAGATAGCCCGCGCTCATGCTGGGGACAATGACAGGCTGACGCAGCGCAGACATTTCGGCCTCGATTGCGAGCGAATCATTGCCAGTCAGCTTGCCGAAATCGAACGTCAGGGTTTCGTACTTCTTGCCCTCGTACTCAAACGGCTGGATGAGTTTGTGAGTGTAGGTGTAGGGGTCGTTTGCAGCCTTGTTGGCTTCTGCGACTGCCGCATCGTACTCTTTTTCGCTGATGGTGTTCATGGCGGCTGCTCCTTTCGCAGTTAAAAAATAGGCCGGAGCCGCAAAATGCAGCCCCGGCGTAACGGTTGGCGTTGATTACTTGCCCAGTGCCTTGCGGACGTTGGCCAGATAATCGGTGCCGTTGATATAGCAGATGAAGTTCAGCGGGTCCAGCTCGCGGACTTTCTTGCCGTCGAGATAGGTTGCCCAGTAGCGGACAACGTACTCGCCGGAACCGTTGGCGGGAGTAGCCGGGGCGATGGTGCCGCCCTTGGTGGACTTCGGGATAACGACCATGATGTGCTTTTCTGCATGGGCATCAATGGTGCCGTTGATGGGATCCTCGTGCTGATTTGCCACACGGAGGTCAATCTGGTGGCGGCGAATCTCCGACAGTTTAACGCTCTGCGGAGTGGTGGTGCGGAAGTTCAGGCCAAGGGTCATGGTGTCCAGATGGCCCATGATGACAGCCTCGATGTTGCCGCCGATGCCGGCACCGGAAATGCTCTGGGTCAGCATGGTAACGTCAGGCAGCGTGGCCTGTGCCATGCCCTCGTACTCCACGGAATCCTCGTAGACCGCGAAGTTGATAACAGACTGGTCCATAGTAGTACCTCCTCTTTAGGACTGGAGTGCGCTGGTCACATAATCAGCGTCATACTCCAGCACGAAGTCGATTTCCTGCGCCGGAGAGGGCGGGGTCATGTAAACGTGCAGTTTGATCTTGCCCGCCATCAGCGCAGTCAGCGGGTTCTCGTTTTCCAGCATCTCCACGCGGGCACCCAGCAGATAACCTGCACCGACCAGACCGTTCAGCCAAATGTTCGCACTGTCCAGAATGGTGTCGATAAGGCGGCGGTTCATCGGCTTGTCCAGCTTAGACCAGAAAGTCTTGATGAGGGTGTTGGAAACGTAGTCGAACATCCGGCTGACAGGGATAAAGTAGTCCTTCACATCGGTGGACTTGGGGTAGCAGCCAGTGTAGTTGCCCCATGCAGTCCAGCTGCCCATGAAGTTCAGGAAAGTGCAGATGCCAGCGGCATCGACCACATTTGCCTGATTGTAGGTCAGGTTGATAACAGCACCGTCATCATCGCACAGACCGTCAATGTGGACGGTCTTGTTGGAGGGGCTCTCATAGGGAATGCCGCCATTGTTGGTGTCGGTTTCCGCAAGGCAGCCAGCCATGATGGTGGAGCCGTGGAAGCGCAGCTTGCCGAGGGTGCCGTTCGGCCAGCACAGGATGGACTTCTGGTCATAGGTGCCGCTGTTCTTCGCCTGAACCGCTGCGGTGTAGGTCTTTGCGGAAATGTCCACCAGAGCCTTGCCGGAGAACATACCGTTGATAGAGCCAGCCTTTGCAGCCAGCGCAGCAGCAACGGTAGCCTCCTTGGAGAAGCCGGGCGCCATAAGCAGGTCGGGAATGATGCCGAACATAGTCAGACACAGCTCCACCTGCTCAACGGCAGCAGCCACATCGGATGCCTCGGAATTCTCGGCAAGGGGCAGGAAGATGACGGGCTGGCAAGCGCACAGCTTGAAGTGATAGTACATCACCTCGCAGACGGTGAACTTTGCCCAGTCATCGTCATAGCCCAGCTGCTCTTCTGCCTCGGTGTAACTGGTGCAGAGCACCGGGGTGCCAGCGGTTGCAGCGGTGCCAGTTGCCTTGGACAGCGGTGCAGTGCCGATGACAAAGGGGATGCCGCAGGTTGCGGCGTTCGGGGTCGCCACGGCGGTGTCGGCGCGGCTGACGTTAATACCATGATCTGCCATAGTATGTAATCCTCCTTACTTGGATTTGGCGAGCATCCGGGCATATTCCCGGATGGCCTCGCCGCGTGCTTTTGCCTTTTCAGGCGTGGTGTGCAGCTCGTCCATGTCGATGATGAAGTCGGCCACGCCGGGATATTTCTCGGTGGCGATTTTCACATCGTCACGGTCTACCGCCTCCGCAGCAGCGCAGGGGTAAATCGTGTTTTTCTGGATGTAGCCCAGAATGGACGGACCGATGTAAATAGAAACGCCGGACTTGCTCTTCGCAGGTTCGGCGTTTACGGTATTTTCGGCGGGCTGTTCCGCCGCGGTCTTTTTTACCGCCATAACTTAGTGTCCTCCGTTTGCTGCACGGTAGGCAGCTTCCAGTAGGTAATCATCTCTCCGGCGTAGTAAGGCTTGGATTCTTCATCGTAAGGGATGCTTTCCAGCTTATGTCCGGGAGAAAGGTCGAGGGCGAACTGGTACCGGGGCTTTCCATCCGCTCCGATGCCGCCCACCTTGCGGACTTTGAGCAATTCCACACGAAACCGCTCCATCATGTTCAGGAGCGCAAGGTCGCCCTCCTGTTCATCCGGGTTGTAGCAGCAGAATATAGAGCGCACAGAAACAACTGTGCGCTCTTCGCTGCCGGGCTGCTGCTCCGTAGCCAGCGGGATGACCCGATGGATGATGTAAGGGGCTTTCTTCTTGGCCGAACGGCTGTCGGGAAGCCGCATCAGGTAAACTTCCGGGGCGCGGTAGGCCTGTTCGGTATCGCCCTGCTGCATAGCCACCGGGAGAATCATGTCGGCCATGATGTTCTCGGTAAAGGCTTTCAGCTGCTCAAGCAAAACAACGCTGGTCATATCAGACACCCCATCCGTTCAGAATTCGTGTGATTTCGTGTTCAATGCGCTCCTCATAGGTAGATGCCATTTTCTCCTCGATGGAATCCATGACATTTTCGTTGGAGTACATCATCTGCGGGGTGGCAGGGCCAAACAGTTCCTTGACCGGGAATCGCTTTTCGCCCTGCCGTTCATAGATGCCGTAATGGGAACCCATCTTCGCCTCAAAAGCGTGGTCCAGTGCCTGTCTGGTGCTGGACTTCTTCACACGAGTAACCACACGGCCGCTGCGGTCCACCTTGGTATCGAAAACTCTAAGGGGGATGACGCTGCCACGGTAGCCGAAGTTGATGGAAACTTCGCCGTTGCCGCCCCGCTGGATGTTGTTGATGTTCTTTGTGCGGTTGGAAAACTCGCTGCTGCTGATGGCATACTCCTGCGTAACCGCCCGCTTCGCCACCGTTTTTCCGGCAGCAGCGGCACGGGCCAGCGCAGAGCCTACAGCACGATTGGCGCCTCCGGGAATCCCGGCGAGGAGGGCAGACACGCGGTCAAAACCTTCCTCTGCAATGTCAACGGTAATGCCGGCAGCTACGCTGTGCATCATGGTGTCCGTTGTCACATCGCTCATTCGTCAATCGCCTCCAGTTCCACACGCAGCATCCCCATTTCGCAGACAGAGGATGCCACATAGTAGTTTCGGACGAATCCGTCCTCGTCAATGCCCAGCTTGCAGTCTTTCTCCGGCTGTTTCCCGCCGAGAGCTGCAATGTCGCAGTGCAGCACCCGGCTGACCCGGTACAGACCCTGCGCATGGTCGCTGATGGTCTGGCGCACACGCTCCTTTTCGGAGAGGCCTGTCAGTACCATTGGAACGTCCGGGTATTCCTCTCCGTCATAGTAGACCGTGTGCGTTTCGGCAAACTCGTCCAGATTCAGAAAGACGCTGTTCAGGTCTTCCTGCACAGCGTCCTTAAAGGCACTCACGCCGTGGGCATCGCAGCCGCCAGTTCAGGACCATCAGCGCACTCGTCACCGGGCACAACGTCCTCGGCGCAGATAGCCTGAATGAGCGCGTCCTTGGTCTTGAGCTGCTTGGTGTCGATGCCCATATCCGCAGCCAGCTTTTTCAGGTTGGCAACGGTCATATCGTGCAGCTGGTCGGGGTCGAGGTGTGCCGCCTCGGAGCCGTTTTGCGAGGTTTCGGCTGTGGGAGTGTCGTTATCTTCCGCAGCTGCCGGAGCCTCCACGGGGGCCGTTTCCGGGGCACTGGGAGACGAAAATGCGTATTTTGCCACGCCCAGCCCAATAAGGCGGACTGCTTCGGCATCGCTGACCTCGCACCGTTCGCCATGCGCAACAGTGTGAACACCAGTTTTGGTGGGGCAGCCGTAGCCGCCACAAAGAATCTCAACAATCATCGGTGTACTCCTTTCAGGTCGGACTTAACCGACCACGTTCTTGGCGCGAATCCAAGGAATGTAGTTCTTGGGTGCGGCCAGCGGGCGGGCTTTCAGGCTCATCTTGCGCACGTCGTTCTCCTGATCGATGCTGAACTTGGGAACGCGGCGGGAAGCGATGGTGGAGTGCTGGGTCTCACCGTAGTTGATCTGGGTGATGGCACCATACATCAGGTGGCCGCAGGCAGGAGCCGTAATCAGAGCATCGGTCTTGGGGAAGTAACGCTGCTCTGCATTGGCGGTGTCAACGTAGGTCTCGTCCACGGAAATGAGGTTCAGCTTATAGCCGCGGAAGTTGAGGGTGCCGCCGTAGGTAACGCCATCGTATGCGCTCAACTCCTGCTCGATCTTGCCAACGATGATGCCGGAGTTCTTGTCCAGCAGACGCTGAACCTTTTCCATGTTCAGAACTGCGTCATACACATCGGCACCCAGCAGCAGGTCAACGGCGCGCAGACCGCGCTTGGACAGCATACGGCACATGGCAGGAACATCGCCGAAGAAGTCGCCAGTGTCCTCGGACCACTTGTGCGCCACAGTGTACAGGTGGTCGTTCTCGTGGCCGGGATTGTAGAACTTCACGACCTTGGCCTCGCCCTTGGTCTGGTTGTCGATCATCTCCTGCATGGTGCAGCCGTTCTCCAGCATGGTCTGTGCGCACATCCACTCCTCGGTGCGGATGATGCGGTTGTCCATGTCCACGAGGTCGTTCTGGGTCAGACGTGCTGCACGCTGGGCGGGGGTGCTGTTGGCGTAGATAGCCTCGCCGAAGCCGCGCTTGGTCAGGTCATCGGCAGACAGCTCACGGCTCACGCCGATGGCTGCGGGATCAAACTCGTGGATCTCGTAGCCCATGCGCTCCATCGGGATGGCACCGACACGAGGGCCAACGAAAGCGGCCATCTTGCGGTCACCGTCCATGTACTCGGTCAGCACCTTGTCGGAGTTGAAAATGTCACCATCATCGGTGCCGAAGTAGCGATCACGGAAAAAGGTCTGCCGGGGAACGGCGCGCTTGTACACGGCCATCAGGGTGTAGGTATCGAAGAAATTCAGTTCAGCAGGCATTGTTATATCCTCCTTACAGTGCGGGTGCAGCGGCCTTGAAGATGATGCCGCCGTTGCGCAGGGCATCCTTTTCGGCCTCGGTGATGACGTGGCTGTTGGCGGTGATGCACTTGTTCAGGTTGAAGCAGCCAGCCAGATAGATGGGCACGGTCACATCATTCTCGGTGCCAACGTCAACGTCATCGCACAGAATGGCGTAGGCGGTCAGGGTTTCATCGCTGGTGGCGGAAGTGCCCAGCGCAACCAGCTTGTTGTCGCCCTTGGTGCCGCTGGACTTCGCCAGAATGGTGCCGCGCTTGATGGTGCCAGCAGTGCCCAGCTTGCGGAGAGTGCCGCCGCTGACAACCAGCTTGGGGTTGATGTCGGCAATCAGGCCATCATACTCCATGGTGCCGAGAGATTTGCTCAGTTCGCTCATAGTAGTGATCCTCCTTACTTCTTGTTCTCGCCGAACAGGTCTGCGATAGCTGCATCGGCGGCAGCCATGCGCTCGGCCTGCGTCTTAGGCACGTTGCCCTTTGCATCAGGCAGGGATTCCGGGTCGCCGGATGCAGATGCGCCCGGCACGGCTTCCACGTTCTTTGCGCCGGATGCAGCGTTGTCAGCAGCCAGATTCTTCAGGAACTCGTGGCCCTGCGTGGCGGCAGCCTTGGCAGCACGGAACGCCAGCTCACGAGCATCGCAAGCGGTTTCGCCGTACTTGGCCTCCTGCACCATAGCAGGGTCAAACAGGCTTGCCACAGAATCGATCTCGGCCAGACGGTTGCGTTCTGCGCTCACGGCGGCATCGATAGCGGCCTGCGGGTTCTCCGCTGCGGGGGTTGCAGGGGTGGGGTTTGCATTGTTTGCCATAGTAGTTTGTCCTCCTTCGTTGGACTGGGCGGCGGGTGCCGCCGGTGTATTTGCAGGAGCCGCCGCAGGAGCGACAGCTTTAGCCATAGGAATGTTGTCAGGCAGCTTCACGCCCGGCATCAGGCGCAAGGCGTGGCCCTTGGCGTAGATGGTCTGGCGGTCTGCGCTTGCGGAAATTGCCACAGGCTCGGCATCGTCCAGCAGTTCATCGGCAAAGCCTTTGTCGATGGCCTCCTTGCCAGTCATGTAGGTGGTGTCACCCATCATGTGCAACAGCACAGTTTCGGAAAGCCCGGTCTTGCGCTTGTAAATCGCGACTTGGCTTTTGTCCCACGCATCGTTGGCTTCTGCGGCCTTACGCATTTCATCGGCATTGAGCGCGCCGCGGATGACAGTCCAGCACTTGTGAATCATCACAAGGCTGCTGGGGTTTACCTTGACCGTATCACAGGCGCACATGATAAGACTGCCGCCGGACATGGCCACACCATCCACAATGCAGGTCAGCTTCGTGCCCTTAGTGGCCAGTTCGCGCAGCCTGTTGTGAATCAGGATGGAAACGCCAGCATCGCCGCCCAGACTGTCCATGCGGATGGTGATCTCCGAGCAGTGCTCGACCTGCTGCAAGTCCGACAGGAACTCGCTCTCGATGATGTACTGACCCGGAATCGGCTCGTCAGTCCACCAGTCGATAGGCTGCGTTTCCACGATCTCGCCGTACATGGTGATGTCGGCGGTCTGGCCATCAGTGCTGGCCATCGCATAGCAGGGTCGCTGGATGCTCACCTGCGGGCTGTTATTCGGTTTGGGCATTTTGTGTACCTCCCTGTGTAGTGATGCTGGCGGTGGTTTCGATTACGCCCTCGCCGCCAGCGGCTTTCAGCATCTCGTTTTCACGAGCCAGCTGTTCAGCATTTTCCTCCCAGTCACCGCCGCCCATCTCGCGGGTGACCTGCTCATGGGTGCGGAAGCCGTGGTGGGTCTGGAGGATTGCTGCCTCGACCTCTTTCTGCGGGTCAAGACTGCCCTGCACAGGGCCAATCCAGCGGGCGCCACACCACGCTGCCCGGAGCAGCGGGTCATCAAAAAAGCCCGGAGCGATTACTCGCCCGCGGGCTACGGCCTCTGCCAGCCAGATTTCATACGCAGGCTGGCAGAAACTATCCACCAACCATGTGCGGCGCATCTTGAACGCCTCCCATGCTTCCAGCAGGGCGGCGCGGCTTGCCGAGTAACTGGCGCTGAACTCTTTCAGCAGCAGTTCATACGGCATTTCAATGGCACCGCCCATCAGCTTGCACAGCGTTTTGACGAATGTGTCAAAGCCAGCGGTGGGAACATTCGGACTTCCGAACTTGATGTCCTCGTCCTTGTCGAGGTGGAACACCTGACCGGGGCCCATCTCGTACTCGTTCTCACTGTGGCTGGCATTGTCGGTCTGCGGGTTGTCCACAGGAACGCCGCCGAGGTCGCCGCCGCCCACTTCGTTGAACGGAATTGCACTCTTTGGCGTTTGCGACACAATCCACGCTGTGAAGTAGCTCTGGACCAGTGCCGCAATCAGCTCCGATTCGGTGTATCTGCGCAGCTGGAGCAGCGGTTCGATGATAGGCGCAATGAGCGGAACGCCTCGGTACTGGTCCGGGCGTTCCGATTCCATGATGTGCAGGATCTGGGGCAGCCCGGTCTTTGCGCCAACGGCCTCCACCCTCTGCCATGTGGTCGTATCGTTCTTCCACTCGTGCGGGTAGGTGTTGCGCACCCAGTAGGCCACGATTGCGCCGCTGCTATCCACTTCCACGCCATCATAGATTTTGTTGCCGTTGTCGGGGTTCTTGCCCTCGGTGTAGCCCAGACCGTCCAGCAGACCACCGCACCTGTCCGGGGTGGACACTCGGTCAGCCTCCACCAGATGCAGCCGCAGGCCGTAGGGATGCAGCTTATCCGTGTCGCGGATTTTTACCACTGCGAACACATCACCGCTCATCAGCCAGCTTTTCAAGGCCAGCTGCTGCAAGCCATAGAAGTTGTTCAGCCCCATGGCATCGCAGTTGCGGCGGTTCTCTGCCCACAATCGGAATTCGGCCTCGGTCTTGGTCTGCCACTCCTTAGCTTCTTCCGGGGAAAGCCCTAGGACATCCCGGTCAATGGTAGCTTTCAGGGTAAGGCCAGTGCCGACCACCTTTGTGCGGTTGGTGTTGATGGCACTCGTGGCAATCGGTGCGCTCATGTAGAGCATCCGGCTGCGCTGCCGCAGGGTGTCGGCGTTGTCGTGTATATCGCTGCTCGGCGAGTTGCTGTTGGGGAAAAATGCCCGCAGCGCGCGCCGTTTGTAGGATGCGCCCGCTTCGCTGTATCCGCTGGCTTGCGGCGCAGCAGTGACGCGGTATCTGACGCTCAAAAGTAATCGCCTCCGTTGTTTTCAAACTAAGCGGGCTGGCTGGGGAAAGGAGTAAAAAGCAGCCAGCCCGCGGCAAAAGCCCAGATGGGCTGTTACCCTAAAAAATCACCAATCGCGCGGGATAACGCCAAATGCCTTGCGGGCACTCTGGCCGTTCAGCAGCGCGGTCAGTTCATCGACTTTTCCCTCGGCTTCTTTGATTTCATTACTCAATTTGTCGAGGTCGAAGCGTGTAAGTTCCCGGTCATCCAGACGGTAGCTTTTCACGCCGCCGGAAAGCAACTTTTGGTAGGCCACATACAGCTTGTCAAGCCGCTGCGTGTGGAATTCCAGCCGCTTTTTGATGGTCGCGGTATCCATAACTCACACCTCACCAGTCATCTAAAAGTTTCTCCCGCTTCCGGCCTTTGGGCTGGGAGCGGGAGATGGGTTGTTGAATATTTACTGCTGCCGGAGCATCGACAGCCTTGCCGCGCAGCTGTTTCAGCCTGCGGTCAATGGCATCTAGGTCTTTCGGCAGCACCTTGAAAGCTGCCAGAGCGTAGTTCCGGCAGTCTAAAGGCTCGTTTCGCTCGTGGCCGGAGATTTTTTCCCACTGCCACGGATTGCGGTGGCCGTCTTTGTACACCAAGTGTTCGGACAGCAGACCGTTGAAATAGCCGAGGCCGTAATCGTCCCGGCGTGGGAAATGGCAATACCGGGCTCCCGGCTCCTGCACTTTCAAATCGTCCATGATGATTTGCTTGCCGGAATCAACACCCAACTGGTACTGCCAGCACATCCCGATGTAGCGGTTCTGTACTGTGATTTTCTGCTGCTTCGGCGGGCCAGTGAACGGCCTGTCAGAGCCCGGAAAACCCTTGATGCAGAAAACCTTTTTGCCTATGCGGTCATGGCAGCGTTGGCGTATCTCTTGGGTAAAATGACCGCCCTCGTCCACAAATTTGATGGACACGGGCAGTTCCACGCCATCGGCGAATTTCAACTTGCGGTCAAATACCAGCTCGTCCAGCTGCCGCCAGACTTCGTCACTGTCCGGGCGGCCACTGACGATGCCTTTTTCAATGCCCCATGTTTCCCCGAAGTGGCCGAAGCCCACAATCTCGTACTCCATGCGGTCATCCTGCGTGTCAACGCCAGCAGTCAGCACCAGAACACCCTCCGGCAGTTCTGCGGGGTATTCCTCCCTGCGACCCAGCATGGTGTCCTCATCCTGCACATCGCCGCGGTCTTCCCACAGCAGCCCAAGGCGGGTGTTGTAGACGACCTGCATCTTCTTGGTGTCACCCAAGGCGTTCAGGTATTTCAGCACGGTATCTTTCCATGCAGCCCACTGCGACACAAAGCTGTTCAGCCAAAAAGAGCGGATTCCGTTCTCATAGGCTGCGGGGTTTTCCGCTTGCCAGTGAGCCGGAGCCCGCTTCATGGTCACCTCGTCCGAAATGCAGCCGCACTCCGGGCAGAGATACCACACGTCCTTGACCTTGTAGGTTTTCTCGCCGTGGGTTTCGATGGTGTCATACTCGTACCGAATGTCCTCCCAGCGCAGTTCGTGGAAGCCCTTGCAGTGCGGGCACTGGGACACCCAGCGTTCCATCGTGCCCTTGACGTAGGACTTAGCAATGGCACTGTGCCCCTTGATGGTGGGGGTGCTGACCTCCACAGCCTTTGCGTTGTAGAACGTGGTCTGCCGGGCCATTGCCAGTTCCCAAGGGTCGCCCTCTGTGCCGGCACTCGTAGCCCAGCGGTCACGCTCATCACCCAGCACATAGCGGATGGGCTTTGATGCCAGAGCGTGCGCCTCGGTGGAGCCGCACATGGTCAGGATGCCGCCGGGGTAGCTTTTCTGCAGAATCGTGTTGCCGCTGTCCCGGCTCTTGGCTTCCGCAACCTTGGCCCGCAGCGTAGGGCAATCTCGTATCATGGGGGCGATACGCAGCTTGCTGTACTCCTTGGCATCCGTCATCTGCGGATGGATGAACAGGATGGAGCCGGGGTCAACGTCAATCGTTCTGCCAATGACGTTGTTTTCAAACTCCGACTTGCCGACCTGCGAGGACGCTACAACAACGATGTGGTGGATGCGAGGGTCAGAGTATGCGTCCATGATTTCCACCAGATAGGGCGTTCTGCTGTTGCGCCAGCGGCCTTGTTCGGCAGATGCTTCCGGGGACAGCACACGGTTTTGCGCAGCCCACTCGCTGACCGTCACGTTGGGCGGCGGGCGGATAGCAGCCACCAGCTTGGACACCAAAGCGTTCAGGCGGTCTACTGCGGCGTTGTCACTCATCCTCGTCACCGTCCAGCTTTTCGGCCCATGCACGGCGTTCCCGAACACGAGCCTCATACTTTGCCGGGTCGTAACGGAACATGGCTATTTCCTCGGCAATCTGGTTCACCTCGCCGCGCATATACTCCGCCACCTCTGCCGGGTCAGACAGGGCGGCGGCGTTGATAGCGCAGCGGCTCGGCAACGCCATCAGTGCGCCCCGGATGTTGTAGATAAGTTCAGCGGTCATAGCTGCCACATCCTCGCTGCGGTGCATCTGCCCGGACAACTCCTTGGCTTCTGCCTGTGCGATTTTGGCCTTGCTGGTCTTGAGCGTGGCCTCTGCCTTGGCCTTGACCCGCTCAATCTTTTTGGCCTCCTCCGCTTCCTCTTTGGTCAGCCCGCCGCGAGAGATGCTGCCGATGTAGGCTTGCACGGCATCAGACAGGACGAACTTGCCCCTGCTGACGGTCACAAGCACACCATCTTGTGTCAGCTGCTGCACCCTGCGGCCTGTGATGCCCAGCACAGCAGCCAGCTCGGTGGTGGTCACGTTCCTGTCAGCAAGATTTTCTTTTGTCGGCATCCGAAACCACCTCCTTTTCTGGTAAAACTATCTGGAAAATTCTTTGAAACTCGTTATACAAAGCGTAACGAAATGGCCGATTTTTCCCTTACTAACTAGCGTGTTTTCGGGGTCGTCGAGCCCGCTCAGTGTGGGGCACCCCCGTCACAGTACCTTTTCGTCACCGAACGAGCCATCGTCGGCCCGCTCCTGTCCGCTGTTGGGCGGATGCAGAAAGGCTTCGACCACAGCAGGGTCATACTCGATGGTACACTCGATGCTGTCCATAGGGACGCTGGGACAGGCGTATACGGTTACGGTGTTCATGGTGTCGTGCTCCTTTCAGCAGGGAATGCTCACGCTTTGAATCTTCCTATAGGCATCCAGACGCAGCTCCTTCTTGTCGCCGTCGTAGGTTGCCTCGTAGTACATACAGTCAGGGACGGTGGTGGACAGCCAAGCCTTGTTGTTCTGAAGGGTGCTGCCGCACCAGAGTACGCACACGTCTTTCACGCCGATCTTCTGGAGATGTGCCAGCTCAGCGTTTGCATTATAGAGGCTGGCGACGGCAGCAATGGCGGATGCCACAAAATCATAGTAGTCCATAGTGATGATTCCTTTCCTCGAGATAAAGCCCCTGCCAGCATGAGCGCTGGCAAGGACGATTTCATACGCTGCGGATGACCTGAGCCTTGGAGTATGTGTCGTGGCCCTTGGTCATCATGTTCAGGAAATCGTCTTTGGTAAAGCCGGACAGGCGGAAGATTTCTTCGGGCTTCATGCCCAGCTGCTTGCCGATTTCCTCCACGGTCTTGCCCTCGTCAATGAGTTTCTTGACAATGGCTTTCATCGGCTCCAACAGGTGGGTGCCACGGGCACGGTTGTGGGTGATGGTGCCGTACACATCGGCACTCTCATCGCCGTGGTGGTCTACGACTACGACAGGCACCTTGCCGCCCAGTAGGGAGAACAGCGGCTCACGGCCTGATACTGTCCAGCGGTGGAAGCCATCAATGATGGTTCCGTCCGGGCGTACCACGATAGGCAGCGTCCAACCGTTTGTCAGGATGGACTGCACCAGCAGCTTCAGGTTTTCCTCGCTGACCTTGTTGGGGTTGTAGTCGTTTGCATGAATGGTACTGCGGTCTACCCATTGCAGGGATGCCAGCGGTGCGAATACGTCAATGTTTTCCATTGTTCTGCTCCTCCTTGATGCGGGCGTTGTGGTCGTTGTAGATGGTGGTCCAGAGAATACGCAGGATGCGCATCTTGGGATCTCCGTACAACAGCCCCTCATACATGGTCTTGTAGTGCTTTTCCTCGGCGATACCGTACGTCTTGATGAACAGGCCGCGCCAATGGTCGAGGTGCGACTTGGTGTCCTTGGCGATGGTGTATCGGTCAGGGTGCAGGAACAAGAGGTCTTTGCAGAGGGCCTTGTAGTCCTTTTTCTCGGATTCTTCCTCCAGTTCGCCACGCTTGCGGGTGGTGCGCCGGAACATCTCGGAATCCCAGTAGAGCAGAACGAGGTAGGCATTGGGTTCTCGCCGCTGGATGCGCTCCCACAGGTCGTTGTCCGTTTCAGCTATCCAACGGAGGCCCTGTGTGCCGCAGTCACCGAAGAAAGCGCACAGCCGGAGGGCGTTCTTTCGGACACCCGCCTCATAGAGCCTCATGTAGATTTCAGGAAATTCAAGGTTTCGCTCCTTGATGTACAGCCAAACATCTGAATCCGACCAGTCATAGATGGGGTAGAACTTGCCGCCGCGGGTGATGCGTTCCATCTTGGTGTTGGCGATGCACTTTAGGCGGGTCAGACTTTCTGCAGTGCGCAGACCGACCAGCTGGATGCCATCGGAGAACGCCTTGGAGCAGAATGTCTGGTAGTTCATTTCCCCTGCATAGTGGAGGTAGGGGCTGTACATAATGGCAAAATCAGGCGGCTTGCGCATCCACACATCCTCTTTGCCCGGCTCCCACGTTATCCACGATTCGGAACTGGAAAGATGGTCGATGACCGATACCTGTTTGAACGGCAAGCAAAACCACAAGAATTTTGCGCCGACAGACAGGAAGTTGCGCCGCCAGCGGTATGCTGCATCGACCATCGATGGGTAAAGCCCTTCCTCGTCAATGAACGTCACCGTCAGCTGCTTGGGGTCCAGCTCGCCGGAGAGAATCATCTCGTACACGAGGTTGGCCATGCACAGGCTGTCTTTGCCGGAGGAAAACGACAGGTAGATTTTGCAGCCATTGGCGAACACGTTGCGGATGCGGATTTTCGCCGCTTGCAGCACGTTCATGCTGCTTTCCACTACTTTCACAGGCATATCAGTTCACCACACTTCGGGCAACGGATGTACCTGTGCTGCTCTGCGCCGCTGGCGGCCTCTGGAACAGCGGTTTGCGGTTCGGTAGGTGTAGACACCTCCGGCACCGGGGAGGGCTGCTGGAGAGGCGCGGAGGCGGCAGGAGCAGGCTGCGGGGCGGGAGTCACCGGGTAGGTCGGTGTTTCGGCATACGGAACGTGTTCCTCCGCCTGATGGCGGTTGATGGACGATACCTCGTTTTCCGGGAAATCGCCATAGGATTCAATCATTTCGTCTGCCTCGTTCTCGGTGCTGTTCAGCATTTCCAGTAGGTCAGCATCCCAGCCGGGAACGTCCACATCTCCGTCCAGTTCCTTGACCAGTTCTTCGATGGCATCCACATCGGTGAATCCCAGTTCGTAGACCTTGTTATCGGCCATCATCAGCTTTTTCTTCTGCACATTGGTCAGACCAACCATGACGTAGCAGTCACAGGTTTCTCGACCCATGCGGAGAAGAGCCTCATACAGGCCGTTGCCCGCGATGATTTCTCCATCCTCGGCCACGACCAGCGGCTTCACCTGTCCGAACATTTCAATGCTGCGGATGTACTCGGTGATCTGCTTGTCGGAGTGTCGGCGGATGTTGTGAGCGGGCTTGTGCAGCTCGGACAGCTTCTTTACCGTAATGTTCATCGTGCATCCTCCTTTCGGTCAGAAACGAGGTGCAGGACAACGGAGGCCAGCAGCACAAAGATGATGATGTACACGCGGATCTCGCTCATCAGCGTCCAGATACCCATGACACCCAGCGGAATCAGGATTTGCCACGAGCAAACGGTGATAACGTCCAGAATGAAGCCCATGGTGTCGCCGAACACCAGATACTCCGAATAGAGGTAGGTGGACAGCGAGGACAGCGCAATGATGGTGATAAGGATGGCTTTCAGGGTATTCAGCAGCGGGCTGAAATTTACCCATGTGAGCAATGCCGCCAGCACCATGTACACGCCGAACATCACGCCAGCCAGCACGAACGACTTTTTCATATCGCCGCGCCGGGTGCCATCATCGTTCTTGTCATTGTAGGAGAACAGCGAGTAGTAGTACGGATAAGTGAACGGGCCGGGCAGCAGCAGGAAGCCTTTGCGAAATCCTGTCTGGATGCCGTCGAAGTCCATGCCGGGGTTGATATTGACAAAGTTGCCGTGGGTGTAGACCAGCGCAGCGATGACAACAGCGGCCAGCATACCGTAAACCACAACCCACGAGAACCCATCGGACAGCACGTTGCGAATCATGCCATCCTTGAGCAACAGCAGCAGAAAGACGATGCAGGTGCCGTAGACGATGAATGTGCCGCCTGTGGTGCCGATGGGTGTGTCGCCGAAGATCTCATAGATGCCGCTCATCTGCGTCCACGTCTGGAACATGGTCAGGAAGCCGATGAAGTAGAACATCACCTTGCTCTGCATGATACGCCGGACTGTCGGGATATACTCTGCGAACAGACCGAACAGGATGCAAGCCAGCGAATTGAACACTGCCCAGATGATAGCCGCCGCTGCACCATTATTGATGGCCAGAGTGCGGAAGTTCATCAGGCTGCCTACTCCTGCCCAAGATGCAACGATGGAACAGGCGTAGAAAACAGTGGGGTTTGCCTTGAATTTTTCCTTGATTTTCTGGTACATGGAAAATCTCCTTCTTTGCGGCCGGACACGGCGAAATGCCCGGTTGCAGCACCTCGCATTTTCAAGGTGCTGCGGTTATGCCACACGCAAAGGAGAGCAACGTGCGGCCCGGAATCCTCCTTTCGGGTAATAAAATAGCGGCACCCACCATTTCTGGTAGGCACCGCTCAGGTTTGATTCGGATTTTGCAGCCTAATCATATCACCTGGAACGTCCGTTGTCATCTGAATCCATTTCAAAGCGTTTCACTTCGTTCATCATCGTCCTACATCGTTCCACATCATGTCAAATCGTTCATCATGGTTTCAACTCATTCCACATTGAATTCAACTTTTCCCGGCCAAAAAGTAAAACTCATTTCAATCTTTGGCTGAATATTTAGAAAATATTAGTTTGAATTTAGTTTTAATTTGAGTTTTGAGCAAAATAAAAAAGCCCTGCGTTTGCAGGGCTCATTGTTTAATGTGATTCGAGGTAGTTGTAGGCCATCCGGCTGACCCCAGCTTCGGTGTAGCATTTTCCGAGTGCTCCGGCGACTTCTGCCCATGAGTAGCAGCGGACGAACCGTAGCCGGAAAATCAGATAGAGCCGTGCATCCATGATGCTCTTGCAGTACGCCTCGACCTTGGGCTTCTCGGTCGCAGCCTGTTCTTCCAGCCAGCGGATACGTTCGTCCATATCGGCCAGCTCAACGGCCAGATCTCCGACCTTATCCCGAACGCCGGGAGTGTGTGGCATCCCGGTCAGCTGTGGGGAGGCGGGGCCGATTCTCTGCCGTAGGCTTTCAAAGGCTTCACGGTCTTTTTCGAGGGTCATCTGGATGTCATAATATCTGGAAAGCTCCTGTAATGTCACAACCTACCTCCGTCATAATTCAGCTGCCGTCTTTCAACGGTGCTTCTGTTATTTTATCACATTTTGCTGTTGGAAGATAGACAGGAAGCCCAGAAATTATGTGGTCTGCACCAATTTTGCACAGACCCGGCACTTCATAGGTCTGGCCGCGCGAATCGGTGCGCTGGATAGGCGGGTCGAGGGGTATGTAGTTCTCGCAAGACAGGCAGTTCATTTGTCCACCCTCTCAATCTTCGGGAACGGCTCGTGCCCCAGCGGAACAGGCTTGAAAGAGCGATTTGTTGTGCATGGCTTCTCTCGCTTATCCTTTGGAGCATCCAGCCACTGCTGGTGCTCGATGGCGTGTACGAGGTCGATACACGTTCCCCACGAATCGTGCTGCTTTCCGGGACAGCCATGCTGCGGATAGGCCATTTTATAGGCAGCTTCAAACGTTATTTCGATGCTGTAGGCCCTCTCGTTAAGCATGCCGCGCTGAAAATCATCTTTATAAGCCTCGATTCGGTCCGCTACGCCATCTAAGGCCAGTTCTTCTGCCAGAGCATCGAACTGGCCCATGCGGACTCTCATGTACTCGTCCACGGCCAGACCGATGATACGCAGCTGCTCTTCTGAAACCTCAATGCGGTACTTCATCTTTTGCCTCCTTCTTTTTGGAGAGATGGTCATACAGACGGAACATTACGTCATCGGCGGTCAGATAGCCCTCAACGCCTTTGGCGTTCACAATGTCGCCCATCAGCTGCAACAGACCTTTTTCGTAGCCGTGGGAGAAAAGCCAGCAGATTACGAACCAATTGCCGCCGAAGTTATCATCATGCACCCAAATCTGCCAGCCCCAGTCTGTGTCCGGGAAATCCTTGTCCATCTGGGGGAAGCGGCGTTCATAGGTGTGGTTCACGCCCTGTTCGGTCAACTTTGCGTGGAGTTTTTCAATTTCCGTCATGTCTGCACCTTCTTTCCGCAATGCGGGCAGTACCAGAACTGGAACGGATGGAGTGCTCCACATTCCTTGCAAACCTGAATACTGCCGCGAGGTAATTTTGTCCAGCCGTTTGCCTTATTCAGCTTGCTCAAATCAGCAGCGGGCGTGCTTTCGATGATAAACTGCACCCATTCGAGAGGCACAGTTTCCTTTCCTTGCTTTTCGACGCGCTCAACTCGCTTTATCAAGTCACCGCGCCGGATTAAATCAGACCCCTTTGCCATTCGTTCCAGCCTCCATTTTCTCATAATCTCCGGACAGCACCAGAGCCATGGCCTCGCAGATGATGGTCACTTTGACCCGCTCAAGGTTTTCCCATGACAGGTCTTTCGGCCTGTCCTTACGCTGCCCGGCTGTTTTTTGCATCAGCATCTGACGCAGTTCCATGCAGGCCTCTTTGAGCGCCGGGTAATTGGCTTTTAGCCCGCCCATCTGCATAAAGCTCCACATGGTGTCCAGCATCGGGTTTTCCCACGGTTCAGGCTTTACCATCGGATGCCTCCTGCGCAATGCGGTCACGGGTACGCTGCACCTTGTAGGATTTGATTTCCCGGATTTCCTCGGCTGAAATTCCAAACCGCTCGACTAACCAATCGAGATAAGAAATCAGGTCTCCGATGGCGAGTTCGATGGAGTGCCTTGCGACATTGCGCTTGCTCCCGGATGCCTCCAAATCTGCACGGCGCAGTTTGTTGACGCTCTTGATCGGAGCGGCCAGAAACCAAAAACACATCCGGGCATCGTGTTCTTGATGTGCAGCGGCGTATCTCTTGACGGCATCCTTGTCCAGCACCAGCAAATACTCCATCTGCTCCACCATAACCTCTACGTCAGCCAGTTCTTCGGCAACGTGCTTGGAGTCGCACTCTGCAACCGCCTGAATCAACTCCGCCAGTTCCTCTGTGAAGTGATTCATCTGAAGATGCAGACCGTAGTGTTCGGCACTTTTCAGGTTCAGTTCTGAAATTTCCTTGTCAGACATTATCGCTTTCCTCCCTTATCTGTCGGAACGTCACTTCTTTGTTTTCCTCCCAGTCGTAAATCAGGCAGAGGGTATCGGTGCCGGGCACGGTGTCTTTCAGCCCATCCATCTGCCAGATGTTCCACGAGATCCTCGTTGCGATTATGATAGCCCAGCTTGCGGTAACAGGGCCTTTCATCATCTCTGCCCAGTTCTCAACGAACGTCAGGAACAGGTTTGCCCGCGCCAGAAGAAGATTATCGCCCTGATACTCATAACCGTAGATGGACTGATACGCACAGGCCATAAACGCTTTTTGTACGATGGGGTCTTTCTCGTTTTCTCGGATAGCTTTTAGCTTCCTGTCCAGAACGCCAACACGGTCAGGAATTGCAACAGGTTCTCCCGTGGCCGGGTCGTATCTGCTGGTGAGGAATGGACCCTCTCCGCAGGTGATTTCCAAACACCGCTCATGCACAAATTGTTTCAGGTCGCCCTTATTCAATTCCCGCTCGGCGTGGTCGGCCATTTTCTTGACCACCCACAGCGGCGTGAAAACCTCGGCCTTGCCCTTGGTACGCTTCTTCTGTTCGGTCAACTGCTTCTGCACACGAGGAACCAACTGGATTCTATCAAGCTGTTCCATCGTGATCTCGTCCATCGGGCCGCAGCCCGCCTCTGGCGGCGGGTCTGTTGCCCAGATGATGTTTTTCCCGGTGGTCTGGTCTTTCAGCAGAATCGGCAGCACCAGCCGGAGAATCGGTTCGGAAAAATCAATCAGTTTTTCCATTTGTCAGCCCTCACCATGATTGTGTTCTTCTCTTTCAGCCAGTCTTTGACGCAGTGGAAGCAATGCTCCCGGCTCTGACAACGCTTCGGATCGCGGTGCTGAATGAGTTCGCAGATGCCCGGCGTTAGATTCTCCGTAATGTCCTCGTCCGACATGGAGCGAATAAAATCACCGTTCGTCATGCTTGGCCTCCTCGCAGGCTTTACGGCATGCCTCGCACTTTTTGTACGGTTGTTCAAGCCAACAGTCGAATAACAAGCACTTTGGTTTTCTATACTCCGGCGGAGCCTTGCGTCCATGGGTTTGAGTGCGAAGTGCATGGTACTTGCACACATCTTTTCCGTAATAGTCTCCACCGAATGTGCATTTCCCGTGTTCCGGCGAAACCTCATGCTCAACTGTGATGATTTTCATTTTGTCACCTCCGGCGGCTCCATCAGCGGAGCCCAAAACTTCACAGGACCATAGGGTGTATCTGCTGCCCGGCGGCCATCCTCGATGTACCACTCGCCATTTTCAACCCAGCCTTTCATGGTGTTCTGGCTCTCGCAGCAGATCCACACCATGTCGCTCATAATGCAGCAGTGCTTTTCTCCTGCGTTCTCCCAGCTTTCATCGTGGACGGGCGGCGGGGTTTTGGCATCGTGCCACGATACGCGGCGAATAAAGTCAACGACCATCTGGCTGGCTTCCCGGAGGGTCTTCGCTGCGGCCTCCTTGCCCTTGAAGCCATTGTAATACTCGACCTCGGCCAGAGCGTCCATATCGGTTTCCGGGTCGATAAAGCGCAGTGCTTCTTCCAGTGTCATTTTGAACACCCCCTTTTCAGACAGATCCATGGATAACCGTTTCTGCGCGGGCTATGCGTGTAAACCATCGTTGCGCTGCGGCAGAAGTGGTACTCTGCACATCCCGCACAAAAATCCTTGCGGTTCTCGTAAAGCGTTTTGACTTCATAGTCTGGCGGGGCATCAGGGCTGGCTCTCTTGGAGTACATAAGCATACTGTCCCAGTAGAACCTGACCTCGTCGGCCTCTTCCTGCCGACCGATCTGCCCGGAAATATCGATTGCGACAAGCGCGATGGACAGCAGCACCGCGATGCCGATGCCGACAGGAATTACAATTGCCTAGTTCATTCTGTGTACCTCCGTGCGTCCTTGTTCCAGCGCAGCGTGATGGGGTTGCCGCACTTGCAGGGGATGGTGATCTCCGGCTCCATGATGTTGGTCTTGCCTTTGGCCACCAGCCCGCAGCAGCCGCAGGCGAACTCATAGGGGGCAAGCCCCCTCTCAAGCGAGATCGTAGCCCCGCAGCGGCAGCCTATGGACATCTGCGGAACGTGGAGGTATGTACCGAACTCCTTGCCGCAGCAGGGGCAGGTCAGGCGCAGAAGCCCACGTGCGCCGGGCTCCGGCGGGCGATTACTCTTTCTCATGGTCGGCTCCTTTCTCGGTCCGAAACCGAATCACTTCCCGGAACAGCAGCTCGTTGTTGTGTTCCGATTCAGTCATAAAGTTGATGTACTCCCGGAACAGCTGGCGGTCATGCTGCTGCCGGCTGGTTTCTCCCAGCAGCGCACCGATAGCCACGCCCACGGCCAGCATCGCAATGTTGATGAAAATCAGGTCAGGCATTATCATCACCTAGAACTTTCTCGATGAGGTCAAAGACCATTTCCCGGTCTTCGGTGGTCAGGAAGTCAGCCGCCATGATTTCAAACTTGAGGCGGTCAGCGTATTCTTTCAAATCACCCATGGTTTACTCCTCTCCCAGCTGGGCAAGGATCTCGTTGCCCTTGTCCAGCAGTTCATCCCGTCGCTTTTTCTGCTCGGCCTCCAGCTTTTCCATTTCAGCCTGATACTTTTTCAGCGTTCCCGGCCGGAAATGCTTGCTCTGACCCACGCGGATTTTTTCGGCGATTTTCTTGTGCCGCTCAACGGTCTGGCGCAGTTCGGTGTCCGTGGTCAGAATCTGATAGCGATAGTAGCAGCAGGGGCAGGTGAAATACTGCACCATGTAATCGCCGCTCCATGTGCTGCGGATGCCAGCTGTCTGGATGCTGAACGGTGTGCCGCAGCGGTCACATTTTACAAGGTCTGTCATTCGCCATACTCCTTTCTGCACAGCTGGAACGCATTGCAGTGGTCATCGCAAGTTTTGCAGCATTTGTCGCATTCGGGGTGAGCGGCTTTGCACTTATCGCAGGGCGTGTCTGCCTTGCTGCCTGAGCCATACACCGCAAAAAGCTGGTGGGTGCCGTCCTGCAAAGCCTTTTCATCATCGGCCATTTCGTAGCCGAGGGCTGTCAGGAGCTCATAGGTACGATTGAGGGGGATGTTTTCGTTGTGCTTATACACGCTCTTGCCCGCTTCGCTGCTCCAGATGGTGCTCCAATAACCCGTGCGCTCGCTGTCCTGTGCATCAAAGGCCATTGCCAGTAGAACTTTTTCCGGCTCGGTATCATAGGCGTTGAACATTTTCAGTGCATCTTCCAGTTCGGTGTCATCCTGAACCTGTTCGTCCAAGGCAACACCGAGCAGATGCAGCACATTTTCATCATCCCTTACTCGGCCGTACCCAGACAGCAGCGGCGTGGCGTATTCCATGATGGCTGAAAAATGCTTTTTGCACTCTGCCGGGGTCAGGTCTTTCACGAAGTCCCGGCGCAACTCATACATGAATTTGGTTGTGCTGGAGAACTGTTCGTGAGCAAGCTCGTCAGCAGCCCGCGCCGCTTCTCGTGCGGCGTTTTCCTCGTCCTCGATAGCTGCATCTCGCTTCTTGTAGAGGATAATGTCGGTTTTTCCAACCTCGAACACATATTCGGCCTTACCGGCATCATTGGGTACGGTGAACTCGTCTTTGCAGTTCATCTTCCAGCTACCCCAGCTTTTCACGTAGGAGTATTTCTGCCTGTCGGCATCATCGACTCGCCTTGCGAACTCCTGAAGTTTAGCAATGATGTCATCCCGGTAATGGTTCCACTTCTGCGTGTTCAGCGCATCCTGCATGGCCCGGTTGAAGTTCTGGGTGCCCAGGGTCTCCAACACCCGGTTTCGGGCTTCCAAGTCCTCGATTTTGTCCAGCTGGGCGAAATCAGACAGGGTGGCACCGCGCTTTTCGGCTTTCTTGAAGCTGTCGTGGTTCAGCTCTAGCAGCTTGATGCGCCGCCGTACAGTGGACTGGGAGAATCCCGACTTGTCGGAGATCTGCTCCACCGTCTGCCCGAAGTCCATCATCATCTGGAAGCCCTGCGCCTGCTCGTAGACGGTGAGGTCTGACCGCTGCATATTCTCGATCATCATGGTCTGCATTTGCTCACGCTCGTCCATCTCTACGATGGCGCAAGGCAGCTCGTACAGCCCTGCCTGCTGTGCTGCCGCTGCCCGGCGGTGGCCGATGATGATGGTGTAGTCCTCGCTGGACCACACAGCCTTGGGCGTCCATGCTGCCGCTGCTGCGGCGGCATCCCCGCCCTCGTCAACGCACTTCGCAATGTACTCCCGGCTGTTGAGGTAGTGACCGGGGATTACGGTCAAGTTCTGGTAAACACCATTTTCCTTGATGCTGGCTGCAAGTTCGGACAAATCTCCCAGTTCTTTGCGGGGGTTGTCGGGATGGGGGTACAGCTGCCGGATTGGAATGTAAGTAATGTCTGCCATAGGGATACTCCTTTCTTATTTCAGGTCAGAAAAACGTGAGCTGCCCGGTTTTGGTTTCGTTAAGGGGTTCGTTTTCCGGGGCTTTAGGCTCATTTTTGATAGATTTTTGCAAATTTGCGGGCTTAATATCGGATTTTTCGATTTTTGCAGGTTCGCCTTTCGGTTCAAACAGTAGGTTCATCTGCGCTATCTGGCGGCGCATATACCACACATCGGTGGAAAATAGCGGCATATACCAGATACGGTTTTGTGGTCCTGCGGGCAGCAATCCGCGGCTGTCGTAGGCTGTTGCCGGATTTACGAGTGTGTCACCGATGATTACATATCCAGCGCAGCCCATGAAGCTGCACTGGATGTAGCACATCAGCCCAACGATGAAGTCGATGTCTTGGGCTATGACAAGGACTTTGTTGTGGTAGCAGATATTCCGTCTTTTGCAGACGTTCAAAAAGGCAAGCAGCGTGGCCCCAGCACCGCAGGCCGGGTCAGACACAGAGATGAAGCCCTCCATGTCCGGGTGCAGCTTCGGGTCAAACGTAATCTCGGCCATGCAGCGGCACACATCATAGGGAGTGAAGAACTGCCCGGCGTGGTCGTTGCCCAACTCACACATCATGTATAGCGAGCCGAGGAAGTCTTGGTCTGGATTCTGCTCCATGCCCATGATTACCTCAGCCAGCATTTCAACCATGCCATCCCGCTCCTTGGCGGAGTATTTGGAAACGATGGTCTGATACATCTTAGTGCGTTCCGGGGCATTTACCTTGTCCGTGCTGTTCGAGATCTCGATGGCCGTCAGGGTGACGAAGTCCTCCCAAATCTCCCAGCGGCTGTGCTTTCCAGTCAGGCTATTGAAGATTTTGAGGAAGTTCTTCTGGTGGTCATCCCGGATGCCGCGGGTCACTGCTGCCTTTGCCATAGGTTACTCCTCCTCGCTGTCAGCAGCGGCGATGGTGTAGTGGCCGTTGGAGAACTCGATCACACCAGCGGATTCCATATCATCCAGCAGTGCGATGGCCCTTTCTGCGGTCACGCCCATCTGCTGCTCCAGCATGGCCTGCGTAACGCCGCCGTTCTGCCGGGCGATTTCGGTGGCCTTGGTCAGTTCATCAGCTGCGGGTTCATCCGCATCGTCCAGTTCCTCGGCATCGACTTCTTCCAGCGGCTCAGCCTCCGGGGGCAGGTCAGGCTCCTTGGCTTCGGTTTCGGGGATCTCCGGCATCTTCCCGCCGATGGCGTTCAGCCGGCCGCTCTCGATCAGTTCCCGGAAGAAGAACTGGCAGTAGTAGGAGTGCATATTCTTGAAGATGTTCTTGATTTTGCCGAACAGGGCATCCTCAATGGTGAAGGTCTTGCTCATGCGGTAGACCAGCACACCATCCTTCATGGTGAACAGGAGGTAGGCATCCGGGGAGATGTAGCTGTCCTCGCTGGCGGTTTCCAACATGGACATCTGTTCGCCCACGCCCTTGATGGGGCGGATAATCAGCTTGATGGGGTAGCTGTTCTTGATGAACGTGTAGGTCAGGTCGTGCGCCTCGCAGATGTTCTTCAGCTTGGTGCGCTGGGCGGCGAACTTAGAGGCTTCGTTTTCGTAGCTATCCATGGTATGTGCTCCTTTCAAGTAGCAGAAAAATGATAATCGTTCTCTCGGTTTTCAATGGCGGTCAGACCCACAGCGTAGGCTGCCCACACATCGGCTTTGAAGCCGTAAAAGAAATCCGGGTTCTTTTTTGTGCCACGGCCATTTTTGAGGTCATGGTCTGCGAATCTGTCAATCAATGCCCGCCGGATGGCGGCATCATTGGCGCGGGTGTTGTGGCAGATATGCCGCTTCTCCTCGATGCGGCACAGCAGCCGCACCGGGCAGCAGGCGTTCAGGGCTTCATAGAAGCGGCCAATCCAGAGGACGGTATCGAACACCTCCCGGCCTACCGACATTCCGTAGGAGGCCACCATCTCGATGACCGCCCACCGCCAGCCCTGCACCCCGGCAGAGGAAAGCTTTTGCAGCAGCTCTGCATTGTCGATTTTTCCGAATTCCAGAGGACGCAGGGTGCTGCGATCAATCACGCAGTAGCCAGACTGGGTGTTGCCGGGGTCGATAGCGATAATCGGAAATGCGCTCACAGGTACGACCTCCCGAACTCTTGGATGAACCGCGCTTCCGGCCAGCCGTAATACTCCATGGCCTTTTTCTGTGCCCACTTTTTCAAGCGGAGGTCTGCCTCCCGGTTAGTATGTACAGCAGTCACGCCGTTCTGGTGGCACCAAGGGCAGAGATTCGCCCACAGGCCAAGCCGCTTGCTCTTATCCCGGTATGGTCCGAAAAAGACTTCGTGCCGGGCGGTGCGATACCGCCCGCAAATCAGACAGGTGGGGCTCTGGCTGAGGATGCTGGGCGCATAGCCATTGCTGTCCAGCTTCTCACCGTATTCATTTTGTGCCATATCAACGTCTCCTCCTACGCTCAAAAGACTGCTGGGAAACCTGCTGCATAATCTCCTGAACCTTGTCCTGCACACCCTGCTCGGCCAGTACGTTGACGGGCTGCGCAGTCGCGCCGATGCGCCCAAGAGTCTGCGCCCGGACACGCTTGATAAAATTCAGTTGCTGCTTGCGGAACTCCTTGTCCACTTCTGCAGCATCCTTGCTGCCATCAATATCGGTAACTTCCAGATCCGGGGCTTGCATGGCATCGGCAGCACAGCGGCGCAGCTTTTCCATCGCAACGTCCAAACCGTCCTCGTGCGCCCACTGGTTCAGCTGCTCATAGTTGGCGTGGCTTTCTTTGTGCAGCCGTTCCAGCCGTTCTGGGCCATAGTGCAGCACGTCAATAACTGCCTTTGCGTAAATCTGCCATGCGATTTTTGCAGCTTTGTTTCCAGCAATCTGATATTGCTGCTCTTTGCGGCCACGAGGTGCCCGCAGCATCGGGATGCGGTAGTCGGAAGTGACATACCCCGCCAACCAGCTTTCCCGAATGGCCTCGGCCTTGTTCTTGGAGGGTCTGCCGTAGGCATCCGGGGTCATAATGACCTCGGTGTTCTGGTTCTCTAACTCGTCAATTCTAGCCTTAATGCGCTCCAGTCTGGTCTTGCCGACGCCGAACTCCTGATGCAGCGCAATGGTGGTACACAGGCACACGATTTGGCTGACAGCCTGTTGAGTGTCATCCATCTCGGTCTCAAACGGCTTTTTCACGGTTCAGCACCTCCCGAAATAATCCAGACCCGGTGGGAGCCCCACCCAGACCAGCTTAGAGCCTCTGCATGGGTGTTTACCGCCACATCCAGCTTGTTACCTTTTACCGCGCCGCCAGTGTCCTGAACGACCCGGAGGCCTACGCCCTCGATGTAGACCACCGTGCCGTAGGGAAGAACGCTGGTGTCAGCTGCCACGGTCACGCCCGGCTGCACCTTTGCGCCGCTGGATGTGATGCCGTGCCCCTCGCCACAGATGTGGGCGTATTCCTCGGAACAATAGGCTGTGCAGCTGAACGCCCCAGCGTATGTAAGGGTCAAATCGGTCTGGGCGTTCAGCTCTGCGGTCAGCTTGTCTACCTCGGTTTGGAGTTGGTCAATGGTTTCATCACGTTCTCCGGCCATGCGCTCCCAGTTGGATGACTTGCTGGCGTAAATATCCCGCTCGATTTCCAACTCGTCCACCCGCCGGGAGTAGGCCGTGCTTGCGAGGATGCAGCCAACCATCGCACACGAAACGCACACGATCAGGCTGCGGAATGGTCTTTTCGACCTCATGCCGTGCCACCTCCAATCTGTGCCGGGGCTGCGCCGCCGGGCAGAGCCGGGGGCTGCAAACTCTCAACCGGGGCATCCTGCACAGCCCGGTCAAAGCCCGGCCGGACAAACTGGCGCAGATCCGCGCTGCTGCGGCTACTGAAAATCTCCGACAGGTCTGCCGGGGAGCCAGCCCAGTGCTGCACAGCCATCGGTAGGGCGGCGAAGATTTTCGCGTTTTCCTTTTTGAAATCTTCACCTTTCAGCTTGCGCCCATCAGGAGCAATGAAGCCGCCGTGGGTCTGGTAGTACAGATTTGCCTCGATTTTCCGGGCAGCTGCCGCAGCCTGCGCCCAGAGGTCATTTGCCGAGGGCTGCTGGGCTGACAGCAGCTTTTTGATTTCAGCGCACCAGTCCACAATCAGCTGGTTCTGGAATCTGCACTGTGTAAAGGCCGTATACAGAGCCTTTTCCACAATCTCGTCCGGGATGGTGCCAAACGCCCGGATGTAGATTTGCGTGTCAGCCTTACGCTCATCCTTGCTGCGGATCCGGCCATAGTGGTTATCAATTACCACCAGCAGCTCAAGCAGCTTTTTATCTGTCATGTTGAGCCTCCTAAAAGTTCTCCGAAAATTTCATCGTAGTCATCGGCAGCGGAACGCTTTGGCTGCTGACCCGCCGGGGGCTTACGCCGCTGGTCGCGGGCTTGCACATCACCAAGGGTTTTCACGCCCTCGTTTTTCCATGACTTCAAAATGCCGTTGATGTAGTTCCACTTGCGAACGCCGGACAGAGCAGCTTTTTTGATGGCCAGCAGAATGAGGTCATCCGCGAAAATCTCCCGCCAGCCCATCAGGGCATCCTTTGCAGCCGGCGGGAAGCTGCCGATGTTCTCCTCGTAAGAGCCGATGATCTCCGCAAGTCCGGCATCGACAGCCGGACTACCGTTATCTCTTACTCTTTCTCTGTTCTCTATCTCTATATCTTTATCTATCTCTTTCTCTGTAGGGACATTTTCTCCACCACCAGTGGACACATTGTGTCCAGTGCCGTGTCCAGTGCCGTGTCCGGCCTGTAGCTCCCTATTCGCAGCATTACTACGAATTTTGCGATTTTTTGCCGCCCAGTCGGTTTCGCTGCCAATCATGTTCTGATAATCAGAAATCGACAGCGTTCCATCAGGGTTTTCAAAAATCAGGCCGATTTGCTTATAGACGCTCAAGGCCAAACGGACAGTTGACAGTGGAAACCATTTGCACTCCCGTTGAATTTTTTCGGCATCATACGGAATGAGCATTTCGCCAATTTTGGAAACCAGACAACCGTCCGTGTTGATGGTCTTGAGACAGAGCATCTGATAGAGAACAACATAGTTGGCACCGTCCGGCTGGCTCATAAGATAGTCAATCTCGTCTGAGGACATGAAGCTATCCTTGAGTTTTATCCAGTAGTATCGTTTGCCAGTCGCCATCAGCAGACCTCCTTAGAACGGTAAGTCATCCGTGTCATCGATTTCGGAGAAATCATCGGGATTACCCTGCGAGTAGCCGGGCTGCTGCCCGCCGGGGGCATTCTGCTGCCACTGCTGCCGCTGGCTCTGGGTGTTGAATCCCATCTGCTGCGGCTGCTGATTCTGATAGGACGGCTGCTGATAGCCCGGCGGCGGTGCTTCACCGCCATCATCCACTCGCTGCTCCGTTTTGGGGCCGCAAAAGTGAATCTTCTGGACCACAAACTCGGTGGCGGTGCGCTTCTGACCGTTCTTGTCCTCGTAGGAGCGGGTCTGGCACTGGCACTCCACAAGAGCCGTGCTGCCCTTGCGGAAATACTGGCAAACGAACTCTGCTGTTTTACGCCATGCCACGAAATTCAGCCAATCGGTAGCCCGCCGACCATCCTGACCGACATTATCCCGGTCAACGGCCATGCGAAAGCTGGCAACTGTCAGGCCGCTCTGTGTGGTCCGCATTTCAGGATCAGCGGCGAAGCGGCCCTGAAATGTGCAATTATTCAGCATCGGTGTCCTCCTGCTTGGTAATCAGCTCCGGATGAACTGCAAGCATCAAATCCAGCACAAAGTTACCAATGTCGTAAACGCTGCCGCCTGCACCCTTGTGATAAATGAGGCTGAGTTCGGCCTGCTTCTGGATCAGTTCCTTGTACTCCTCAACCGGGATAGCAATGGTCTGGACGCTCAAATCTTCCATAACTGGTTCCTTTCTTCTCGCATGATGCGGACCACCTTGCGGCACTGGTCCACATCGAACATTCCAATATGCGTAAATTCAATCGGGGTGCCCATCTTCTCGGACAGCCAGCGGTAGGCCTCATTCCGGCGGCCACGGTAGGGACCGTATTTCCAGAGCGGGTCAAATGCTGCATGAGCTGCCTTTTTCCAGTTGCGCAACTCCGAATTTGCCAAGCGGCCAAGGGGTTTGTCAGACCCCTTGTGTACGCCGACATAGGCACCGCAGCGAGGGCAGAGGTAAATCATGCCGAAGCTGTGGCCGTGGTAAACCACCGAACTGTCTACGAAGTCTGCGGGCGTTCCGCAGTAGTCGCAGATGACGATTCGGCCTTTCATCGTGACCATTCCTCCTTGTACCGGGCCAGCTGCTCCGGGGTATCTGTCTCGATACCCAGAGCCTTGGCCTCCTCGATCGCACCGTCAATCAGGTGCGAAAATTCTTTCGTGTCCATCTTGCTGGTGTCCTTGTAAACCAAGTAGCAGTTGAACCATTTCCCGTCCTCTTCCCGCACATCAAAGCAGCGGGTGTATTTGTAGAGGTCGTGAACATCTACGCTGACCGGGAGTTTGAAGCCCACGGTGCAGCCATCCTTATCTCGCGCAACTGTGCCGTAGGCCACAACCAGCCTCTCTTTCACAAGGTCGTCCGATTCGCCGGTTTCGGCGGCGATCTTGTTGACCAGAACATGGAAGTAGGCGTTTGCACTGTGGCTGCGCTTGTTGCGGTGCTTCTTGATTTCAATGTCCAGCAGCGGCTCCTGATTCAGCTTGTCCCACAGGTTTCGGAAATCGGAATCAACTTCCAGCGTGATACGCTGCTTGCGGTTCAGGCTGAAACTCATATCCACCAGCCGCCCGGTCATAAGGCTTTCCAGTGCTCCTTGAACACGTTCATCAGGCCGAAAGCATCCAGCCAGTCGAAGAAATCCGAAATGATGGGGCAGATATCCGGCGTTTCATCCCTGCGGTAGCACTCCGTCCAAACGTCCATGCCGTTGCTGACAAGGTAGGAAAACGTCTGAGCTTCCGGGATGAGCAGCATATAGGTTGGGTGCTGAGTGCTGGAATAGAACTTTCCACGCTCGTAGCCCTTGCTGAATTTGATGTCGTAGATGGTGCCCGCTTTCAGGGCATCGAGGCGGCCATACAGAACCACGTCCATGCCCCGCACCTGAATCGTCCGGCGGGCTTTGAACTGCAGCTGCCCGCCCTTGATGATGGCGGCAATCTGCCCGGCAGCCCAGTTCCACGGATTGTTCGGGTCATCGTGGCCGTTGACAATGGCGGTCACAAGGTTCTCAAAGTCGATACCGTTTTGCATGGCTTCCGTCCGGGGCGTAGGCTCCCGGCGCAGAACCAGCATAAACTCCGCCAGCGGGTCGCCCTCGGTGGTCAAATCCTCGTAAGGATTCTCCCGAATGAGATGCAGCCACGAGGATAGCAGCGAGTGAGTGACGAGGTATGCAGCCATTACTGTGCCTCCTCTGCGGGCTTGTACTGGGCGGAATTCGGGTCGAACATCAGACCGAGGGCAGCGATTTTAGCTTTCCACTGGGCGTTCAGCTCCCGGCTGGAAGTCAGGTGATGGTGCAGAGCCTTGAACGGCTGCATGGCGGCGTTGGCGGTATCTGCATCCTTGATGCCGGCAATAATCTTGCCGCCATCCCGCATGACCTGTTCGTATGCCTCGTTCTCCTTGGCGTTCGCAGCCACTTCCTCGGCAGCCTTGCTGTTGTACTCCTCGAACAGCTTGGTCAGGAAGTCGTTCTGGCTGCCGGGGCCGAGGGCGGGAATCTTATAAACACCGTGGATGCCGCGGGTGCCCTTGGCGAAATACCGCTCGCAGTTGGAGAAGCCGATGGTACGGTCATTGCCGTACATCTCCACGAAGCCGCCCAGATCCATAGGCTCCCAGACGTTGTTCTTGGTCTGTCCCTCGACCTTGATGCGGAGGCGGGTGTTGTCGCCGTCCTTTTCTTCGGTGGCATGGAATACGACCACGATGTTCTTTTTCAGCTCGTAGAAGCAGTAGTCCATCAGCCGGACGAACTCACGTCCTACAAAACCATAGCCCTTGAGGGACAGGCTGCCATCACGCTGACCGTACTTGGGGTTCTGCTTGATAGCCCACAGACCCATCAGGGAAATCAGCTTGCCGGCGGTATCGAATACCAGCGTCTCGAAGTCGTTGAGGTTCTCCGGCTTCAGGTCGTTCAGGATCTCGTCATAGCTGCGGGGCTGGATGTACGGCATACGGTAGCGAGGCTCGATACGGTCAATGCCGAAGTCACAGTCGATGTGCAGCGGGCGGGGGGCGGACAGGGCCAGCGTGGACTTGCCGATGCCGGGGTAGCCAGCAATGAGCATCCGAATCTTCTTTGCGCCATCCTGAATGTCGTTGGGGTTGCGAATCATAATGTTTACTCCTTTTCAGTTGATTGGTTTACTTGCGGAACATGACGTACTTGCCGGTGGTGCGGTTGACCAGCTCCATGAAGTCGGGAGCATCCCGGACGCAGAGATACAGGCGGAAATCCCATCCCTGTGCAGAGAGAGCTTCTTTCTGGCGGCGGGTCAGTTTTTTACCTCTTATTTTCAAAAAATCACCTCCTCGGTCTTGCTGACAGCGATGTTCAGCGTGATGGTTTCCCGGCAGCGGCGGCCGAAGTTGCCCTCCAAGCCGAACATCTTGGTTTTCTCGAACTCCTTTGCGCTGTACACGCTGGCACAGTTGAGAACATTGGGAATGCGGTCAGGGTGGACTGCCCGGAACGCCTGACACGCCATGTGGTAGTTTGGTGCCCAGACCACCGTCCATCCTCCGCAGTACGGCTGAACATCATCGGAGCCGTAGGTGAAGTAGAATTTTTCCAGATCCATCACTCGGCCTCGCTTTCATCCTTGATGCTGATGCCGAGTGCAAAGAGCATAAGTATCAGGCCTGTTTCATCATCTTCGGTCAGACTCACAAAGTCGCGTTCTCCAGCCACGAAGCCCTCGCGGAGAATCACAGCGTTGCCCGCGATAGGCTGACCGTGTTCCGGCGTACCGTAGATGACGCTGGCAATGTTATTGATGGCAGAGCCTTTCAATCGCCCCTCGTCATCGACCACCATGCACAGCCCTTCCGGCAGATACTTGGGATGAACCACCTCGATGTAGCCGCCGACTTCTTTCTGGAGGCTGTCCATCAGCGGTTCGCCGAAGTCCTTGAACTGCATCCTATTCTCGGTGTCAAACACCAATCCTTTCATAAAAATCACTCCTTTCTGTTTGTAGGCAAAATCAAGCATAAATGAATTTCTTCGCATTGCAGTTGCTTTTCTTTGCCTTTGCCACGCGTATCCCTGCGATACTTTGCCTTTGCTTTTCGAAGCATATCTCTGCGGCGCCAATCGCTTCATTTCCATACATTGCCTTTGCGTTGTATTTCTCTGCCCTGCCACGCCATCGCCATTCCTAGCGTGTCTCAGCTCTTCCGTTGCTCTACCTTGGTTTGCTCTACGTTGCCATCGCCGTGCAACGCCTACCTTCGCCATTCCATGGCTGCTCCTTGCATTCAGTGCGCCGCTTGGCCTTTGCGTTTCATTTCATGGCGTTACAGAGCTCTGCCCTTGCCACGCCTTTCCTCTCTAGGCAATGCCCTCGCTTTACTCTGGTACGCTACGTTTTGCCTAGCCCTTGCAAGGCTCATCGCATCCATACGAAGCAATGCCGTTGCTCTTCTACTCGAAACGGTGCTATGCAGTTGCAGCACAAGTCATGTCGATGCTCTGCCGCTGCAAGGCGTTATGGTTCGTGGCTAAACAGTGCCATCGCCTTACTCGGTGATTTCATAGGAGAAACGGCCTTTGCCAGAGTTACGCCACTGGCCGATGCCACGAAGCTGACCATATTCCAGCCATTCCAGCACAGCCTTTTCGTGGGCATCGTCCATGCAAAGAACCTCAAATTCGCAGGTGCTACCTGCCGGAATTTCTTCACTGTTGGCAAGGCTCACACGCTCGCCCTGTGCAGTTTGGGCACGGAGAGGACGCTGGCACTCTCCGATGTTCCCGGTAAAATGGATAGGAATCATCCGAGGCTGAACGAAAATCAGGCCATCAATGACCTTTTTGTAGGCGGTAATCTTGCCAGATTCATTTACGGCCTTTTTCTTGCCAGCCTCGGTCTTGCCACCGATTCTGGAGAGCATACCGCAAGAATCCTTGAAGAATCCCTTGACCTGATAGTCGTACAGAACAGGCTCTCCGTTCTCGTTGCGAGGAAAGACAGTCATGCCTTTGTCGGCTACGGCATCTGCGCCCAGCGCAGCCACTTCATCCTCAACGGTTGCGGCATCAGGTGACTTGCTGGCGATGAACTCGCGGGCGATGTTCTGGTTGCTGGGCCATGTACCAAGCACAGGTTCGACAAACGTGAGTTTGACTTTGATTTTTTTCATGCGATTACTCCTTTTCCGGGAAGCACTCGTTGACTTCCCATGCGTCTGCGGCCTCTATGCAGTGGTCGCAGCCTACGATTGTTCCATCATCGGCGCGATAGATGGTATCGCACCGCTGGTGGCAGATGGGGCACACAGGAGGATCAGGGTAGCCAGCCTCCGCATCAGTCCTCGGATACAGCATCCAGCACCTCCCGCAGCTTCCGGCCCATCCAGCGGCCTACACCGTCCAATGCACCGTTGCTGTCCAGCCAGACGAGCAGAGCTGCAATGGCGGCAGTCAAAACGAACTGCGCCGCCGGGAGCCGGGCTGCTGCTTGTTCTGCGGTGATGCCGTACATGGCCATCAGAATCTTAATCATTCTTGTTCTCTCCTTTCTTTCTCTGCTGGTAGGCCTCCCACTCGGCATCCAATATCGCCCGCCCATTCGGCATGGCAATGATGTTGAGATAGAGTTGCTTGCAGCCTCGTGCCAGCATTTTGGCAGTTTCGGGGCTGATTTCATCCAAGTGGATGTGTGGAATACTATCCATGTGAACCTCCGTTGTTCAGTTTAACTGAACTTACAGGGCAAAAAAATAATCTGGGATGTCCGACACTTCGATTTTTAGTGCCTGACACGCAGCTTCGATTTCGTCCTGTTTCCAGTCAACCTTACCGTTGAGTTTGAGAGAGGTGGTGCGGTCCGACCATCCCATACTCTTGCCAAATGCCCCTCTGGTTCCGAAAATCTCAACGATTCGGCCCAGCAGCTTGTTATAGCTTCTCTGCATCGTTTTCACCTCTTTTCCGTTCGGTTCAGTTTAACTGAACTGTTCACACTTTACCACAACGATTTCTCCTTGTCAATACAAAAATTCACTTTTTTTGAACTTTTGGGCTGGAATACTTGAACTTTTGTTTATACCATGATATGATGTAACCATACTGGAGGTGAACCAAATGAAGCCATCAACGACCGCAGAACGTCTGCAAGAAGCTATGAATATCAGAGGTCTGAAACAGGTTGATGTTTTGAGGCTTGCAGAGCCGTACTGCCGCGCTTACGGTGTCAATCTTGGAAAAACCGCTTTGACCCAATATGTTTCAGGGAAAATCGTTCCTCGGCAAGATAAGCTAACCATCTTGGGATTAGCCCTTGATGTTTCAGAGGTATGGCTGATGGGATACGATGTTCCCATGGAAAGAAAAACTGCGCTCATCCCCATGGAAGAGGATGAGCGCAGCAAAGAGTTCGTCGAACTATTTAATCAGCTCAGCACCGAGCAGAAAAAGGCCGTTCTATATGTTATGAAAGGCTTTTTAGAAAAGCAATGACGCGTTCTTGATCTTCTGCTGACAGATGCAAGAACAGTTCAAGTGCCAGCATGGCGCGAAGCTGCTCTCGGACATCATCGGAATCGATGGAAACGTCCATAATATTCCGCTCCTTTCTGTAAAATTACTGCCAGCAGTTTATCTGATTATACCAGAACAACACACGGTTTTCAGCCGTTTGTAAAATAATGCCAGAATACGATGAATAATTATGATTTTGACTACAACTGGCAACGTGCAGGGTAAAAACGTAACGGAATAGGTGATTTCTTATGGATTTGAAAGAAATTGCACTTCACTTGCAAGATTTTAGGAATGTCTATGTGACAGGGAATCCCGCCATGTTGAGGAGCCGGACGGATTTTCTTGATATTTTTTCAGCGTATGGTCTGGCCGCAGACATGAGCGTGTCAAAGAAGACCGGGCTTTTAATCGTGTGCAGTGACCCGATGCAAAAGAAAATCGACAGAGCTGCCGCCCTAAACATTCCAATCATTTCAGAACAGCAATGGTTTGAACTTATGCCGGAACTAGAAGCCCTCGGAATGTGGAATGGAAAGCCAATTCCGTTTGCGGATGACAATGGCATCTACCGTTTTGATGTGGGTGGTGTTGGATAATGGCAAAAAAGAAGAAGCCCGCCGGGGGCAACGCCATCATCTATGCCCGCTACTCGTCCCATAACCAAAGGGATGTTTCCATCGAGCAGCAGATTGAGGCCTGCCGGAAACACGCCGCAGAACTCGGCCTGACAGTTGTTGCCACCTATGAAGACCGGGCAATCAGCGGTCGCACCGATAACCGCCCGGCGTTCCAGCGCATGATGCGGGATGCCGAGGATGGAAAGTTCAGCTATGTGCTGGCGTGGAAGTCTAACCGTATGGGCCGTAACATGATGCAGGCCATGGTCAATGAGTCCCGCCTGATGGATTGCGGTGTAAAGGTATTCTATGCCGAAGAAGATTTTGACGATTCAGCCGCCGGGCGGTTTGCTCTTAGAAGCATGATGAATGTCAATCAGTTCTATTCGGACAACCTCGCCGAAGATGTGCGCCGTGGCCTGATGGACAATGCCAGCAAGTGCATGGCCAACGGCAAGCAGCCTCTGGGCTACAAGCGGGGCGAGGATGGCAAGATCGTGGTGGATGAGCCCGCAGCGGCCATCGTCCGGGAGATTTATGCTCGTGTTGCCTCTGGTGAAATGTTTATGGATATTGCTCGTGATCTAAACCGCCGAGGGGTAAAAACGCAGTCTGGTAGCGAATGGAACAAAAGCAGTTTCAATGTTCTGTGTCGCAATGAGCGGTATCGTGGAATTTACATTTACGGCGAAACCCGAATCGAGGGAGGTATCCCACCCATCGTTGACGATGTTTTGTGGTACAAGGTACAGGAGGTCATCAAGGTGAAAAAGAGCAAGAACAGACATCGCCGCCCCAGCGATGAAGATTACCTTCTGACCGGAAAGCTGCGGTGTGGAAAGTGCGGCGGCTACATGATTGGAATGTCAGGCAGGTCGAAGACTGGGGATGTACACCATTACTACGCCTGTCAGAATAGACGTGTCGGCCGCACCTGCGACAAGAAGAACATCCGCCGGGATGTTATCGAGCCAGCGGTGGCACAGGCCATCAAGCAATATTGCCTGACGGACGACGCGATCGAGTGGATTACCGACCAGACTATCGCTTACTGGGAGGACGAGGATAGAAAACTCCAGATTGACTCGATTGAAAATGACCTTGCTGCTGTGCAGTCTTCTATCTCAAACGTGATGAAAGCCATTGAGATGGGTGTAGTCACAGAAACGACACGTGACAGGCTTATTGAACTTGAAAAGCAGCAAACTGACTTGAAATCAAAGTTGGCACTTGCTAAAGAGGAAATCGTCCACGTTGACCGTAAGGATCTCATTTCCAGTCTATTGGCGTTTAGGCATGGAAATGTTCACGACCGAGCATATCAAGAAAAGCTATTCAACGCCTTTTTGATAGCTGTTTATGTCTACGACGATGACCATTTGAAGCTGGTGTTTAACAGCTTCGGAAAAGATGATACCGTAAACATCGCCATTGGCCTTGAAGAAAGCAACGATAGTTCAGGACTTTTGGATGTGTCAAAAAGTTCGCCTATACTCTCCAATGGTCAACCAGCTAAAAGCCATCTGAGGAAACTCGGGTGGCTTTTCTGTTTATATCATTCCAAACTGCAGCCGTGAGGCCGTGACTCTTCAAAACTTGAAGAGTCATAACTCTATTACCACTTTGGATTTTTGAAGAGTGACGAAAAAGAAACGTATCTATGCTTAAAAGCCCACTCTTCAAGATGAAGAGTCATGGCTTGAAAACGCAGTTTTCTTTGCTTTTTGTTCATGACTCTTCAAAACCCCTGTGGGTCATAGGGAGCTTTTGAAGAGTCATCCCTGCCGGGGCGGGACGATTTAGAATGCGCTCCGCGTTCGCTCTGCGCATAATTAGCGGAATCAGTTTTTTACTCGAGATTCAGAAAAGCCTGCGGGCTTTTCTGAATCTCCTTTTCACCAGTGGGGTCGTAACGATCAACTGCATTTGCAATTCAGACCACCATTTAACCATTGCAGCCCTCCCCGTGAAAATGGGATAGCGGAGCGCCCGCAGGCGCTCCGCTATCCCGAAAATAAAAATAATATTTCCTTAGCTTATGCGCAGAGCGCAGCGGAGCACATTTCCAATCGTTCGTACTGCACAAAAAAACCGGGCAGCCCGCAGACTGCCCGGTTTTTTGCTATACCGGTGATTTTGCCTTAATAAAGCTTTCTTTACAGGATGGTGATGCGGCCTGCGCCGTAGGGCTGCTCGTAGTTGAGCAGATAGCCGGGGTAAGCGGCCAGCGGACTGTTGGCGCTGGACAGGTGCGGCAGACCTGCTGCATCTGCGCCGTCAAAGCTCATAGCGTAGGTAGCCATCACCAGATAATCCTCGGACACATAGTCCTTGATCAGCTCTGCGCCGTCAAACATGGCAAAGCCGTCGCCCAGATTGCGCAGGGTGTAGTTCATGCCGGCCAACGCATAGGTAGCGCCCGGGTCCAGCGGCAGATAGCTGCCGGAAGCCTTATCGTAGATCTTCACGTTCTGCACACGCGGAGTGCCGGTGGCACTGCCGATCCAGACGTTCTTCTCGTCAGTCTGCACG
>Ga0129310_1000373_pt1 | contig 56723 bp, 52 predicted proteins | sample Go1ome_2_FD_94433 | JGI IMG/M metagenome (GOLD analysis project Ga0129310, IMG submission 94433) | Western lowland gorrila individual fecal microbial communities from Wisconsin, USA - Go1022A metagenome | ecosystem: Host-associated > Mammals > Digestive system > Large intestine > Fecal | place...
TGTTTATCAGGTTCCTCAGGGAATATGCCGCTTCCATCGGCTATCCGGAGTCTTTCACAATCTATGACACCAGTGATTCCACCAGTGCCATCAAGGCATGTATAAAGGAGCTCCAGCTTGATGACAAGGTTTACAAGCCCAGGGATGTCCTGTCTAGGATCTCACTCGCAAAGAATAACCTGGTGACGGCTTCTGCCTACAGGAATAATCTTCAGGCTGTGCAGAAGGATACTGCAGCCAGGAAGCCGAAGATCTGTGACATCTATTCCCTCTATGCAGCCAAGTGTCGCAATTCGGGAGTCATGGATTTCGATGACATACTCTTGAACATGAACATCCTGCTGAGGGACAACCAGGAGGCGCTGAGATCCATTTCTTCAAGGTTCGACTATATTCTGGTGGACGAGTACCAGGACACCAATTATGCCCAATATGTGATCCTTAGACGGCTTGGTGCAGCTCATGGCAACATCTGTGTGGTGGGTGATGATTCCCAGTCGATCTACGCCTTCCGTGGTGCCAGGATAGAGAACATACTTAATTTCAAGAAGGACTATCCGGATTGCAAGGTGTTCCGCCTTGAGAAGAACTACCGCTCGACGGCAAACATAGTCAATGCGGCCAACTCCCTGATAGCCAAGAACGAGGACAGGATTCCCAAGACTTGCGTCGCCGTTGGCGGGGAAGGGGAGAAGATCAGTATACTGCATTCCTTTACCGAACAGGAGGAAGCCATCAGGATAGCTTCGGAGATCATATCGCGAATGCAGGCAGACCATGCCAGGTACCAGGATTTCGCCATTCTCTATCGTACTAATTCGCAATCCAGGGCGCTCGAGGAGGCTCTTCGCAGAAGGAACCTTCCCTATGTCATATATTCAGGCAACTCATTCTTCGAGCGGTCGGAAGTGAAAGACATGATGGCATACCTGAAGCTTGCGGTCAATGTCAATGATGACGAGTCCTTCAAGCGGGTCGTGAACATGCCTGCGAGGGGGATTGGTGACACTTCACTGAATGCCCTGGCAGCGATGGCCCGCGAACTCGGTACCTCCCTTTTCAAGGCGGCATATTCAGAAAGATTCGCGGAGTTCGGTCTTAAGGCACCGGCCGTGGCCAGGATCCGTTCTTTCTGTGACATGGTCTCCGTTTTCGCCGCCAAGGCTCCTTTTGCTGATGCCCAGGAACTTGCCACCGCGATTTCCTCTGCCAGCGGCCTATATGCCCATTTCAAGGCAGACACCTCCATAGAGGGCCAGTCGCGTGCTTCCAATGTCGAGGAACTCCTGAACAGTATCCTCCAGTTCAAGGAAGAGCGACAGCAGGAATACCTTGAAGATCTCCAGGCTGACGGGCGGTATGTAGACGGGGAAGATGTCCAATATCCCTTGGTCACACTGGGTGAATTCCTTGAGAATGTCTCCTTGCTGGCGAACGTTGACATAGAGGATGGTGACGACACCAATAACAAGATCGCCTTGATGACTGCCCATTCAGCCAAGGGACTGGAATTCCCCTATGTCTTTGTCGCCGGCCTGGAGGAGAATCTCTTCCCTTCCGGCGGAATGCTGGCGTCCAAGACCGACATAGAGGAGGAGCGCAGGTTGTTCTATGTTGCCATGACAAGGGCAAAGAAAGCGGTCTGGTTGTCTTATTCCAGTTCCAGGATGCGCAACGGGAAACATGAGTCCAATTCTCCCAGCCGTTTCATAAAGGAAATCGATCCTAGATATCTCGCGAATCCACTTATGGACGACGACTTCGGATCATCGGACGACGATGACGACGATTTTGGCTTCAGGAGGCCTTTCAGAGGTTTCGGGTCCAGGATGGGAACCTCCAAACCGGCGACCCGTTTCGGAATGTCGACCGGAGGGGTCCAGTATTTCCCAGGGCAGAGACAAAAGGTCGAACGCCAGCCTGCGGTACCGACGTCTTCCGTCAGCCGTGAAGCCTTGAGAAACCGACCGCTTCCTCCGAAAATTCCTGATGCCGACTTTACTCCTGTTGCAATGACTGAACTCAAAGTCGGTCATAGGATAGAACACAACCGTTTCGGATTCGGGAAGATACTGGACATCTCAGGTTCGGTGCCTGATCTCAAGGCTAAAATCGTTTTTGATGACTACGGTGAAAAGATCTTATTGCTAAAATATGCGAAAATTCGGCTTGCATAATTGAAAATTAATTGTATATTTCGGCCGAAATGAACTTAGCATCCCTCCATAAGCATCATCATCCCCAGACCATACAGGCCTGGTAAGTGGTGATGTAATTTATTTAATAATAGAATATTACATCGGCTTGCCAGACAAGGCGGGCCGATTTTTTGTATTTTAACCATGATCAGACTTGCAGTACAATCAAAGGGCAGGCTCAACGAAGAGAGTCTCAAGCTACTGAAAGATGCGGGAATTGAGGTCGATGATACTAAAAGGAAATTCATCGGCAAAGCTTCCGGTTTTCCGCTCGAACTTCTCTATCTCCGTGATGATGACATTCCTGGCGTTGTAGCCGACGGTTCTGCTGACATCGGAATCGTAGGATTGAATGAGATTGCTGAGACCGGAGCCGATGTGGAGGTCATCAGGAAACTTGGATTCGGGAAATGCCGGCTGTCCCTCGCCATCCCGAAGAGCATGGAATATCTTGGTCTTGAATGGTTTGAAGGGAAGTCCATTGCTACTTCATATCCATCGATCCTCCGTTGTTTCCTTTCTTCCCAAGGGATCTTATCAGACATCAGGGAGATCAGGGGATCGGTCGAGATTGCTCCCGCTGCCGGTATAGCAGACTCCATCTTTGACATCGTTTCGTCAGGTGGTACCTTGGTATCCAACGGCCTGAAGGAAGTCGAGACAGTTTTTGAGAGCGAAGCTGTCCTTGTCTGCCGGAAAGACCTACCCGTTGAAGACAAGCCTGTACTCGATTCAATCTTGTTCCGCTTCGATGCGGTGCAGGAGAGCAGGGGGAAAAAATACATCCTGATGAACATCCCTTCGGAAAAGCTAGCAGAGGCGATGGTCCTTCTGCCTTCAATGCGCAGTCCTACCGTGATGCCTCTCGCTCTTGAAGGATGGTGTTCAGTCCATTCCGTAGTCGATGACGCTTCGCTCTGGGCTACTGTAGAAAGCTTGAAAAAGGTCGGAGCAGAAGGGATACTGATTTTGAATGTTGATAAGGTAATTGATTGATTATGAGAATATATGTTGAGCCGGCCAGGGAACAATGGCCATTCCTGATAAGGCGAGTAAACCGAGATGATGCGAGAATCAACTGGAGGGTCTCGGAGATTCTCCAGGTTATTAAGGACGGAGGTGATGCCGCCCTCATCAATGTTATCTCAGAAGTGGAAGGAGCAGTACCTGCCAACCTTAGAGTCACATCGAAGGAATTCGACGATGCGGTTGATGCAGTCCCGCAAGACCTGAAAGACGCCATCCTTGAAGCGGCATCAAGGATACGGGCCTTCCACGAACTCGAAATTCCCAGGGACATTACATGGAATGATGGTGGTGGAATTGTCTGCAGTCGTCGCTTCCTGCCCCTGCAAAGGGCTGGTATTTACATCCCGGGGGGTACGGCTCCTCTGTTCTCGACCGTCTTGATGCTCGGGATCCCTTCAGGAATCGCAGGTTGTCCTGAAAGGATGATCTGTACTCCTCCTTCCAAGGAAGGAACCATTGAGCCGGCTATCCTCTATGCCGCCAGAGTCTGTGGAATCGATGAAGTTTACAAGGTCGGGGGAGCCCAGGCGATTGCGGCGATGGCCTATGGTACCGGGACAATCCGCAAGGTATCGAAAATCTTCGGACCTGGCAACCGCTACGTCCTTAAGGCCAAACAGTTGGTGTGCCGCGACGGGATCGCTATCGACATGCCTGCTGGACCATCAGAGGTCATGGTGGTTGCAGACAGCAGTGCTAATCCATGCTTCATAGCTTCTGACATGCTTTCCCAGACCGAGCATGGATGGGATAGCCAGGCCCTGCTCATCTGTGAGGACTATTCATTCGCCCAGAAAGTGAATTCCGAGATTAACAAGCAGAAAGCCAACCTTCCTAGAAGGGAGGTAATCGAGCATTCTCTGGCAGACAGCCGTATCATAGTAATGAAAGGACTGGAGAATCAGATGCAGTTCGCCAATCATTATGCCCCCGAGCACCTGATCCTTTCTGTCTCAGATCCCGAGAAAGCTGCCAAGATGGTGACAGCAGCCGGTAGCGTATTCCTTGGTAACTATTCACCTGAGAGCGCCGGAGACTATTCGAGCGGAACCAACCATAATCTTCCCACTGTCGGTAACGCAACTTCATGGAGCGGGATTGGCGTGGAGAGTTTCATGCATGCAATCTCTTACCAGAACCTTACCAAGGCAGGCCTGTCCCGTATCGGTCCCGGAATTATCAAGATGGCTGAAGCGGAAGGTCTCAAGGCACATGCCGATGCAGTGCGTTACAGGATTTATGAAGGTAATGAATAAGATGGGAGTCAAGGACATAGAGTGCCTGGTACGCAATAATGTACTTTCCATGGAGCCATATTCAACAGCTCGTGACGAGTACCAGGGAGAAATAGGAGCACTTCTTGACGCAAATGAAAATCCATTTGACCGGAAGGGTTTGAACCGCTACCCGTCGAGGCACAGGCGGAATGCCCTTCTTGAAAAGGTGGCTTCTATCAAAGGCCTTCGAAAGGAATCCATTTTCCTAGGGAATGGAAGCGATGAATCCATCGACTTGTGTTACAGGGTTTTCTGCAATCCTGGCGAAGACAATGCCGTGATAATGGCTCCTAGCTACGGGATGTATTCGGTTTGTGCCGACATGAACGGAGTGGAAAGGCGGATGGTTATGCTCCCAGAGGATTTCTCCCTGCCTGTGGATGGACTGCTCGTGGCGTCGGACAGCTCAACGAAACTGATGTTCATCTGTTCTCCCAACAATCCTACCGGCAATTCCTTTCCTGAATATGAAATCCGGAAACTTCTGGAAAGCTTCAAGGGAATGCTTGTCCTGGACGAAGCCTATGTGGATTTCTCCGAAAGGGGCTCCATGTCTGGTTTGATCAATGAATATCCCAACCTGATAGTTCTCCAGACCCTTTCCAAGGCTTATGGACTTGCCGGCCTCCGAATCGGGATCAGTGTTGCTGATCCATTTGTAATCAGAATGTTTGACAAGGTACGCTATCCTTATAACATAGGTACTGACACCCTGTCCCTTGCCCTGTCACTCATCGATCAGGCAAGAGTGGAGGCAGAAGTATCCATGATCTGTTCAGAGCGTCGCCGGCTGTCGTCGATTCTCTCCGGCATGAGTTGCATTACGAAAGTTTTCCCAAGTGACGCCAACTTCATCCTGGTCCAGACTACGGATCCGAGGGACCTGTACGTCCACTTGCTGGGGGATGGGATCATCGTGCGGGACAGGTCTGCCACGCCAGGATGTGGCAAAGCTCTGAGACTTACCGTAGGTACTCCTGCAGAGAACGAGGCGATGATAAAGTCCATTGAAAGATATTCAAGGAAATATGTTCCAGGCCCGGTTCCTGCAGACGGGGAAGGAACGTTCTTGCAGGATGTTCTGCAGGCTGGGTCCCGGCGGTCCGTCAAGGAACGCGTGACCGGTGAGACATCCGTCCGGGTGGAAGTGGATCTGGACGGCAACGGAGAATCTTCGATCAGTACAGGCTTGGATTTCTTCAACCACATGCTTGATCAGATTCCGCATCATGGAGGAATATCACTTAAGGTAGAGGCAAAAGGAGACCTTCAGGTTGATGAGCACCATACTGTTGAGGATGTAGCAATCACTCTCGGAGAGGCACTTCTGGAAGCCTTGGGGGACCGAAGGGGAATCGGGCGTTATGGTTTTGTACTTCCGATGGATGATTGTGATGCCATGGTACTGATGGACCTCGGGGGCCGGATTGATTTCAGTTGGGATGTCCCGTTCACAAGGGAGTACGTTGGAGACGTGCCCACAGAGATGTTCAGGCACTTTTTCCAGTCTCTCTGCAGTGCGATGAAATGCAATTTGCACATCCAGGCGCGGGGTGAGAATAACCATCATTTGGCAGAATCGGTGTTCAAGGCATTTGCAAGGACTCTCCGGGCTGCAGTCCGAAGAGACTTGTTCAAGTACGATCTGCCCAGCAGCAAGGGAGTGCTATGATTGCTATCGTTGACTATGATGCCGGCAATGTCCGGTCGTTGATAAATGCGCTCAGGCGTATAGGAGCAACAGAGTGGGAACTGACTTCCGCCCCTGGGAGGCTCATGGCTGCCGACAAGGTCCTCTTGCCGGGAGTCGGAGATGCTTCCGTAGCTCTTGCAAGCTTGAGATCCCTAGGACTGGATTCAGTGATTCCATCCCTGAAGTGTCCTGTGCTGGGAATCTGCGTAGGTATGCAGGTAATGTGCCGCCACAGTGAGGAGGGTGATGCCGCCGGGCTGGGAATCTTCGGGACCGATGTGGTTCGGTTCCGTTCGGACGATCCTTCGGTCAAGATTCCGCACATGGGGTGGAACAGCCTGACAGGTTTGAAATCGCCTCTTTTCAAGGGATTGAGAGAGGGCTCATTCATGTATTTCGTCCATTCCTTCTATGCTGGAATCTGTGATTGTACGGTAGCTGCTTCAGAACATTCAGTAAAGTTCAGTGCGGCCCTCTGCAAGGACAATTTCTACGGTACCCAGTTCCATCCGGAAAAAAGCGGCATGGACGGGGCCGCCCTACTGAAAAATTTTCTCTCGTTATGATACAGGTCATACCAGCCATAGATCTTATAGGCGGGAAATGTGTACGCCTTTCCCAGGGGGATTTCTCCAGGAAGACCACCTATGAAGCAGGGCCTGCGGAGATGGTCTCACTTTTCCTTGGCCACGGTCTCAGGTCCATCCATATTGTAGACCTGGACGGCGCCCGGGAAGGTCGCCCCGTCAACCTGGATGTCCTCAGGCAGGTCACAATGCTAGGGAATGCTGATATAGAGTGGGGTGGTGGCATCAAGACAAGGCAGGATGTGCAGTATGTCCTGGATGCCGGAGCCTCCAGGGTCATCTGCGGTACGATGGCGGTCAAGGATCCATCATTATTTGCCGGCCTGCTTGAAGAATTCGGACCTGACAGGATAGTCCTGGGAACGGATGTCCGGGGCAGGGAAGTCTCCGTCAGGGGATGGATGGAAAACGGCGGTATCGATATATTCACCTTGTTACGTTCATTCATCCCGCCACTTAAGGAAGTGATCGTGACGGAGATATCCAGGGACGGCATGCTCTGCGGCTCTGAATTGGGACTGTACGAGGAATTGATGAATATCTTCCCGGACATCTCTTTTACCGCCAGCGGTGGAGTGGGATGCCTTGAGGACATCCGCCGGCTTGAAAAGCTGGGTGTCGGGAAAGTCATCGTGGGAAAGGCCCTTTACGAGGGCAGGATAAAACTGGAGGAGATCTCGCCATGGTAGCCAAGAGGATAATTCCTTGCCTTGACGTAAAAGATGGCAAGACAGTCAAGGGGATCAATTTCCTGGGACTCAAAGAGGTCGGCGATGCCGTGGAACTGGGTGCCAGGTACGCATCGGAAGGTGCAGATGAGCTTGTCTATCTGGACATCAGCGCTACTGTCGAAGGGCGCAAGACATTCGTGAACCTTGTCAGCGCAATAGCTGAGAGGATTGATATTCCGTTCACTGTGGGTGGAGGAATATCTTCTCTTGAAGATGCAGGCAGGATGTTGGAAGCCGGCGCCGACAAGATTACCGTCAACAGCGCAGCGTTGAAGAATCCGGATCTGGTCGGAGACATAGCATCTCATTTCGGCAGCCAGTTCGTGGTGGTCGCAATAGATGCACGGAAGACCGGTGACCGGTGGATGGCGATGTCGGGAGGAGGCAGGTTCGAGACAGGAAAGGAACTTTTCAGCTGGGCCTCCGAGGTCCAGGAAAGGGGAGTGGGGGAGATCCTTTTTACCTCCATGGACCATGACGGGACACGTCAGGGCTATCCCTGCGATGTGTTCTCAAAGCTGAGCGATAGCCTGAGGATTCCAGTGATAGCCTCAGGAGGGGCCGGAAGTGCAGGAGACATTGCAGCCGTCCTGTCAGAAGGGAAGGCTGATGCAGCTTTGGCTGCCAGCATATTCCATTATGGAGAGATAACGATTCCCCAATTGAAGCAATTTCTGGTGTCAAGGGGAATAAATGTAAGAATATGATAACTGTAGATATGGAAAAGATTGAACTGGATTTCAAAAAGAATCAGGACGGATTGATCCCAGCGATCATCCAAGACAGCGTCACGAGAAAAGTCCTGATGCTCGGATACATGAATGAACAGGCCTATGAAAAAACGCTGGAAAGCGGATTGGTGACGTTCTGGAGCCGTTCAAGAGGTACTTTGTGGACAAAGGGAGAAACAAGCGGGAATTATCTTCATGTAGTTGAAATATTTCCTGATTGTGACTCGGACACCTTGCTTGTCCTGGCCAGACCTGACGGACCGACCTGCCACCGCGGAACCGTGTCATGTTTTGATACACCTTCCGAGGAGGGATTCATCGGTCGTCTAGAACAAGTGATCAGGAACCGTCATGAGTTGATGCCAGAAGGGCATTACACGACTCACCTGTTCAAGGAGGGCGTGAAGAAGATCTCGCAGAAAGTAGGTGAAGAAGCTGTGGAAACGATCCTGGAGGCTGCTACAGGTGATAGGGACAGGTACATCTACGAAGCTTCAGACCTCATCTACCACCTTCTGGTGCTCAATGAGCAGATGGGCGTCAGTATGTCCGATCTGGAGAAGGAACTGCTTTCAAGACACAACGATAGTTAAAAAAAACGTCATAGTGTTTTTTATTATTAAAACTTTTTTTTATTTTTGTCACGAAGTTTTTCATAGTTTAAGTTTAGGTTAAGTAGCGGGGCGATCGCAGTGACTGCGATTGCCTCGTGAATTATAGGGGTTCCTGTCTGCGGAATCTTAAATTTTTGTTTATTCCTTCATCTTTTTTCGTTTCTTATCTTCAGTCACAGGCAGTCTTCGTAGTTTTGCACTGGACGGCAACGGTGCCGGCCGCTAAACTTGAAACTATGAAGATTTCTCTAAAAAGCCTTTCCCGGCTTCTGGCCGGGATCATCGTCTCTGCCTGCCCGATCTGCTTTTCGTGCAACAAAGTTACCTTGGAAGATGCTCAGGGTACCCTGTGCTGGAACTTTACCCAATCGTTGCCCACTAGGTCTGTCATGGAGATCCCTGACACGGATTCTTTCATCCTCAAGGTCTCCAATTCTGCAGGTGAAATCCTTTATGAAGGAAGTTACGGCAATTCTCCTGAGTCCATGCTGGTCAATCCTGGGACCTACACTGTAAGTGCAGTTTCCAGGGAATTCTCCAAGCCCGAGTTCGAGGCACCTCAATTCGGCGATGAACAAGTGGTCGTCGTAAAGGCGGGAGCTGCTACCAAAGTCCTGCTTCAGTGTTCCCAGCTTAACTGTGGCCTCAGGTTAAGGGTTTCTGATGATTTCCATGTTTCCTATCCGGAAGGAAGCCTGTATGTCTCATCAGTCGAAGGAAAACTTGACTATGGTAATTCTCCGGATAGGACAGGATTCTTCAAGCCTGGCAATCTGACAGTCTTCCTCCAGGACGGCAACACTTCCATTCAGCTTCTTACCCGTAACCTGCAGGCGAAGGACATGCTGACGTTGGGCATAGCCTGCCCTGCGACAGGACCTTCACCAGGATCCACATCGGAAGTCTCCATCACTGTCGACACACTGCGTACATGGAGCGAGGATGAGTGGACGATCGGCTCATCGGATTCCGATGGAGGTGTCTCGATAGAAACTGCCTATAGTGTCGCCCAGGCCAGGGATCATGCCGGAGAGAAGGGTGTCTGGGTCTGCGGCTACATTGTCGGAGGAGACCTTTCGTCCAACAAGAACGGAATCCGGTTCGAACCTCCATTTGAATCAAGGACATGCATAGCAATAGCTTCCCGTTCTTCAGTCAGTGAGAAGGCTTCGTGCCTGTCTGTACAGCTGACAAAGGGTACGTTCCGTGACATGCTTAACCTCGTGGACCATGCTGACCTGCTCGGCAGGAAAGTTTTCCTCAAAGGTGACATCGAGGCCTCATATTACGGGATCCCCGGACTCAAGAACCTTTCCGACTGCTCCCTCAAGTGAGACATTTCATCAAACAATAGATAATCTGGACTTATGAAAGACAAACTCATCCTGATGGCGCTGTCCATCATGCTGCTGACCTCGATCCATTCTCTTGCTCAGGAAAGGATACATGCCGTCGAATTCGGCATGGGAGGTTCAGCCTTCAACCACACCCGTACCGTCCTTTCCGACTTCCATCAGACTCCGGGAGGAGACTATGTCTTTAAGCTTGAGGAAAAGCTCCTGTACGGAGGCACTGACTTCTATGCAGCTTATGAACTGAATCCGTGGTTGTTCATAGATGCCCATGGCACTCTTGGATTCGCAAGGTACCATGATTCGGGTTCGCTCAAGCAGGGCTTTTCAATTCTGGCCGGACCTGGTCTCCAAATCCGGCCTGCCCTTGGAAATGAGTGGGTTCAGCCATATTTCAGGATCGGCGCAAACTATTACCACAAGAATTTTCCGACAGCTTTCTGGGGCAGCTTTGAAGGTGATGTGACCAGGGAGGGAATCTGGAAGGCTGAGGATTCATGGAACAAGGGAAGTACCTTTGACACGGACACTTACTTTCCTCTTTCAGCCGGCCTTGGACTTATCGGTTGGATCAGCAATAGGGTAGGAATCCGCATCGAAGGCAACTACCTGCGATCCATCGGTTCAAAAGGTGCTAATTTCGCCCAGGGCACTGCAGGACTTGTCCTCAGGCTTGGAGGCAATGACAAACATTCTTCTTATGAAAAGCCTGTCACGATTGAGAACGTCGTAGAGAGAGAAGTTGTCAAGGAGGTAGTCAAGGAAGTCCCTGTCGAGACTGTAAGGGAAGTCTACAAGGAGATTCCTGCCGACAGGACACTTTCGAGCCTGATGGACAATGTGACCTTCGATTTCGACAAGGCTGAACTCACGGAGGGGAGCAAGGCTGTCCTGGACGAGGTCGCCGGGATCATTGCAATGTTTCCGGAAGACAGGTTCCTGATTTCCGGGCATACTGATGCACGTGGCAGCGAAACTTACAACGAGCAGCTCTCGACAGATCGGGCCAGGGCTGTCTTCGATGCCCTTGTGGAACGTGGGATTCCAGAATCACGGCTTTGCTACCGAGGCTTCGGAAAGAAGACTGCAGTTGTACCTGGAAGCGAAGCCGATGAAATCAGGCGAGGGGACAGGAAGGTCGTCCTTGAAAGGATTACCTGGGACCCTCTCTGGCAATACCTTAAAAATAATCAATAATACCTAAAAACATGAAAAACAGATTCTTATTAGTAGCATTCCTACTCAAGACCGCATTTTTGCTTGCAGTGTCATGCAATTCCCTGGAAGTAACCCTGCCGCAAGGTCCCAAGGGAGAACAAGGTATCCAGGGCGTGGCTGGAAAGGATGGACTCTCTGCCTACGAAGTGTGGGTATCCTGCGTCAAAGATCATCAGATCAATGACTGGGACGGGGGCACCGGGATAGAAGACTATTTCAAATACCTCAAGGGAAAGGATGGCGCGGATGGCAAGTCGGCCTTTGAATTATGGCGTGAATATGTTCTCACCGGGGCTGAAGACCCTAAGAACCCCGGGGAAGAATGGGATACCGGGAGGATAAGTGAGAGGGATTTCTACTATTTCCTGTCCGGGTCGGATGGAAAGGACGGCAACACGCCTTTTATCGGGGAGAATGGCAACTGGTGGATTATAGTCGAAGGAGAACCTGAAGACTTGGGTGTCCCGGCTCAGGGCCCGCAGGGAGACCAGGGAGAGCAAGGCTGCAGCCCGTATGTCGGTGACAACGGGAATTGGTGGATTGAGGAAGAAGATACAGGAGTACCGGCAAACGGGCTTTCAGCCTATGAACTCTGGGTTGCAGACGTGATTTCCGAGGACGGCCTTCCGAATCCCGGCAACGGAGTTTATGACCTTGAGGACTATCCGATTTGGCCGGAATATGCAATTTCTATGGAAGATTTTTATGAGTACCTGTCCGGAAGCGACGGCCGTGACGGCAAGGATGGTAAGGACGGCAAAGACGGAAAAGATGGGAAAGACGGAAGGGACGGAGTTGATGCAATAGGCGGAGGTATTTCGGTTGCCGACACCCTGTACACAGAAAGGGTCGACAAGGATAAATACAATGTCGCTCCTGTAATAGCATTGGGTTTGTCTTCCGGAACCTCCGTTTCTTATGAATATGTCAATCCGTTCTCAGGAGGAGCAGCTTTCATAGTGACGGGACCTGGGCCGGTCATCATACCAGGATGCGAAGTGACATTTACAACAATGGACGGAGCTAGAACCTACACAAAGACTTCGGACTCTTCTGGTTACATCTATCTTTCAAGGTCTGAACTTCCAGAGTGGTACGACGGCGCACCTTCGGCCGCGGATGATCCTGAAAACATTGATACCGGAGTGAAACCATCCAGTTTTTCATTCGGCGGGACAGTTGTTACGGAGAATGGAAAGATCGCTTCAACATGCAAGGTCCCTTATCAGGTCGGCCTGGAGATGACCCTGACTGGTGGCTCCCTGAGGAAAAGAAGCTCACTGGTAAAATACGAGATCCATAGGATAGTCGAGGGAGAAAGGGAGGAACAATCTTTTCTGGAGTGTGATCCACGCGGCTTCGTCGATGATTATCGCGGCACCGGGTTCCTGCATAATGTCCCTTCCTGCTACAAATACTACCGTAATGAGGGCGCAGCGATGCTGCTGAGGAAGATGTATGAAACCGCTTCGTCAACGTCCACGGCAATTCCTCCTTCTTCTGCTACGGATTCGGACCTTCTAGATTATTTCAGCACGCTGGCCAATCTTTTTGAAGGCGAAGTCCCTGGCTTCAAAAGGGCCGTAGGTGAAGAATACTTCGGTTCACCTTCTTTCGGTGACGGAGAGAATCCTTCGCAGATAGGGGTTTATGAGACATTTACTTATGTCAGCAAGGGTTCTCTTCTCAAGGCCAGTTACAAGCCTGATTATGGCCTGAAGGTCTTGGATGAGGTCCGTGAGGTACACATCCCGTCCATCACGCCTCTCCCTTCGACTGTACTCAAAGCTTCCTATGTCTGGAAGAGCGGACACACTACCCTGACCTTCGAACTTGACTGGGGAGCGATAGATGCACTCGAGGTGGCAGATGATTACTCCGGCCGATGGGAAGGCAGTCAGTATGTTTATGATTATTGCCGCTTCAAGGATCTTTCATACAGGCCTTTGTCAGTCTTCTCGACATTCAGGGCGAAAGGGCGTTTCAACGGTTCCTTGATTGATTCCAAGACTGGTATTTCATGGAAGTCTCCGATAGTCTTCACAGACATCTACGATGATTTCTCTACGACGATTGATGATGTCGGTGGCAGCTACGTGTTGTTCGACGGCCTTTCTGGGACTTTCAGTTATGATTCTTCCCAGGATGATGAAAACGGCAACGGAACTGCCTACCTTTTTGGCTGTGCTATCAGCAAGACTGAGGACAAATCAGGAGAATAATCAGGAATAAATGCTTATTTTAGCGTCATGAAAAGGATGATAACCCTTCTCATGGCGCTATTTGCCATGTTGTGCAGCCCTTCTTCTTTCGGGCAGAAATTTATTACCACCGCAGCTGACCGCAACTTGGCGGAGAAAGTCATGAACTCACTCCTTGACGCTTATTCACAAGGACGTGACGTTCAGGTCTCCGACCTGATGGTAATGGCTGCTGAGCAACTTATGGGAACGCCATATGTAGCAGGGACCCTGGAGGAGGATCCGCTCCACGAGCAGCTGCGTATCTATCTCACCAGGACTGATTGTATCCTGTTCGTGGAGACCTGCCTGAACCTGGCCTTGACAGTGCGTAGCGGCTCATCATCGTTCGATGACTTTGCATCCAACGTGGCAAAGACAAGGTATCGCTGCAAGCCTCCCTATTCCTATGGTGACAGGATCCACTATACGACGGAATGGATTCGCCGACAGGAAGGTGTCCTTAAGGACATCACCCTTGACCTCGGGGGAGAAGTGAACGATCATCCGATCGGTTTCATGTCGCAGAACTACAAGAGCTATAAACAGCTGGCAGATGCTGACAACATCCCCAGGGCTGCACTTGACCTGAAAAAAATAACAGAAGTAGAGGAGGCTTTGAACAAGGAGCCGATGACTTTCATCCCTAAATCGAAAGTCGCATCCGCATGCGGCGGAATAAAAAGCGGAGACATAATCTGTTATGTCTCCGGTGTCAAGGGGCTTGACATAGCCCATGTCGCAATCGCGTTTGTCAGGGATGGCCGGGTGGGATTCATCCATGCCTCCCAGAAAGACGGAAAGGTTGAAATCGACAGACAGACGATTGAAGAATACGTCAGCTCCCGTTCCAACCTTTCTGGGATCAAGGTCGTAAGACCCTTATGTCCTACCTCTTCCCGAAGAGACCACCAAGCACACTGTTGATGATACCTTTGCCGATACCGGAACCTCCGACGGCAATGATGATGTCATTGATGTCCACCTTGCCGTCTCCGTTCTGATCCTTGAACACTTTGGTTACTCCTCCAAGGATGTTAGGGATGAGCTTGGTGAGGGTCGTCCCCAGGACAGCTCCGAGTCCGAGTTTCTTCAGGACGTTGGTGTTGAACAGGTTGCCTGCAAGATTAGTGATCGGGCTGCTCTCTACAGAGGTCTTGCCGCCAAAGAGATCCTTGATCATGTTGATGCCACCTGCCTTGGTAGCAGTCTGGGTAAGGCTGCCAAGGATGGATTCGGAGAGACCGCCAAGAACCTGGTTCTTGACATCGGCAGGAATCTCAATGCCACCTACGGCTGAGTTGACCTGCTGCTTGATGATGTCGTTTAATGAGAATGCCATTGTTTTATTAATTTGGTTGTTGACTATGATTCAGTTAGAGCGTACTGTACAAATTTACTATTTTCCCGGGATTTACAATGGAAATGATTGATAATTTAATTTGTATATTTGTAATATCAATCGACCACTAATCATGAGCAAAGAGAGAATGACCAATTACAGATGGGTGATCTGCGCGATGATTTTCTTCGCCACCACGGTCAACTATCTAGACCGCCAGGTACTCTCCCTGACATGGGATGAATTCATCAAGCCCGAATTCCATTGGAATGAAATCAATTACGGTAACATTGCCGCAGTCTTCGCGATAGTCTATGCATTCGCCCAGCTTTTCGCAGGAAGGATAGTGGACAAACTTGGTACCAAGAGGGGCTACACTGTCTCGATCGCTGTCTGGTCTTTGGGAGCCTGCCTCCATGCAGTCTGCGGCCTCGCCACTGAGGCTCATGTCGGAGCTTCTTCGAGGATGGATCTTATCCAGGCTACCGGTGATGCTGCTTTGGCGATTTCCACGTTCAGTGTCTATATGTTCATGATAGCCAGGGCGATCCTGGCCCTTGGAGAGGGCGGTAATTTTCCGTCCGCGATCAAGGCGACTGCAGAATATTTCCCTAAGAAGGATAGGGCCTTCGCCACTTCCATTTTCAATTCCGGTTCTTCGATCGGTGCACTCATCGCCCCGCTTACCATCCCGATCATTGCGGCGAAATGTGGCTGGGAGATGGCCTTCTTGATCATAGGTGCCTTGGGCTTCATCTGGATGGGTTTCTGGATCTTTGTCTACAAGAAGCCTTCAGAGAACAAGATGGTCAATGCTGCCGAGCTCGCCTACATCGAGCAGGATGCCGAGGCTGATGCCGAGTTCTCCAAGAAGGAGGAAAAGAGCCCTGCCAAGGAGGAAAAGATGTCCCTTGGTAAGGTCCTCAAGCACAAGGAAGCCTGGGCCTTCATCCTCGCAAGGTTCATAACCGACGGAGTCTGGTGGTTCTTCCTTTTCTGGACTCCTTCCTATCTCAACACACAGTTCGGGATTAAGACCTCCGACCCTCTGGGAATAGCCCTTATCTTTGTCCTGTACCTTATCACGATGCTCTCCATCTTCGGAGGCAAGCTTCCTACCATATTCATGAACAGGACAGGCAAGGATCCTTACATGAGCAGGACCAGGGCTATGCTCATCTTCGCCTTCATACCTCTTGTGGTCTTGTTCGCACAGCCGTTGGGGAATATATCCCCCTGGTTCCCCGTGATCTGCATAGGCCTCGCAGGAGCAGCGCACCAGAGCTGGTCTGCCAACCTTTATACCGTCGGCACTGACCTCTTTCCCAAGAAGGCTGCTGCCACAATCACAGGAGTCTGCGGAATGGCTGCAGGAATCAGCTCCTTCCTGTTCCAGAAGGTCGCCGGACACCTGTTCGTCTATGCCGGTGAGAGCAACATGCATTTCATGGGATTCGAAGGAAAGCCCGCAGGCTACTTCATCATCTTCTGCTACTGCGCAGTCGCTTACCTTATCGGTTGGGTTGTAATGAAATCGCTCGCACCGAAGTACGAGCCGATCTCAGAATAAGGAAGTATTTTTCTTTAGAGATAGAGGTCGAAATAATCCGTGACCTTGTCCATCAGATGGATCCTCCATCTGCCTCCCACGTTGTGTTCTGAGCGTGGATAGGGGAAGTAGTCAAGCTGGATGTTGTTTTCGATGCATTTCTGGACGAAACTCAGGCTGTGCTCCCAGACAACGGTGTTGTCGATCGCTCCCTGGCAGATGAGAAGCTTGCCCTTGAGGTTGGTGGCGTTCTCGATGAGGCTTGTCTGCTTGAAACCTTCTGGATTCGTCTCAGGAGTGTCCATGTAGCGCTCACCATACATAACCTCGTACCATTTCCAGTCGATGACGGGTCCACCTGCGACTCCTACCTTGAAGGTTTCGGGATAATGGGTCATGAGGGAGATCGTCATGAAACCGCCGTAGCTCCATCCGTGCACGCCGATCCTTTCGGAATCTACGAAGGGGAGTGACTTGAGCATGTTAATGCCGACCATCTGGTCAGCCATCTCGTTCTGGCCGCAGTGGCGGTGGATTGCCTTTTCGAATTCCTCGCCCCGGTTCTGGGTACCACGATTGTCCTGTATGTAGACTATGCAACCCTTCTGGGCCATCAGGAGTTCCCACATGCTGATTCCTCCGAGCCAGCTGTCCTTCACGAGCTGTGAGTGAGGACCGCCGTAGACATAAAGGAGCACCGGATACTTCTTGGAAGGATCGAAGTCGGCAGGGAAGAACAGACGGTACCAGTTGTCGTACTTGCCGTCGGCGCTCTTTACGGTGCCTAGCATGATCTTTCCTGTCTTGAAAGCCTTGAGGGGATCTTCAGCCCTTCCGATTTCGCGGAGAAGCTTGCCGTCGGTGGTCTTTACCTGGGTTACTGAAGGGACATTGAAGCTGCTGTACCTATCGATGAACTTCTTGCAGTCTTCACTGAGAGTGACGTTGTGCCAGCCTTCCTCCATTGTGAGCCTTACGGGTTTGCCAAACTTGGCTTTTGCCAAGTTTTCGGCACCACGGCGTGACTTGAGCCCTGTGACGGCTATCTTGAAAAGATGGTTCTCGACAGGCGAAACTTCAGCAGAGGTGTAGAACACATTGGTACCGTCGTTGGTTACATAGGCAACGTCAGCATCTACTGATGTCAGGCGCCTGACTGTGCCGAGGGTGTCGCAAAGGTAGAGATTCCTGTATCCGTCCCGGACGTTCGAGGTGTAGATGAATGAATATGAATCCTTGAGGAAGCGCACCGGGTCCGAAGGCTCCACGTAACGGTCGTCGTCTTCCGTGAAGAGTGTGCGGACGAAGGATCCGTCGGAGGCCCTGTACATGTTGAATTTCATGTGTTTCTGGGTCCTGTCCAAGACCTGGATGAACACGTATCTGTCGTCAGGTGACCAGCTTATGTTGCAAAGGTAACGGTCATAGCCAAAGTCGGTTACATTGCACCATACTGTTTCCTTGGAATCCAGGTCATATATTCCCAACTTGATCTCTTCGCTTTCCATCCCGTTCATCGGGTATTTGATGCTCTTCAGGGTTCCGGTCCTGGTAGAGATATCCAGTAGTGGGAAGTCGGTCACCCGGCTTTCGTCCTTGCGGTAGAATGCAAGCTTGCTTCCGCTGGGAGACCAGAAAATACCTCCGTTGATTCCGAACTCATTGCGGCTGACGCTCTGTCCATAGGTGATCTGGTCGCTCTCATTCTTGGCGACGCTGATTTCAGAGCCTTTGTCATTGATGAACAGGCTCTGTCCCTTGGTAAAGGCAGTGATTCCATTCTTGTTGGGAAGAGCTCCGCGCATTCCTCCACGCATGGGCCCCATGGCGGAGCGCCCTTCGGCCTTATATTCGACTTCTTTCCCTGTAAGGGCATCGTATGCCTTCATTTCACGACCTTCCATGCAAACATAGGTGTTTGCGTCTACCCACATGGCTGCAACTGTCTGGGGTCTTGTCCCGATACCCATGACGGCTTCTTCCATTGTGAGCATCCTGCCCTCGTTATTCTCGGGATGAGTCGCAACTACCCCGGTCTGCGCAAACGCTGCCATCGGCAGGGCAAGCGCAATCATTGTTAAGATATGTTTCATTATTCAGTGGATGTTACCGAGATTATCTTATCTACAACATGCTTCTGCATGCCTCTCCACGGGAGTGCACCAAGGTATTCCTTGTAATGAAGTTCGACTATCTTGCCGCTGCACCTCATAAGTTCATTGGCTACCTCTTCGTCATCGACTGAGAAGTCGAAGATGTAGGACTGGATGGTGGCGTTGGCACCTGTCTTGGGAGCCGAACCTTTGAATCCGGCCTGGATGATCTTGCCTTCATAGGTCTTCCAGATATAGCCTTTGTAGGTAAACTGGTTAAGTTCACCTGCCTTGACTCCGTCCCCGAAGACGAAGTAGAACCTGAAGTAGATAAAGATTCCTGCAGTAAGGAACAGCCCAAGAAGGGTCCAGAGTAGGATTTTCTTACCTGTAGTCATATTCTTGTGTATTTATTTGATTTCACTGTGAGTCATCTCCCAACCCATGATGGTGGAAATGCATGGGATGACGGTGTAGGCTATCTTGGTGTGCCCGCTGTAATTTGGATGGCCGTCTGCTCCGAGATCGCTTACCTCGTTGTGGACAATCTTTGATAGGCCAAGGAAATGGACATTCGCCAGTCCGCAGGTCTCGACCGCTTTCCTGATGTAGGTGACCTGTAGGAAGTCGTGCTTGGGTGAAATGCAGAGGATCGGGTGGTTGTCGCCGTAATTCGCCTTGATTTCTTCCAGCAGGGAAATGTAGTTAGCAACGAATTTCCTCTCAGATGGTTGCATGTTCCTTGAGAAGTCGTTGGTACCGACGTAGATGACTGTGATGTCCGGTTTAACGGCGCAGGCATGTGCGTCCCAGGCTATTTCCGGGTCCTTGTCGAATGTTCGGAGATAATGCTCTACGATGTTGTCTTCAGTTAGCGGACCATTATAGTTCCTTCATATTCCCATGCCGGAATGGGCCAGGACAATCTGTTCGGCCCCGAAGAAACGTGCCGACTCGCAGGCATAGGTCAGATTCTGGTTTTCCGTCTCAGGAGAGAACCGCTCCTTGTTGGAAGCCTCGGTGCCGTAGCCGCAGGTGTAGGAATCTCCGATGAACTCGATCACCCTGTCTTTCGGAGCGTCCGCCTGAAGGAAGGCACCATCGGTGGAGAACTCGTGGATGGTGGTGGTACCCTGGGATCCTTCCGTCCGTTTCTGGATGATCACCTGGTGAGGGGCACGCATTGCCTTGCGATCCTTCCCGAATCTGGCCTTGAGTTCCTCGGAACTGAACAGGACGATTGTAGAATCGCTTCCATGGACAGCGATGACCTTGTCGGCCTTTTCACTCATAGGTGAGTCTAGCCAGACGTTGTAATAGTTCTTGTTTGAATCTGAAACTTTGAAACTCAAGGAATTGCCCTGAAACCTTACGCGGAGGTAGATTCCGGTCCAGTCGAAGGAAACATTGCCGCTCTTTACCAGCGTCCTGCCTATGTAGGTGATCCTGCTGTCTGAACCAGAAATGGTTTCGCATCTGGCATCCAGGCAGAAAGCCATGGAGGCTAGAAGCAATGCGATGAGAGTCCTTTTGATCATATTCCCCATGATTGTTATATCAGTTAAAGTTAATGAAGTTTTTCGGTTCTGCAAAAAGTACTATATTTGCGTCCCCATTTATAGAAATGACACGACTGATAACCATTCTTGTGACACTGTTCCTGCCTGTTGCCCTGGCCGCTCAGGAGGACTGCCCATTCAATGTCTATGTCAACTGGCATGCTGATGCCCAGGCGGTGGTCGCACCCTCTCCTTCCGCCGGACGTTTCGAGAACAAGGATCTTCGCCTCGAGATGAAGGGCAACCTCACGGATAAGCTTTTCTACCGCATCCGCCAGCAGCTTACAAGGCCTATGACTCCAGGTACGCTCGACCATTTTTCCAAGGGGACGGACTTCATGATGATAGGCTGGCATGCTTCCGACAAACTGTCTTTCATGGTCGGCAAACAGTGCCAGTTCCATGGAGGTTTTGAATATGAGCTCAATCCGATCTTCGTCTATGAATATTCGGAATACCTCGAAAGGATGTCGATCTTCCATGCGGGTCTCACTATGGCCTGGCAGCCGGTTCCTACGCAGGAATTAGTGACGATGATTACCACATCATCGAACGATCGATTCTCGGATACCTACAGGAGTTATTCAGACAGTCCAGCTCCTTTCGAATATATCCTGAACTGGAACAGTTCTTTCTTTGAGGGAAAGCTTCTTGGGAGATGGAGTGTGGCAGCTGCCTCTATGGCCAAGGGTGCCTGGTCCAGGTTCATCCTTGGAGGTGAGAAACTTTGCCTTCCCAAGTTCCAGGTCTTCGCTGATTTCATGGCTTGCTGGGATGACATCGACCGGCTTGGCTATGCCACGGAGGATGGCTGGCAGCATCTTATGAACGGTTCCGGTCCCTACTTTGAGAATGTTTTCCAGAAATCCTTCGTTGTGAAGGCAGAATGGCAGTTTGCCCCGGGATGGAACCTTTGGGCCAAAGGGATGTACGAGACTGTCACAGTCAGGGATGTCTCTGCGATGCATGATTACAGAAAGTCCGCCGGTTACATGGGCGGACTTGAGTACTATCCTTTCGATGGCCAGGACCTGAGATTCTATCTCGCCTGGATCGGGCGGCATTTCAGTTTTTCCGAGGCATCAGGGCTGCAGGCCTATGACAGGAACCGCATCGAGCTCGGACTGATGTGCAGGCTTAAACTGCGCTGATGATCAGTTTGCCAGGAGCTGGGGGAGGAAGGTGCTGAACACCAGCACGACCAGTCCTATGACCAGCACGGCGATAGTCTTCTTGGAAACTCCCTTCCACTCTTTGAGGATGATTCCCCAGACATTGGAGAATGTGACGTTGAGGGCCATGAGGATGCACCAGCTGAAGGTGATGAGGACAGGGTAGTTGGTGAGGAAGCCCTTGCCGAGGCTTAGCCCGAAGAACTGGCTGTACCAGAGCAGGCCGGCGAGGCAGCAGAAAGCGATGTTGTTAGCCCATAGATTGCCTTTCTTATAGTCTCCCCAAGTCTTGTTCCTGCTGTTCTGGAAGAAGCAGTAGACAGCGTTGGTAAGGAAGCCTCCGAAAGTCACGAGCATGGTGGCCGGAAGGGTCTGGAATATGGGTTTGGTCCCTTCCAGGAATAGCCCTTCTCCGAAACTGAGTCCGATGTTGAAGCAGGCGCTCATGAAACCGGCCAGCAAGGCGACGAATATTCCTTTGCCGAAATTGAAATCCTTGACGGCCTTCTTTTTCTCCTCTTCAGGAAGGGCAGCTGACTTCATTCCGCCGGCGATCCCTATGATTGCGATGCCGATCAAGGTTACGACAACTCCGATGATGACAGCGGAAGTCAGGTCGCTCGCATGTCCTGTGAATACAGGTCCGAGGATTGCTCCCAGACCAGAACAAGTACCGAGGGCTATCGACTGCCCAAGGGCAACGCCAAGGTAACGCATTGACAATCCGAAGGTGAGACCTCCGACGCCCCAGAGGGCTCCGAAGAGGATGGTCATCCATGCAGCCTTGGGATTGGAATTGATCATTGCGAGCAGGTCACCGAAGGTTCCGCCGGTGCCGGAAACCGAGAGAAGGGCACCGATCAGTGGGAAGACGAGCCAGGCAAACACTCCCTGGACTATCCAGTAACTTTCCCAGCTCCAATCCTTGATCTTGTTGATGGGGACATAGCTTGATGACTGGCAGAAGGCGCCGATAGCGATGATAAGAAGACCGATTATCAGTTCCATGGTTACTTGATGTTTTTTCGAATATGCTATATTAATGAAAAAACATGAAAAAAGAAAATGACGGGAGCAAGAGATGCTTCCGTCATTATGTCATTGGCGCCTTTCGGCACCTTAGTACTGGGTAGGAAAGTACAAAATAATTGTTTTGTCAACCTTGGTTTATCTTGATATGCTTTACAATGCGTTGTATTGCGGTTTTAGTCATTTATTAAGTTTACCAAAATTAACCAAAATTTATCATTTATAGGCACATTTTAGGCACATTGCTTTGACATGTCAAAAATAATAGCTATATTTGTGTAGTTCAGTTATTTAAGTCTTGTATTATGGCCACATCATTCACTATTAGAACCGCAAAAAAAACGGGCCGATCCACTGTTATAGCGAGGGTACAGCGTCCAGAAACCAATACAGATTTGCGCTTATCTACTCATTTGCAGGTAGACATAGATCGCTGGCGGGGTGCATCTTCCAATGCGTCTAAACTGAAGAATTATCGAAAATTTGAGCCGGATCTTTGGGAAAAGCTTGACAAAATCCGTAATTCCCTGGATGTAGCATGCGACGGCAGACTCACTTCTGACGAGGCAAGGGCTATTATTGATAGCATTGTCAGAAAGGATGAAATAGATGAAATGAAAGCCAGGGAGGAGGCACGGAAGAAGAGAAACGAAGAAAACTCATTCATTGAGTATTATAGTGCTTTTATCAGTGACGCAGAAGCTGGAAGGGCTAAAAGAATAGGCAAGGGGAAAGGTGGGAACCTTGGAATAAGAACAATTATTAATTATAAGCAAGGCCTGAAGTGGCTGGAAGAGTACCGAGAGAACCGGCTGAACGGACGGGGGATAAGCTTTGATGATCTGGACCAGGCTTTTTTTGACGATTACCAGGAGTATTTGGAGAGTCGTGAACTTCAATCAGGGAAGTATAAGGGTCAGAAGGGATGCCGGAACAATACAATTGCGATGCGTCTTGCAGAGTTGAAGTCTGTATTAAGACGAGCAGAGAAAGCCGGTTTCCCTGTTCGTTCTAATTATTCCCAAATCGACATATTGGAAGATTCAGACGTTGACAGTATCGCACTCTCAAGAGGAGAGATCGCGGCTATCAAAGCAGTGGATTTGTCCGACCTCCCAAAATGCTACGACGAAGCGAGGGATATTTTCCTTGTCGGAGTCTGGACTGCGCAACGAGTAAGTGACTACAACGGGAATAGACCAGGTGAGGGGATAAAGCCCGAGGACATCAAAACTGCGATAGTGTGGAGCGTGGAAGATGTAGAAGGCAAGAAGGTTGCCAAAGAACAAGAGGTTATTTATGTTGACATACGACAACATAAAACCAAGACCAGAGTTCAGGTTCCCGCCAATACCGAGCTAAGGGACATCCTAACCAAGTATGATAATCAATTACCTTTTGTTTGGCCCCAGAAATTGAACGCATATATTAAGACGATCGCAAGGAGAGCCGGAATAACCCAGAAAGAAAGGATTTCGACAGTCAGAGGCGGGCAGGAGAAGGAGGAATATGTCGAGCGCTGTGAGTTGGTACACACTCATACAGCCAGAAAGACAGGCGCAACTTTAATGTATAACGAAGGAGTTGATCTTTACGACATTATGAAAATAACCGGTCATTCGTCGCTGGACACACTAAAGAAGTATATTAAAGCGACAGGGGGAGAAGTGGCCTGTAGGATAGCCAATAAATACGATTACTTTAGATAGGGAGTGTCAAGGCCCCCGGGGAGGGGTAAACTCATAGCAAACAGAGGCTCATCTTGTTCACTTAAAATTTTTGTTTTGTTCTCAATTTATATTATGTTTTTTCTTAAGAATTACTCGAGTTGTTATGTTTGGTTGAGACTGACGACTTGAACATTTAATCACAATTCCCCTCTGAAGCGATGTGGCATACATGTATATAATGAGATAAACGAGTCATAATCAATAATATTGATTTATGCAGTAAGAAGGATTGCTTAATAGGCGATCCTTTTTCTTTTCTTAAGAATATCTATAAAAGTTTACAAAAGTGAAACTCTTTTTTCCCCTTGTGCTCAATCTCGGCACATTTGCAAATGATATAGTATCGCAGTGATAGCGACATCCCTATATCGAATATAAATTTATGAAGACAATTTTAATCAGTGAGGACGAACTGCGGCAAATTGTTGAGGAATCTTGCACAAAGGCAATCGAAAAAGCTCGGTTGGGAAGCAATGAAACTGCACAAGCAGAAGCGACCTGGGGGAATCGTAATGAGGCAGCGAATTTGATGAAGGTTAGTCTGCCAACAATACACAGTATGATGAGAAAGGGCTTGCTCGAGTATCGGAAAGTGGGGCCAAGAAGAACACTCATAAACTTGACAAAACTACGAGGCGATATTGCCTCAGGTCGCCTTGGTCGTTATGTTCATGCCCTTACTCGATAGAAGCCATGCGTAGAATAAGAAAAGCCCCCGAAGGGGCCAGGAATGAATTTGCTCGAAATAACATATATAAACAGCACAAAGATACTGATTTTCTGTTAGTTCTGCAAGAGAAAAGTTTCTTTTGTCGCCGTCGTGGAAGGTCAATAAAATGAAAAATAACTACAGACAACCCGCCCAAACGGCAGAGGTTTCTATCCCATCCACGTACGATTTCCAGATCCAAGCCTTTGCTGATTTAGTCAATGTGTCCGAAGCACGTGACGAGGGCTTGCGAATCCTTAAAGATGAGTATTTTACAGACGAAGAAATCCTGGCGGGCGTTGCAAAGATTCGACAGATGACAGCGCGAGGGGATACTGTCGACATTATTAGTATTCGTCCCAAGATTGGAGATAGACTTTTTAAACAGATCATCAACGTCACCTTAAGTTCCATGATGGGGGCGATCGGACATTATAATGCTTTGGCCGAACAGTCCAGGAAGCGAGCTATTTGTGTGACCTGTCAAGAGCTTATGAAGGTTGTTTCGGAGAGCAAGGATGATGCTAAAGAAACAGAGTTATTTTCGAGACTTGATGACCTGAGAATGCAGCCGGGGCCATTCTGGAAAACAAGCATCTTTGACTATTCGGCAAATATCCGTCAACCGTCACCGCTCCTTACATGTGGCGGGACTGTTTTCGCCACAAGACAGAACTTGACAGTTGTAAGCGGAAAACCGAAGGTCTGCAAGACGACATTTCAGAGCGTAATCGTTGCGGCGGCCATAACGGGAACCTCAATTTTGACTATTGGTGCGTCCAACCCCTTGCGGGTGCTATTGTGTGATACAGAGCAGAGCGGCTATTATCTTTCCCGACAATGCGATCGTATTCTCAGAATAGCGGGAATCGAGAAAAAGATAAAGGAGGGTTTTTCAGTCCTTGAACTGAGGTCCTATGAACCGGCGGAGAGATACAATCTTATTGCAGGGGCCGTTGAGGATTTGAGGCCGGATTTGCTTTTCATCGACGGTGCTGCCGACCTGGTGGCGGACACTAACGACCTTCTCAGTTCCGAGCGTCTGGTCTCTGACCTTCTGACCTTGGCCTCAAAATACAACCTGGGTATAGTGACCATCATTCACAGCAACCCTGGCGCAGAAGTAAAAGTTCGTGGGCATCTCGGAAGTACTGCCGAGCGGAAGTCCGAGACTGTGATCATCCTTGAACGGGATGGGGTTAACGACTCGATAACTGTGAAGCCCAGACAAACAAGGAACCAACCGTTTAAGCCTTTCTCCTTTACTCTTAATGATATGGGAGACCCGGAACTCGTTTTACCAGACGAAAGACCTAAAACGGCTGAGGATTGGCTGCTTTACTTGATGCAGCCCGGAAAAGAGTACCGTAATGCGGATCTTGTTTCCATGATGAACGAAAAAGGGTTTAAGAAATCAAACACACAGTATGCGTTGGCTGAATCATTAAGGAAAGGAAGAATCGATAAAAAGAATGACTGGTATTCAATTGTATTACGACAAGACGATCTGCCAGATATATAGATAATTGGTCAGTCAGGCCAGCCCCTATATACATAGGGGGCTGACTGACCTAATATATATAATTAATAATCAGAAGGTTAGTCAGTAAATGTATATATAGGGGACTGACCAACTGACCAAAATTAGGAAATAATCATATAAATAATTGATTATGAAAGAACTAACTATAAAAGAAAAGGCCGCGGTAGCCTTGTATCTATCAGACCCTAAGAACGTGTCACCGCGAGATATGCTACGCGTCGCTCGAGATACCACTATTGCAGAAACCGACTCTCTCAAGGATCTATGGGCAAGCGCAAGTAGATGGTTTCACTCAGAGCGAATACAGACTTATCTTAGAGGACAGGAACTGTTACGGGATGAGAAGCAGGCCAAGGAGCGTCAGGCAATCGAGGCCGAAATACTCTCCAAGATTAATGCGACTAATCCGGGAACCACGATCGGAGGAGAAATAGATTATAGCAATCCACGTCTCCGCGAACAGCTTTATAATGAAATCATTGGCAAGAGCAACGACCCCCGAATACAGCTCGACGCGGCAAAGATGTTCGAGCAGATCCAGAAGGATAACAGGGAGGCGGCCTCAACTCATCAAAAACAAGTAAGGTATTATTTGCCGTTGAGGTGCGAGTCGTGCGTGCTATATCGAAAAGCCAAAGAGGCACGAGAAAAACAAGTCAAATAATCATTTATCAATCATAATTAAAATGGACGGTAATATCAACAACCTGAATTTCAAAGTCATCCTCGACGACGATGACTTTGACAAGAAACTCAAGGCGGATATGGCGCTCGCCAAAAAATTCAATACTTCTCTTACAAATGTCTTAGAAGCCAGGAGGAAAGAGGCTAAGATGGAAGCGCAGGTAGCAAAGGCGCAGGCGGCGGCCAACAAGGAGCGCCTGAAGGCTTTACAGACCAACAGGCAGTTATCAGGCGAATATATGAAGCAGTCCTCGCTCCTTCGTGACTTGGCCACAGCCTGGGCTGCCTATTTCTCCGTCCGGGGGGCCAGGGACTTCCTGAAATCCGTTACCGAGATAACCGGAGAATACGAGACGCAGAAACTCGCACTCTCTGCCATGTGGGGAGATGCGAAAGCAGCAGAGGAGGTGCTTTCAAGGGTTCGCAAGATGGCCGTCAGGTCTCCCTATACATTCCAGGATCTCACTAAATACACGAAGCAGCTCGCAGCCTTCGGAAGCAAGCCAACCGAGATTGTCCACGAACTCGACATGATGGCTGACCTTGCCGCCGGTGTAGGTGCGGACCTGTCCAGAATTATCCTTGCATGGGGTCAGATCCGGAGCGCTACGGTGTTGAGGGGACAGGAACTCCGGCAACTGACCGAGACGGGCCTTCCTGTCATGGAGGAACTCGCTAAGATCCTGACGGTTACGGAGGGGCGGCTCGTTTCCGTCGGTGAGGTCTTCGACATGGTGGGGAAACGGGCGGTTACGTTTGACATGGTGCGCCAGGCTTTCGAGAATATGACTTCTGAGGGGGGCAAGTTCTACCGCATGCAGGAAGTCCTCGCTTCGTCCATCGAGGGAAAGATCTCAAACCTTAAAGATGCTTTCCAGGACATGCTCCGTACCGTCGGAGAGAACAACTCCGGGGCTATCAAGGGAGCGATCGACACAAGCCGGAAACTGATTGAAAACTATCAGACCGTCGGAAAGATCCTTGCCGGCTTGATCGTTACTTATGGATCATATAAGGCGGCCCTAATCGCAGTGTCGGCAGCCCACAGGATAGCCGGCATGGTGGAGAATATCCGTCTCATTGCCATGTGCAGGAAAGAGCTGGGACTCCTCACGGCGACGCAGCAGGCCTTCAACATTGCAAGTAAGGCGAATATCTATATCGCCCTTGCTTCCGCGGTTCTTGGTGTTGTCGCTGCCTTGACTACCTTTAACAAGAGGCAGGAGGAAGCGTTGAGGACTTCGGGCCAGGCGGCGCAGTGGTATGAGGAAGAAAGGAAGCAGCTCAAGAAACTCATCGACACCGCCGGGGATGAATCAAAGAGCAAGGAAGAACGAAAGCAAGCCCTTGACAAGATCAACGGCACCTATTCCGAATACCTGGAGGGCATGCGCATTGAGACCACTTCGGCAAAGGAACTCTCCAAGGCATACGACCATGTGAGCGAGTCACTCAGGAGGAAATACCTGGAGGAGCAAAGGGCGGCCATGACCGGCGACCAGCAGACCACGGCCAACAATGCCGAGGCGGCGCTCTTGGGGTACATCAAGAAGGTTGTCCCTAAATCCGGGATCTCAGCCAAAAGTTACGGCGAAATCATGTCCCGTCTTCAAAACTCCTTCGGCAAACCCGGGGCAAGGTGGGGAGCTGGTGACATCTACAATGAAATACTCGCTGCCATTACCGGAGCCGGGGGCTCTGTCTCATCAAGGACGAAAGGAGCACTCTACAGACGAATCTGGGACTATTCGGAAGCAAGGAAAGACCTGGCTTCGGCGGAAGCCCTTTTTAACCAGTTCTCCGACGGCTTCAATTCCTCCCTCAAGGCCGCGGCTGACGGGATAAACTCGACCTCAACGGAGATAGTTACTAAAGCTTCTGCCGTTGCTGAAGGAATCCGCGCTATCAATACCCAGATCACGGCGCTGGAGAAGAAAGCCAGGAAGACGGGACTAACCGACGCGGAGATGAAGACCCTTTCGGACTTGAGGGAGGACCTGGACGAGCAGAAGAAAAAGTATAAGAACCTGACCGGCGGCGATTACGGAGGAAAGGCTGATAAGAAGTCCCAGGACAAGCTCGAGGACTTCTATAAGAAGATGGCCAGGGATGCCGCCCGTTATGCCGATGAGATCGCCCAGGCGGAGATAGCCTCGATGGAGGAAGGGAACGAGAAAGTCCTTGCCTCTCTGGATTTACAACACAGGCAGAGGATAAGGACACTACAGGAGCAATACGAGGACGAGCTCGGCCAGTTGGAGAAGACCGTGAAGGAGCAGGGGGGCAAATTCGACCCGTCCACAGATCCCAGGTCTAAGGCCTTGGTCAGTAAATACGCTCAGGCATTTATCGCGGAGGATCTCAGATATGAGACAGAGCTGGCGGCAGCCGAGAAGAAGGTACTGGAGGAAAGGGAGCAGAACCGGCTGGAGTATCTCCAGAAATTCGGTTCCCTCAAGGACAAGGAGAACGCTATAAGGGAAAAGTACCAGAAAAGGATAGACCAGGCGGACAGGAACGGCGACACCTATGGAGCGAAGCTCGCGAAGGGTGAGATGGAAGATGAACTTGAGGAACTGAAACGGGAGTATTCGGCCCTGTACGGACTCATCTTCGCCGATGCCGAGACTCTGACTGACAACCTTCTTGCAAAGGCTATCAGTGAGACCCAACAGGAGATAAAGAAGGCGGTGAAGGACGGAGGGGACATCAAGGAACTATCTGAACTCTATGAACGGCTACGCGGTTTGACGGAGGAGAAGGCCAAGCGCAATGTCTGGGGCATCGGAGGTATCGTTGAGGCACTCGGACTGTTGAGGGTTTCGTCCGCCAATATGAACAGCGTTAACCGGACGACTGTTGAAAACGCAATCGCCCAGAGGGCCAACGCTTTGGCTTTGCTGGCGAAATCCGGGAAAGAACTGGCTAATATAACCAGGGAAGCGGCGGAAGCTTTGGAGAGTTTCCCCGGAAAGCTGAGTGAGATAGGAAAGATGCTTTCAGGCCTGACCGATGATGCGGATAACCTCGTCACGGTCCTGACATCGAAAGACAAAGGGGAGATCGCAAGTGCCGGCATAGGAGCGGCCCTCAACATCCTCAAGATGATCGGCAGTCAGATAACTGAGAACCGGGAAGCCATGGAGGAGTGGGAGAAGGCATTGCGCAACGCTGGCCAGGCGGCAAGGATGCGGGAAATCGCAGAAGCAGGAAAGAGCCTTGAAAACATTTTCGGAGTCGAGTCCCCATATCAGAAAGCAATTAGCGGGATGGCCAAGTACATGGCCGCGATGGATAACCTTGCCAAGATGCAGGATGTTATCGCCTCTGGGAAGGTACAGACCGGAACGACCAAGGGGATAAGTCTCAAGAATATCGGTGTTGGCTTAGGAAGCGGAGCGGCAGCCGGTGCAGCTCTCGCCTCCATCATTCCCGGCCTCGGAACCCTCATAGGCGCTGCGATAGGTGCGGCGGTCGGAGGAATTGCCGGGGCGCTGTCAACCGAAACGAAGCCGGTGTTTGAATCCATCCTGTCACACTACGGCGAATTGTTTGACAAGGATTTCAACCTCAACCCAAAAATTATTGACGACTACGAGCTCCTGGACGAAACCACAAAGGAGATAGTCGATAACTGGGACGCTATCAGGGATGCGGCTACCGACGCGATGGAGGAGATGCACGACAATCTCTCCAACCTGGTAGGAGATATGGCTGACGAGATCCGCGATAAACTGGTCGAGGCTTGGCGGAGTCGTGAGATCTATTCGGCGGTTGACGACATAGGAGACTATGTTTCAGGAATGATTGAAGGAATACTTGAGCAATCCGTTTTCGCTTCGGTATTCCAGGATCTATTCACGGACCTTCAGAAGAAGATGGAGGCGAGCTTTGCCCCGGGAGGCGACCAGGACATAACCGACGACCTGGAGGGCTTCCTGGACTCTTACCCCTCCCTGCTTGAGTCCTACGCCAAAGCGATGGACGCAGCCAAGAGAGTGGCGGAAGAAAAGGGGCTAAACCTCTGGAATGACCAATCAGAGCGGGAAGCCTCATCAAAGGCTATTCAATCCAACTTCTCTCAGGACACCATCGACTACTGGAGCGGGCAACTTACCCTCCTGGTGGAGTATGCACGGAGGAACGATGATAAGCTTGAAGCAATCACTGAAGCCGTGTCCTCTATTGATAAGGATTTTACAACCAAGGTGCAAACTTACCTTGCGGCAATCCGGGATGACACCATGTCAATAAGGGGTGATGTGAACTCCATGAGGGGCGACATGTACTCCGTCAAACTTGCAATCCAGAACATGAACGACAAAGGTGTGAAAATGTTGTAATATTCTAAATATTTATAAATCAAGTACTTTTATGAACACAGCACTACTTGAGGCCAAACTTGCCCCGGCCACCCTTGAGACGAGGGAGAAAGGCAAGGCGGTACTTGTCCGTACTAGCATGATCGATTATATCAACGGCATTTGCAATGACATTGACGATGCTTTTGGCACAGTTCCCTTTGATGCTCGAAAAGCACGGACTTGGAGAGTATGACGACGAGCGCATGCAACGCCTTATGCTAAAGGGGTTCGGCGATGTTTATGTGGAAATCAGGGACCGCACCCGGGCCCGTCTGGATGGAGCCGGCCTCTTTCATAAGCTGGTGGAGGATCTGGCGACCAAAAACGCGGACTATATTCCCAAACCATTCCGTGATGAGCTGGAGGACACTCTTAGCCTGATTAAAGGAAGAATCCGCGAACTGGATTGTCCCTTGGATCTTGAGACGCTTGTTTTTGAATCTGGCAAGTTGAGCATACCACAGGAATACAGGGCGGCCATTCAGCCGCGTTATACGCTCGTAGTCCCGGGCAAAGACCGCGAGACCGTTGAGATGATTCGGGAAGCCGCGCGTTTCATGTCGGAACTCCAGGCCCGCGGGGTTCGTATCAGGGACGAAATGAGAATCCCCCCGGCTGGCGGGCAGCCGATGCTCTGTCCTGGGTTAATCTCCCGAATGGTTGCCGGCGAAGACTACACCGACGCGGAACTCCTGGGGCTCCTACAGGGGATAGATCTTAGTCATTAAATCAATAAGGGCAATGGCTTCACGAAGGAAACACACCGAAGAGGAGATCGAGGCTTTCCTCAACATGTTGGCCTCGATCCGGGACGACGACGGCCTGTAGTTGCGACTCCCTTTCAAAAAGCATAAAAAGTCAAGACGGGAACAAATCCGGAGAAAATGACTTTATTTGCAATGCGGAGAGATATAACCGCTGAGACCAGCCCGCGAAGCTGGGGAGATACAATGGCCAGAGATTATTCTCTGGTCATTTTGTATAGAATAAAGTTGTATATTTGCAGAGCGTGATTGTGGTTAACCTTCAGAGACCCTCGCACGTTCCCTTTAACCTCTTTCGTAGTCCAAACCGGATTGTATTTCCGGCAGCGGCAACTGCGAAAGAGGTTTTTTCTTATCTTTGCAGCACGGACAGGTACTCTGTACCGCCGGAACCAGCCTGAGATGCTGGATTTAGGGAGGTATGCAACCGTTAGTTAATCTATCGTGGGTCTTCCCTGCCATAAGAGAACGATTCTGTGTTGGATTGCAGATCCTTCGGCGAGGGCGTTCTCTTTGTTTTAATGCATACGAGTTGGACTATAGTTCCAATGGGTCACTGCAAAAAAAAATGTCCTTGAATGGTATGCCGGACTGTATTTTCGGCCCCTGCTATTCAAGGATTTTTACTTACCTACAAAGATACAAAAACCCTTTGATGATCTCCGATTTATCACTATATTTGTAGTGCCAAAGACAAGACTGTTTTTTTAGAAAGTGAGGGTTTTTTGTACCCTTACAGCGTTGCTTAGCGGTTGTCCTCGTGGGTGTCCTCCTTTCTAAGGAACGATGCTTGTCTTTGGCGAGATAAGGACAACCGCTTTTTATATTCAACCCAAAGCGCCACGAAATGCCAAAGACAGCGCAAGACGAGAACCGGGAGAAGAACAGTAACCCGGTAATCGCGCCTGACAGAGCGAAATCTGAGTCAACATTACGATACCCCGCAATCGCCGGGGTGACGATCTCCAACGGAATAAGATTTATCGCGGCCGTGGAGGATGCCGTAAATAGGGACATCCTCTCAATTCCCAAACGCGAAAGGAGATCCATTCTTACCATGTTCAAGACAACCCTCCGACTTTCCCAGAGGGGGCTTGTCGATCTTACCCACAGACTTGAAAAGGAGGGCGAGTTATGATGAAGTCGTTTCATACCATCAATCCGGATCATGATAGATTGCATGCCGATGAACTGGCCGACTGTGTCCAAGCCCTGGAGGATGCCTCACAGACGTTAATTCAACTTTATGGGAACTATTCTGCGGCCCTTTGCTTGTTGAGAGATGCAAAAGTGGATCACCGGCTACATGATTCTATCGAAGAAAGAACTCTTGATGCTGTTTGTGATCTCCAAGAAATCAAGACTCTATTAGAGGGTGATCTCGAAGAAGCTAATTACACATTAGAACAGAAGGGGATAAAGCAAATAGCATTGCCAACTATATAAAAGCACTACCACCATCTACATTTATAAAATGCGCCTAAGCGTTAACGTTCCGAGGAGAGGGGGGCCTTTGAAGCCTCCCTCGTTCATTGTCTCCATCCTTGAACAAAGAACGATGAATAAAATACCGAACAAATGCGAGAAATCGACGCTCTCAGGGACTTTCACAGAAAAGATAAGAAAGAATACCGAGTATTCATCGAAAGTCAAAATCTGTGGCGTTTTGATGGTATTCTTGAAATAATTACTATCTTTGCGGTGTGGTGTTACCACAATCAAGAATTAAATGAACTATCGCCCTCGCTGAGAAGTGGGGGCGATTTTCATATTAGGCACATAATAGGCACATATTTAATCATAAACCCCCATACAGTTACCTGTACAGGGGTATTTGTACTGGGTAGGAGAATCGAACTCCTATTGCAAGATTGAGAATCTTGAGTACTAACCGTTATACGAACCCAGCATTGTTCGGGATTGCAAAGATAGATAAAAAACCGAATCCTACAAAAAAAAGTCGCAACCTTGTGCGACTTTTTTTCTTTCCTTTGTCCGCGGGGTATTATTTCCTGCGGTCCTTGTATCTCTGGTAGAATTTGTCGACGCGACCGGCGGTGTCAACGAGCTTGACCTTGCCAGTGTAGAAGGGATGAGAGGTGTTGGAGATCTCAACCTTCACTACCGGGTACTCGACGCCGTCCACCATCAGAGTCTCTTTGGTCTCTGCGCAGGAACGGGTGATGAACACGGTTTCGTTTGACATATCCTTGAAAGCTACAAGGCGGTAGGTTTCGGGATGAAGTCCTTTTTTCATTGCTTTACGATTTAATTGTACAATCTTTCGCTGTAAAAAGCCTGCAAAGATAATTCTTTTCCTTCAAAAGACAAGGGCATCGGCAAAAAAACTTACTTGATCCTGTACGGCTGGTCGTCGTACAAGGAGTATCTCTTTGCCTTGCGGATCCACTTCTGCTCTTCGACTTTCACATGTTCCCGTACTTCCTGGAAACTTATCTCGCCACGCAGGTAACTCATTATGCCAGGATCAGCGAGTTTCTCCGCAAAGCCTGCGACCAGTTCGAATTGCGAATATCTTTCCAGGAAATACCGCATGAGCTGGACGGTGTGAAGCAGGGAGTGGTACTCTGCACCAGGCTGGAGCATTATCTGGTAACCTTGGCATCGCTGACCCTCGTATCGGCCTGCAGAAGGGGTGAATGAGCATGGGCGCATCAGGACGCCGCTCGGAGCAGGAATGACTTCCAAAGGGTTGTGCTTGATGAAAGGAGCTCCGAAATATTCATACGGCCTGGCAGTTCCGATGGCAGGAGTGATGGTCGTGTTGTTCCAGAGTCCGCCTCCAGAATACATCTGGCAGGTAAACATTCCCGGGATATCTGAAGCAGGAGCGATCGTCCATGGAAGCAACTGACGGGTCGAGTCGTTCGCAAGAGCTGAGACCACATGAAGCGGAAAACTGGCTCCTATCTCCGTATAGTAGAGGCTGCAGAGCTCCCCGAGGGTCAGTCCGTGCCTGTGAGCCACTTTCGGTGTGTGGGGCTCCACCGGTCCTGAAGGCATGGAGCCTTCCACGATCCTTCCTGCTGGGTTGATGTGGTCGACTATGTACAGGGCGGGGGAGTTCTCCATGCTCGACAGGGTCTCCATCAGCTGGAATACGTCCTTGCTGTAATTGAAGTACCTGGCTCCTGCATCCTGGATCTCTACTACGACTGCGTCCAGACCGGTCAGGGCTTCTCTATCGAAAGAGATATGGTTGGTGCCGGGTGTGAGTTCGGCGCCCTTCGGACTGAAGACCGTCTTGAGAGTACCACGCTCGCTGAACAGGTCGTACATGTAACGGCCGCGGGCAGTGTCCCAGCAGTTCTGTGTGCAGAAGCATCCGACCCTGCCGCTCAGCAGAGCCTTGTCAAGCTGGTCTTCCAGCGCAGTCGTCCTGAATGAAAACATGTCAGCTTCCGATTATCTTGTTTGCCAAACCTATCACTTCACCTGCAAGGGCTTCGGCTTCAGCCATTGTCGGAGCCTCGGAGTAGATGCGGATGATAGGTTCGGTGTTCGACCTGCGGAGGTGAACCCATTTCCTTTCGGCCTCGAAACTGATCTTGACTCCGTCTATGCAGTTGACGTCTTCGGATGAATATGCCTTCTTCATCTCCTCGAGGATCCTGTCTATCAGGCCCTTGTCAGAGAGCTCGATCTTGTTCTTCGCGATATGGTACTCGGGATAGGTCTTCTTCAGCTCGCTGACCTTCATCTTCTTATGGGCAAGATTAGAAAGGAACAACGCGACTCCCACCATTGCGTCACGGCCGCTGTGAAGGGCGGGATAGATAACTCCTCCGTTGCCTTCACCGCCGATGAGAGCCTTCATTTCGTGCATCTTTGTGGTGACGTTGACTTCCCCGACAGCTGCTGCATAGTATGTTCCTCCGAATTTTTCAGTCTCGTCCCTCAGGGCCCTGCTGCTGGAAAGATTCGAGCAGGAGACCGGCATGTAGGGATAGGTCACCTTATCCAGAGGCAGGCCTTGCGCCTTTGCAATGTCTGCAGCCCTCTCGAAGAGGTAGGAGGCTACGCTGACAAGGGTATATTCTTCGACGAAGGGCTCTCCGTTTTCGCAGATGAAGGCGAGGCGGTCTACGTCAGGATCGACTGAAATGCCCAGGTCTGCATGCTCTTCCACCACTGCAGTGCAGAGATCCTTCAGGTTGGCAGGAAGAGGTTCCGGATTGTGGGCGAAGTCTCCGGTAGGTTCGCAGTTGAGTTTTATGCATTCCACGCCGAGCCTTTCCAGGAGACGCGGCATTATTATACCTCCGACAGAATTGATGGCATCAAGTACAACCTTGAATCCGGCTGCCCTGATGGCTTCGGCATCGACTGCCGGAAGGGCTAGGATTGCATCCAGGTGTTCATCGGTGTAGTCATGCTCCGAAACCTCTCCAAGGCTGTCCACTTCGGCGAAATCGAAGTCCTCGGTTTCTGCGAGGTCGAGAATGGCCTGTCCCTGCTCGGCAGTCAGGAATTCACCGCAGTCATTCAGAAGCTTGAGAGCGTTCCATTGCCGTGGGTTGTGCGAGGCCGTCAGGATTATCCCACCATCAGCTCCTGAGAAGATTACTGCCATTTCAGTCGTCGGAGTTGACGCAAGTCCTATCTTGATGACATCCACACCGCAAGCCATCAATGTACCGACGACAAGGTTCTCGACCATCCCGCCGGAAAGACGTGCATCTTTGCCTACGACGATCTTGTACCTCTGTCCTTCCGGCCGTGCTTTCCTGGAAGGGAGGGTTGCGCAGTAGGAGTAGGTAAACTTGACGATATCAACAGGAGAAAGCCCGTCTCCGGGCTTTCCTCCAATGGTACCTCTGATACCGGAAATCGATTTTATGAGGCTCATTTCACGTAATTAGACAGCGAGTGTGAGCATAAGCGCGCCGACAAGTCCCAGGATGGCGTAGAACTCGGGAAGGGCGGCGTAGATCAGGGTGTTGGTCTGGACATCATGTCCCTGTGAGATACCCACGATACCATTGGCGCAGACCTGGCCCTGGCGGATTGCAGAAATCATGCAGACGATGCCTACACCGATACCTACTCCGAAGAGCAGGGGACCGTTGGCTGCGAAGTCAAACTTGTAGACAAGCAGCCACATGAAGAAGGCCACGAAGCCGTAGATACCCTGTGTGGCCGGGAGAGCCGAGAGGATCATGTAGCTGCTGGACTTCTCAGGTGCATTCTTCAGTGCACCTTCAGCGGCATTTCCTGCGATCGTTGTTCCGATGGCGCTTCCGACACCGGCCAGGCTGAGCATAAGCCCAAGTCCGAGATAACCGAGAATTTCGTTCATAATGATTATTGATTTTGTTTGTTTGTTATTGGCCTGTAAATCCTGCCCTTGCCGTCGTAGCCGCTGTTCTTGAAGAACTCGAGGAAGTTGAGTCGGAGCGGGTGGACGAATGCACCGAGGCAGCACATCGCCAGGTTGAGGGCATGGCCGATGAGGAAGATCAGTGCAAAGGCGATCCAGCCGATGCCGAAACCTCCGTCACCTACCGTCATTGCGGCGATGTCGTTGAAAGCCTTGCCAAGCATGCCACCGGCCAGGCCGAGAGCATAGAGGCGAAGGTAGCTGAGTACGTCACCGAGAAGACCGGTGGCGGTGTTGTAAGTCTCCCAGAGTCCGGGAGCTATGTTCTTCAGTGGATTGCGATGTATGTCGCTGAGCAGGAATATACCGATGGCAGACACTACGCCCAGGACGATAATTATCCATTTGGTCACTGTCGCACTCAGGACTCCTGTGAGGGATATTCCTCCAACTATCACTCCTCCGACTATCAGGAGGGTCCATCCCCAGGTTCCGAGCGAATTCAGGAATCCGTTCTTTTTCGTGGCGTAGATGGCCTTTAGGATGAAGGCAAGGGACAGGTGGACGATTCCTATGAGTACGGAAATCACCATGTTGGCATCAAAACCAGCGATGTTGCCTGTGACCATGCATTTCTTCAGCCAGGCGGGGACCCAGGCGGCCTGGGAGATGTCATAGCCGAAGAAGGTGTGCATCACGATACCGATCACGAAGGTGCCGGCTCCGAGTGTGGAGACCAGGGGAGCGATGTCCTTCATGCCTTCCGATTTCCTGAGAAGGAGTCCTATGACGATAAGGGCCAGTCCGTACCCCGCGTCTCCCATGCACATCGCGAAGAAGAGCAGGAAGAAGACCGACAGATAAGGAGTGGGATCGAACTCGTCATAGTCCGGGCGCCCGTACATGTCGGTCAGGACTGTGAACATCCTGGTGAAGCGGTTGCCTTTGAGTTTGATGGGAGGGTTGTCCTCCTTCACGGCGTCTTCTTTCAGGTAAAGTACGCCATCCATCGAATCAAAGGCCTTGCAGAGCCTCTCTTCATCCTTTGACGGGGCGAAACCTTCGAAGGTAGTAATATGATTCTCTGCAGCTTTCCCTGAGCCTGCATCAGCCAGGTAGCGTTGGAGGGAGGCATCAGCCCTGCCCTGCCTTTTCTTTAGTACGGGAATATAATCCTTCAAGGTGTAGAGAAGTCCCTTGCATGCGATGTGTTCGCCTTCCTTGTCGGAGAGAAGGGCCTCCGCTTCCTTGAAGTCATGTTCAGGGACAGGAAGATCCTCGACAGGGAATGAATAGCCGGGGTCGTCGGAGACGGTGACGAACCAGACGTGCCGGCCGTCATCAAAAACCTCTTCGAGGGCATATTCAGAGGCCCAGGAAGGATTGTAGGTTTTCTTGGGGACTTTGTAGAACCTTATCTTGAGCCCTTGCCTTCGCAGGTCTTCGATCTTTTCGGGATCGAAATTACCCCAGATGCGAAGCTCCTGGACTTCCTTCCACTCTGCATCGATTTCTTCGCTCAGCTGCTTTTCCTTGGCTGAGACCTCCTGGAAGAGGGCAAGGGGATCGCTTACCTCTTCTGACCTTGAGGGTTTGAACTTGGATTGATCCGGATCGGAAGCATGGTCGAGGTTTTCCAGATACTTGACGGCCTTCCTGCACTCCTCACTTTCAGCAAAAAGCTTCGATGAAGTCTCGTCCACAGGTTTATCGGAACGGGTAATGTCAACCACTCCGAGTTCCTCTATCTTGCGGAGGAAGGATTCTGCTTCGCCGCTGAGAAGGACGAAGGAGTATTTGGTCATCTTCTCAATCATGGCTTCTTTCCTCCATTTCTTCTTCTGCGGCATGACGTTCCTTGACGATCTTGGAAGAGGCCTTGCTCAGGTTCTCCTCGTCTTCCATGTACCGCTTTATCTTCAGGATTGCTTCCTGATACCCTGGTATCTGGACTTTCTCATAGAGATTGACCTTCTGGGTGGTCTTCTTCCTCTGGAAGTCAAGAATCCGGCGCTTTTCCATGTACACTTCGGACTCGATGCCAAGGCGTGTTAGTTCCTTGAGGATCGACACTCCGTCGAGGTACCAGGCCGGTTTTGCGAAGGTGTTGAACTGGCGGATCTCGTAGCTGATCTCTCCGAGTTCTGGACACTTGACACCTGCAACCTTGACAGTCCTGAGGTCTACATCCTTGATCGAGATCAGGCCTGGCTCGAACTCGTTCCAAAGGCTGGCGAGGTAGTCGTACTTCTTCTGTGCCTGGTCAAGCTCGAGAATAAGACGTTCGCTCTTATCCTTCGCTTTACGCACTTCAAGCCTCAGTGCGCTCTCCTTGTTCTGAAGGGTAGGGAGAGCGCTCTGACGCATCTTGAGCTGCTTCTGCAGGTTGTTCAGAGCTGTCTTGTTGTATTGAAACTTGATCGCCATTTCGCTTTAACGGCCTTTCCAGTATTTATCGATAAGTGATTGCTTGATGCCGGTCTCGGCCTTGCTGAAGTATTTTCCGAACAGCTCCCATGCAGTGTCGAGCATCTCTGTGATCGAGATGTTGACGTCGATCGAGAGCAGGCGGGTTGCATAATCCTTTGCGTAGTCGAGGCAGCGATGGTCGTAGTCAGAAAGATCGAATCCGTTCTCCAGCTTGGTCTTAGCATTCTGGGCATCGGCATAAAGGCGGACACCTGCATTCATGACCTGGCTGTGGTCCTCGCGGGTCTTGATGTTCTGTACCCTCTGCTTGAGCCTGGAAAGGGAACGGAACGGATCGATGATGACCTTTCCGGAATCCGAGTCGGCGCGCAGGAACAACTGACCTTCAGTGATGTAACCGGTGTTGTCCGGAATAGCATGGGTGATGTCTCCGTCGTTCAGGGTCGTGACTGCGATGATAGTGATTGAACCGTCGGTAGGTAGCTGGACGGCTTTCTCGTAAATCTTTGCGAGGTCCGAGTAAAGGGAACCGGGCATGGAATCCTTGGAGGGAATCTGGTCCATACGGTTGGACACTATCGAAAGGGCGTCGGCGTAGAGGGTCATGTCCGTAAGCAGGACGAGGACCTTCTCGTTCTTGTCCACTGCAAAGTACTCCGCTGCCGTCAGTGCCATGTCAGGTACCAGAAGCCGCTCCACAGGAGGATCCTCGGTAGTGTTGACGAAGCAGATTATCTTGTCCAGGGCACCGGCATCCTCGAAGGCGTGGCGGAAGAAGAGGTAGTCGTCATTCGAAAGACCCATTCCGCCCAGGATGATCTTGTCCACGTCCGCCCTCAGGGCGACATCTGCCATGACCTGGTTGTAAGGTTGGTCAGGATCGGCGAAGAACGGAATCTTCTGGCCGGATACGATGGTGTTGTTGAGGTCGATTCCGGCAATGCCCGTAGGGATAAGTTCAGAAGGCTGGCGCCTCTTGTAAGGGTTGACTGACGGACCGCCGATCTCCCTGGTCTCACCTTCCACTTCCGGACCTCCATCGATCGGCTTGCCGTAGGCGTTGAAGAAACGTCCGGAAAGCTGGTCGGATACCTTGATGGTAGGTGGTTCCCCGAGGAAAGTCACTACGGCATCGGTAGGGATGCCTTCGGTACCTGAGAACACCTGCAGGGTCACGATGTCGCCCTTGGTTTTAACTACCTGTGCCAGGCGACCGCCCACGACGGCAAGTTCGTCATTGGATATTCCTTTGGCCCTGAGAGAAACGGTAGCCTTGGTTATCGCCTCCAGACGGGTGTATATTCTTTGATATGCCTTAGTTGCCATGGTTTTCTATGAGTTTGTGGGTCTTTGCAGCATAGCCGTTGAACGCATCGCTCTTGAAAGGCGTGTAGTTCATCTGGCGCAGGTCGTTGATGAGTTCCTTGAAGAAGTTGCGGCACTGCTCGAAGTCGTCGAACTGATAGTCGACGTTGCAGAGATCGAGCACCAGGTCGAGCATGTATTTCTGCCTTTCCATAGGACACAAGGCATCTACATCATCAAATGCGTCCTGCTGGAGGAACACGAAATCGATGAGTTCTGACTTCCAGAAGCTGATGTGGTAGCCGATCGGCACTCCGTCGTCGCCGAGGATGTTGATCTGATCATTCGCCTCCCTCCCTCGTCTTAGCAAGTTCTTGGCTTCCAGTACCTTGGAGACCCATCCCTGTTCAACATTCTTGTCAAGATAGGAGATGATTTCGGGGTACTCGAGGTATTTCGAATAGGATTCGATCGGATTGACGGCAGGATACCTCTTCTGGTCCGCCCGGTTCTGCTCAAGTCCGTAGAAGCATCTGGCAGCCTTCTTGGTGGACTCTGTGACCGGCTCCTTGAGGTTTCCTCCGGCAGGGGAGACGGTACCGATGAAGGTGACAGCTCCAGTCTGACCGTTGTTCAGGACTACCATTCCTGCCCTTGAGTAGAAATTCGATATGATGGCACTCAGGTCCACGGGGAAGGCATCCGCTCCCGGAAGCTCTTCCATACGGTTGGACATCTCCCTCAGGGCCTGGGCCCAGCGGGAGGTAGAGTCTGCCAGCAGGAGGCACTTCAGGCCCATGGCCCTGTAATATTCACAGATCGTCATCGCGGTGTAGACGGATGCTTCACGTGCAGCGACAGGCATGTTGGAAGTGTTGCAGATGATGGTCGTACGTTCCATCAGGTGGCGTCCGGTGTGGGGATCGATGAGTTCGGGGAACTCGGTGAATATCTCCACTACCTCATTTGCCCTTTCGCCGCAGGCTGCCATGACTATGACGTCGGCCTCACCCTGCTTTGCGATAGCGTGCTGGAGGACGGTCTTTCCGCATCCGAACGGGCCGGGGATGAATCCGGTGCCACCTTCTGCGATAGGATTGAATGTGTCGATGCAACGTACACCTGTCTCCATGATCCTCTGGGGCCTGGGCTTTTCCTGATAGGCTTTGACGGCTACCTTGACAGGCCATCTCTGGGTCATGTCCACATACACGTCCTCACCATTCTGGTCAGTCAGGGTAGCAATCACCATGTCGATGTTGTACATGCCGGCAGGGATGATTTTCTTGACCGTGTACTCGCCCTTGAGAGAGAATGGTACCATGATCTTGTGGGGAAGCCATCCTTCCTTGACTTCTCCGAGCCAGTCTGCCGCAACTACCTTGTCACCGGGCTTCGCAATGGGAGTGAAGTCCCAGAGCTTCTTGTGGTCAAGCGGATCCGTGTATTCACCTCTCTTGAGAAACACGCTGCCCATTGTCGCGAGGTTGTTCTGGAGTCCGTCGTAGACGCTGGAAAGCAGGCCCGGTCCGAGTGTGACCTCAAGCATCCTGCCTTCGAATTCCACGGAATCCCCGTTCTTCAGTCCCCTGGTGCTCTCGAACACCTGGACGGAAGCCTTGTCTCCATTGACCTTGATGACTTCCGCAAGAAGGGGCGTCCCGTCGAGGGTGATGTAGCAGAGTTCATTCTCCGCCACGGGGCCGTCAACCTGCACTGTCACAAGGTTGGAGACGATTCCGATAACTTTTCCTTTAGTCTTCATGTATGTTATTCAAATTTTATCTTTCCAAAAGTTCCCCTGACTTCTTCGGTCAGACGAAGGAACACCTCACGTCCAGTCTCTTCGTCAAGGGACCTCCATCTGTCAATGATGTGCATCTTGGCGACGGTGCCGAGGATGGCGTCCAGGTCAAAGTAGCTGAAGGTGGTGATTGCATTAATCTTGTCCCAGTACAGGGAATCGAGGCCATGTTCACGTTCGAGCAGGTCTTCCCGGGACAGGATGCTTTCCAATGCGGCGGCTTCCTCGAATTCTCCGGCAGGGAGACCTATGGTCCCGTTGTTCTCGGGAAAGCCGAAGGCCTTGTTAAGGAAGCGTGCCTTGGCGTTCCTTGCGTTCAAGTCAAAAGTGAAGAACTCCCTTATGAACCGGTTGTGGTCTTTCAACGCCGCCTCGTAAAAGGCTTCATCCAGCATGTTGTCATCGTATCCTTGGAGAAGGATGTCGAGGGTGCGGATGTCAGCTTCGGAGAGCTGGGTCTTGATCCAGTCAACAAACCCGCTGAAAGAAGTCCCTTCAGAGAACTTCCAGTCAGGTTTAAGGGCGGGCAGGCTTGCGATTATGTACTCGTAGTTTCCCATCATTCTCCGAAGAGGGCCTTGCGGGTGGCTGGCCTGAGGTACTCACTGATCAACTCTTCGAAAGCCTCGTCGGTCAGGCTTACGAAATACGAACCATCCTTGGGACCGATGTTGAAACCTCCAGAGACCTTCTTGGAGAAATTCGCATTGAATCCGGTGCCGATGATCTTGGAGAGTTCGCTGCTGATGAAGGGTTCTATCTCTGCCTTGAGAGATTCGGGCAGGAGGGCTTCGACCTCTGCCGTCTCATCCGGATTGAAATTCCTGGCCACGGCCAAGATGACCTCCTTGACGAATTCAGCGGAACTGAGCGAGGACTTTACATCTTTGGAGACCATGCCTTTAAGCATAATGTTCTCTATGTCCTTTTTCGTGGTCTGGATGCTTTGTACGGAAGCCATCTTGACATCGCCTTCAACCTTGGCGCGATAGTCTGCTGCATCTTTCTCAGCCTTCTTGATAATCTCCTTGGCCTTGGCCTGGGCAGTTTCTATTATTTCTGCCGCCTTGGTTTCAGCCTTGGCGAGCAGGGCTTCGCCTTCTTCCTTGCCTTTGGACAAACCTTCCCTGTAGAGCTTGTCAGTAAGTTCCTGAAGCTTGTTCTCCATATATCAAATGATTTGTTTCTTGTGTGACTAACAAAAATAAAAAAAAAAGCGCACATCTCCAATTGGAAATGTGCGCAAAAAAGTCTATTCTATTATCCTAAAAAGCCAAGAAGAATACCGGCTGCCACAGCCGAACCGATAACTCCTGCTACATTAGGTCCCATGGCATGCATAAGCAGGTGGTTGTTCGGATCGAATTCCCTTCCTACTATTTCCGACACGCGGGCGCTGTCAGGGACGGCAGACACACCGGCATTGCCGATCAGGGGATTGATCTTGCGGTCTCCCTTGAGGAAGAGGTTCCAGAATTTCACGAACAGGACTCCGACAGTCGTGGCGATCACGAATGAAAGCAGTCCGAGGAGGAAGATCTTCAGGGAATTGCCGGTAAGGAACTTGTCTGCCTGGGTGGAGGCTCCAACGGTGAGTCCGATCAGGGTTGTAACAACGTCGATGAGCGGACCGCGGGCGGTCTCCGCAAGACGGCGGGTCACTCCGCTTTCCTTCAGCAGGTTTCCGAAGAACAGCATTCCAAGCAGGGGAAGGCCTGAAGGAACGATGAAGGCGGTGAGAAGGAAACCGACGACGGGGAAAATGATCTTCTCTTTCTGGCTGACAACCCTGGGGGCCGGCATGCGAATCAGGCGCTCTTTCTTGGTCGTGAGAGCGAGCATGATAGGCCTTTGGATCACCGGGACGAGGGCCATGTAGGAATATGCACTCACGGCTATCGCGCCCATCAGGTCGGGTGCCAGTTTAGATGAAAGGAATATTGCCGTAGGGCCGTCAGCACCTCCGATGATACCGATCGCACCGGCCTGGTTGGGATCAAAGCCAAGAAGGAGGGCGAGGAGGTAGGCTCCGAATATTCCTGTCTGTGCAGCAGCACCTATCAGGAGAAGCCGTGGTTGCGAGATCAAGGCGGAAAAATCCGTCATTGCTCCGATGCCTAGGAATATGAGAGGAGGATACCAACCTTGCTTGACGCCCTGATAGAGAGTGTTGAGGACGGAACCGTCTTCATAGACTCCGATATTAAGTCCGGGGAACATCGGAATGTTACCGATGATCATTCCGAAACCGATAGGAACCAGCAGAAGCGGTTCCCAGCCTTTCTTTATGGCGATGGTAATAAATACAATGCCAATGAAGATCATGGCAAAGTTCTGCCATGTCGCATTGGCGAATCCTGTGAAATACCAGAATTGCCTCAGGTTTTCAATGATGGTACTCATCCTAGCCGATCTTGACGATTTCAGCTCCTTCGAGGACTGAATCTCCCTTGTTCACAAGTATGGCTGTCACAGTGCCGTCTACATCGGCCTGGATCTCATTTTCCATCTTCATGGCCTCGATCACGGCGATCTTCTGGCCAGCCTTGACAGCCTGTCCTTCTTTGACTGAAACCTCGATGATGACACCGGGGAGGGGAGAGGTGACGGCCTTGCCGGCTCCGGTTGCCTTTGCACTTGAGCCTGTCGAAGGTGCGGCCGTTGCAGGGGCGGCTGCGGGAGTGGCTGCAGGAGCCGGAGCAGCTGCGAGGGGACTTGCCACGGGAGTGTCCATCTCGACTTTGTAGGAAGCACCGTTGACTGTCACGTCGGCGATGTTGCCCTCTACTGAATTGATGTCAACGTTATACTCGTTGCCGTTGATCTTGAATTTGTAGGTCTTCATATCTTTATATAATTATTATCTAGGTAATTGTCTGAAATTCTGAGCCTTGTCTGCCCATGTGCTGCCAGGTGTCGGGTTGATGGTGATCACGAAGCTTTCCGCGTCGTGAACCCCGCCTCCCAGATAGTCGTCGAGGGCAAGTGCAATTGCAGCGTAGACTTCTCCACCAAACTCCTGTGAGAGTGCCATCGAGATAGCTGCTGCGATCTCGGGAGTCATCTCTCCGGTCTGTCCTTCTTTCTTACCTTTCCTGGTCTTTTTAACCTTGGCCTCTTTCGGCGAAGCCTGGCGTTTGTTGAATTTGCCGATCCATCCGAAGATGAAGGCAAGGATGATGAGCGCAGTGAAGACCACCATCACGGCAATCAGGGTAAGTACCCATCCGTGGGGGTCGGTCTCTTTCATGATCTGGCTCTTGGTCTTTGCATCAACGTCTCCGTTGTAGGAACCCGGAGTCGGCTTCTGGTTGATCTCAGTGACGAAATCCATGCCCTTTATCCCGGTTGGGATCCGTACTACGGAGCAGTCGGCTGGAAGGTCGGCGGGTATTTCAACCTGGTCGATGACAGTCCTTCCGTCATTGCTGACAAGGTAGACCGTAGAACCTCTGTGAAGTTTGAAATTGGTGTAGAATGTGCCCTGAGAGGCATTTCCGCTGGCATGAAAAACTATACTCTGCCTTGGGCCCAGCTTGGCTGCAAGGTCAGAAGTAGGGATATGGTACTTCTTGAGGTTTGACTTGTCATCAGAAAGGTAGCATCCTCCGAACTTGACCGTGCCGCTGGACGTGTTGAAAATCTCAATCCACCCGTTTCTCTGACCGAAATCGTCCTCCATTCCGCATGTGTTCTCGACCAGGACCTCTCCTATGAGGAGGTCGGTGAGATTCTGCGCACCAAGAGTGACCGATGCAAGCAGGGAAAGGATCGAGAGAATGAATATCCTGGAATTTCTCATCGTTCTACAGGGGAAGGTTGTCGTGTTTCTTGGCAGGCATCTGCTGCTTCTTTCCGGCGAGTTGCTCCAGGGCCCTGATCACGCGGAAACGCGTGTTCCTGGGTTCGATGACATCATCGATGTACCCCTTCTGCGCAGCCTGGTAGGGATTGTTGAAGAGATCCTCGTACTCGGCTTTCTTCTCAGCCCTGATCTTCTGCTGCTCAGCAGGATCTTCAACTGCCTTTATGTCTTTGGCGTAGAGTACGTTGACGGCTCCGTCTGCACCCATCACTGCAATCTGGGCAGAAGGCCATGCGTAGACCAGGTCGGCTCTGAGGTGCTTGCTGCTCATGACTATGTAGGATCCGCCGTAGCTCTTGCGCAGCTCTACCGTGACCTTAGGTACTGTAGCCTCGCCATAGGCGTAGAGGAGTTTGGCTCCGTTGGTGATCACGGCTCCATATTCCTGCTGGGTTCCGGGAAGGAAGCCAGGAACGTCGACCAGAGACACGATCGGGATGTTGAAGGCATCACAGAACCGGACGAAACGGGATCCCTTGCGGGAAGCGTTGATGTCGAGTACTCCGGCGAGCATCTTGGGCTGGTTGGCAACGATGCCGACGCTGCGGCCGTTCATGTGGGCGAATCCGACGATGATGTTCTTTGCGAAGTCCTTGTGGATCTCGAAGAACTTGCCGTCATCCACGATGCTCCCGATGACCTTGTACATGTCATAAGGAGTGTTAGGATTATCGGGGATAATCTCGTTAAGGCTGTCATCCGTGCGGCTGACGGGGTCGTTGGTAGGGACCCTTGGTGCCTCCTCCATATTGTTCTGGGGAATATATGAGAGCAGTTCCTTGATAGTATTGATTCCCTCTTCCTCGCTCTCAGCCGCGAAATGTGCCACTCCGCTCTTGGAAGCGTGTACGCTTGCTCCTCCAAGCTCCTCCTGGGAGACGTCTTCTCCGAGGACGCTCTTGACCACTGCAGGACCTGTCAGGAACATGTAGGAAGTGTTCTTGACCATGACGGTGAAATCCGTCAGGGCAGGTGAGTAGACAGCTCCGCCGGCGCAGGGACCGAATATTCCGGAAATCTGGGGGACAACTCCTGATGCCAGGATGTTCCTCTCGAAGATCTCTCCGTAGCCGGCCAGTGAGTCGACGCCTTCCTGGATCCTGGCTCCGCCGGAATCGTTGAGGCAGATAAAGGGTGCACCGTTGCGGGAAGCAAGGTCCAGAACCTTGCAGATCTTTTCCGACATGGTCTTGGACAGGGATCCTCCGGAGACTGTGAAATCCTGGGCGGCGACATAGACCAGACGGCCACCTACGGTGCCCATGCCGGTTACGACTCCGTCACCATCGAAGTGCTGCTTTTCCATTCCGAAGTTCGTGCAGCGGTGCTGTACAAACATGTCGAACTCCTCGAAACTGCCTTCATCAAGCAGTAATGAGAGCCTTTCCCTTGCAGTCAGCTTACCTTTCTGGTGCTGTGCGTCGATCCTTTTCTGCCCTCCGCCGAGCTTTGCAGCAGCCCTGCGCTCGACCAGTTTGGCGATATTTTCCTGTTGGATGCTCATATTGTTAACGTTCTATATATGTCTTTTGCGAGAATTGCAAATTTACCATGAAAATTTATCTTTTACAAGCGGATGCCCAATGTGAAATCCAGATAATCTGCCTTGAATTTGTGCGCCTTTATGCAGACGCTGATGAAAAAAGGAGACAGGGATGGAGGATAATACCTTATTCCGGTCCTTTCATATAGCGGTCCGTGATCACCTCGGATACCCATGTGCCGGTAAAGGTAGATTCCTTCCTGGACGTACAGGGCTGCATTGCGGTAGAAAACTTCCTGAACTAATCCTATCCCTGCCGAAAGGGGAGAGTAACCCTTCGATGCTTCGACCTCTTCCTCGCTGTAGAGAATCCTGTCGGCCCATTCCAGCCTTTCCGTATTTGAATTCCAGAAACCGTCCACAGTGGCTCCTAAGGCGAAACGACCTCCTGTCCTGTAGATGGCATCGAAACTGAGAGATGCCATGGGCCATTTTCGGAGCAATGACGTGGAGAGTTCATCCCTTGGTACTGTCTTTACCAAAGCCCGCCATTCGGCAGCACAGGCATGGACTCCTCCTCCTGCGTAAAGCTCGTAGCTCCATCCTTTTTCCAGGTTACGCACAGCCTGGGTCTTGAACACGTTCGCACGGGGCGGCCTCGAGGATGAAAAGCGGTATCTCGCGGACAGACCGCCTCCCCAGTAGTTCAGCCCGCCGTTGGGATAGGCGAGCCTGGCGCTGGAATTGTGTTTTACCATTATCCCGGCCTCGAGGTCTAGCCGCGGTGAGACAATCCACGTAAGGTGCCCTCCACCACCGGCATATAAGAGTACGGGGGAACTGAAGAACCAGTTGGCGCTGTTGGTTTGTGCATCATAGTAGCCTGATGAATATGACAGGCCGAGCTGGATGTTGTAACCAAACCCCAGGCGCTTTGTCCTTAGAAGATCCCTGGAGATTGTCCCGTAGGCTGTGATCATGTCGGAGTAGTGGCCGTTCTTGCTCCTGAACTTCACGTCAGACAATGTGTTGTAAGTCAAGCCGACTCCGAGGATAGGGTAGCCGTAGCCAGATGCGAAACTCCCGTCACCGGTCTTCCCTCCGGTGGCGAAATCCAGTTCCAGCGTAAATGCATTGAATCCAAGGGATGTGTAGGAATCCCTGAAGGATCCGATTGTCATCCGGTCTCCTCCGGCTTTCAATGCCCAGGTGCCGGGATTAGACTGGGCCGTGGCATCATGACATGACAGACCCTGGACTGCGATGCAGACCAGGGTCAGAATGGTATTGCGGAACAACCGTGCCATCGCCTGAGGACTATTCCTCAGCGGGCTTCATCGTGTTGTAGACGGATGTGACGTCGTCGTCGTCCTCGAGAAGACCTGTGAGTTTGTCCAGTGTCTCCCTCTGTTCGGGAGTTACGTCCTTGAGATCCACGTTGGGGATCCTTTCGAAACCTCCTGAGACAAGTTCATATCCGTTGTCCTCGATGTATTTCTGAATAGCGCCATAGGAGCTGTAAGCACCGTAGATCACAATGTTCCTGGTGACCTCTCCATCTTCGTTCTCCTGTTCCTCGGTGAATACTTCGGGATCGTCGTCGCAGTCGCAGAGTTCAAGCTGCAGCTCTTCGATGTCAAGGCCTTCCTTATCCTTGATACGGAAGACGCACTTGTGGTCGAACATGAAGCTGACACTTCCGCTGGTTCCAAGGGAACCTCCGCACTTGGTGAAATAGCTGCGGACGTTGGCAACTGTCCTGGTGTTGTTGTCGGTGGCAGCCTCCACGAGGTACGCGATGCCGTGAGGACCGTAGCCTTCGTAGACGATCTCCTTGAAATCTCCCTGGTCCTTCTCAAGAGCCTTCTTTATTGCCCTCTCGACATTGTCCTTGGGCATGTTCTCGCTCCTGGCCTCAGCCATGAGGGCTCTGAGCCTGGGGTTTCCGGTTACATCCGGACCGCCCTGCTTTACAGCGATGGTGATTTCCTTTCCGATCTTGGTGAAGGTCTTGGCCATGTGGCCCCATCTCTTGAACTTCCTTTCCTTGCGGAACTCAAACGCTCTTCCCATGATTACTTCTGGCTTTCGATGCGGGTGATGTACTTGTCGATGTCGTAACCCTCGATGGACTGGGGATACTTGTCCTTGATGGTCTTGTAATAAGTCAGGGCCTTGGCGTTGTCACCGAGCTCTTCGCAGACCACGCCGGCTTTGAGAAGATAGGTGGCGGCGAACATGTTGTCTGCTGTGGCGGCAGCCTTGTCGAAGCAAGCAAGTGCATCGCTGTACTTCTCAAGTCCGACATAAGCGTCTCCCATGCAGCCGATTGCGCGGGCCTTGAGGATGCTTTCCTTGCCGTTGTACTTCTTGAGGTAGTTCAGGGCTTCCTGGTAGTTGCCTAACTGAAGCTCGCAGACACCAGCGTAGAAATAAACGTCTTTGCCGGCCTTTCCGCCGAAATCGTCGATGATCTGTGAGAAGCCGAGCACATTGCCGTCACCGTTGAGTGCGAGGTCGTACTCTCCGTTACGGAAGTTGGCTTCTGCCGGGAACATCTGTGCGGCAGCTTCCTTGGTCTTGGGCTGATAGTAGAACTTGTAGAATGCAACGATACCGAGGCCGATAACCAGAAGAGCGATCAGGATGCCGTAGATGGTCTTTTTGTTGTCACGGAAGAACTGATCGGTCCTGGAGATGGTCTCGTTCACCTTCTCCTGACGCTCCTGCTGAGCGACATCTGCTTGTTTCTTTGCCATTTTTATAGTCTTTTTGTTATTATCGTTAATGACAGTCTGCAAAAATAGAAAAAATTGTTTAATCATGCAATATGATTATCTTTGCGTAGTAACTCCACTCAGCGATGCCGGTACTTGAAAAAATAGTCGTCCAGGATTTCAGGAACATATCTTTCCAAGAAATTTCTTTCTCTCCGAATGTCAATTGCATCTCGGGAAACAACGGGGAAGGGAAGACTAACCTGATGGATGCTATATGGTACCTGTCCATGACAAAGAGTGCCTTTTCCAATTCCGACCGTTTCAATTTCCGCCATGGTACAGACTCCTTTGCCATTGCGGGAACATATTCAATTGACGGCCTGTCAGTCCGGTTTTCGGTGCAGGTGGATTCCAAGGGCGAAAAGAAAGTACGCAGGGACGACAAGCCATATTCCAGGATCTCAGAGCATATCGGAGTCCTTCCTATCGTGATGGTCTCTCCCTCCGACACTGCCCTTGTCAGCGAAAGCGGGGAAGACAGACGCCGTTTCGTCAACTCGGTTCTCTCCCAGATGGACAGGGAGTATCTCTCTGCGATGCAGCAGTACAACCGTCTGCTCTTCCAGAGGAACCGCATGCTCAAGGACGGCACCTACGATGATTCCCTTCTCGGAGTTTTCGACGAAAGGATGCAGGAATATGCTGAAAGGATCTTTACCGCCCGTGAGGAGTTCGTTAAGGCTCTCGAACCTGTCGTTTACGATTACTACAAGTCTCTTTCAGGGGGGAAGGAAAGCGTTTCGATCAGTTATCAGTCCGATCTGCACAAGGCCTCCCTTGCCGATCTCCTCCGCTCTTCGAGGGAGAAAGACAAGATGTTGAAGTACACGACCGCAGGAATCCAGCGAGACGATTTCCTGTTCCACATGGATGGTTATCCAATTCGCCGCTGCGGATCGCAGGGGCAGCAGAAATCTTTCCTGGTCTCTCTCAAGTTCGCACAGTATGAGATCATGAAACAGAGGTATGGTTTCCCTCCGATCCTCCTTCTTGACGACGTGTTCGACAAGTTGGACATGGGCAGGATTTCCAATCTTCTTGGTATGGTGGCCGGCAGTGACTTCGGACAGATATTCATCACGGATGGCAACAAGGTCAGGATGGCCGGGATAGTGGACAAGCTTACGGCCGACAGGGCTTATTTCGAGGCTGTCGGCGGAGAGTTCAGGGAGGTCGGTGATGCCTGATTACCGTAAGATAAAAGGTACGCCTCGCAAGGAAGCGCTCGGCATGGACCAGATCGTGGCGATGTACATCCGTGCCATGAAACTGAGTGCAGGACTCAATACCCAGCGGGTCTTTGCGGCATGGGATGCTGTTTCGGGTGTCAAGGACTTTACTCTCAGGAAGTTCTATCGTGACGGCAAACTCTATGTAACCCTGTCGTCTTCCATGGTGCGTAGTCACCTGGAGTTTCAGAAGGATGCTATCCTTATGGCAGTCAACAATTTCCTTAGCAAGGACGAATTGTTTGCCAAGGATTATGATAAAGTCGGATTCGTAAAGGAGATTATTCTCAAATAAAAAGTATGGAAGAGAAAAGGATCAAGATAATGGTGGATGCGGCGGTCCCGTTCATCCAAGGTGTTTTCGAACCCTATGCCGAAGTCGTCTACAAGGCCGGAAAGCAGATTTCCCGGGAAGATCTCGCAGATGTCGATGCCATGGTCATACGGACACGTACAATATGTAATGCGGACCTTCTTGAGGGAACACCTGTAAAGTTCATCGCGACGGCTACCATCGGCACTGACCACATTGATTTTCCGTATTGTGAGGAGAAAGGAATAATTGTCCGCAATGCTGCCGGTTGCAATGCAGGTGGCGTTATGAACTATGTTTTCTCCGCCTTGTACGGAGTCGCTGCACGCAAGTCGATCCGTCTGGACGGATGCAAGTTAGGAATAGTAGGTGTCGGGAATGTCGGTAAAAGGGTTGACCGCGTGGCCGGAGCTCTCGGCTTCAAGGTCCTGAAGAATGACCCTCCGAGGATGGCAGCAGAAGGCCCGGAAGGGTTCTGCCAGCTGGATTACCTGCTGGAGAACTCCCAAATCGTGACCATGCATGTGCCGCTCGATGAAACCACGAGGGGGATGTGCGACGATGCCTTCTTCGCCAAGATGAAGCCTGGTACGATATTCATAAATGCATCGCGTGGAGAGGTCGTGGTCGACGATGCCCTCAAGAGGGCCATCCCCAAACTTGGTCCCGTGATCCTGGACACATGGAACAACGAACCGGACATCGACCTTGAACTTATGGGGATGGTGGATATCGCCACACCTCACATCGCAGGTTATTCCTATCAGGGCAAGCAGAACGGTACGGCTGCTTCCGTTCGTGCCCTCGCCAGGTTCTTCGGTTTCGAGAAGCTTTATGAGTTTTTCCCCAAGACCGAGCTTCTGGAACTGGAATCCATCAAGCTTGACCTTAAAGGAAAAACGCAGGGCGAGATCGCTCCCGTCCTGCAATACAATTATCCGATATTCACGGATGATTTCATGTTCCGCATGGATCCTGGCCAGTTCGAGAACCTGCGGTCCAACTATCAATACAGAAGGGAGTTCTACATCGATTGATTCTATTTCTTCCGGATCGTCTCCCCGTCTTTCTTGTAGATCAAGTCTCCTGAGCCGTGGCTGGAGACGGAAATCTTTGTTGCATCGAATCCGAGAGCATCCAGATCTCCTGAGCCCAGCATCGTGATGACAGCTTCGGTTGCTTTGCCTGTCAGCATGACATCACCGGATCCGGATGAGGACAGGTCCAGGTTTCCGACATCGACCAGATGCAGGTTAATGTCGCCGGAACCAAGGTTGGAGACATGTACTGATTCTCCACTGAGGGTCCCGTTGAAATATCCGCTACCTGATGACGCGACTTCTTTTACTGCCGGAGCGTAGATCCGGACATGCTCGTCATACATTATGGGGGAACTGTTGTCGATGATCAGCCTGCCGTCATTGACGTATACTTTCACGGAGTCCCTTGTGATGTGCGTTCCGAACAGACTTACTGTGGGTTCGCAGTCTGACAGGATGAAGTCCACGTCCATTCCGCCTATCGATGAAACGCTGGTGAATGGCCCGGGGCGGAAGACGACGGAGTCGGTTTCCGAATAGACCTGTTTGCTGCTTTCGAGGCGGAGCTCAAGAGCGCTTTTCATCTCTTTCTTGGCCTCGTCGCTGATGCGGAAATAACATGAAGAGGCACTGAAGGCTGCCGCCGTCAGAGCGGATGCGAGAATTATGCTTTTGAATATATTCATGGCTGTCTCTATTTATTATCAAACAATTCTTTAGGGTCAAGCCCCAAGAGCTCCATTTTCCTTATCATTACAGGCAGTTCATTCTCAATGAATTCCTTTCTGGAACTCTCCAGGACAAGGTCTCTGGCCTCCTGCGAGATAAAATAACCGATACCTCGCTTATTGTAGATGACTCCTTCTTGCGTCAGCTTTTCATAAGTGCGCATGACTGTGTTGGGGTTCACTCCTATCGAGGCTCCATATTCCCTGACAGAGGGTATCCTGTCTTCGGGTTTGAGCTCTCCTGAAAGGATCCTTTCGCAGATCGAATCGCGTATCTGCAAGTAGATGGCTTTATTTGGATTGAATTCCATGGTGAGCTGATTAATGCTGGATGTTCTTTACCCTGAACCACGACCAGATGCCGAGGCCAACTACGATGACAGCGAGTTCGACATTGCTCCAGAAGTTGGCCCAGAAGTCAATGTTGTCGGCATAATTCAAAGCCCAGGCCTGAATCTTATCACTGAACGACTCAATGTCGATGGTGGACACGGCTAATCCGATGATGGCTGATAGGACGAGGGAGATTACAAACAATGTGAGTATGGTCTTAGCGACCTTGTTCTTCTTGAATGTCAAAGCGCCGAGCAGGAACACCGAGACAATCTGAAGGACGCCGTTGGCAAGGAACCAGATTCCCTTGCCGGCAATCTTGAAACTCTTGCCATCTTCATCGTAGCTGGTCATGTCCAGACTGTTCCAGGAAGAGAAGATTGACGAACCGCAATTCTTGTCAACCAGGCAGACCAGGGCGTCGCTGATCAGGTAGGCACAGAAGAAGGCAACCGGGATGATCACCAGGCAGATCAGCATCATGGATGAGAATTTCTCCAGCCTTGAGGCAGGAAGTTGGATCCAGGCTGATCCCTTTGCCTTGTCAGTTATGAATCCGTAGGTCCTTGAAGGGAAAAATATCAGGAAGATTACTGAAACCAAAGAGAACACGCTGACTCTCACGGCAATGCTTGGCCTGGCCAGGGTATAGTCGGAGAAATCCATCGAAAAGCCATGGCCTACCAGGGCGAAGAACACTATCACGATGTAGGTTATGACCGGTATGAGGGCATAGGTCAGGAGGAACACCCTCTGTTCCTCCCAGACAGACTTGAGATCATAGGCGAGATACTTGCCGAATCTTTTGAAATTAAAAGTGTTGTTCATGACTGTCCCTCCTTCCTATTTGTTAAACATTCCCTTGATGAGTTCCTTGTGAGCGTGGACTGTGTTGAAAAGGGCCTCTATATTGACTTTGCTCTCTTCTCCGCCGGTATTTGGACAAACCTGGAGGAAGCCTCCGGGAAGTGCTTCACGGTAAAGGGCGTCTTCCCTTTGGGTAGTTCCGTAGTCGAAATAGAGTTTCTCCGAAATCTCTTCGATGGATGCGTTCAGGAGTACATCCTGCTTGTCGAGGATAATCACAGGGTCTATGATGTTCTCAAGGTCACGGACCTGGTGGGTGGAAATCACGATGGTGGAATCCTCAGGCGTGTACTTCATGACAGCTGCCCTGAACTGGGCCTTTGAAGGAATGTCCAGTCCGTTCGTGGGCTCATCCATGAACAAGTACCTGCATCCTGTGGCCAGGCCGAATGAAATGTAGGTCTTCTTCAGCTGACCGGCAGACATCTGGTTCATCTTCTTCGACGGATCGTTTTCGAATTCCTTCATTATTCTAAGGAATATCTCATGGTCGTAGAGAGGCCAGAATGCTCCGCGTTCCTTTGCGAACACCTCGGCTTTCATAGCGACGGGAGCTACTTCATCCGGAAGATAGTACTGCTTTTCCAGCAGGGAAGGGGTTCTGTCGAAAGGACTCTCCCCGTCAGTGCAGATAGAACCGGAACCGGCCTTTTTCAAGCCGCAAAGGAGTGTGAGCAGGGTGGTCTTTCCTACTCCGTTTTCGCCCAGGAGACCGTAGATGCGGCCTTCTTCCAAGCTTGTAGTTATGCTTTTCAGGACGGGAACATTCCCGTAACTGAATGCGAGGTCTTTGATTTCGATCATATATTCGAGTGTATTAGTTTAATAGTACACCGCAAATATACAAGTAAAAAACAGATCTCCAAAAAAAAAGGGCTCACCTGTAAACTTCCGTGGGGGGGGGCTATCCGAAGAGCCTGCATAGTCTGAACATGAAGAATGGCAGATCTGACACGCCCCTGAGTTGAGCACGGAAGGCCTTGATCTTTGAGTTGAA
>Ga0129310_1000374_pt1 | contig 56608 bp, 53 predicted proteins | sample Go1ome_2_FD_94433 | JGI IMG/M metagenome (GOLD analysis project Ga0129310, IMG submission 94433) | Western lowland gorrila individual fecal microbial communities from Wisconsin, USA - Go1022A metagenome | ecosystem: Host-associated > Mammals > Digestive system > Large intestine > Fecal | place...
AGATACCTTCCTTATTCTGTTCATTTGCTAACTGGCCGGTCAGCAATGACAGTTTAACTTAGGTATCTATTTTTGTAAAATCATTTACTCTCTACACTTTGAATTATACAGGAAGCTATTCACATTCATTTCTCTCATATGTATCAGCATATAAAATAAAATCGTAATGACCTCTAAAATGCTGACTTAATTTGAAACGATACTCTGGAACTATCTCATGCAAATACAATGGTATTTCATAAATATCCTGTACCTTATGATACAAACAGATTGCCAATTTCGGATGATATTCTTGAATTAATTTCCGAGCACCCTTTAATGCGCTCAACTCATATCCTTCAATATCCATCTTGATCCATGTAATTGCATCTTCAATATCTTCATCTAAACTAGTAACCACTATCTCTCCGTCACTTGCACATTCGCCTACACCCTTTTGAACTAACCGAACATTCAAATCATTACTCTTTATATATGAATCTGCAACAGCATAGCATTTTTCATCTGGCTCATATGCATATATTTTCTTATACTTCCCATCTACAGCACGAATAAACTCTTCGATGGTATCACCAATATATGCTCCACAATCTACAAAAACTTCCTGTTCTAAAAAATGTTTTTCGTTATAATAACATTTCGGAAAGTATTCCAATGTCTTTGTAAAATAATCACTAATCAATGTCAGATCACCGTGCGTCAAGAAGTCAATACGTTTATCATAAATTATTTTTGAATAATCATCTACTAATAACTCCTTCACTTTTGAAAGTTTTTCCTTTACATTCTTTTGGTCATACAACATCCTTGCCTTATTAAAAACGTTCCAAACATTTTCTATATCCAGATTATACTTTTGATTTTTATCATATGTTACATACTGCATCTTCAAAAATTCCTTGTATGTGACCGGCCAGCTTTCTCTTGTATATTCTATCGCGAATTGATCTAATTGATTTCCTATTTCGTTTTCCCAAAAAGAACATATGATAACAAAATATTGCTGCGGATTCTGTGCAAAAAATTCTATATTCTTAACCACTACTCCATTTATACATTTATCCCACTTCTGACAATCATTATCTCCGAAGTATGCTATCACACCTAAGTCAATTCTATCCACCAATAATTGCTGAACCAACTGACCATAGTGATTTGTTCCCCAAATTACAATTTTTTTATTTGTTTTCTCTACAATTTGAATAAATGCTTCAATTTTTTCATCCAACTGTCTCATAACGTCACTATAAAACTCTCTCATTTATAACTCCCACCTTTCATTTAATATTATGTCTACATATACACATACCGGCTCATCGTATCGATCATATCATAGCCATCCCAAAAGAAACTTAAATCCATTGTGTGCCCCATCGGCACGACCCGGTCTACCCCCAGACAGCCGGACTGTCTGACATATGCTATAACCTCATTCTCATCCGCCCCAAGGCAGGATACCGTCTGACACTCTTTCTTAAGTATCGGTTCGAGTTCTGATAACTGCTGCATGTGATATTCAAAGAAATAACCTCCATACATCTTATATTGCATCAGATCCGGGTATAACTCCGGCACTTCGATCCTCACACAGATGTTGTCCTCTGCCTGATACCGGACTTCCGGGTGCTGCATTGCCAATTGGGTAAAGACATCCAATTTGTCAATCGCCATAACGCCGGAAAATGTATAATCCTCTGCAACCTTTCGTCGCAACGCTGCCCAGAAACGTTCCTTTGCTTCCGGGATATGGCTGCCGCTCCATACTACCAGCTTCGGTGAACTACATGCGTTCTGATCCGAATAATAGGTATCGGTATAGAACAACTCCGCAATCTCTCCTGCATCCTGTTCCATATAATGATCACTGTTGATCAGAGCAATGGAATGCCGATCCGAAAATGTCATCTCCATAGATCTTGGCCGTAACGGCGATGTCCGGATCAACTGAATTGTTGCGTCGCCTCCCCAGACAATTCGGATATCACACAACATGCTCAGTGCATCCGTAATTGCCTTATCATGGTCATAACGGATAATGCAGAACATATCCTTAAGATCCTTGAATTCCTCCTGCAGTAATTCACACATAATTGCAGTTATGATCGCCACCTGCTCAAACGGTTTATTCGATACCCTTATCACGCAGGCATTCCCCGCCAATGCGGCCGATGTCATAGACACCGCAAAATTAACCGGCACATTCGAAGGTGCCACATGGAAGCTGACACCTCTTCCCATCTTGTTCTTATTCTCAAACCGAACCTTCTCTTTCTCGATATGTGATCGTCTTACCCAGAATGCATAGGATAGCAGATCTACATACCCCTTTGCCTGCGCATTCTTCTGAATTCCTCTTGATAGTGCATGAAAAAATGCGATCACCCTCTCGTCCATAACAGGTCTTACATGATACTCCTGCATGGCGGCAAGCACGTTTTCATCCCCTACCAGATACTCTATTCTTTTATTGTTGAAAACCGGCTGCATATGTATCACTGCACCCCCTTATCTCCGCATTCTTCATTCGCCCGATTACTTTAATGTATTTTCCTTTTCTTCCACATGGACAATCATCCACTCCTAGAACCATTCCCTCATCTTCTGTAAGCAGGGAATGTCCCGGATAAGAATGTGGCAATGCCGACACCACCTGAATCACACCGGATTCTCCAATCTTACATTCTGAAAAGTCGACTGGATTCCGGATGATCACATCTGAAAAAATACTGGCATGCAGGTGTCCACACGGACATTCCGCATAGATACAACCCGTCTGCTCCACCATTCCATAATGATCTACAAACTGTCCCATATTGCACACATCCCGCATTGCTTTCTTAAAATCATCCCTTGAGATGGCTTCCGATTCTAACTTCTTCCAACCACCCCCGGTGAACAGATAACCATTACTCATATCATACTTCTTAGGAAGTTTCTGCAATGCCTTGTAAAAATGCTGCCATACCATAAAGGTAAATCCAAACACAACAAACGGTGCGTCTCCATACTGCTCCATAAAAGAATCCAACACTTCTTCATTCAGTGTCATATCTTCATTCAGAACATAGATCATCTTCTTTGCCATCATAGTAAGACCGATCACTGCAGCGCCTCTTGCCGAAAACATGGCTCGGTCTTTCAATACCTTTGGCGAATCGACAACTAAGATTGGCAGCCTCTTCTTTCCCCAGAAATCTGCCAGGATCCGCATCATTACTTTCTGCTGTAACATCGCATTTTCCTGATTCACATATATCTTAGACACTCTCTGCCCGGATGTACCGGAAGATGTCATCACCTTGTATACTTCCTCTCTTGGTATACTTAACAGATCCTGTTCTTTGAATAAACGAACCGGAAAAAATGGAATCTCCCGGTAATGCTTAATTCCCTCTATATCCGTCTGCGTTGCCTGCAGGAAGTTATGATATTCTACACAATGTGCATCGTGATATCTTGTCAATTCCTTTAACGTCCCGGTCAGCATCCGGTCTTTTTCTTCCTGATCCCATTGATAGGGTTCATATTGAAAATATTCTTCTAGCAATTCTCTTCTCCTAACTCCATCCTAACTCTATCCGCAATCTGTTCCGCAGTAAGCCCTGCCTGCTGCCATACATAACGCGGACTCCCTGCCTGAAGATACATTTCTCCAAATCCCAGCCGAACCAGACGTGGGGTATTCGGATATTCAGACATTGTTTCTGCCATTGCCCCGCCAAGACCTCCGGTCACATTATGCTCTTCCACCGTAAAGATCGTACGGTATTGTCTGAATGCGGATTGAGCATTTTCCCTGTCAAATGGTTTCAACGTATGCACATTTACTACCTTTGCATCAATTCCCTGTTCCATTAATAGTTCTGCTGCATCTAACGCCTCACGCACCATAAGTCCCGTTGCGAAGATCACGGTATCCTTTCCTTCCCGGCACACGATATTCTTTCCTGCCTGAAACTCATAATCTGCATCATATACCGCCGGACAGTTCAATCCACCGCTTAACCGGATATAGACCGGTCCATCTATACTTGCCGCATATTCCACCGCTTTCATTGCCTCTAATCCATCCGCCGGCGACAACACGATCATCCCCGGCAGGGCACGCATAAATGCAATGTCTTCCGTTGCCCAGTGGGACACTCCCGACTTTGCTGCTGTTACCCCCGCAGAGGAGCCGATCAATTTCACATTACAGTGAAGGTGTGCTAAATGCTGTCTGACATGCTCTAAGCTCCTCACAGCAATAAAGGACGCATATGTCGTTGCAAACACGCACGCTCCTTCCATTGCCATTCCCGCTGCAATTCCGATCATATTCTGCTCCGCAATTCCTACATTCAGGAATTGCTCCGGGTATTCTTTGATAAAACGATCCATTCCAGATAATAGAGACAGATCTGCGGTCAATAATTTCAGATTATCCTGCTTTGCCGCTAATTCCGGCATCATAAGTCCAAATACACAGCCACGCTGTCCAAGTCTTGACCATGTACGTATACTTGATTTCTTTACAACCATCTCTATCCCTCCATGATCTCTTTCTTTGCCTGTTCATACTGCTCCTGACTGATTCTGGAATGATGCCATTCCCTATGATTCTCCATAAAAGATACGCCTTTTCCTTTCACCGTATCTGCTATGATCACATTTGGCTTTCCTTCTGCCAATGAGTCAAATGCCTCTAACAACTGCCCTACATCATGGCCATCACAAGTAATCACATTCCAATTGAAACTGGCAAACTTATCCTCTAGCGGATTGAGTGCCATTACCTCTTCGGTATCCCCATCATAACTTAGATGATTCCGGTCAATGATCGCAACCAGATTATCTAACCGGTACTGTGCTGCTGACATCATCGCTTCCCATATACTTCCTTCATTGAGTTCCCCATCTCCCATCAGGACATACACTTTCGCCGGAGACTTCTTTTCCCTGAGCATAAGTGCCATTCCAACACCTACTGATATCGCCATTCCAAGACTGCCACCCGAATACTCCAGACCAATCTCCAGATTTCTCGGATAGCCCGTCAGCCGGCCTCCATCTTTCTGGAATTCCAGTGTCTCTTCTCTCTCAATATAACCCGCTTCCACAAGTGCCGGAAAATGTGCTAATACACAATGGTTCTTGCTTGGCAGAAACCGATCCCGATCTTCCCATTCCGGGTTGCTCACATCATAACGCAGAACTTCACCATACAACACGGCAAGAATCTCCATACAGGAGAAACTTCCTCCAAGGTGGGAGCCATTCGTACCGGACGCAAGTGCCATATCAAGTCCCATCAGGCGCATCCGCCTTGTCATCTCAATTAACCGGTTCTTATTGTTGTTGCTTTGATCTATCATGCTGTTCTCCTTTATTATCTTCCCTTATCAGATTGTATCCGGCTGTTATGCATCTAACCGCCGCTTAGAAAAAGTTCAAGTTATTCTCCACCTTATCCATAATCTGTTCCATTGCAGCCGTTCCATCCAGTAATACCTGTAAACGTTGTTTCCCTTTTGCCACCTGCATCTGATAGAATTCCTTATCCTCTGTGTATCGTTTGATCACTTCTAACATTTCCGCATAATCTTTCACCAGAAAATCCGACCCCGCTGCTGCCGCTACATCTCCATAATCAATGGTAACACCCGGCTTTCCAACCTGAAAACATTCAGCAATCGAAAATCCTCCACCCAGCCGCTTTGGATTGACATATAGATCACAGCATTCTGCCACAGCAAGTACATCGGTCTGATAGCCTAAGAATGTACTAAACTCCTTCAAACCCGGGTGTTCTTCACATTTTAACTCATAATTCTTCATATTACCCACAAGTACCAGATGCGTCCCCCATTCCTTCGTCTTTAACATCTGCTCTATAAATTCATCAGACACATCTCCTTCTAACCGATTACCAATCGTAATTAATAAAAATTTATCCGAAGGCAACATCAATTCCTCTCTACTCAACGTCTTAGTCTGCTCATGTAATTCAAATGTAAACGTACTCTCTATAATCTGATCCTGTCGATACCCGCCTGCCACAAGTCTTTCTAATTCGCCATCCTTCAACCGCCTTCCCAATATAGACATCTGACCCTGTGTTGATGGTAATGTTGAAAAACCAAAAGATAGTGCTGCTTCCGGCACAATATTAGAGCAAAGATCTGCTGTAATACTATAATCTCCCATTCCCAGTACCAGCCAGGGTTTCCATTCCCGAACCATACCAAGAATCGTCTCTAATACAATCTCGTCCGGCATCTCTGCCTCCGGCTGAAAGAACTCAATCGGGCAATTCTTATAGACAAATTGTGTTGCTTCGCTATATTCTGGTGTACAGAATGCCTTAGAACCTCCATAAAAAGGAACGTTTCCCAACATCGTTAGTACCTCTTTTGTATTGATCAGCAACACTTCTTTTCCCAGACCTTTAACCAGCGAATAACATCGTTCGAGTGTACTATGCGTCGGTGCATGACGTTCACCTAACATCTGCGTTGTAAATACAAGAATACGGTTTGGATTCCGTTCTTCTTTCGGAATCGGAGTCAGCATTTTTTCTAATTGTTTTCTATATTGCTCGTAGACCTGACGATATAGCTTTGCAATCCATCGATCCGCTTCCTTACACCATTTTTCAGGCTGAACAAACGCAATCCGATCATACTGCCGGATCAGGAAATACTTCTCTTCTTTCGAAAGCTCCGTTGTTTCCACTATGTGACGTAATGCCTGTACCACATTATCCGCATCCGTTTCCACTTGTACAAACAAGCCATCCAGAAAAATTCTGTAATAAATCGACATAGCAGGATAATCTCCCATGCATTCCCTTACATCATGTACGAATTGCCTGCATTCTTCATCCGAATACAGACCAATCTGCGCTTCCGCCACAAGAGCAATATCATTTAACAACCCCGCATCATACACCTTAGAAAGCATCATCCTGATATACTTCAATATATCCATATGCACTCACCCCTTCTTCTCTATCCAATCCTCCAGTCGAATCGGTATCATACCTTCTTTCTTGGCTCCGCCTTCCGTTGCATCATACACAGGCATTGTCACATCTTCCTGTATAAGTCTCCGTTCTATCCATCGCCGATACATGATAAATGGTCTGTTTGTGGCAAGATATTCTCCATGCCAACCCACCACTTCACTTAATTCTATACTGTCATCTATTGTACCACCTGCCACTCCCTGTGCATGTGTCCGGTTCCCGGCAAACGCAAGATCCAGTCCGACAAATGCGATATCCCCAGCACCCAAACAGATACTTACATCCAATGCGGTTGTCGCAACTGATCCCCCTGTCCGAAATGTCATATAACCCTTCTGTTTTGCATACTCTTCCGCCTCCGGCATTCCTTCCTGGCATATAAGATACTTTGGTCCATGATACTGTAATGCAATCCGGTCTATTGCTGTTGACATAATGAACATCGGCACACCGCAGTCTTCAATTCCCTGAATCTGTCCAACTGTATATGATTTAGGATCTGTAATAATCGCATAATCCGGAATAATCCCTTCCTTCAACAATCTTCGCAAAACGGCTCCCACAGCAAAGATCCTACAATTTTCTTTATCAATCTTCTTAAGCTGATGAATGTTATGATCAAGGGACGGTCCTCCTGCAACAATCACAATGCGTTTTCCTTCAAATTGTGGTTTCAATTCTTCCGCTGACCGGTGTATATTTTTGAAGTTGCTCCGCATATTCTGTTCAAATTGCTGTTCATATGCGGCCGTATTCTCTCTACGTATCCGGATATCTGTTAATTGCTCCCGGATTCCCATTTCCGAGACAAGATCCACACTTGGATAATGCAGAACCACACTATCCGCATTCTCTTCTAATTGCTGCATTACTCCCTGATAATACGGATCATAACAGATCTTCACTTTTGGATTATCCAATAACCATCGTAAATCCATACAACAAAATGCCTGATATATAACCTCCAAATTTGGTTCATACACACAAACATCTGCCACGGGATACATTCTCGCAACCTGCTCGGCATGATATCCCAGACCTAGGCCAAATATATTATATACCGGCATGGCTTTAAGCGATGCTGCAAACATTCTAGCTTCCCGGAGCGGATCTATATTACTGTGAAAATAACGCCTAATTCCTGCACATTCTCCAAACATCGTCATCGCACCGATTCCGGTCATTTCCACACTGATACTGACTTTCGCATTCCCAGTTAACCGGTTATCCTGATATGCCTTTAATTGATCATATAATTTCCGATAGCGATCCTGTTTCTCAACAATCTCCATATTACAATCATACCAGATAACACTGTCACTATTCATTACCAGTAATTGCTGTTGGCATTGCGATAACAACGGGATCATCTGGCCTTCTAACAGATCTGCAAACAGAATATAGTCCTCCTGTTGCTGTGCCCGCAATACATCAGACAACACCTGCACGTAATACTCCATGTCCACGCACAATTCCGTACTGTTAAGCAGGTCTTCACTCACTTCCTGCAAAGTAACCGTGAACTGCCCGATCGTATTAATTACAAAGAGATATCGCTGCTGATAGGCACTCTCACATATCCTCTTCATTTGATCCATAATTGCCAATAATCGTTGCCTTAACTCCATCCCATTTAACCTTTCTTATGAATGTTTATTATTATAACACATTTCAATCACTTTTTCTATTTGATATCTTATCTTTTACATTGTATAATTAACTTTAGTTATATTGTGATAACCACTCATAATACAATACTTTTACACACAGATGACTTATATTCATTAATAACGGATTTCAAACAAGGAGAAAGCTATATGAAGATTGGATCTATAACAATCGGTCCGGACCATCCACCCGTAGTTATTGCAGAGATTGGGATTAATCATGAAGGATCTCTCCAAGTAGCCAAAGAGATGGTAGATGCGGCTGCGAATGCAGGTGCGCAGATCATTAAGCACCAGACACACGTAGTGGAAGACGAGATGTCACCTGCCGCCAGGAAAGTCATCCCCGGCAATGCAGATGTATCCATCTATGAGATCATGGAACGTTGTGCACTAAATGAAAAAGATGAAACCGAATTAAAACAATATGTAGAATCCAAAGGACTTGTATTTATCAGCACCCCTTTTTCAAGAGCTGCTGCGGACCGCTTGGAACGTATGGGTGTCGTTGCCTATAAGATCGGTTCGGGTGAATGTAACAATTATCCCTTAATTGAGCATATTGCAAGATTCGGCAAACCAATGATCATTTCTACCGGAATGAACTCTATCGAAAGCATCCGCAAGACAGTTGCCATTGTGGAGAAATACAATATCGATTATGCATTACTTCACTGCACAAACCTATACCCTACCCGACCGGAATATATCCGTTTGGGAGCCATGACTGAGCTTGCCAAAGAATTCCCGAATGCTGTAATCGGATTATCCGATCACAGTCTTAATAACAATGCCTGCCTTGCTGCCACTGCACTCGGTGCCTGCGTTTTGGAACGTCATTTTACAGATAGCATGTACCGGGAAGGACCTGACATTCTGTGTTCCATGGATCCGATCGCCCTGAAAGAACTTATTATCGGCAGCCGCGAGATTTTCCGGATGCGCGGAGGCACAAAAAAGGCTTTACCGGAAGAACAGGTTACGATTGATTTTGCTTATGCTACAGTCGTTACCATACAGCCGATCAAAGCAGGGGAACCATTTACCAAAGACAATATATGGGTCAAACGTCCCGGAACCGGAGAAATATTAGCAGAATACTATGAGCAATGTATCGGTCAGGTTGCCAGACGTGATCTCTCCTGCGGCGAACACCTTACCTTACAAGATGTGACAATCGTTCAATCTTAACGAATGACAAGAGGAGTAACAGCATGTATAACAATGACATGAATCACAACAACCGAATTGTATTTTTAACGGGAACCCGTGCTGACTACGGCAAGCTCAAATCCCTGATCCAGGCTGTCGCTGACGATGGAACTTTTGAACCCCATATTTTTGCAACAGGAATGCATATGTTGTCAAAATATGGTTCTACCTACAAAGAGATTCAAAAAGACGGTTTCCGGAATCTATATATGTACGTCAACCAAAACGCAACCAATGATATGGATATTACGTTAAGCAACACCATTACCGGTTTCAGCAATTATATCGCTGAGATCCAACCGATCGCCATTGTTGTACACGGTGACCGGTTAGAAGCATTAGCCGGTGCTATTGTCGGTGCCTTTAACAACATCAAAGTCTTCCATATTGAGGGCGGTGAAGTGAGTGGCACCATAGATGAATCTATCCGGCATGCCATTTCCAAATTTTCACACTATCATTTTGTATCAAACGAAACAGCAAAGAAGCGAATTATGCAATTAGGCGAACCGGAAGAGAATATCATCGTCTTCGGCTCCCCTGACATTGATATCATGTATTCCGATAAATTACCAAGTCTTGCAGATATTCGTTCCCATTATGAAATAGACTTCGAACATTATAATATATTTATGTATCATCCTGTCACAACGGAATTAGAACAGTTGCCGGATCACATTCATGAAGTAGTAACCTCTTTGATAGAATCCGGTGACAACTTTATCGCTATATATCCGAACAATGATGCCGGAAGCCAGATCATCCTAAAAGAATACCAGCAATTAAAAGACAATCCGCACTTCCGAATTTTCCCTTCTATGAAATTTGAAGCATTTCTTACTGCACTTAAAAATGCAGACATGATCATAGGTAATAGCAGCTCCGGCATCCGCGAAGCATCTATCTATGGCACTGCCGCTATTGATATCGGTTCCCGCCAAAGTGGCCGCTACAGCTTAACCGACAACTGCCACATCATACATATTAATGAGAATAAAACAGAGATTTTGGATGCAATTCACAGGGCTCATGGTTTGACACTGCAACCGGAATCACATTTCGGAAGTGGAAACAGTGACCGTATATTTATTGAGACATTACACAGGAAAGATATCTGGGACACTCAGATACAGAAACGATTTATTGACATTGATTTTTAATTGATGAATCATTCACAAGGAGACTAACATTATGTATCAGAATCATCGAATTATTGCATATATTCCTGCACGTGGCGGCAGCAAGGGCATCCCCGGAAAGAACATTATTCCATTAGCCGGTAAACCCTTAATTGCATACTCTATTGACGTTGCCAAAGCTTGTCCATATATCGACTATATTCATGTCTCGACTGACAGTGAAGAGATTGCTTCCGTTGCCAGGGAATATGGTGCTTCCGTTCCTTTTCTACGCCCGGTGCAATACGCAACTGACCAGTCCCGTACGATTGATGCGATGCTTTATGACTTACATACGTTAGCATCTCAAGGTGACACTTTTGATTCGGTTATGTTACTGCAGCCAACCCAGCCAATCCGTACATCGGAGCTTCTTACTAACGCCATTGAGACATTCTATAAAAACAATGGCACTCCATTAGTCAGCGTATGTGAAGTAGAAGAACACCCTATTCTCATGCGTACAATCAAAAATGGCAGACTCCAATCTATCCTTAACACCGGTAGTACCGTTCGCCGCCAGGATTTTCCAACCGTATACAAAGTAAACGGTTCCATCTACCTGAATCGAATTGACGAACGTCTGAATGCTGACACCAGTTTGAATGATAACGAGCTGCCATTTATTATGGATCGTTCTTATTCTATTGATATTGATACTTTAGAAGATCTACACCGTGCCGAAGAATTTCTTGCGAACACGCGATAACATTTCATCATAGCAGGTCTGTATCTCCTCTTCATGTTCTGCCATGGAAGAATAGGTAACAACTAATTTCTGATACAACCGGATACTCTCATCATTGGTATCTTTTTCCGGGAAATACAGATCCATCCGGATATCAATCTCATCTCCCGCAATACTCTTTGAGTAAAACTCAGATATACTATCCCCCTCAAACTCTGCACATATGGATTCCAGCTCTTTGTTAAGTTTCCGGAATTCTTTCCCAAAATCATTTCTTTCTGTAAGAGTGATCAGACGCTTTGCAGTAGATTCTCCTTTGCGCGCCAGTCTGCCAAGCTTTGATATCGCTTTTCCCCGGTTGTCAAGGTACTCTACAACTTCCTTTCTATGCTCTTCGTCTACAATATCCGGAATCTGTTGATACATCTTTGAGAAATCAAAGTCATTCTGACAATACCGATCAATCATCTCCTGCAACGTCATAATCTGAGTTCCTGCAATCTTAGCACCACCCTCCGTTGCATTGATCACAGTAATATCTTTACAGCAATGGGAAATAAACAACTCCATCCATTGCAAGTAACTATAAAAATCATGGGTTGTATATACGGTATCTTCTGTATTGCCGGGAACCTCTATCCAGTCAGAATACGCCTGACCAAGTTCCTTCCCTCCAGCATATAACTGCGTACCCTTCCATGACAGATCCTGCCCAACCATCGTGATACACTGAAATCCCCAATTCCATAATAACGACAATGCAAAAGTTGCAACTGATCCTCCAACTGCGAGATCCGGCAATTCCTGTCCACACAAGTGAAACACATCATGATATAGTTGCGTATCAGTCGTACAGTAGACAAAAGAATCCCCCTCTAATTTCCGCAACACCTGATAATTCACGTCTGTCATAATAGCATACGGAATCTTCTTTAATCCTTCCTTCTCAAACAGATCAAGACTTTTATGAAAATCAACCACAACCACCATATCCGGTTCAATTCCATGATCGATCAGATATGGTGCAGCCCGGTCTACCGCCACAATCAACGCATGCCCTTTTGCCTGCTTCAAAACCTCTATATTATTATCCAATGAAGGCCCGGAAGAAACCATGATCGCAGGAATATTCTTCGGAAATGCCCCCGTCAATTGCGAAGACAACTTTCCGGTAAAGACATACTCTAGATTGTAGATTGGATTCTCCATAAAATGTTTCGTCCCGGCCTTAATTGTATTAATCTCCAACTTAAGCCATCGCTTTTTCTGAACAATCTGCTGTTTACACCACTCATATTCTTCCGGATAGAGCCTCTTATACTTCGGAAGTGAGTTAATATAAACCATATCATAATTGCCTGTTGTGATATCAGCATCCAAATATATAGCAACCCGGTCATCATTCAATCCTTTCACCAAGACAGCAATCCGGTCATCCTTTATCAGATCTGTTATATCAAAACAGTGCAGTGTTGTCATAAACACTTCTACGGATGGTTCATAGAACAACAGTCCAACATTATCCACCTGATATTGTGCAATTGCACGTGCAAATGAACCGTTGCCAAATCCAAGGATCAGAAATACCATTGTCTCCTGCATCTTCTCAAATTGCAGGGCATATCGCCTTGCTTCTTCTGTCGGATTATATGTACTATTGAGCGGCAACCGTCCTGCATCTGTTCTAATACACAGAATCTTTTCATCATTCTTTGCGCATTCTACTTGTATGACATTCTGATCATAACTATTCTCCATATCCCGGATCGACTCATATAATTCCGGGGCTCTATTCCGTATAGCTTGCATATTACATTCATATATTGATCTATTCATATCCGCTACTCCTTTATCCGATCCAATATTTCATATAGAAATATATCTGCAAGCAAAGTCCAGTCTTCCTGCTCCATTGCCGTCAATGCCTGCTGCAAATATCCAAGTATCTCTGACTGACAATCCGCATCATTGATCCGGTCAATCTGCGTCACTAACAGCGGAATTATCTCCCGAACCTCTTCACAGCCTTCCTGAATCCGCAATTGATATAGCATTGTACACATATTATCAATCCTACATTCAAGCTCCTTCACTACACACTATCCTCCATTCAACTCATCCTAAGCAAAAAAGGCTGACCGATAAGGGCCAGCCTTCTATACACTATATCATATATATTACTGTAACAGATTAAGAACACCCTGTGTGGACTGATTAGCCTGTGTTAACATAGACTGTGCAGCCTGCTGTAAAATATTGTTCTTAGAATAATTAACCATCTCTGTAGCCATATCTGTATCACGAATGTTAGACTCAGCAGATGTTAAGTTCTCAGAGTAATTCTCTAAGTTATTAATTGTATATTCCAGACGATTCTGAATAGCACCAAGTAATGAACGCTGTGCAGATACATTCTTAATTGCTGACTGAATTGCACCGATTGCATCAGAAGCAGCCTTACCACTTAATACGTTCGTACCAGTCAATCCTAAGTTAGAAAGGGATGTTCCCTTAATAGAGATTGCCATTGTCTCACCCATATTGGCTCCAACCTGTAATGTCTTACCCTTACTCATGCCACCATTCAATAACTTGGTTCCGTTAAACTCTGCCTTCGTTGTGATGGCAGAAATCTCAGCCTTCAACTGGGTAACCTCATCATCGATAGACTTACGATCTTCTGTAGCGTTAACATCATTACGAGCCTTGATTGCCAACTCACCCATTCTCTGTAAGATAGAGTGAATCTCGTTCATATTACCTTCAGCAGTCTGGATCAGTGAAATACCATCCTCTGCATTCTTCACAGACTGGTTCAATCCACGAATCTGGTTTCTCATCTTCTCAGAAATAGAAAGTCCTGCTGCATCATCTGCTGCACGATTCACTGCATATCCGGATGATAACTTCTCAGTTGACTTCTGAACCGCTTTCACATTCTGTCCTAACATTCTGTTCGTATTCACTGCCTGCATATTGTGCTGTACTACCATAATAATCTCCTCCTTGATATCAAATCCTTTTGATCTATCTTCCTTAATTGTTCTTGTATTATATAAGGAGCTTGACTCCATTCTTACTGCCTTACACTTTATATATCGGACAGAATATCCGGAAGTTTATAGCAATTTCAAAATTTTTTTAATTATATTGATTTCCCATCTAATTGATTCCGGTATTCGTTTGCTACATCCGGCAATCCCGCTTTATCTGCCACTTCCGCAAGCTTACGGATCGGCATCTCTTTTCCCATCCGGATATTGCACACCGGCTGTGTCTCATAGGCTGCATTATAATACCATATATGTGCTTCTTCCAGATCCCCAATCGTTTCGTAGTGCTCCCCCAGTTCCATGCAGATTTCGCTGCATTCTTCCGTTAAGACTACTTTCATTGCATATTTAAAAAACTGCGATACATCACCCTGCACACGCCACGCACGAGCAAGAATACATGCTGCATATTGCAAGTCATCTTCTGAACAATTATCCTTTGTAAGAACTTTCTCACATACCGGAATTGCCCTTATAAACTGCTCTTCGTTTCCGGATATATATAATTCTTTTGCATATAATCCCAACAAACGGGATGGAATACATAAATTACTATCCTTACCATAATGTTGCTCAAACACACGAAAATCCCGATCCGAGTGCATTCCATGCGGCTTATGAAATATCCGGATATCACTCTCATACACAACCGGGTCAAACCTCAATGTCTCATGAATCGGGCTATAGAATTCCATTGCCCGAACTCTCTTATATAACTTCGGGCGATACTCCTCATCAAAATTATAGATCGTATTCTCATTATACTGCCCTGAATATAACATCTGAACAACCTCTATCTCCGGCAGCAGTACCTGCTTTAATTGACGAAACTTCTCTCTGTTCTCTTCATCTAGTACCTCATCAGCATCGGCTGTATAGATATAATCACACGTTGCAAAAGATGCTGCATAATTCCTCGCTTTTGCAAAATCATTCTCCCATTGATAATCATATACCTGATCCGTATACCGCAACGCAATCTCTTTCGTCCGATCACTTGAACCGGTATCTACAATAATGATCTCATCCATCAATCCCCTAAGACTATCCAGACAGCGCTGTAATACCGGTTCCTCATCCTTCACTATCATACACAAACTAATTGTTGTCATATCCTATCTCTCCTTGTGTTTTCACACTACACTCCCAGATTCCTTTTGATCAAACTTACCCAAATCCGCGACCCTGATTTCTCTAGCTCCATTAACGAATAAGAGCCGGTCCATAAGGACCGGCTCCCACGTACTCCATAATTATAACAATTACTGAAGTAATGATAATACACCCTGGTTAGACTGGTTAGCTTGTGCAAGCATAGACTGTGCAGCCTGCTGCAAGATATTGTTCTTGCTGTAGTTAACCATCTCTGTAGCCATATCTGTATCACGGATACTAGACTCAGCAGATGTTAAGTTCTCAGAATAGTTCTCCAAGTTGTTGATCGTGTACTCAAGACGATTCTGAATAGCACCCAATAATGAACGCTGTGCAGATACATTCTTGATTGCTGACTGAATCTGACCAATCGCATCAGAAGCACCCTTGCCGCTTAATACAGCTGTATTAGTCAGACCTAAGTTTGAAAGCGATGTTCCCTTAATAGAAATTGTCATCGTCTCACCCTTATTAGCACCAACCTGTAACTGCTTACCTTTGCTCATGCCACCATTCAATAACTTCGTTCCATTGAACTCAGCCTTAGTTGTGATAGCGGAGATCTCGGCCTTCAACTGAACAACCTCGTCATTGATAGACTTACGATCTTCTGTTGCGTTAACATCATTACGAGACTTGATTGCCAACTCACCCATTCTCTGAAGAATAGAGTGAATCTCATTCATGTTACCTTCTGCTGTCTGGATTAATGAAATACCATCCTCAGCATTCTTAACTGACTGGTTAAGACCACGGATCTGGTTTCTCATCTTCTCAGAAATAGAAAGTCCTGCTGCATCATCGCCTGCACGGTTAACTGCATAACCTGAAGATAACTTCTCTGTTGACTTCTGAACAGCCTTCACATTCTGTCCTAACATTCTGTTTGTGTTGACTGCCTGCATGTTGTGTTGTACTACCATAATAAATTCCTCCTTGAATATAATGCTGCATCCTTGCAACATGTACTAGCGGTTGCCCGCCATGATTTGTTATATAATATCTCTCTTGCGAGAGTTACTATCGTAATACCACTTGCTATGTAATTGTATTATGTTCTTACACCTATTATATCGACATATCTGATCAATACTTAATAGAAACTGTTATAAAAATTATAACTTTTTTCTATTAAGAACACAAGACCTATATCTTGTATTCTACTGCTTCTTATCTACAAAATAAGAATCCATCACCTTCGTATTGCTCATTGTGCGATAATAATGCTGTGCCACATTTGCCTTCGTCTTAGATACATAATAATCCCTGCGTGACTGTGAGAATAATGTTCCAAAAGAATTGCGGTTACGCTCCTCTAACACCATGATCGCATTACCAATCTCCGTGCATTGACGGATCAACTCCTGCAACTGCACAATCTCCTCCCGGTATACCTGCGGATTGTCCTTCACCTCTGCACGGATACGATCATATGTCATCTCAAAACCCTCATCCAATGTATTCACCCGGGCAATCTGAACATCCTTTTCATCCAAGAGACGTTCCATAACATCCGATTGATACGCATCCGGATGTGTCAATTCTTCCTGTTTCCGGGTAATCTTCAATATACATCCCAAGGCATCCTTCTTTTTCTCTAACGTGTCCAAAAGAACCGCCATATAGTTATGATTCTGACTCATAATCCACCTCCTAGATTCTCGGATCCTTTGCCGTCCTCATAACCTGTCTCCAAATATCCCGCAACTCCCGCAATTGTATCAAAACATCATCTACATCCGCTGGATTCTTTGAAACATTTGCAGCCGTCATCCGTTCAAATATATATGTATAAATTGTATCAAAATCTTTTGCTACCGGATAATCAAAATTAAGTGTCGATTGTAATTCTACAATAATATTACGCGCTTTCTGCATATTCAGATTAGCTTTCTCGATGTCCTTCTTCTCCATTGCCATCTGGGCAATATTGCAAAACTTGATCGCACCTTCATATAACATTAATGTTAACTCAGCCGGTGTAGCTGTTGTGACTTTATTGGTGCCATATGCCGCCATTGGATTATATGCCATACCTATACCTCTGTTTCTAAATGTATACCAGCATAACATAGAGTCTGCCAGACAACGATCTTCCACAAAAACTCTATGTTATGCTATATTCTAATTGTTCATCATGACGAAGATCCAAACAACTGTGAAATGTACGTCTGTTGTGCCTGCAGTTTAGCCATTGCGGTCTCCATTGCTGAGAACTGATCATAGAACTTATCCTCCGCTGACGTCATCTTCTCCTGCTCTTTTGTTACTTTATCCTTATAATCACTGATCTCATCATCCATCGTCTTGTCATTATAAAATGTCATAGAACTACGCACACCCTCAATTCGCGTCATTGACTTGCGGAATGCGTCGTACAACTGAGTACCCAGACCGGATAACGTCTGCTCAACCGCATCCGGATTCTCTTTGATTGCAGCCATCAGCTTATCATCCTGCTCCGCATAAGAGGAATCGTCCTTATCACCATAGATATGGAGCAACCCTTTCTCTGTATAAGTTCCCGTCTCAATACCAAAGGATGCCAATGAATATCCTTTCGTAGAGCCATCGGATGCTGTCACCATAACCTGCCCATTCAGTGTACTACGCATGGTCGTCAGAAGAGAACTGATCGTATCATCTCTGCGCAATAGAGAATCCTTGATCTTCTTCTCCCACTTTTCAACCTCATCATCACTCATGGCCGACTTCTCATCATCTGTTAACGGTTCATAATCCTTAGCACGATCTGCACTATACAGTGTATTCATCTCTGCGATCAACGTATTATAATCCTTGACAAACTGCTTAACCTTATCATAAATTCCCTGTGCATCCGTTCCTACAGAGAAAGTCTGAGACTCCCCTTTCTCAACAGCTTCAATTGACAAACCATTAATACTGAATGCATTCGTTGCCTGTTCATATTCTACGCCGTTATAGGAAATCTTAGCATTAGAAGCATCAATACGACCTTCATCACCTTCCTGCAGATCAAGCCCTAATGCTGCGATCAATTCCTGATCTCCACCTATTGTAAATCCATTATCAACACCCGTATTCTTGGCATTCAGATAGAACCTTCCCTGTCCGGCATCATAATTCGCATCAATACCAAGCTTTGCCATCTGTGATGCAACATCACTCAGTGTTGTATTATTACCAATGGTTATCTTCTGACCATTGATTGAAATCTCCTTACCGACAAGATCTGAATTCATATCACTAATCTTACTTGACCCGGTTATCTTGCTGTCTGCAGTCTTCACTTCTGTACATAACTTTGTTCCGCCACTAATAACATTCACATGTTCCGTTTCATTCGCTGCTGCACTAGCCGGCTTAACAGTAACAGCCTTACCAGTCTTCAGGCCTAGCAAGGACGCTGTATTATCATCTGATGTCCTAATCTGAATCTCATACCCGCCTTCTGCCTTGCTCGTTGTGCTTCCATCAGCTTCCGTAGATGTTACCGTAGCAGAAGAGGCATTCGTTATCTGAAGTCCCCCTGCGGCATATGCAACAGACACATTGGATCCGTTCAACTGACCATTGATCTCACTCACAATTGTATCAATTGAAGTATCTGTACCAAATCCCTTATTGCTCAGATCTACATTGTAATCCTTCCCATTCGCTGTAACAGAGAACTTCATATTAACCAGCTTATCTCCTAACGGGTTACCGGATGTATCTCTCAATTCTCCTAATGTAGCAGTTGCATCCTTAGCAGCTGTATACGAAGTTGCTGTATATGTCCCTGTGTTGATCTTCTTACCTGTCCACATCTGTGCTGCAGCTGTGCTAAGAACCTGTACTCGATGACTTCCATTCACCGCCCCATTGTTAGCTGTAATCTTAACACCTTTCAGATCTCCGGAAATTGCTTTACTTCTATAAGATGCCACACTCTTAAATGTAGACAAAGAACCTTTATAGAAATCTAATAGCTTTGTATTCAATGAAGCCCATGCTTCCTTTTTCCACTCTGCCTTGGTCTGTACCTTTTTAGCATCATCCACCTTAGTCTGATAGGCTTCCGAAAGCTGTTTTACCATACTTTCTGTATCCAGACCAGAGGACAGCCCCGTCATACGAATTGATGCCATATTAACTCCTCCTATCTCTTCTCATCTACCAGCAGCCCCGCAAGCTCTAATGACTTGGCGATCATATCCAATGTCTTCTCCGGCGGGATCTCACGAATCACCTTATTCGTCTCTTTATCCTTCACCGTAATAGAGATACGATGTGTCTTTTCATGATACGCGAATTGTAATGTTGTCTGTGTCGGTGCAATTCTTTTATTAATATCTGCAATTGCACTCTTAACCTTCTCTTCCGATACCTCCTGAAGAGCTTTGGCATCCGACTGTTCTTCCCGTTCTCTCTCCGAATCCTTACCTGTACGGTTCTCACTTCCCTGTGTTCCCACTACCGGCTGATACCCCTGAATCTGAACCTGCTGCTGTCCCTGCTCTGTTACTTCAATCTTCTCTACAGGTGCAGTCTTCTCTGTCTTAGGCATCTGCTGTGTTACGATATTACTACTAATTGCATCAATTGCCATAATCTCCACCTCCGTGTGAAATCTTATCCGGCAGGCAAACTGCCTGCGTATTATTATACTTCAATACTTATATCGGTTTGCTCACACATCTATATTATACCTTTTTGAAATAATTTACAACAAAGCGGGCAAAATATCATTTGCCCGCAACTTCTCTACATCTTGAACAGATTCTTCAGATTCTCCTGTACCACATCGGATGCAGCTTCTTTGTTTGATTCACGGATCTGCTCATACACCTCTTCGCGATATACAGGCACGGACTTTGGTGCATTAATTCCAATCTTGACCTGTTCTCCTTTTACTTCTAATATCGTGATCTCGATATCATTTCCGATCATAATAGACTCATTGGCTTTTCTCGATAATGCTAACATATTATTCACCCGCCTTTTCTTTCATCTTCTGCACGGCGTCATATACATTATACTTCACCGGATAATCCGCATTGTCTACGATCAACTGCACTCCTATACAGGTTTTCGTATTGATAATAACAGGTGCTTTCATATTCGCTGTCACCTTCTTCATATCAGAAGGAACTGTCATAACCAGTAAAAATAATAAATCCTCATCTGCCGGGTTACCAAGCGGTTTCAATAATTCGTCCTCGATCATCGGTGCATAATCCGGCACAATGGCAAGAGGATCCACAACCGGCAATGCAAGAACCGGTTCCTCCAATGACTGCAGCCAACTGATCTTCGTCTCCCGATCATCTTCTACATCATATATGATCGCAAACTTCTTAAAATCCTCAAATCCGATAATTCCATTTGGAAATTCCAAGATCTTATTATCGTCTAATTCCACTTCCCCAAAAAACTTTGTCTGTACTCTCATGGTATATCCCCTTTCATTCTATAGATAATCCAACAGTGTCTTCTGAATCACACTCGCTGTTGTTGCAAGAGAGGATTCGTATACTAATTCTGCCTGATACATCTCGATGGCTGCTTCTTCCGTCTCCACATCTTCATTCGATGACTTCAGCTCCTTAAAATCTGCCAATTGCTCCGTAACACGGGTCTCGATCAATTCCAGCTTCGAATAAGTCGTTCCGACCACTGCCTGCACTGAGCTTACATCTTCCATGAAGTTCTGAAAGTTAGTCATATTGTTACCAAACAGCTTCTGCATATTCTCTTTCTTAAGTGCCAGCTCTACATCTGCACCCTCTAACATCTGATTGATCTGTCCAACCGCATCCTTATCATTCTTATACTGCGGGTCCTCCAGCATGCCCTTCAACTTCTTGATCGTATTCTCAATATCCAGTACATCCTGTACCGCATTAGCAAGATCTTCAATCTTATTCCCCATATCGTGCTTAATAAAGTCCTTGCCTTCTGCATTCACGGTAATATACTGGTTGAAATTCACCTCATACTTGATCGGCTGTCCTGCTTTATCCACGGTGTAATCCGTATTCTGCACCGTGCCATCTGCCAATGTCTTATGCTGGATACAGTTAAAATACATCTCCGGACGGAGATCTCCAACCGCAAACTTCGACTTATCATAGTTCACAGAAATATTCGATGCTGTCTTGATCTGATTATATACATTCTCACCCATAATGATCTCACCGGTCTCCGGAATATAATTGATGCCGTCCGGATCAACCTCATAATAGGTATCACTGTCTGCAACCTGTTTGACTGTAAAGTTCGCACCCGCCTGTCCGATCAGATCTGTCTGATTGCCATTCGCATCCGTTACCGTAACACTTGGCGTTCCATTATCCAAACTACTATATGCCAGGCGAAGCTTATACACACTTGCTGATGTCGGCTGCTGATATGTCTTCGTACCTGCCAGAATACTATCCAGATCTTCCGGCTTCACTCCATCTAATACCACATTCTTGCCCGTAATTGAATCCGGGGAAATATCTTCTGTAATATTATAAGAAAGTCCTTCCTTTGCTGCGTCATCCTGAAATACCAGATTCGTCTCTGTCTTATATCCCGAAAACAGATATCGTCCCGCATAAGTTGTGCCACCTTCCTTATAGATAGCATCCTTCAACGCATTCAGTTCATCAATGATCGTCTGACGATCCTTCGTCTGGAAAGTATCACTCGCACCCTGTTCACAATAATAATATACATCCTGCAGACGATCATACACATTCTGCACAGAGGATTGCGTCGTATCCACCCACGACATGGCATCCTTAATATTCTTCTTCTTATATTGATCCAACTGATCACAGGTCGTCCGAAGCTTCAATGCGCGGATCGCAATGACCGGGTCCTCGGATGGTGCTGATATCTTCTTACCGGTTGTAACCTGCTGGTTCAGATCGCTGACACGCTGCATTGACTTCTGCATGTTACGCAGCGAACCTGCCGTTACCATCTGATTCGTAACTCTCATCGTCTCTCTCCTGTCCGGTTCTTCCATTAACCTCACTTACTGATGTCTCATCCTTTAGACACCTCTATATCATATATCGTATCAATCCGTCTGACATTCAAGATGTAATATGGAATTTTCCTTTCATAAGGGTGCATCCGTTAATATACTCCCTAACAATATGTCACAATGTCCCATTACAAATATGCCATTCCGGATATTACACAAAGCTTACACACCGGTCTGATTGATGAGCTTGTCATACACTTCGTTCATAATAGAGATCACCTTGCTCGCTAAGTTATATCCATTCTGATAAATGACCAGACTGCTCGCTTCTTCATTAGTATCTACCGAAGACACAGACTTTCTCTGGTTATCGATCACGGTCGCCACCTCATTCATATTCTTAGAAAATGCAGTATATTTGGAGATGTCAACTGCCTGCGAAGTCATGATCGCCTGTAAGAACTGTGCAACCGTTCCCTGCGAGAACATACTGCGGTCATCCATACCTGCTATGATCTTCTCCAGCACTCCTTTCGCATCCTTGTTGCCCTGCTCAATATCCTCCTTATAGGATACAACCAGTTTCGATTCATCCTTCAATATATCCTGATTGATTCCCCAGTTAAGTGCCGTGATCCGATAATAACTTGAATCCACAGAAGACAATGATCCTGCATTAGTATTTCCCGTCAGAACGTAATCATTGCCTTCAATATCCGGTGCTGTAAAGAAATCCATTCCGGCATCTCCGTTCGCATCAGCTCCGGTTGTAAAAATATCATTCATATATTTAGACAGCGTTCTTGCAAACTCATTCAACTGTGTCATATAATACGGAATTCCCTTGCAGTCAACCCGGTCTCCCATACTTGCTTCTTTGCCAACATCCAGACCCACATCAAATGTTGCCGGAACCCTCTTTCCAGTCTCATCCTCTACCGTCAGATTCTTGAAGATAAAACTGGTCAGATTACCATTCGCATCCTTTGTTGCCTCCCAGCTATCATAATAATATTCCTTACAATTCAATGTAATAATACCGGAATCCGGCAGATTCAGCTTATCTACAGAAATAGCATTATCCAACTTGACGGTTGCCGTCGAACCATTACCGGTTCCCATTGCCATGCTCGTGATCGTACCTGCAAACGGATTCGCATTATTTCCATCCCTTACCTGCAACAGTCCTTTCAACCGCCCGGTTATATTCTCGCTATTGAAATTAAACTGCTCGCCGATCGTATTATTCAGGCCTTCCCAATATACATCATATAATCCATTGATATCATTCTGATTGATCTTCTCCTGTCGGGCGACAACCTTCAACTGCTTGCATTCCATCTCATCTACCAATACCGTACTTCCGATCCGGACTTCATACCGGCTTGCACCGGATTCAATTGCATTCTCGCCAAAACCATATGTGATCGGAGTCTCCGTCACCGTAACATTAACCAGCTCAGAAAGGCTGTCTACCAGATTCTCGCGCTGATCTCTCAGATCATTCGCATTACCACCGCGTGTTTCAATATTCATGATCTGCTGATTCAGAGTATAGATCTGGGACGCAATCGAATTGATCGTATCCACATGGATCGCAACCTCATTATTAATGTCCTGCTGCGTCTTACGATAGTTCGTCGCTGTCTCCTTGATCAGATCCGTAAAGTTCTGTGCTGACTGGATGAACTGCGTCCGGTAAGTTGCATCAGAAGGACTGGATGCCAAGTCCTGCAATGCTCCACTTAACTTACTAAGAAGCTTGGTATAACCGGTCTCCGACTGCATCTCGTTAAGATACGACTGCAATTGTGTCAGCTGCTCCTTCACCCCATTGTACTCGGCATACTGCGACTGTGCAGAATGATACTTTGTATCATAATATATATTACGTAATTGTGTGATGCCGGTTGCTTTGACACCGGTACCCATCATTCCATATGCATTATTCACCCGAAGGGCATCGGCTGCCTGTGCCAGCACAGTCTGTCTGGAATATCCCTTCACATCCGCATTGGATATGTTGTGAGCTGCTGTATTCAGATTCGCCTGTTGGTAGTTAAGTCCCGATAAACCGGTATTCAACCCTAAAAATGTAGATGGCATATTCTCATTCCCTTCTTAAACTTCTATCCCAATTTACTGATCAGGTGTTCCACCATCTCAGATACCACGCTGAAGTATCTCGAAGACGCATTGTATCCCTGCTGATATTTGATCAGGTTGCTAAGCTCCTCGTCTGTTGAGACTCCTGCCACGGTCTGTCTCTGGTTATCCGCCTCCTGAACCGCCTTGGTCTGCGATTCCGCAATTCCATTGTAGGTATATCCTTTATTGGCAAAGTCAGCAATGAACTCTTTGTAATAACCCATAAAATTATTTGTCACCAGACTGTTCGGTCCAAGACTTGCAAAATCATCTTCCCACATGGTGATCAACTGATTTGCCACATCCTGTAATTCTTCTTTCTGAAGATTCGATAATGGCAGCAGACTTGGATTCTTGGTCAGGTCATCATTGACCTGAATATTACCAAGTGTATATAAAGAGAGATAGTCATTCTCCTTCTCTTCATTATATACCTTAACCGTCTGTTTGGTCCCATCTGCCAGAGTCACCGTCTGTTCCGTATAACGTGGCATATTGTTACGGATGAACAGCTCCGTTCCCTGCACACTGTTCTTATCGCCCATTCCATATCCGGCTTTTTCTTCATCTAACACATGGATCGTACTGCCGTCCGCTAATGTAATCTCTTTGTTCGGACACAGAATATCATTGATCTTTGTCACTACACCATGAATCAACTGGTCAAACTGTGCCATAATGTTATTCACCGTATACGGCTCAAGATATGTATTGTAATAGTCTCTGTCCTTCACAAACTGCTGATAATCCGTCTGGTATTGCTGATAATCCGTCTGATAATCAGCCATTGCCTGATTATAATCTGCATCTGTCTTATAATCGGCACGCACAGGACGAACCGGTGCTTCCGGTGCCTGCGGCACATCCGTATACTTTGCTACCCAGTCACCACGTGACATAATGATTCCTTTCAAGGAACCTACATCCGTTCCTGTATCCGCATTCGGTACGCGTGTCAGATTGAATACATTCGTCTGATCATCTTTCCAGACCGGAACATAATAATCACACGAATCACTTACTTCCTTGGTATCCAGCTTATAGGTACGATCCATACTGACCAGACAACGGTTCTCCGCATATACCTCTACCTGTCCATCCTCCATCTCCCGATAGCTGATGGAGATGATACCGCTAAGTTCATCTAACAAACTGTCCCTCTGATCTCTGTAATCATTCGCACTTTCAATTCCTGTTGCTTCTACTTTGCTGATCTTGCCATTCAGATCATAAATGGTATCTGCGATCTGGTTGATCCGATCAACCTGATCCTGAATCTCCGTATTCAGGTTCTTCTGATAAGTTGTCAACTGGGAATAGATCTTATTCGCCTGATCGACAAAAGCAACCGCTCTGGCAATATAAGAACTTCTTGTTACAATACTATTCGGTTCTTTCTGTAATTCCTCTGCCGCAGACCACAAATTCTGCATGTATGTACGGAAATCACTGCTCTCCAACTCACCAAAATAATTCTGAACTTCTGCCACTACGTCATACTTTGTCTGATAGAACTGCTCTCGTCCCACTTCCGTACGGTATTTCTTATCGATCAGGTTATCCCGGATATGCCTGACATCTATAATCCGCGTTCCGAGTCCTGCCTGGTTCTTACCGATTGCCGTATTACCGAGATTCGTATACGTCATATCTGTAAGAAGAACCTGCTGCCTGGTATAACCTGTGATTCCCGCATTCGTTATATTATGTGCAGTTGTATTCAGCGCATACTGTCCGGATTGCATTCCCGATACGCCTACATAAAAATTACCCATTGTACCAGACATATATGTCCCTCTTTCCTATCATACAATTACTGCTTCGCGTCAAAGGATGAATAATTCCCTCCAAGCGTTGCACCACTATAATTCCCTTTGTTATAATTGGCCGTCTCCGGCGCCTGATTCATGGATTGAATCAGATTGATCGAATATTCCGTCATCTCCAAAGATTCTTTCAGCAAACTCTGATTATGAATATTCACCTGCTTAAGCACTTCTGTCTGTCTTAACAACTTCTCCCTAATCACAATTAAAGGATGCTGAAACTCCGGCTGTTTCGCCATCAACTGAATGACTTCCGAAACAGTAATCGTGTTCGCATCCTTGCCTAATACCGTCGCAATCTCTTGAAGTGCCTGATTCCTCTTATGTGACACCGCTGTAATGTCATCTACAATTCTCTGTTCTCTCTCATTGGCTTCCGAAAGACGGTTCAGATCATTAGAGACAATTACCGCTGTCTTATCCATAGACTCTTTCGTGAGCAGATCATACAATTCCGATTCCTGCTCCAAAGTCATAATTAAATTCTCAATTAAGCTCGCCATCGAACTCTCCTTACATCTGTCAGTCCTACCTGTCCTGAAAGCATATGCTTCCAGGATCAGATAGACTTCTCGTCATATGCAGCTAACAACTTATCTGCGAAGTCCTCTGCACTTACCTGATAGGTTCCATTGGCGATGCTTGCTTTCAATGCACTTACCCTGTCCTGTCTCACATCGGGAACTTCCTTAAGTGCTGTCTTTGCAATCTGCATATCTCTTCCCACAGAAGAAAATGAAACCTGATCCATGGTTGCTGCAGTGCTGACTCCATTGGTGTTGTAGCCCTTCTTAACCGGTTGATTGCCATACACCTGAGCAATCTGATTATATGCACCAATTCGCATCGTTACACCTTCTTTCCATTGTCCCGGATGACCCATCCGCGGCCAATATAATATTCCAATCTCATCATTGGATTCACTAATTATATCGGACTATTTCCGGAAAACATTATATCAATCTGATAAAAAATTCACATAATTCATCTCTTTCCATAATCCTTGTGGTCACGTCATCAAACTCTGCATCATGGTGTATAACGATCCGATCATATCTTCTTTGTTACTTGTCTAAGAATCTCATTCTCGCTGCTTCCCGCTGTTTCTTCACAACAACCGACTCCTCCGAACTGTACAGGCTGTCAACTTTTCCAAGAAGTTTGTCCTTACACTTCTGACAAAGACGACCGGAACGGATCATCGCACCACAACTCTCACAGTCCAAGCCAACACCCGATTCTTCCGAAAAAGAAAGTCTTTCTTCCCGGATCCATCGGCGGATCTGATTCGATGATACTCCTGTTGCCTCAGCAACCTCTGTAATTCCATGTGTTGGGTTCTCACGGATATATTCTTTCACTTCCTGAAACTTCTCTTCTAACTTCGCCTTACATCCCGGACAGATAGACGGTCCACTTAAATAATTAAATAATCTCTTACATTGTCTGCATGTTCTAACTTCCATGTTCCCACTCCTTTTTGTTCATTATTATGAAGAAAAACCTCTGCCGATCGCCACACTTGTGTAATACACACGTTCTGTACCATCTGCAATCAATACCTTAGCACAGGCCTCTATCGTTGCTCCGCTGGTGTATATGTCATCCACTACCAGCACTCTCTTTAATTTTATCTTATTTCTTCCTATTTTAAAAGCATTTTTTAGGTTTTTCATTCGCGCTTTATCATTTAATTCCTTCTGCGGATTCGTATCTATGATCCGCTCCAGATAATCCGGATACACCGGTATTCCAAGCCTCTTCCCCAACTCGTTCGCCAGGATCTCCGCCTGATTATATCCTCGCACCCGTTTCTTATGCGGATGAACCGGCACCGGCACAATACCCGATATTTCCAACTTCTGCAATTGCACGCCATGCCGTCTGTAAATACTCCGGCTATAGAACTTTGCATAATTTCTCTGATTCTTATATTTGAAATCATACAATGATGTCTTAACATTGCCGGTATACCAGAATGCAGGAAAGCCCTGCTGATAAGACTTTGGTATTCGAAGACAATCCTCGCAATATTCATCTTCTTCGTGTTCTACACCTTTTCCGCATTTCAGGCAGACCGGTTCTTCCACCCAGGCTAACGTCTTTCCACACTCCGGACAGACCATATCCTCTCCGTAGGGACGTACCTCTTTGCAGAGCGGACATCGAACCGGATATAGCAGATCTAACCAATACCCCAATCCATAACCTCCTGTCAAAATCCTTCTTCATGCAATTCGCAAAGCCGCAGATCCAAAGAAGAATATCGTCTCTGTTCATCGTTATTCTGTATCATATTCTCTACCAGATAACCATTGCCCACAATAACAACACATTGTCTTGCCCGGGTAACCGCAGTATAGAGCAGGTTACGGTTCAGCAGCACTCTCGGTCCGCTAAGCAGCGGTAACACGACTGCCGGATACTCACTTCCCTGCGACTTGTGAATCGTGATCGCATAGGACAACTCTAATTCATCCAATAGGTTGTAGGGATACCGCACTTCCTTATCGTCATCAAATATGACAACCACCTCTTCATTGTAATCATCAATCTCCCGGATCACACCCATATCCCCGTTAAAAACGCCAACTCCTTCTTCTTCTTTGAACCTTCCTTTTCCACTGTATACCGCCCACTCCAGCTTATAGTTATTGCGGATCTGCATCACCTTATCCCCTTCACGGAATACGGTACCATTGTTGCATTCCTTCTCTTTCTTTCCTGCATTTGCCGGATTGAGCACCTGCTGCAATTCCTTATTCAGATTCTCTACTCCCAGTTCTCCGTTACGCATCGGGGTAAGGACCTGTATCTCCCTGCCATCACAGCCTACATAACCCGGTAATTTACGAGTCAGCAGCAATCCCAGTTCTTTCATAATATCTTTTGTATTCGTACGTGGAAGATAGAAGAAATCCTTACTCTTATTATCTAATTGAATCGGCAGACCCTTGTTGATCTTATGCGCATTCTCTACAATACTGCTTCCTTCCTCCTGGCGGAAGATCCGCTCTAACGCAACAACCGGAATACAGCCGGAGCGTATAATATCCTTTAGCACATTACCCGCTCCTACCGACGGCAGCTGATTCTCATCACCTACCAGGATCAGATGTGTTCCCGGCATAATTGCCGATAATAATGAATGCATCAAAAACAGGTCTACCATCGACATCTCATCTATGATGATCACATCTGCTTCCAGCGGATTGGATGCATTCCTCTCAAAGCGGATTCCGGCATTACCGGTTGCACTCCCCTCTTCCGGAACACCACTCGACAATTCCAACAAACGGTGAATCGTCTGTGCCTTATATCCGGTTGCTTCTGTCATTCGCTTCGCTGCACGTCCCGTTGGTGCTGCCAACAGAATATCTGCATCCTCCATCTCATAATATTGAATAATTGCGTTGATCGTTGTCGTCTTACCGGTTCCCGGTCCACCGGTCACCACCAGGACGCCCTGTTGTACTGCCTGGCGAACCGCTTCTTTCTGCATATCATCCAATTCCATGTGATTCTTCTTCTCAATATCCGCAAGGATCTGATCGATCTCATCCTCTTTCACACGAACGGTAGACTTTGCCTCTAACAGCATCCGGGCCGCATCCAGCTCCCGGTTATAATAATTTGCCGCATACACAATCACTTCCTCTTCCCGCTGCCGAAAGATTACTTTTCCCTCTACCTGCAGATTCATTAACTGTATCTCAATAGACTCTACATCAATCTCGCCGCTCTTTTCCAGCAGTTGTCTGGTCCAACTGATCACCAGCCTCTTTGGAAGATAGATATGTCCTAACCCGGTTGCCTGATTAAGCGTATAAATGATCCCGGCACGCACACGGAAATCCGACTGCATCCCAATTCCGGCACGCACCGCAATTGCATCCGCTGTTTTAAATCCAACTCCGCTGATATCCTCTGCGATCTGATACGGATTCTTCTTGATGATCGTATATAACTTCTGACCATACTCATTAAAGATCTTAACCGCAAGCGTCGGCGAAATGCCAAATTCCGAAAGAAACATCAAAGCCTCCCTCATTGCCTGTTTCTCGATAAACTGCACCCCGATCTCATTCGCTTTCCTCTCCGAAATTCCTTTGATCTCCGCTAAACGTTCCGGTTCTTCTTCAATCACCCGAAATGTATCCATTCCAAATTTCTTAATGATGCGTTTGGCCATAATCTCGCCAACACCCTTGATCGCCCCCGAACCAAGATACCTCTCCATACTCATCAGATCATCCGGCATCTTAACTTCATATTCCGAAACTTTAAACTGCATACTGTAGTTCGGATGTTCCACATATTCCCCGCGTGCCAATATGTACATTCCCTCTTCAATTCCGGACAGATAACCGACAAAGGTCTCATCATCTCCATCACTCGTCTCCACGGCAAACACAACATATTGATTATTGTCATTTTTATATATGATCTTCGAAACGATTCCCTCGCGTTCCATTCTTAAACCTCTCTTTTGCATACTAATAATTCTATCATAGCACGAACCGATGGTCTCTGCCACTCTTTCCTCGTGATAATCCATACGCAAGCCGCACATATGTTAAGTATATATTACCATAATCTTCCTGTAAGTTAACATATGTGTATTTTGCAAAATGTTTTTCTTATACTTAATTATATATCATTATAAATACGAAAGAGGCGATTATCAATGAATATCGAGAATGAATCGAATTATCCATCCTTTGAAAACAGGGACTACTATGTAGATCTTGGCGAACACATTGCCTATTACCGGAAACGTGCCGGTGTCACACAGGCAGATCTGGCAGCCAGGATCCATATATCCCGTTCCTACTTAAGTCGTATTGAGAACTCCAATGTTTCCCAATCTTTTTCATTAGAATTACTATTCAATGTAAGCCGTGAACTAAACGTCCCGCCCCGCTTCTTCTTTGAACCATTTCCAAACCCTTTTGGCACGGAGCATCATACTGATTACTCTGCACTTTTCTAAGCAGAGCAGGCATATTCTTAGCCGGAGCTTTATTGCTTTATCAGGCAAACCCGCCCACAAAGTAATAAAGCTGCCGTTCATGTAACCATAAACAGCAGCTCTGTGATTCTCTATTATTACTGAAGCTTCTCCAGATCTTCCTTTGTAAGATCCTGATTATTAAGCATCTCCTGTACGAATTCAACAATATCATTGTGATTCCAGAAACTGATGTGATGCTTATACAGCTTACGTCTATATGCCTCTTCCGGCACTAAGATCTTGTATGTATAAATCTTACCATTACGTTGTAACTTCAAATAGTCCTTACGTACCAGCTTTGAAAGGAATGTAGAAACCGTCTGTGGCTTCCAATCCTTACCATAGAAACCATTCACTCTGTCAACAACATCTGACAGCACCGGCTCCTTCTTGCAATCCCAAATGGACTTCATTACTAACTCTTCACTCTCTGTTAACTTCTCGATTTTCATATGTGCCTCCATTCTCGTTCTGTACACTACAATCCGTAGTTACGTTTCATTTGTTCATAGAGTTGACTTGCCAGGCCTATACCATTCCCCTGTTCTGATGCCAACTTTGCATATTCCTGCGTCTGCATGTCCTTAAAATAGTCCATATAGCTGCCGGATGAATCGTCGTCATCCGCCTTCATAATCGTCTTCTCCATGCCCTTGTAGACCTGTTCAACAAAATACGCCTCAAACTCCTTACAGGCATCCATCAGCTCTTCTTCCGTAGTGTCTTCCCCTACTTTGCCAAGAGTGCCTTCCAATGCATCTGCAGACGCACTCGAAACCTGTGACTGATAACCATTATAATATCCGGTTACACTCATATCCGTAAGTGACATAGTTACCTCCAATCTACACATAAACTATATTTACCACAAAACAACCCCTACTGTCAATGATTTTTTTACTTATCTAATACATCATATAATATTTACACAAAATGTCAACAAATCCTTGATGTATCACATTGACATTTTTCAATTCAAACTATCTTAACTTCTAAGATTATTCGCTTGCTGCAGCATCTCATCTGACGCCTGAATTGCTTTCGAATTCATCTCATACGCACGCTGTGCCACGATCATATTGACCATCTCATCCGCAACCTGTACATTAGACATCTCCAGATATCCCTGATGCACCAGACTGGTTGCAAGCCCCTCTGTCGCACCCTCCTCCAAAGCATTACCGGATGCCACCGTCGCATTATACAGATTGCCGCCGGCCTTCTCAAGCCCTGACGGATTATTAAACTGTACCAATCCAATCTTCTGATTATAAGCTTCTCCATTGAATTCTGCTGTCATTGGAATATTCACATCATCTGTATTCGTAACGAACAGATTCCCCTCACGGTCGACCACATACTCGCCACTCTTATATCCTTCCGGAATGTGGATGACATTATCATGCTGGTCTAGTACCGGATATCCTTCCGATGTACAAAGAATCGTTCCACCGCCTTCTGTTGCCGGCTGCACCGTAAAACTTCCATCTCTGGTATATGCGGTATTGCCATCTGCATCCCGTACTTTGAAAAAGCCATTACCCTCTATTGCCAGATAGTTCTTATTCGTTGTCTCCTGCATATTACCCTGCGTAAACACAGATGTAATAGATCCCGTTCTTGTTCCCAGCCCGACCTGTGCCGGAACCGGCTTATTCTCGCCTGCATTATTGGTCGAAACGGACTGTAAATTCTGATACAGCAGGGACTTAAATTCCACGGTATCTTTCTTATAACCCGCTGTATTCACATTGGATAAATTATTCGATATTGTATCTAAGTTAGTCTGTTGTGCAACCATACCTGATGCCGCACTCCATAACGAACGCATCATACGCCTGTCCTCCTATCCTATACTCTTCCAATCTCTGTTGTTGCCTTCTGCAATGTAGAGTCAACCGTCTGAATCATCTTCTGTCCGGCCTCATACGCTCTTGTAATCGTGATCATATCTACCATCTCCTCGATCACATTCGTATTCGACATCTCCAGATACCCTTGATTCACGGTTGCCGTAGAAGCCTGCAATCCTGCTGCATCCGTCGCATCATACATGTTCTCACCATACAGTAATAATGCCTGTGGATTCGCAAAACCTGCAATACCAAGGGTCGCAACATTCTGACCATCTACCGTAATGTTGCCTTTCTGATCGATCGCCACATTCTGTGCTGTCTGTGCACCCGGAATCTGGATCGTCTTTCCATTCGTATCCAACACATAATCCCCATCCTTGGTAACAAGATAACCGTCCGTGTTCACAGTGAACGAACCATCTCTGGTATACTTTGTACTGGTCTGTCCCTGCTTGTTTGTTGTCTGAATGGTAAAAAATCCGTCTCCACCAAGTGCAAGATCATATGTGTTGCCGGTCTCTCTTAAGCTTCCCTGAGAGAAATCATGGTATGTCTCACCAATCTTCACGCCCAGATTCATATCACCAATCCGGTAATTCAAATGACTGTAATTATTATTGTCATGAATCCGAAGTGCCAATTCATCATCAAAGGACTGTGAAGTAACACCCTGTTTCTTAAATCCAGTGGTATCTGCATTGGCCATATTGTTCGATATAACATCCAAACGTTTCTGTTCATTCACCATACCGGTCCATGCTGTGTAAAGACCTCTTACCATCTCGTCACTCCTATTCTTCTTCCATCGCTCCACTAAGGAACTCGATATACTTGCCGGTACCGATCGCAACACATGTCATCGGATCCTCCGCCGTCATGGTCGTGATACCGGTCTCTTCCTCAATTAATTCCTCCAGACCATGAAGCATTGCTCCACCACCTGTCAGAACAATACCGCGGTCTGCAATATCAGCCGCTAATTCCGGCGGTGTCTTCTCCAATACGGAATGTACCGCCTCAATGATCTGTTCTGTTACTTCTTCTAAAGCTTCTACCGTCTCTTCCGACGTCACCGTTACCGTTCTCGGAAGTCCGGTTACCAGATTACGGCCACGAATATCCAATGTCAGATTCTCCGGTCTGCGATAACAGGTTCCGATCTTAATCTTGATCTCTTCCGCCGTCCGCTCACCGATCAGCAGATTATGCTTCTTACGCATGTACCGGACAATTGCCTCGTCAAAATCATCTCCTGCCGTCTTGATTGATGTGCTGACAACCGTTCCTCCTAATGAGATAACTGCAATATCCGCTGTACCACCGCCAATATCAACAATCATATTACCGCACGGTCTTGAAATATCAATCCCTGCTCCAATTGCCGCCGCAACCGGCTCCTCAATGATCGACACATCTCTTGCACCTGCCTGATAGGTTGCATCCTCTACCGCCTTCTTCTCCACTTCTGTCACCCCGCTTGGTACACAGACAGAGATTCTGGGACGTCTTCCGAAGAAGCTCTTGCCAACCGCTTTCTGGATAAAGTACTTAAGCATCTTCTCTGTAATCCGGTAATCCGAAATAACACCCTGACGTAACGGTCTGACCGCCACAATATTGCCCGGCGTTCTTCCCAACATCAGTCGTGCCTCTTCTCCGATCGCCTTGATCCGGTTCGTATCCCGGTCAAATGCAACCACAGACGGTTCCTTCAACACAACGCCCTTTCCTTTCACATATACGAGGATACTGGCTGTACCCAAATCAATTCCGATATCTGAACTTGCCATGTTCGTGCCCCTTTCCTATATATATCGCCAAAAATCAAGTAACTCTTAAGATTCAGGGATACTATTTCTTTTTATTTTTCTTCAGGATATAAATACTGCAATCCATACGTTCCGAAAGATCTAACCGCACTTCTACAATATTCATAATCTGATCTAACTCTTTCAAATAGCTTTGCCATTTGGTGACCTTTTTATTAGTGATGAACCGCTTCCGGACACCCTGCATATTACGATACTGTTCTAACTTGTCATTCACCACATCGCCAGCCGACATTCCGACTACACTATAGCCAAACAACTTGTCCATTGCCTTATTGGCAAAAATGACGTCGCCCGTCCGGTTATCCTTCACAAATACAGCATCCCGGATATGATCATACGCATCCAATACTCCCTCTTTCAGAATATCCATCTTAGAAGACTTATTCCTGCCAAATATAATATTGCCAAATATTTCCGTAACGGACATAATAAAATGCTTGTCTTTACGGTCAAACACATGTGTCTTATCCTTATCTGCAAAGACCACGTAACCATCTATTCCATCTGCCACCTCAATTGCCTGAAACAGAATATTGCCCATATCCGTCTGTCTTATCAATTCACTTAAGAACAGATTGGTGCTTGTAGAATCAGCCGTCACAACTTTATCATCCTTTAACAGATTGTGCAAGACCTTGTATTCCGAAACCGACATTGCCATCACATCAAAAAATGCCGGATTGTCACTTGTCAGATCCCATGAGAAGTATTTTTCCACCTTTTCAGTCTCTTTATTCTCGACATAAATACCAATGTCCGAAATATTCAGATATAACGCCGCCTTCTGACAGATCTCACCAAGTCCGGCTTCTCCCTGCTGTACCATAATGTCGATCATATCCTGAAGAACATGTCTTTCCTGCTGTTCTTTGTGTAACTGGATCTCCGTCAGCTTACGAAGTCTTGTCTCTGTAGTAACTGCCTCTTCCGCATAGAAACACTTTGCAATTGCATTCGCAAGCTGCCATTGCTGTTCGATCACAGAGCCTATTACCACATCACCATCCTTGGCAAAGCTGGTAAGTACCCAATAAGCCATAACCTCATTCTGAACCGTCAGCGGGGCAAAAACCATATGTACATTCATCTTATTCATAGAAAGGCTTGCACTTTGCGGAAGCAATTCTTCCTTTGCTTTATCGGACAACCTGACAAATTCCTCCTTCATCTGTGGCCGTTCAAACAGATCATAGAACTGTCCGATATCCTTACCGGGACCGGCCGGCGTTGTCACAAATGCACCTTCTGTATCCACAACCACGCTATAATACGATGCATTCTGACTCAGTGTCTGTGCCATCAGCTCAAACTGCGTCAGCATCTCTTTATCTAATTGTTCCGCATCCACATTATGAAATACCGGTTTACTCACAATCTCTGTTGCAGTCAGTTCATTCTCTGCTGTTGCCGCAAGTTCCTGCTCCATATTCTTCTGTTCCGTCACATCTGTAAGCAGAAAACACACATCTGCTTCCCCATCTGATACACGGTTGATCGTTACGACATTCTCAACCCATATCACCCTGCCGTCATCCCGTACCATGCGATACGTATGCAGGTAATCGGTCACTCCGTTTGCCACTGCCTGGTAGATAGAATCGATCACACCATCCCTGTCATCCGGATGAATATAATCTTCTGTCAGCTTATATCCCTTGCGTAATGCCTCCACATTCATTCCAACCATGCCTGCATTAGGCGAAATATACTTCAGTGTACGTTTTCCCGCATGATAAGACTTAACCAATACGACACTCTTCATCTTCGTAACCGCGTTACTCAAATATGCATTCTCGCTGTTACGCTGCAGCTCCTCCCGCATATCCATCATGAGAATCTCAAAATCCGTCAACATTCCCTCTTCATTATAAATATAATGAATCTGCAACCGGACCGGTATCAGATCTCTCTCATCCGTAAAAATACGGCACTCCAATGCACCCTCATCAATATGCTTCTTCGCCGCATAGGCAATCGTATCCGATACTTTCTCATAATCTTCCGGGCACACTATGTCCTTCACATCGATCACATTATCATAAAACTGTCCTCTCGTATATCCGTACTTGCGGATATTCCGTGATACATATTCAATCTGGTACTTTCCATCATTACATGCCATATGCAATGCAACAATTCCTGCATGATTCACGATCCGCTCTAATGTAAAGCTTCCAATATTCAGATCTGCACGGCGTTCAAACAACACGGTATAGATCAACTGTTCATTCACAGTTGCCTCATTGACTAACCCACACACCAAATGCTCCTCGTTGTCTGCCACCATACGGATCCGATGCCACATCAGACTCTTCCGGTCATGCAGCATCTCCCAGAAATTGAGCTTGGTAAGCGATCTGCCCGGCTCAATATGAATATGCTTCACATGATCCCCGATCAATTCCTTCGCCTCAGCATTGATCTCCAATACCTTACCGGACTCTGCCTCAAATATTACCATCGGGTATTCCAAATGTCCGGCAAATTCTTTGAAACTTTCAATTCGTTTTATATCCATAAGCCTCTCCTCCAAAGGGCTCTTCTCTACCCCTCAAACTTAATCTGCGGTATCTCCTGTGCTTCCTCATCCGTCAATGCCGGACGCTCTTTCGTTGCAATTCCCCCAAATGCCTTATCTGTGATCACTTTCGTCTCATTACATGCTTTCACAACACCTTCTACAGATTCCATCAGACTTGCCATATAAGTGCTCACGCTCTCACATTCTCTCTTCATAGAACCACGGATCGATGCCACCTTGTCTCTTGCTTCCGCAAGGATCTTATCTTTCTCTGCCTGTGCATCCTCCACCATCTTCTGACATTCCGCATTCTTCTTTGCAATTGCCTGCTTATACTCTTCTTCTGCCCGGACATGTAACTTCTCGCGTTCCTCCTCTGCCCGGCGCAAAATGTTAGCACTCTGCTTCTCAGAATCCTCGATCAGGTTCTGACTCTTCTTCTCCGCATCTGTTACCATGTAATTACTTTGGCTCTTGGCATTCGCAAGCAATGTATCGCTTTCCTCTCTGGCTTTCAAAAGCATGTCCTTACTGCTCGCCTCTGCCTCTTCTAACATCTTCTTACTCTTAACCTCTGCATCCTTGAGCATCGCATCGCACCGCTCATTCGTCTCTACCAACGTCTTGGAAATGATCTCTAACTTATCGGAATATCCTTTCGAAGATTCTTCCTGTTCTTCTAACTTGCGATTCGCCTTCTCCAATTCCTTCTGTAAAGACTCATTATACTTCTGCATATTCTCAATTGCCTGATTCGATTCCGAACTGATACTATCCTTGACAAGCTGCAGACTCTTCACGGTCTCACTTAACTTACTGATCGTCTGCTTCAGGTCTGCGATATCCTGCATATGTGTCTTATTCAATTCATCAATGTATGAATCCACCGTAACCTTATCATATCCACCAAACGAAACTGTCTTAAACCTTTCATCTCTTGCCATTATATATTCTCCTTTCGCACTCCCGCTATACACCAAAGCCGGCATTGTATATAATTTTCGATAGATAATTATATTATACCAATTATCTACAGGAATTGCCACATTATTTTCGTGAATGTTTCGTGTTCTGACATCACGCACGCAGCATTCACTATACTGCCTTCTTACCATATAGTTGCAGTTTCTCTACTTGCAAGATAAAATGCTGTCTGCTATACTCTAGGAAAGTTATAGGACAAGTAGACGATACATGCTTGTAAGGAAAAGAGGGTTCCATTGATGGATTTTGAATTAACGCAGCAGAAACAGACCGGATTTTTAGATAGTTTTACTTTGAAAATGATCGCGATCATCACAATGGTGATCGATCATGTAGGATATATATTTTTTCCGGAAAATATGACATTTCGTGCCATTGGGCGAATTGCATTTCCGATCTTCTGCTTTCTGATCGTAGAAGGGTTCCATCACACAAGAAGTCATACCAATTATCTGATCCGGCTTTGCGTCTTTGCCCTTCTTTCCGAGATTCCGTTTGATCTGGCATTCTTCGGAACCGTTATGGACTGGGAACATCAGAATGTATTCATTACACTGGCACTCGGATTAGCCTCCATTTTCTGCCTAGAAGAAATGAACACAAAGAAAATCTATGCGATTCCCTTTGTGCTCATCTTTGCAGCGTCTTATTTTGTGCACTGCGATTATGGAATTGGCGGTGTCCTGTTGATCTGCATGTTCTACCTAACCAGAGAGACCCCTTGGATGCGGATGATCTTAACCGCTTTGATCCTCTACATCTTCTTTGGTGCATTTGAATTGTACGGATTGATCGCTATGGTATTCATTACCTTCTATAACGGCAAACGCGGACCTCAGATAAAGATGTTGTTTTACTGGTTCTACCCGGTACATTTGCTTGTATTGTATGCGATTGCACATTATCTGTAGGCTTTCATTTGTCCTTGATCCGCCCATCTACGATCTCAATCTTACGTTCACATCGGGCAGCCTAATCTATATTTTCATAATTAACATGTTAACTAGCTACTTTTGCTTTTCGTTCATATATGTTGTCACTCTTGCCTGAATAATTTTTGCTGCTTCTTTCTCACTTCGCTGTCCGGCAAAACACGCTTTCGCTTCCTCCTTGACAATTTGATCTATGCTTCCATTGCTCCACTCCACCTGATCTGTACTGTTCACCAGATTCTCAAATTGTTCAATCACTTCTTGGGATGGCCGTTCATATTCCCATGAAGTATATCCATCCGTTCCCCCGCCCTTCATCTCATTCTCTGAATCTAAGTAATTATTCATCTGCCGTTGAAATAAATCTTTACGAATAGGAGTTACCGCCACATAATCCGAAGCTAGCAGATTACGAACAAACTGCCATGCTCCTTCTTTTACTTTCGAGGAGGAAGAAATTGCATATATATCCTGAAAGGTAAAGCACGATCTCCTTCCTTTTTCATTCGGCATACCTATCATTGTTACATCCTCTGTTCCATATATTCTTTGTGCATCCTGAATTGCATAGATATCTATATAGCTTGGATTTGTAAATAATACTTCCCGATTATGATATGCCTCCGTCTGATCCTCATCCGCCGCTGCAGATGCACTCTCATCTTCGCCACCTCTCTCATTTGCAAGTTCAAGCATCGCAATGAATTCTTCACTATCAAAATGACACTCTCCATGCTCCCAGTCAATAAAATCCGATAAATTGCAGAATGTCAGATTATTCAGTATCTGACACTTTCCCGTATACCAGAACAGTGCTGCATCCGGATACTTCCGTGAAAGCTCCGTCATATCTCCAATCGTCCAACTATTCTTCTCCTTATCGACATACTCTGTTGGCACGATCATACTATCCACCCAAAAATCACCAGCCAGATAATATAAGCCCCCATTTACTTCCATTGCATTACGCACAGAATCGATCATATCGTCCCTGCTATAATCCTTATCGTTATCTAAATAAGGATACAGATTCTCAAACATTCCCATACTAATATATTCCTCAACCGGCGAATTATCATCCAATATCAGAACATCGGGAATCTTTCCGGCTGCCACATCCAAATTAAATTGTTCAATACAATCATCCATTGAATAAGTCTTCATTTCAATCCGGTATTCCGGATTTGTTCTGTTAAAATCCGCTATCGCGTCAAAAATACTGCTATTGCCATCTAAATATACTCCTCCCACCGTAATGGTCTGCTTCTCTTTGATCTCCGACGGTTTCAACCGACGATAAGATGCAAGTGTTACACTTCCTGCTCCATCATAAATTCCAAGTGCTTGCTGTTTCGATACAGAAACCACATACATTGATTCTGTCATCCGCATTGCCGATGCTGTATAATCCATCAACGGTATACTTTGTTTGTCCTTGCTGTCATACCCATACAGACGTGAAGAACCTCGCAGATAATAAGCATAATTCTCATCCCCATTACACAATGCACTCTCGGATGTTGCCCCAACCACTGCGGAATCCAACACTACATCTGAAACAAAAGAACCATCCTTCTCATTCAGTATATGAGCAACGACTCCCCGCTCTTCATTTACTGCAACCACTAGTTCTCCTTCATTATTCACTGCACAGCCACAGACCTCACCCTTTGCATCAATCTTGGCAATCTTCTTTCCCTGTGCATTCACCAGCACCAACTGTGTTGCTGACAAGATCAGATAATTGCCTTGCTTACTCTTACATATACTATTCAGCGTAGCATCCTGTACAAAATAATCCGTCACATCAATCTCATTTTTTATTTTACCTGTAAGATCTGCCTCTACAATCCCTTTCTTCTGATTGGATTCTGTTGTTCTCCAATAGGTTATACGCTCTTCAGTAATCTGGATAACATCCCCCACTACCCCCTGTTTCCCACCTTCCTCTATCTGGTACACAAGATTCGCTTGTTGATAGCTATCATTCAATTGATAGACACGAAAAACCGGCTTTTCAGACAACCAATCCTCCGTCTGCACATAGGTCTTTTCATCCAACTTACACACACGTCTTGGAGTTCCTTTCATATCCGGTATACTTAGCTTGCTGCAAGCATATGTAATATCCTTTGTTTCAATATTCTTTGCATCTTCATTCTGTGACTTGCCACTACCACACCCCACTAATTCTGCCATCATAAACAGCAAACTGCACGCACACATGCAACATTTCCGAAAACTTATCAGACTCTTTGACACACCCGTTTTTCTCTTATTCATCTCCCTACCCCCCTGTTCACTTGTTAAGAACCCTTTTTTATAACTATTAGTCTATTATCCGTTCATTCAATCTTATCATTGAAGTATATAGGCTATTATATCAACTACTCAATCATATTGCAATGAATATTGTCATATGTATGAGCTTGCTATACCCTTCCTGTACTGTTCAAACACAAAATGTTCACGAAAAACTCATTGACATATGCATTATCTATGTGTATTATAATAAAAAGCGGTGTTTCTCAGCCGGAAGTGAGACCGAAAAAAGCGGTGTTTCTCAGCCGGAAATGAGACCGAAAAAAGCGGTGTTTCTCAGCCAGAAATGAGACCGAAAAAAGTGGGACGATTTTATTCGTCCCATTTTTATTAGCCAAACACCATCATTAATAAAACTTAACAAAGGAGATTTTATGCGTTTCTACAACATCAAAGATGAATATATTCATTTTCTAAAACACTATGATAATACCGTCGCAAATAACAAAGACGAAAGCCGACCTTATATCGGCACCGTAATCGAAGTAAATGAACACAAATATTATGCACCTTTCACTTCTCCAAAGCCAAAACATAAAAAAATGAAAAATACTCTTGATTTTCGAAAAATAGATAATGGGAATCTGGGTGCAATTAATCTAAACAACATGATTCCTGTTATCGATAATGCACTGATTCCCATAGATTTCAGAACTATTACTGATTCAAATTACAAAAGATTACTCCAAAAACAATACATTGCCATTAATAAAGATAAGACAAATATAATTGCCGCCGCCAAGAAACTTCACGAACTTATATTTACATCTCCTGATCTTACAACTCCATCCCAGCAAAAAATCATTAATCGCTGTTGTAATTTACCGTTACTTGAGAAGATCTGTAACATTTACACAGACAATTAAATGTTCTCTTTTCTTTCTGAGCGCATCCTCCCTATTTCCTCTTTACAAACATAAGCGGTATCAACACGACCACTCCGGTTAATACAATCGTTCCACCCGGTTTCAGATTCATATAATATGACAGGAACAATCCGACAATCGTAAATAACAGTGCAAACAACACGGAATAGATCACCGTCTTCTTATAACTGTTGGCAAGCTGCATGGCACACGCAACCGGAATGACCATAAGCGACGATACCATCAAGGCACCGACACTACGCGCTGCAACGGATACGGTAATTGCAGTAAGCAGGGTGATCACAAAGTTGATCTTCTTTACCGGCACACCCGCAAGCACTGCTCCCGGTTCATCAAACGTAATGAACATCAATTCTTTGTAGAGCAGCAGGAATACAGCAACAACAATGATCGTCACAATAATAACCATAACAACCTCTGTATCCGTGATTGCCACAATACTACCGAATAGGAACGAATTAAATGCCGCTCCATCATCAATAAACCCGGACAGCACACTTGCAAGACCAATTCCCACCGACATAATAATGGATATGGATATCTCCGCATACTTCGGTAACGCTTTACGTATCGCCTCAATGCTAAATGCTGCGATCATACAGACAACAACTGCTCCCACAATCGGATTGATACCAAGGATCAGACCTAACGCAACACCTGCAAGGGATGTATGCGACAGGGCATCTCCGATCATGGAAAGTCTCTTTAATACAACAATTACACCTATCAAAGGAATAATAATCGCAAGGAGAATACCAACCAAGAATGCCTTTTGCATAAATGCATACTGAAATATATCAAACATCACTTATTCTCCTCCTTCTTTGCTCCCTTATAAGAAGCGTCATACGGCGCTTCCTTTTCCACCTCTACAGAATGTATCTTACCTGTTCCGCCATGACTGCTGTATCGTTTCGGCTTGGCAATGATCATCTTATCCTTCATCACCTCATCACACAGAACAGACGACTTATCCAGATGCACCCCACCATTTGTCACATGATAGAACCGGTTCGTATACTTCGCAACCTGTTCCCTATTATGCGTTACCATAACGATCGTCATGCCATATTCTTTATTGAGTTTGTCCAACAACAGATATAGTGTCTCGCCCGCTTCCTTATCAATACCTGTAAGCGGCTCATCTAACACCAACAGTTCCGGATCTCCGATCAGTGCTCTGGCAATCAGCACTCTCTGCTGCTGTCCTCCGGACATCTCCGATAACATTCTCGTCCGGAAATCCTGCATACCAACAAGCTCTAATACCTGTTTGACTTTCTGTTTGTGTTCCTTTTTCGGCATGTGGAACATGCCGATCTGCTTGTATAATCCGGTCAGCACAATCTCTTCTACATTCGCAGGGAAATTGCTGACTTCCCGAAATCCAACCTGCGGCACATACCCGATGGCTTTCGTATGCACATTCACTTCGCCCTCGCTCGGTGTCAACTGACCAAGCAGCAGCCGCATTAACGTACTCTTTCCGGCACCATTTGAACCAATAATTCCGACATACTCCTGCCGTTTCACTATAAAATTCACATTCGAAAGGATCGCATCTTTGCCGTAGCCAAAGCTCATATCCTTTACTTCTATCATAATGTTATCCATACTCAACCATTCTTTCCAAAAAGAGACCATCTCACTTTTCACCCTTTCTGTATCCTAAGTGCGATGGTCTCATTCTTATCCTGCAACTAATTCCTTATTATATGTTTTTGCGAACCTTCTTCGCAAGTTCTGCTAATTCATCTAAGTCTGCTTCACCCGGCACCCAGCCAACATTTACCGTGTCACCCGTATATCTAGGGATTAAATGCAGATGAAAATGAAATACCGTCTGTCCGGCAATGATACCATTGTTCTGTACAATATTCATGCCTTCGCAGTTCAGTTCCTTCTTAAGACTTCTCGCTACCACCGTTGCTAAAGAAAACAGCTTGCCGCCCGTCTCTGCATCCATATCAAATATATCATTGTAATGCTGCTTCGGAACGATCAGGCAATGTCCCTTACTTGCCGGGTTGATATCAAAAAACACCCGGAAATCATTGTTCTCATAAATCGTAGTGGATGGAATCTCTCCATTCGCAATCTTACAAAAAATGCAATCATCCTTCTTCATATCTCATATCCTCCTAAACTCATTTTCATCATAGTTCTATCACTTTCACCGAAAGCTGTATTCGCATACTCTACGTGCGAACGCCACTTCGAAACCTCCGGTTTCTCAGTGTTCGTTGCACTCATATAACTTTTTTGCCAATCATCAATCTGTAAACAGCTTGCGATTGTCTTCAAAAGTTGCATTCGCGCTTATACATTCAGTATAACACACCACGTCAAGCAGGTACTACACTGTATAATCCATCCCGCCTGTACTGCTCTCAACCAGACCGCCTGCTCCATAGGTAAGTCCTGCATAGACCTTCTCACTCTGCTGCATAACCGGACCGCCCTGATCTGTCGGTATGAGTGCCTCGAAACTGCTGTGGTACTTGTGTAACATTGCAAGCATCCGATCAAACTCCAGCGGTTGTCTCTTGATCTTAGACCGGATCAACTGCTTGTTCATATATGCAAATACCGAATACACGTCCTCTGCGACATCATTGCTCCGGTTCATCACATTCATAAGTTCCACCTGAACCGATTGCGCTTTATCTGTACACCGCACAAATTCTTCGAGATTACTTTCTCCATATGCCGCAACCGCTTCTTCCATCCACTGTATCTCCATCGCCAACATGATCGTTGTCATCTCTGCAATTCCAGCCTGTGAAATTCTCATCTTATATACATTCATCTGTTCTTCTGTCATATGACTCTTCTCCTCTTATCTTGAAACTCCTAATTTCATCATCAACGCTTCTCTCAAAACCTGAGAGACATTGATATGTGCTTTCTCCGCCTCCTGATTCAACCAATTGGGCAATGTAACATTTCTTCTCACTGTCTTATTATCTGCTCTGCGCCTATATTCCGTGAAATCAATATCTACCAAAGAAACACATCCTGTACCATCCTCTGCAAATCTTCCTTCATCTATATGAATATCATTGATTGCACTTGGCAATGGAATCTCTTCTCCATTATCCTCAAGGCAGATTCCTCTTAGTCCAATCGCATCTCTTGCCATCTCAATTGCATCTGCCATTCCAAATCCCTCTGTAAGAATTCCCAAATCAGGCACCTCAATCAATATCGTGTCCTTTTCATCATTCAGTGATGTAAAAATAACCGGATATACTTCTCTCATCACTTTCAACCTCCATTCATACTACAATATATTCTACAATTGCCACTTTCTTATGATTGCTCTTGCCAATATCTCATTCAATTCCTTATGTCGTGGCACCTGTTCCACATCAGAACCTCTTACATATACATCATGATTACCCCCATGTCTTTCCAAATGAAATCCCGCCGCCTCCAGTTTCTTAACCAGATCCCTCTGTTTCATCTACACTCCTCCTTTGTATTATATTATACACATTATATGTGTATAGTCAATACAATTTATGTGTATTAAATGTGTACAAAAATATCCTATCCCATATATATTATCGGGATAGGATATCATTCTTATTGCATCTGATATAGTTTCTTCGCATTCGCAAAGGTTGTCTCATACACCGTATCAACATCTACTTCCTTGATCGCTGCAATCTCCTCTGCTACTTTTGTAAGATACAGGGAGCAGTTGCGTTTACCACGGTAAGGCACAGGTGCCAAATATGGTGCATCTGTCTCTAATACGATCCGGTCAAGCGGTGCGTATGCAACCACCTCTTTGAGCTTCTTCCCATTCTTAAATGTTACCACGCCTCCAACGCCAATGTAATAACCCATATTCAGATATTCTCTTGCCATCTCTACACCATAAGAAAAACAATGAATGACACCACCGGTCTGTCCGTTATGCTCTGCTCTCATAATATCCAATGTATCTTTTGCCGCATCCCTGCTGTGGATAATGACCGGAAGATTCCGCCTCTTTGCAACCTCTAATTGAGCGGCAAACCACTTCTTTTGCAGTTCCTTTGTCTCTTCTTCGTAATAATAATCCAATCCGATCTCTCCGATCGCTAAGATCTTGTCTCTCTTCGAAAGTTCTTCTAATTCTGTCATATCCGCTTCTGTCAGTCCCGCTGCATCCTCCGGGTGAACGCCAACCGTTCCGTACAGAAAATCATACTGCTTCACAAACTCCACAATACTTCTGGAATTTGGCATGGAACAGCCCACATTTACAATGTATTCCACGCCGCCCGCATGCATTTCCTCTAAGATTACATTTCTATCCTCATCAAATGCCTTATCATCATAATGTGCATGTGTCTCAAATATCCTCATATACTGCCATCCTCTTTTTCTGTACTGCTGCTTTCTGTCGTCTTCTCTTCTGATGCCTGTTCCTCTGTCGTAGCATCCCCGTCAATCACTACCGGTCTGTCTTCCTTTATTCCGCCATTATCTGCACCTGTCACAGTTTCTCCGGCTTTCCCGGATTCCGCTGTCTCTTCGACCGTTGCACTTTCTGTCGTCACAGACTGCGTAACCGTCTCTGCTTTCTGTGTAATCTCGATCGTAATGATCCGGTGAATGCCATTCTCTTTCTTCTCATACTGAACGGTCACTTCATCGCCCACCGATACCTTTACAATACTCTCATCATCTGCAAACTTCTGTTTGTAAACCTCTCCATCCGAATCCTTCAGATAGACATAAGACTCCCCATCCATTGTGACATATTGCATATCTGCCACAATAAATGATGTTGTCTGAATGGAATCTTCTGTCTCTCCCACATCCTGATCCACATCGGCATCGGCTATTCCTTCCTTTGCCAGCAATTGCCGATACTTCGCAAAGACTTCCTCCTGGCTTTCTGCCGTCACAACCAGGTTATACTGCTCCACATTGACCATCGCATACATCTTCACCAGACCGGCATTGTCTGTCAGTACCATAATATAAGTCGGTGCACCGTCTACATTGATCAGGCTCGGGAAAGACGCTTTGTAATTCTTCTCCTGTACCTCCCCCTCCGCGGAAGCCATTGCCGAATACTCTTCTGCTCCGGAGATCGTATAATATCGTGCCTCAGAGGTTCTCTGATTGATCATGACAAAACCAACATTAGAGGCATCCCCTGTTACAGACGTCACACCGGTATAGATCCATACATCATCCTCGATCGTCTTGAATCCATAATCATCCGTTGCTCGGATACAACCTTTCTGACCGATCACACTGTTCCAGAATCCATTGGAAAGTTCCCCATACCAGTTAAATTTATTCTCCAACAGGTCACCATCATACACACGATCTACCCAGTTCGGGATATCTGCCACATCATAATATTCCATATCTCCGGTCACCGGATCTAACAGCACAGCGCCCTTCACATCCATTCCCCCGAACAATCCGATTCTTGCATGAAGCACCGGGCACACATAACACGGACTTCCATCTTCTTTCACTTCAAAATAACAGCCATCAAAGATACGGGTCGGATTATGCATCTGTACATACCGGTAAATGTTATCGTTAAAATATCCGGAAGGCACGTACTTCATTCCTTTGTCAAGTTTCACATACTTCGAAGTGGAATCCACTGGATTCACGGTCACATAGCCCGGGATCCCATTCTTCCGGTTACTCAGATATTTGAAAAAGTCTGCGTATTTCAGGTTAGCAACTTTCATCGGTGTATCATTTAAGTTAATCTGTGTATATGCATCCTCTACCTCATACTGGCTCACTACATCCGAAAGAGAACCAATTCTTCGATTACCAAAGATTCTTGCACTGTTCGTATCCATCAATGCAATATTTTCTACATTCTCCGATTCCGGAATATCTTCTGTAAAGTCTCTCTGTTCCACGGTCAGAAGCTTTGCATACCGCTTCGCATTGAATATCTCTGCCCCTGCCAAGTTACCAAAGAACAATACCAGTACACAAAATACCGGTATCAGTACAAGCAATATCAACTGTACTCTTCCATTATCTTTCGTAAAATACCGCAGATTCTTCTTCACACCATCCGTAAACCGTTCTTTCCGGCTTCTTCCAATAATTCCGGTAAACATAAAAACCAGGTCGATCACGATCGAATGGAACAACAGCCAGCCCCAGAATTCCTGACTCTGTATATTGATCGCCGGATAATAGATATAATAATTGATGCCTAACCAGACAATGGATATCAGGCAGGCAATTGGTATACTTCCATAATTCTCCTTACTCATATTACACTCCATTCTGTTCTGCCGTCCACACATCCGGGATAAATGTCACCGGCAGCTGCGCAATCACACAATGTGCACAGGCAGCAAGCTCCCTTGTCGGACAGCACTTCTTATTTCATGGTCATTGTTGCCATTGTACTATATTTTTCCGCGGGTTACAATCATTTAGCCAATAGACACTCTGGTAAAATTATGCTATAATTTAGACATTCATTAATGCGTGCGCAGGAGGCTTATTATGAAATCTACAATTAAGAAGACAATTACATTATCTATGATATTCATTTTGGCATTTTCCCTTTGTGGATGTGGCTTATTTGACAGCCGTGCCAAGGTATATTCCAGATATGCCATCAGTTTATTAGATATTAACTACAAGAATATATCCAAAGACTACATGACATTAACCGGCGTATCCCAGAAGGATGCAGAAGCCGTATACGTAGATAACATGGATTATCAGGCACATAACCTGATGAACTATTATGGCGTGAAGGAAGTAGATGACGGAACCATTCTTTCTGAATTCTATTATCTGGCTCAGTCTATTTTTGCAAATGCCAAGTATGAAGTAACCGATGTTAAGAAAGACAAAGACAACGATTCGTATACCTTAGAACTCACCGTATATCCGTTAAATACTCTTGAAGCATCTTATGATGAGGTAGTCAAATATATCGAGGATTTCAATACCAGAGTAGATGACGGCAATTATAACAACACAACAGAAGTTGAATACGAGACAGAATTTGCTGAAGGCATCATTGATATCCTGAAAGCACATACCTCCGATCCTGGTTATATGGATCCGGTTGTGTTAGAGATTCCAATCCAGCCTTCCGACGATTACTACTATATCACAGACGATGATTTCCTTAAGATCGATCAGAATATCTTATACATCCGCGAGAATCCTACCGCATCTGACACAGATGCCGAAACATCAGATGGCGAATCCGCTACCGAAGCAACGGAGGCTGTCGAGGCAACAGATGGTGCAACCGACACAGAGGCAACAGAAGCCGCCAATGCGACAGATGGTGCAACCGACGCAGAAACAACAGAGGCTGCCAATGCGACAGACGGTGCAACCGACGCAGAAACAACAGGAGCCGCACAGTAACCGGACAATATCATATCAGTGCATTTTTAATATGCAGGTATTACCGTTTCTACTTGTAGTACCTGCATAATTTTTCACGATCATAACTATTCAAGGACCTGTCCGGATAAGACAACCAACAAGGGCTGAATAGATTCATAATGATACAAATATATTTACGCAAGGAGAAGGAAACATGATTTGGAACGAAGCAAGAGAATGTATGAGCCGTGACGAGATGAGCAATCTGCAGAGTGCCCGCTTAAGAAAAGAAGTGAGCCGTGTTTATCACAATGTTGAGCCATACCGCAAAAAGATGCAGGAAGCAGGTTTAGAACCGGGAGATATCAGTGGTATTGAAGATATCGAGAAGCTTCCATTTACTACGAAGGATGACTTAAGAGACAATTATCCATTTGGATTATTTGCCGTTCCACTTAGTGAGATTGTTCGTATCCATGCCTCTTCCGGAACGACCGGAAAAGCAACAGTTGTTGGATACACCCGCAAAGATATTGATGTATGGGCAGAATGTGTTGCCCGTTGCTGTGCCATGGCAGGTCTTGGAAGAAATGACATTATCCAGGTAGCATATGGCTATGGATTATTTACCGGCGGTCTCGGCGGACATTACGGTGCAGAGCATCTTGGTGCAACTGTTGTGCCAATGTCTACCGGTAACACACAGAAGTTAATCGATATGATGATCGACTTCGGCGCAACCGGTCTGATGTGTACTCCTTCTTACCTGATGCATATTGCAGAGGTGATCGAGGAGCGGGGTCTTAAAGATAAGATCAAATTAAAAGCTACCTTGAACGGTGCTGAACCTTGGACAGAGAACATGCGCAGGCAGATTGAAGAACGTCTCGGCATTGAAGCACATGATATCTATGGTCTTTCTGAAATTATGGGACCGGGTGTCGCAACTGACTGTCATTTTCACAGAGGATTACACATCTTCGAGGATCATTTCTACCCGGAGATCGTAGATCCGAAGACATTGAAGCCGGTTCCGGATGGTGAGACCGGCGAGCTTGTTATCACAACACTTACCAAGGAAGGTATTCCTATGATCCGTTATCGTACGAAGGATCTTACAAGCATCACACATGAGAAATGCGAATGCGGACGTACCACAGCCCGTATCAGCCGTTTCAAAGGACGTTCGGATGATATGCTGATCATTCGTGGTGTCAATGTATTCCCAAGCCAGGTGGAGACAGCATTACTGACTGTGGATGGTATCACTCCTAACTACCAGATCATCGTAGACCGTGTGAATCATCAGGATACCCTTGCTATCTTAGTCGAAGTAGAAGAACGTTTCTTCTCAGACGAGATCAAGGAATTGGAAAACTTACAGAAAAAGATCGAGCATGCCGTTCATCAGGCGATCGGCCTACACGCAAAGATCAAATTAGTAGAGCCTAAGACTATTGAACGAAGCATGGGAAAAGCCGTTCGTGTGATCGACAAGAGAAAATTAGACTAATTACAAATAGGAGGGATTACTATGTTTATCAAACAGTTAACTGTATTTATCGAGAATCGTGCCGGACGTCTGGAACAGGTAACACAGATTCTTAAGGATAACAATATCAATATCGTATCTGTCTCTTTAGCAGATACCAGCGACTACGGATTGCTCCGTCTGATCCTTTCTGACCCGGATAAGGCAGTAACCGTACTAAAAGATGCAGGACTTTCTGCCATGACAACAAATGTAATCGCTGTCAAATTGACACAACATGTTGGAAAACTCGGAGAACTGCTTGCGATTCTTTCTGATGCAGGAGTCAACGTCGAGTATATGTACGGACTGACATCCGGCGATGAGAATGCATCTATCGTACTGAAAACAAGCGATCAGAACAAGGCATTAGATGTGATCAATGCTTCTACATTTGAATTGTTGACGACGGAAGAGACCTACTCCATGAATGATTAAAACATTCCCCTTGCACAGCGTAAGCAGACAGACGTACGAAACATTATAGGTTGCTGAGACAGTTGCTGAGATATAACAATATCCCCCTTGTACATTGTACAAGGGGGATATTTATTTAATCGAGCTGTGTACTACTCATAAGATCACCCCGGGAGTGTCCCAAATCTCTTCATTCTGTGTCAGCTACTATTTTCTTTGATTCTTTTCCGGCAATCCAGTTGCCTTTACATACGCTATTTAATGATGATTTTCTTATTTCCTTTTGCCTTTAAGAACTTTGCATATTCCTTCTTCTTGTTCTTAGGTACTTTAATCACCAGTTTTCCATTTGTTCCCTTGAACGCATTCTTACCAATCGATTTCTTCGTCAATTTGGTAGAAGTAATTGTAATCTTCTTCAAGTTCTTGCAATTCTTAAATGCATTCTTACCTATCTTCGTAATATTCTTACCTATCTTGATATTGGTAACTTTCTTATTGTTCTTGAACGCATCCGTAGCAATGTCCGTAACGATATATTCCTTACCCGCAATTACTACTTTATCCGGCACAGTCACCACCTTAGTAGATTCATTACCTAACTCCTTGTATGTCACCGTCATATTTCCGTCTTCCGTAGATGTTATCAGATAAGAATCCGTTCCCTGCTTAACCGTCTCCCCTATTTGTGCAGTCTCCGCCGACGCTACCGGTTGTTGCGTAGTTGGCTGCTGCGAAACCGGATTAGTCGGTGTTTCAACTGGCTTCTGTGAATCCGGATTGGTCGGTGTTTCAGCTGGCTTATTCAACATCGGAATCTCCTCTGTCACAACATCACCACATCCGGTACAGGTCTTAGTACGTAATCCCTTTTCTGTATAGGTTGGTTCTTTGGCCGTCTGCCAATCTCCATAGGTATGTTCGTGTACGTTGTTCCCCTCTACTTCTGCATTGGAATAAGATGTCTGATCGCTTCCATCATCTTCTGCATCAAAATACACATATATTTTGCTTTCCTTGTTCCAATCATCCGGAACCACTCCTGTCAACGTAAACGTCTTCATCTCCGCAGCCTGCAGATAAATATAGGTTTCAGCATCTACAGGTTGTCCATCGCTATCTGTAAGCGTACCAAATGTGCTGCCCCTTTTATTCCCACCTGGGAAAAAACCTACCGTAAAATATCCCCCACTTTGCAATTCCAGATAATTCTTAACCTTTACAAAGAAAGTAGCCGTCTTGCCAACCTCAAATTCACCCAGTAATTCCATTGATACTTCTACTATTTTTTCTTTTTCAGTATATCCATTTACTGCCACTCTAAATGTCGATGAATCTCTGCTTGTAAAACCATCTGACACCGTACAGACATAATATGAAGTCTTATCACCAGCCTCTACTACAAGTGTCTTATCCGTTCCCTCTACTGCTATCTTCTCCCCATTTTCTACTTTGTACCATTGATATGTCAATTCTGCATTCGATACTTCCGTCTTTGCTTCCACGTGCAAAGATACTGACGTTCCTAAATCTGTCCAGATTTCACCATAAACCGTGTCATTTATATAATTCTTTGTAATGGACAATTCGCTATATGGACAGTTGTTTTTCTTAATATGAATACAATTAACAATCTCATAATTATACTGATATTCCCTACTCCATATAATCGTATACTGCTTACCTTGTTTCAGATTTATATAGGCATAATCAGTATTCTTTGGTCTGTACATAGGCGCTTCATCTCCATTTTCATCGAGAATTGTAATCATCTGTGGCGATGCCAGTTGACTCCAAGATTCACTATATATAGAACATAAAAGATAATCCGTTTTCTCACCTGCCATTATACTATAAACACCATCTTCTTCTACCACTAAGGAACCGTACATCTTACCATCGCTATATTGCCCTAATACCGATGCCTGACCTGTTTTCACCTCAGTATATTGATCCATCTCTCCCGTTGCCACAAATGAGATCTTGCTATCATTACATACTTTTTCCAATACACCACCGCTTGGTGCATGTACTGTCACATCATATACTCTTGTACCAGATTCTTCTCTTGACTTAAAAGGACTATCGTCAACTCCATCATGATATGTTCCAATCTGACAGGATGCATTTTCAATGTAACAATCATTCAGATCCATATCATTGAAATTACCGCTATCAATTACGTAAACCGATTTTGGAATACGGATAGCAGACAGATTACATCCCTTGAACGCATACCAGCCAATCACTAATACGCCTTCCGGAACTTTATATTCATTCTGATCGCCACCACAATATTTAACCAACTCATTATTCATAATAAGTGAATTATTTTCAAACTTTCCGTATTGGCTTCCATTTGGGAAAATAACCTCTCTGATCGGCAGATCAGAAAATTCACCTCTTCCACCAAGGCTCTTCAGCGTCGATGGTAATTCTAACACCTGCAAATTATTACAGCCACTGAATGTACCATTTCCTAATTCTTCCACATTTTCTGAAATAGACACCTTAGTAACACCCGTGCATCCTTCAAATGCCCGATCTGCCAATTTTCTTACAGGATATCCATTAATTTCACCCAGAATAGTTACTTCTGTAGCACTACCCACATACGAATCAATTGTACAATATGTGTCATTATTGATCGTATTCCTATGATATACAAAGTCTTGATAAATGCCTGCCATATCCGATTGCTTTATATTAACTTTATAATCACAACCCCGTGGTGAAATTTCTATTCTATACCTAATCCCTGCCTTTAAATAACATGCACTTTCTACCTCAAAATCCTTTTTGTCATATGGGGCATTATAACTCTGAGCCATGTCAATAATCTCTTCTCCATTATCTTTAGTATGAGACCACCTTACATACACGTATGGTACTGTTCCATCCTGCACTCCATTTGCACTCATGTGTACTGCATACCCTCTATTTTCCGATGGATTAAAATACACTTCCGTATCACCAGAAACAGAAATCGGATCTTCATTCAATTGTAAGGTTGGTATTGTCTCTTTTTCCGTTACGTTCATCTGCAAGAAATCATTGCAAAATGGATTATATCCCTCCGGCACATTTTCTCCTTCATACAACGAAAAAATAATTTGGCATTTTCCACTCCATTCATCGGGAACAATTCCCTTCACTTCATATTGCACTGTCACACCTGGATCCAACTCTATATGACATCTATTTTGTACAATTTCATCGTCGGTTATTCTCACACAGTCTCCACTAACACTCATTTGTATCACACTTGATATATCCAAAATGGAATCGTATTGCCTCACTACCGGAAACAATTTCTGATTTGTACGGTTTTTAACCGTAACTTTAAAAACAATTTCTTTTCCTGCTTGAACCAAAGCCGGAGAAACCACCTCTGATTGGATATCAAAGGCATTTCCATTGTCATACGTCCCACCACCTATTGTTTCATCATTCGTTGCATATGCCGAATGCCCATAGCTCAATACCATCAGGCATATCAATAAAAAAAATATTCCTTTTTCCCATTTTTTCATAACTGCTCTCCCTTTCATCTACATTGGTTATTAGTTGCATAGGTTATTCTTGTCTAGAGACACTACTTTGCCCTTTCAACCTGATTTATTCACCCTAGCTCTACAATCTATGCATCTTAGTTTGTCGGTTACAAACCTTTTCCCATAATAATCTAAGCTTCAACCAGGTCACATTATCAACCTTTCCTGTTCCCATACAATAATGACATATCTCAAACTCACAAATGCTTTCATTAGATATCATTTTTCTTCTAGATATTCTTCCACTTCCATTACACATTGGACACATTTTAGCATTGCTATACTTTCTCATGATATATTAACTCCTTGTAAACTTATACTATTTCATCGCTAAGCATTCCTCTCTTATTGAGTTCTTTATCCGCCAACCAATCTCTCCTTCACATCCTTCAACCGATACTTACTGATCGGTATGCCCTTGCCATTATCCATATATGCAGTCCGGTGTTTGATCTTAACCACATGATCCTCATTGACAAGATAACCTCTGTGTACTTTAACAAATCCCTCCTTCTCCAACACTTCCTGTACTTTGGAG